>ENA-ORLY01000648-ORLY01000648.1-human-gut-metagenome-genome-assembly--contig:-NODE-648-length-47220-cov-13.023121_pt1 | contig 47220 bp, 48 predicted proteins | sample MGYA00243071_ERZ508832 | MGnify/ENA primary metagenome ERZ508832 (study PRJEB26277, sample SAMN04329777) | human gut metagenome | biome: human-associated habitat | host: Homo sapiens | place: USA... | reverse complement strand
CCAAGGTGGGCTTTCGACAGACCAACTGCTTCCCTTATCATACGAAAAAATAAGTGCAGTAGATAGGAGCGACCTATTTGACTACACTTATATGGTACTAGGTGGTGGGGTATAGAACCGGTGACGCTTTTTTAGGTTCCCGGATGCGCCCCAGTTTTTTGGCCCGGCTGGTGATTTCCTTTTGTGCCGCAGTAAACGTATCGGCATCAATAATAGCCGGATAATAATCATCACCGATATAGTGTGTCGTTTGCAGAATATGGCGGATACCACTGTGGAAGGCGTGGATCGCTGCCTCTTTCGCAGCCGTAGTCAGTGCAGCCCCGGCAAGATAGGCTTGGAACAGCACTCGTATTTTTTCGGCTTCCTCCACATCCACTATTGCTTTGCCATTTTTAATCCGGTACCCAAACGGTGTATGGCTCATAGCTTACACCATCCTTTCCCGTAGCGTAATGCCGCATTTTAGCTTAAAGCCGATGTACGTTCGAGAGTAGACCAGAATTTGTTCTACAAATTGCTGGAATACTGCTCCGTCAAAGCCCATTAGCATTTTCGACTTACAAGTATACTGCAGTAATTTTCTTGTTTCGCGTACTGTTTTATTATCGTCATTCAAAAAATCTACAAGGGAATCCTTTTGGTGCTGCCATTGTTCAGCTTCCTGCAGTAGCTCGTTATTTCCTTTCTGGTACATCGCAGGCTCTAGATATTTTTTCGCCAGCAGGTACGCCAGTGTTTTTTGATGTTCGGCGTTTTCCGCAAGCTTTGTGTCTAGATCTTGAATGACTGTGATGCTGTCATCAGAATGGAGGGTACGCAAACTGGCAAGCAATGGTTTTAAAACAAAGGCATGACCAAAGATGAGCTTATTCATCATCGTAACAAAGGCGTATTTCAGTGCCGTTTCCTTGATGTATTTTAACGAGCATTTTGTGGCATCTGTTAAATGGGTGGCGCAGCACCATGCCACATAGGAATTGCGACCGCCTTGGATACGCCGCTTGAAGGTAGCACCACATTGATGGCATCGAATGATACCAGAAAACGGATAACGGTTCTGGTACTTTTTATCCTGTGGCAGCGCACCTTTTTCTTTGCCACGCTGCCGAATGACCTGCTGGTTGCTTCAAACATGTCTTTAGTGATGATAGCTTCGTGGTGGTGTTCCACCCGGTATTTATCTTTCTCGCCATGGTTATGATGGCGATTAAAATGCGAATCGGTATAGGTTTTCTGGAAAATAGCATCCCCAGTGTAATTCTCGTTTTTCAATATGCCACGAACGGTTGTTGCAGTCCAATGGGTACCGCGTTTAGCCGGAATTTTCTTTGCATTTAATTCCTTGGCAATGGCATCCGTCCCGATACCGGCGAGCGTTTGATCAAACATGGCTTTTACAATTGTAGCCTGCTCCGGCTGCAGTACCAGTTTTCCTTCTATTACATCATATCCATATGGGGCGTAAGCAAGTTTAAAGGTGCCATTCTGGAAACGGCTCTGTATGGACCAGGTGCTGTTTTCGGCAATCGATACCGACTCATTTTCCGCCAAGCCGCTTAGAATCGATAGCATGAGCTCACTTTCCATCGATCCGGTATTTAGGTTTTCCTTTTCAAAATAAATATAAACGGTAAGCCCCAGTAATTTACGGACCAGTTCCAGACAATCGGTGGTGTTGCGGGCAAATCGGCTGATAGACTTTGTCACAATAAGGTCTATTTTTTTATGCTCGCAATCATCTATCAGGCGGAGTAGGGCCGGACGCTTTTCTTTTTTCGTGCCGGTAATTCCTTCATCATAATAAATACCGGCAAACTCCCAGTCCGGATTTGCTGTAATGTAGCTTTCATAGTGCTTTCGTTGTGTGGCAAGGCTGACTAATTGCTCCTCACTATCAGTGGATACCCGGCAGTAGGCCGCTACCCGCAGCTTATGTTTTGGTGTAGGAAATACAAGCTGGCCTCCGATTTTTGTCACCGTTTTCATGGATTTTCACCTCCTTGTAGTGTGACATAGTACCTCTATATGCCGGATATATCAAGGAATAGAGGGCAATATAGCCGCTAATACCGGTGAAAATGTTTTTCGGTTTACTGCCGTTATTTTGGAAAATTCATTAGCAGAAAGCAGGCCTTTATGGAATAGGGACTGCAGTATGTGTTGGGCACGGACATAATCGACTTCGTGCTGCAGTTGTTCCTGTGATATTGACCTTGCTTCGGCTTGTAGCTTATTTGCTTCGAGTGTATGGTTGCTTAGTTGTTCGTTCATGGCAAATCATCTCCTTACAGATAGGCCATGAAATAGGGGAAAGTAAACCTATTTTGTTAGCCTTTATATCTGTAGTCGATAAAACAAGCTGCTATTCGAACCCAAGACATAAAAAAAAGACCTGCCAGAGTGATGAGACTCCAGCAGGTCCATGGTATATATTCTTATTTTCGCAGCTGCTTCAATGCTTCCTGCAGCCGGTCCGGTATGGGAAGTCCTATCCGTGCGGCATTTTCCACAATGGAAAGTCCTTCATTGGACAGGTAGAACAAGATGGTGGCGGTCCGTAAGGCACTGCCGGAGCCGAGCATTGTCTCATCCAGCGTATGGGCTACACCGACGAGTACAAAAAGAAGCACCTTCCGGCAGATGCCCATAAAGCCGATCTCACTGGATAGCTGCCGTTCCCTGCAGGCACATAGCACCCCGGTAATGTAATCCAGACAGACAAACGTCAGCAGGGCATAGAGCAGATTGTCGAACCCGCCGATGAACCAGCCCAGCCAGGCACCGACAGCCGCACATCCGATTCGTATTTCATTCCATGTCATGAATTATCACCCCGCCAAGGTAGCCTTGATTTCCAGATACTGGTCCCCGTATTTCACATTATCGATAAACTGGATGTTATACTTCTGCCCGCGGAACTTAATGTTCCATTTTTCCGAGATATCCGAGCGGTACTGGATAACAAACGACACATCCTTTTCCAGATGAACGGCTGCGGCGAAGAAATACTGCCCGCCGTGGATATTGGTTACCTTGGCCCAGGTACTGCCCTTGCTGACCAGCGTGGTATCATACCCGCCCTGCCCATCAGAGACATTCTCCTCCACCATAAACTCAATCCGCTGCTTCATTTCCCCGATATCCATCAGAACACCTCATCCCGATAGGAAAACAGCATGGCCCTCATGAGCTTGATCATGGCATCGAAGTCCGCCGTATCCCGATTTTCATACAGATAGGCCACGCCATACAGGATAGCCGTCTTGATGTCCTCCGGCAGCGTCGTGTAGTCGCTTAACGGATGGCGCAGTACATTTTCCACCGTCGTTGTGGAGGATTGAATCAGACTGTCGATCAAAGCATCCTCCACATCATTATCAATACGCAGGTATAATTTAGCTTCGTCCCGTGTTACTGCCATGCTGCCACCTTCCTTCTGTTATTTGCTGGCCTGTTTGAGCGTCTTGATGGCTTCCGGCAATACAATCTTGGCATCGACGCGCTGGGAGCCGAGAAAACCGACCTGACCAGTAACCGCGTATAATTCGTTCAAACGCTTAAAGGTGCGGCCCTGCCTGTCGGCAATCCAGTAGTAGGAGAAATCACCAAACAGCACCGTCTTGGCATCGGCTGCCATCTGCGGCATATACCGGCTGGTAACGACAGGGCAGTTCAGAATCTTATCCGGCACATCGGCACTGACGGAAGGCTGCCAGATATACTGGCCCTGCGTATCCTTTAGCTTCCGAATGGCTTTGACAGTGCTTTCATGCAGCAGCAATGTAGCCGACTTGCGGTACGGTTCGCGGAGCGAATAGTACAACTCAATCAAATCGTCAAAGGTAATCGCCGTAGCAGAGGCGGCAGTCGAGCCATCCGAAGCACCGGCGGCATCAACGAGGATGCCGGACGGACGATCCGTTCCGGTGCCGGTAAGGAAGGCTTCTTCTTCGGCATTGCCCAGCCTGCGGGCGAATTCCTGCGCCATATATCCTTCCAGGTCGAAGGCTGAATCATTCAACAGTTCTTCGGATACCTTGACGAGCGTACCCAGTTTATGCGCCCCGATGGACACCTGACCGAAGGTGGTGTTGCTTTCCGTGTAGGCGGCTTCTTCATCCGTCCATGCGGCGGTTCCCTCGCTGGCAACGACCGGAATCTTATGGTCGCCGCTTGCAGTCTGGATCACATGGGCAAGGGAGCGCAGCACATTTTCTTCTGCCAGCATCTGGATCAGCGTCCGTTCAAATTCGTCCGGTACCAGGTAGCCGCCCTGAGGATCGGCCCCTTCCTTTAAGGTGTTGCGGATTTCCGCACGGGACTTGCCGCGCATGCTGTCCCAAAAGGCGGGAGCATAGGCGTCGCTGAACCTGCCATGCTTCGTTGTATCCTGCTTGGCAGGCTGGTTGACGATAGCACTCGAGGTCGGCTTGCTTAACTCGAGATCAATGGCAGCCTGTGTCTTCAGTCGGTCGATTTCCTTGCCCAGTGCCATGACATCGGCTTCCATCTTGTCATAGGTGGCGGCATCTTCGGTGAAAAGCGTATCACCGGCTGCCTGTTTTTCATCCAGGAAGGCCTTGGCCTGCTCCCAGATGTTGGCGCGTTTTTCCTGTAGTTCTAATAATTTACTCATATTGGTACCTCCATTTAATGTGTTAAGAGCGACAGCCGCTGCTGCAGCGACGCTACGGATATAGTTGTTTTGTTTGCTGCCGGTGTTGGCTTGGTCTGCTTGGCGATGGCCTTATTGAGTAATGCATTGGTGACCCGCCGCCGAGAAAAAGAATAGCTTCCCATACTGGCAGCATCATGCATTTGTTTACTATCACTATCAGTTAAAATACTGTCGGCAAAACCAAGCTCGATTGCTTTTCCTGCATTCATCCAGGTCTCGGCATCCATTAGATGGGATAGCTGGGTGCGGGAAAGGCCGGTCTTTAATTCATAGGCATTAATAATGGATTCCTTGACCTCGGATAACATGGAAATGGCCCTTTCCATTTCATCGGTGTCGCCCATGGCGATCGTGAACGGATTGTGGATCATCATCAGTGCAGTCGGTGCCATATTGACGGTTGTGCCTGCCATGGCAATCACGGAGGCTGCCGAAGCCGCGATTCCGTCGATATTGACATGAACCTGCCCGGCATAATCCATCAGCATGGCATAGATCTGGCTGGCTGCTACGCAGTCGCCGCCGGGTGAGTTCAGCCACAAGGTGACATTGCCCTTCCCGGATGCCAGCTCGTTTTTAAACAGTTTCGGTGTTATCTCATCATCAAACCAGCTTTCCTCGGCAATGGTGCCGTCAATGGTAAGAATACGTCCGGTGTCATTGTCGGTATTCCAGTTCCAGAATTTCTTCATGGGGTTTTTCCCTCGCTTTCGGTATAAAATTTTCCTGCCTTGTCCAGCGGCAGCATATTGCCGTTGACCAGATACGTATCACTGCCCTGCTCGGCAGGGATGCGGTTCATATCCTCAAGTTCCCGGATGTCGTTGGCGGAGAGCCAGCCGTTCTGCCTGCCGATGGCATAGCCATTCATGCGGCTTTCGTAATCGCCCCTTAAAAGACCATCCACATTAAATTTAATGAAATACTGCTCCTTCTCCGTTTTAGATAAAAGAGACCGCACCATTGCCTGCTCCCATCTGACAAGCCAAGGCTCTAATGTATATTTAACAAATTCCAAACTCTGCTGCTCTATATTAGAAAAGCTCGATTTTTCAAGGTCACCAACCATGTGAGGCGGTACCCTAAAAATTCGAGCTATCTCATTGATTTGAAATTTTCTTGTTTCTAAAAACTGCGCCTGTTCCGGCGATATGCCGATAGGTGTATACTTCATGCCCTCTTCTAAAACTGCTATACGGTGAGCATTGCCGCTTCCTTGATAGACTGCATTCCAGCTTTCTCTTACTCTGGCAGGGTCTTTAACAATACCCGGATGCTCTAAAATTCCTCCCGGTGTCGCACCGTTAGCAAAGAACTTAGCACCATATTCCTCGCAGGCAATTGCCATTCCAACAGCATTCTTTGCCATTGCAATAGGGCTATACCCGACAAGTCCATCAAAGCCAAGTCCCGGAATATGCAGCACATCTGATGGCTGAAGAATGACTATGTTATCTCGGCTCAGCTTGGCTTCATCCTTACCTCTCCAATATTGGTAGTAAAGCCGTCCTTTATTGTCCCGGTCAACTGTCATACGGTTTGGCATCAAGGGATAAAGTGCAATAACCTCTCCCTTACCGTTGCGGATAAGCTGCGCATAAGCATTGCCCCAAAGGAGCAGGTGCGTCATAAGAGTTTCCCGAAACACAAAGGATGTCATCTCAGGATTTGGTTCATCATGCAGGAGAAAATATAGCTGATTCTCTGCTGCACGTTCTTTACCGCCACTTTCATTATATTTATATAGGTGCAGCGGCAAACCTGCTACTGCCTCTGCCAATATCCTTACGCAGGAATACACAGCAGTCATCTGCATGGAAGAACGCTCGGTTACAGATTTGCCGGATGTAGAACCACCAAATAAGAACCTGTAAGCACCTCCTGCGGTGCTGTTTGTAGGTTTATCTCTAGACTTGAATAATTTGTGCATTAAGTTAAAAATATCGACCACCTCCTTAAATTTGGACATAAGAAAAGCACTCATGCTATTTGCACAAGTGCTCACAAAGAACAGAATTTATTTTATTTCTACAACTGTTTTTACTATTTGCATCGTACGTATTGCATTTTCATCATATTTGTAGCAAGATGCAGATTTAAAATATTTTCCTCTATTATCTTTAGGCAAATCTTTTTGTTTAATAACTTTATATCCAAACGGTTTTAGAATAGATTTCACTAAGTTTCCTACCGCCGTTTTTGGAAAAGACAGCTTCAAATCCACTCCACAATTAACTTTTGAATCGTACCACTTCTCAATTTCAACTGCACAGGCAGCCAATGCAGGTTTATCACGATCAGAGAACTCAATCATTTTTATAATGTTTTCATCAGCGTTCAATTTATCAAATAATTCCTGCATATCTTTGTTATTCTCGTACCCAGAGCAATTTTTGTTTTCCATTATAAAATCATTAAATGTTGTTTTCATAGCTCATTCTCCTTTTTCAGTTATGTATTATCAGCTACCTTATGATACAATATTACTATATAGCAACGTGCTTGTCAACTGTTTTTACATAACTTATTTTGGATAACTATAAAATTAAAATTCCTCTCTCATCATAAACTGATGCTCCGTTATCATTTCCACAGCGAATTGCTCGGTCTAATGCCATTATTGTGGCTATCGCACCGTCAATCTTCTCTGTGGATTTTTCTTTATCCGCCTTGATGTTTCCAGCAGGGTCTGTACGAATAAAGATATTATCCATCATCCACCGAAGAACCGGATGACCGCTATGAGCCAAACGCTGCTCCAGTGTCAGCTTCATTAATTCTTTAGTTGGAGGACTCATATCCTTAAAGCCTTGGCCAAATGGCACTACAGTAAATCCCATTCCCTCCAAATTCTGCACCATCTGCACCGCACCCCATCGGTCAAAGGCAATTTCACGAATATTATATTTCTCACCTAACTGCTCAATAAATTTCTCAATATATCCATAATGCACGACATTGCCTTCCGTAGTCTGTAAATATCCCTGCCGTTCCCACACATCATAAGGAACATGGTCGCGTTTAACTCTAAGGCCTAATGTTTCCTCCGGTATCCAAAAATACGGCAGAATGCTGTATTTATCATCTTCATCTTCTGGTGGAAACACCAATACAAATGCTGTAATATCTGTGGTACTGGAAAGATCAAGACCACCATAGCAGACTCTTCCCTTTAAGCTTTCTTCATCTGTAGCAAAGGAGCAAGCATCCCATTTGTCCATTGGCATCCAGCGCACGGCCTGTTTTACCCATTGATTGAGCCGAAGCTGTCGGAAGCTGTTTTCTTCTCCCGGATTTTGTTTGGCAGATTCACAGGCAGCTTTTACCTTATCTATGCCAACCGTAATATCTAAAGAGGGATTAGCTTTCTTCCACACCTTAGGATCTGTCCAGTCATCTGTTTCTTTCGCACCGTATATTACCGGATAAAACGTACTGTCATGTTTTCTACCATCTAAAATATCCCCCGCTTTCTGATGAGTTTCATAACAGATAGAATGTGTATCCGTTCCGGCTGTTGTTATCAAAAAATATAAAGGCTGCATACGTGCATCACCGGAGCCCTTGGTCATAACATCAAATAGTTTTCGGTTCGGCTGCGTGTGCAGCTCGTCAAAGATCACGCCGCTTACGTTAAAACCGTGCTTGCTGTAGGCATCGGCAGAGAGCACCTGATAAAAGCTGTGTGTGGGAAGGTAGATGATCCGTTTCTGCGAAGCCAGGAGCTTCACCCGCTTGGATAAGGCCGGACACATCCGTACCATATCCGCCGCCACTTCAAAGACAATGGATGCCTGCTGGCGGTCGGCGGCGCAGCCATACACTTCGGCGCGTTGCTCCCCGTCACCGCAGCATAAAAGCAAGGCTACCGCTGCCGCCAGTTCCGACTTGCCCTGCTTCTTGGGAATCTCGATGTAGGCGGTATTGAACTGCCGGTAGCCGTTCGGCTTTAAAATGCCGAACACATCACGGATGATCTGTTCCTGCCAGTCGATCAGTTCAAACGGTTTACCGGCCCAGGTGCCCTTGGTGTGGCAGAGGCATTCGATAAAGGACACGGCATAGTCCGCCATGGTCTTGTTGTATTTGGAATCCTTGGCCTTGAATTTCGTAGAGCGATAGCGTTTCAACGTTCGCAAGCAGCGTCACCTCCCTTGCGGTAACAAAAAAGACCGCCGAAATGGGCAGTCTTGGTAATGATGATATGGATTATTTCTTTCTGATTGTAAGGCAGCGGTCTATGCCGTACAGCACAGTCAACGTACTGCCGTTATCCCAATGCACCAGCAGACTGCCGGTGTCATCCACACCGACGACTGTTCCCTTGGTGCCGATCGGCGGAGCCTGGGCGTCGTCCATTTGCACCAGTACAATCCGCGTCCCGGCGGGATATGTGCTGCGCAGTTGCTCCAGCCTTTCCTTATTCGGATATCTCATCAGGGTGTTCTTCCTTTCTGCCATTTTTAAAGGCCGAGGAGCCGGAAAGGTGCTGCAGGAGCAGCTTCCGTTCGTCCTTGTATTCCTTGCCAATAAACCCAAGGCGAAGCAGAAAGCAGCGGAAGTCGTATTTCTCGTTGATTGATGGGTGTTCCGTTGCCAGTACCCTTTTCTGCTTCTTTGCCAGATGGCAGAGCGCCGTAATGAAATGGGTGTAGGCTTTGACCGTATCGGCATCCAGGCAGCCGGTGAACCAAGGGAATAACACTTTATCTTCCGTTACCTGCATGCGCAGCACATCGATTTGAAAAACTTTTAGCATAAGATTGCTCTTGGCCTGGATCAGTTTCTTTAGGTTTTCCAGTGCCGTATCGGTGAAGAAGGAGCGCGGCATGGCAATCACCAAGTCGTCTATATTCTCCTGCTTAGACGCCGAATCGTCAGGTTCTTTCTCTATTGGTTCGGCTGGATCGGTATGGAATCCCATGCTGTCGAGTTTTTCAAGCAAATCCTCGATTTCCTTTCTGTCAATCATGTCATCAAAATTAAGATTGCCGTCGCGGTCAACAGTAAAACAATCAATTTCATAGGCGTAGCTGGGAATCCCCTGATACACTTTGGCGGCTCCGGTAATGGTGCTGATGGCATCGGCCAGTTCCTTGCGTGTTTTTCCTTGTGCATGGTACAAAATTTTCATGGTAGTAAACCCCTTTCGTTTTTTATCATGTACATATATCACTCTAACCGGCAATTATAGCAAGGGGTTTGTACCATAAATTACACGTACTATTCTTGTACTGTCGCCATTTTGCCGAGCAGCTTTCCGGTCAGCCACAGGCCGCCATTAATCAGCGTCGGCAGAAAGCATTGGTCGCGGAACTTGTTCCAACCGGTTTCCTTGTCAGCGGATGCCTGCAACGCAGCGGTGTAGGCATCCGCTACTTCCTTGGCTGCCGGAAGCACCGTTGTATGGAGCCAGGAAATAGTGGCGTTCTTGGCATCCTCCTGCACCGAATCCAAAATATGTTCCTTAATTTCATTTTTAATCGTTTCAATATCCATTTTTTCTATCTCCCTTCAAAATCTGTTATGCCGCGGGCAATGGCCCGGGCGAAATCATCCGCGTTATTCGTAAGCAGCGCGGCATCATTGTCATTATCAATAAAAGCTGTTTCCACCAGAACGGCGGGCATCGTGGTGTCCTTCAGCACGATCAGGTTGGGCCGTTCCTTCAGGCCGCGATCCACTGTGCTGAGGCTCTGCACAATCTGCGACTGAATGCAGGCGGCAAGCTGCGGGGACGAACCGCTGTTGTTGGCATAGATAAGCGTTTCTGTACCGCTGGCGCAGCCGCTGTCGGCATTGCAATGCAAACTGACGAATACATCAGCAGGCCATGTATTTGCTGTATCCACCACACAGGGCAGATCCGGTGTTTCCCCAGCCAGATTATCACTTTGCAGGAGCTGCACCTCGCAGCCTGCCGTCTCCAAATATGTTTGGACGAGACTGCCAATCGTAGCAGCCACATCACATTCCCGCAGTCCGGTGTTTGGGTTCACCGCGCCGCTGTCCTGTTCCCGGTCATGCCCGGGGTTGATAAATACACGCATTATGTTGCCTCCATTTCAGTATAGGTATACGTTTTCCCGTTCCGTGTCACGGTTACCCGTTCGTCCGAGCCGACCTGCTCAATGTAACGTTTCACGATCACATCACAGAACTTTTCATCCAGCTCCACCATATAGCAGCGTCGCTTCGTCTGTTCGCAGGCCAGCAGCGTTGAGCCGCTGCCGCCAAATGGATCCAGCACGGTGCAGCCGGTCATACTGGAATTTAAAATAGGATAAGCCAACAGCGGGATCGGCTTCATCGTTGGATGGTCCGCATTTTTCCTAGGCTTGTCAAACTCCCATATAGTGGATTCCTTCCGTCCGGTGTACCATTCGTGCTTTCCTTTCTTCTTCCAACCATAAAGCACCGGCTCGTGCTGCCACTGGTAGGGAGAGCGTCCCAGCACCAGCGACTGCTTCTTCCAGATGCAGCAGCCGGACAAATAAAAACCGGCATCCGAGAAGGCTTTCCTGAAGTTAAGTCCCTCGGTGTCGGCGTGGAATACATAGATACTGGCATCGTCTGCCATGACGGTGTGCATGCAGGTAAAAGCGGCGAGCAGGAACTCATAGAATTTGTCGTTCTGCAGATGGTCGTTCTTGATTTTTCCCGCTCGGCCTTCGTAGTTGACGTTGTACGGCGGGTCAGTGACCACCAGATTGACCGGTGCTCCCTGCAGTAATCGCTGGTATGCTTCCGGTTGGGTGCTGTCGCCGCAAAACAATCGGTGTGTTCCCAACTGCCACACATCACCTGTCTTGGAGAATACTGGCTTTTTGAGTTCGGCATCCACATCAAAGTCATCATCATGCACACCATCCTTTATATCGTCCTTGAACAGGTCATCCAGTTCTGCCGGATCAAAGCCGGTAAGCGATACATCAAAGTCGCTGCCCTGCAGATCGGTAATGAGCAGCGCTAATTTATCCGTATCCCAGTCACCGCTGATTTTATTGAGGGCGATGTTTAAGGCTTTCTCCTTTTCGGTGTCCATGTCGATCACGACGCAGTCGATTTCCGAAATACCCTCCTGCTGGAGCACCTTTAAGCGCTGGTGACCGCCGACCACGTTGCCGGTGCGCTTGTTCCAAATGACAGGCTCGACGTAGCCGAACTCGTCCAGCGAACGCTTCAGCTTTTCATATTCCGGATCTCCCGGCTGCAAATCCTTTCTCGGATTATAGGCTGCCGGGATAAGGTCTTGTATGTTCTTTTTGATCAATTCCATAATTATTTTCCTTTCCGTGCCTGCAACAGGTGTTCCATCATCGTATCCTGCGGACTTCCTACAAATGCTGTGGTACAGTTCTGCTTGACGATATCGAAAATCTCATACCAGAGCAGGTTCGCCTGCTTCTGGAATGACTGGCTCATCTGCACAAATGGACTGGTAATCGCACCGCCGGTCGTGGGGTGCTTGCCGAGCAGTCCATAGGTGCTGATGGCTTCTTCGCACTGGATATACCGGGCGAATGCCTGGGCATAGGCTTCCAGCAGCCGGGGATTGACGAGCCGTTCGCAGCCGCGGTCCTTCAGCCATCGCCAGGTCTGGCGAAACAGGTCGTCCGCACCGAGCGGCTTGCCGTCCCGCTGCCGGGCGGACAAATAGTCGCTGGGATTCGGCATGTCCTCGCCGGTGAGATCTGCGGCATCGTTTAAATCCGCCCCTTCTAAGGTGGGCGTCGGCAGGTCGATAATGGTGGCTGCTTTTCCCTTGGCTATCTTATCTGCCAGCGCCTCCGGCTTGTCCCCGGCGCGGATCCGTCTGCCGCCGCGATTAGTTCCGTCCTTGGCCATGGCTGTTCAACTCCTTTCCCATGCGGTAAATCCCCCGTTTGAACCGCAATTTTTGTGCGTGTGACCCCAGCACCGGTCTAGCATTTTGGCGCGCCCGAGATTTTGACCGCCCCTCCCGGCGGAGCGTAGTCACTCATAGCGGTATTCCTTTTTGGCATGGTGCCAGCGGTCGTCCATCTCGGCGGTTATCTTCGAGTGGCACGGCTTGCACAGCGCCATAAGGTTCTCTTCGTCATGAGTACCGCCGCGGGAGAGGGGACGGATATGGTGCACCTCCGTTGCCGCTGTGGTCTTGTGGTTCTTTAGGCACATCTCACACAGAGGATGTTTTCCGATGTACCGGTCCCGGATGCGCTTCCACGCTCTGCCGTATCGTTTCTTGACGACAGGGCTGCGCTCGTAGGTGTCATAATATTTGTCCATTAATTTTTGGTGCTGCTCGCAGTACCGGTTCACGGTCAGCTCCTTGCAGCCGGGGTAGGCGCACGGTTTCTTTGGTTTCCAAGGCACAATGTTCATCTCCAGACATAGCAAAAGCCTCCAAAGGATTGCTCCCTCGAAGGCTTCTCTCACACTTTCATGCTATTAGTATAACACGTTAAATGAATAAATGTGTCCGCGATATTACTCATGCTGCTAAAATAATTGGGAATGGCTACCCAAACGATACAAAAGAAGAACAAGTACATCATCTCTTGTTTCATAAACGAGAAGCCAATCTGGATCAATATGGCATTCCCGGCAACCTTTGTATGTTCCACCTAAATCATGGTCTCTGTATTTTTCATCCAATTGTTTTCCTTGGGCCAATTGCTCAATGACAGAGAACAGCACATCTATATCTTTGTTCTGCTTCTTTGCCAATTTCAAATCTTTCTTAAATTGAGTAGTGAATTTTACTTCGTACTTCATTTTTCAAGGGCCACACGCAAATCTGTCATATTGGTATACCCTTTTACTTTTTTGTCAATGGCGATTCGTTTGCCTTCTTCAATGGCAGATCTAGTTGTTGCATTAGGAACGTCAAGAGTGAGACGGAAGGGAATGCCATTTTCTCGTATCGCTGTTTTTAAGAAGATGTTTACCGCCGTCGTCATATTCATTCCTAGAGCATTGAATATTTTCTCAGCCTGATTTTTGACTTCCTTATCCGTCCGGATATTCAAATTTGTATTTACCATATGTAACACCTCCATTTCTGTCTTGAATATAGCATTATTTTTGGCTGATGTCAATACAATGTCAATATAATAAACACATAGTAAAAGCCTTCAAAGGATTGCTCCCTCGAAGGCTTCTCTCACACTTTCATGCTATTAGTATATCACGTAAGACAGATAAATGCGTCCGCGATTTTGGACATCATGTCTTTCCAAACAAAAGAATGGCAAACTTAGCTAATGCACGATTCTTCCTTTTGTAGGCAGAGGACCGTTCGATGTGGAAATGGTCAGCGATGGCATAGACGGCACTCGTCTGTGCGTCCTCGTCAGCATAAAAGGTTTCCAGTACGTACTGCTCGTCGCTGCTCAGCTTATCCCAAGCGGGCTGAAACCATGCCATGTACTCCAACGCCTGCCGGTAACGTTCCTTCAGGATGTCGATGTCTGCCAGGCCGGAGATGATATGCTCTTCTGCTGCATGTGGGTTGTGGGAGTGCGGCATCCCGTCGAAACCGGACGGGTGCAGACTGGTCATCGCAGCATATGCCTGCTTGACATTTTCACTGGTATTTTCGATGATGAACTGCATACTGTCGTAATCCCGGATGGCATCGATAGCACCGCTTCTTTTATTCAGATATTTCCAGATAACACTCATAGGCTGCCTCCTCGCAAGCTGGCCCGGATGGCTGGAATGGTGTTCGAATGGCCAGAGAAATTGATTCGTCATATTTGACGAACCTATTTTATACAGATCATTACGCCAATGACACAAAAGAAAAATTATCGGAGAAATTTGCAGAAGCATATTACGGAAAATATGGAGAATGGCCGGATAGCTATGCAGCTTTGGGATATGATTCTCTTATGATGACTGCCGAAGCTATCAAAAGAAGTAAGTCCGGTGATCCTCGAAGTGTTGCGGTAGAATTAGGAAAAACTATTGATTTTGAGGGAGTAACGGGTAAAATAAGCCTGGATACTAATCATGATGCGATAAAGAATGTTTTTGTACTCACCTTTCAGAAAGGAAAGCCGGTGCTGTTGGAAAAAAGGCCGACAGGCGAGCTGTAGTTTTTTTATACTACAAGTACGAATAAATAGCATGACTTATTTATATTCTCAATATATTTACAAGTGAGAATATAAATGATAATATATAGGTAATGAACAGGCTGATTTTCAGCCGGGCGCAAGCAACAGGTTAGAATAACTTGTGGGACTCATATATACTACGGTTCCACAGGTTATTTTTTTGTTATAGTTTCTTGCTGTAACGCCATGTCCTGTGGTTTTATCGTGGAAAGTTCAATCATTTCAATATGATATAAGGAGCGATAAGTATGTCACAGAATGAAAATCAACTAAAACATCGTACGGCACGGTTATCTGTTATCAGCAACGGCCTTCTGGTTGCCGGCAAGCTGGCGGTTGGGATTTCTACCGGAACAGTCAGTATTATATCTGAAGGGATTCACTCCGGGGTGGATTTGTTGGCCTCGGTTATCGCATGCCTTGCAGTAAAAAAGGCTGCAGCACCGCCGGATGCCGATCATGATTACGGGCATGGCAAGGTAGAAAATGTATCGGCGGCATTCGAATCATTGCTTATTATTGTTGCGGCTTTCTTAATTTTTTATGAGGCTATCAGTAAATTTTTGACGCCGCAGGAGCCGCAGGAGAATCTCTATCTGGCAATCGGTATCATGGCCGTTTCCAGTCTGATTAACGCTGTCGTATCCCAGCGCTTGTACAGTGTCGGCAAACAAACCAAATCGGAAGCCTTGAAGGCAGATGGCATGCACCTGCGTGCTGACGTATGGACTTCCGCGGCGGTCATGACCGGCGTTGCACTGATTCAGATTACGGGCTGGACATGGGTTGATCCGATGATTGCCTGTATGGTTGCCGGCGGGATTCTTCGTGTGGGCTATAAAATGTGCCGCCAGAGTTATGATGAATTGACGGACGCGTCTTTAAGTGAAATTGAAGAACGGCGCATTGGGCGAATTATTCTGGATAATCCCGGCGTGATGGGATATCATCATCTGCGTACACGTATCGTTGGCGAAACGACGTTCATGGATTTTCATCTGGAAGTGGATAGAAAACTGCCAGTATATCAGGCTCACGCTATTTCTGATGCCGTGGAAATTTCCCTGCATCATCAGTATGGTCCGTGTGACCCGACTATTCATATCGAACCGAAATAATGAAAGAATTCCTATATTATGGACAAAAACGGCTCCGAGATACTCGCATGTACCTTCGGAGCCGTTGTATATTTAAATGCAATAAGAGATGTAGTGCTCCATGGACTGCCGGCGTGTTTTCCAATCCGGCATAAGATGTGTTAAAAGTGCATAAAACGAAGTGGAATGATTTGGATGAATAAGATGGCAAAGCTCGTGGAGGACTACTTGATCAATGCAGGTCTCTGGCATAACGGCTAAATATGTGTTTAATGTCAGACTCTGTTTATATGGCATACAGGAGCCCCAACGGGATTTCATAATGCGCTGATGAAATGCCGGCATAGATACTCCATATGGAGCAATGAGTCTGTGCATACGCTGCAAGCTCTGCGGAAAGAGTATTGCTGCTTCGGCAGCAAGAAAACGGCGGTATAAGCGCAGTCCGCTGGTACTGTCATCAGCAGGTGCTGTCATGTACAATATATCATTTTTAATCCACATACGGCTTGGTTTGCCAGGAAAAACTGCTAAGGTAACTGTTTTGCCGGCAATACAGAGTGCGGAACCATCGACAAGCACGCATTGACGATGGGCCTGGCCATAGTGACGGATTTGTTTTAGGGAACGCAGGATAAAATTTCTTTGATCTATTAGAAAAGCGTCAATGCGGTTTTGTGGAATATGAGGATTGGCTGATACGTAAATCGTTTCATTGCTGCGAATTCGCAGATTAATATTTTTTACGGCTTTTCGTTCCAATTCATAGGAAATGACATAAGACCCAATGTCAAGCTGCCGTTTGGTGATTTTTTTCATAAATAACCTCCTGATTATGCTATCTCTATTATCTATGATGTGTCCTTATGGAGCAACCTTTTTTTTGTTTTCATACAGAGAAGGCAGTGTCTATGGTATAATATATACGTATGATGTAAGGGTTACAAGAAAGGATAATTGCCATGCTTGATTTTACCGCTATTGATTTTGAAACCGCCAATAAATATGCCAACAGCGCCTGCTCTTTGGCGGCTGTTACTATGCACGATGATATTTGTACGGACGAAGCATACACTCTTATTAAGCCTCCCTTTATGGTATTTTCTCCCGATAATATCCGGATCCATGGCATTACGCCGGAGCAGGTGGAGCAAAAGCCGCATTTTGATGTTCTGTGGGAAGAAATTCGACCACGCATTGCAGGAAGAATTATTGTGGCTCACTATGCGGTATTTGATACACGAGTTCTGCGCAGTCTTTTAAAAACCTATCAGTTAAAAACGCCGGATGTGTCCTATGCTTGCACAGTAGAAATTTCCCGTACGGTGACTGCTCAAAAAGCTTGACGCCTGCCTTAGTTGTCACATACTGCTTACACAGATATTGCGTCCCCGGGCGAGAATGGATCCAGCAACGTTGATTCTCACGGGTGAATGCTCATTCGCGAGGGTGCAGTCAGCCATTAAGATCAGGATAATCCCTGTTCACCCTTCTATCCTTAGCCGGAAAGGTGGTGTTTTGTTTGAAGAAGGCGGATCTTCTTTCTACTCTTTTTGTTGGGGTTGACATTGGCTCCCGCAGCCATGTTGTAGTACTCCTGGATTTTGAATCTCAGAAACCATTACAACGCTTCAAAGTAGCCAATAATCAGCCCGGCGCCGTGGAACTGGCCCAACGATTGGCGATCGCTCTCCCATCCCGTTCGGACCTTTCCAGATTAATTATCGCGTTGGAATCGACTTCCTTTTATGGAATCCACATTGCCAACTACTTATCCTCCTGTGACGTCCTGGCTCCGTTCCACACCTTCGTGTATTGTTTGAATCCGAAGGTCATCCGGAACTATAAAAAGTCCTTCATCGACCTGATCATAGAGTGCCTTTTGAAATAGGTGGTGATCCGGAAGATATGATGGATACATCATATTTCATGTTACTATCTCCCAGCGCAAATAGGGCGAAAAGCTGGGCATGTGAGCATTGCAAAAATTGGACCATAAAAGATATTGATATGTGTAGACATTGCTACTATGCAAACCCCGAAAATTATGAGCATGTTGCCGGAAATGAAACCAGAAGGGTAGATCTTGAATTTGATGGAAAGGATATCAATATTTACAATTCGATAAAGAAAAATTCCGTAGAAAAGGGAGTTTCGATTCAAGAAGCTTTTAAGGAATATTTCAGAAAGAAAAAATAATGTTCTATTAACAAATGAAGACGGGATATGGGAGTGATTTTATTGGATACTAATTGGTTGCCCGGCTGTTTAGCTCATTTAAATCAACCTTATATAAAATCAACAGAAAAATATGTTGTTATAGGTGAAGTAACATCTAAACCTTACAATGGGTATGAAGGGGAAAAGCGGATATATACTGCCTTAGTTCCTTTGGATCGGGTACAAGCAGTATTAAATCATCTAGGCGGCATCGGGTATGAAGTAGACTCAAGAGGTCCCCGCCCTACGATAGAACCAGGAGAAACATTTAAATCGGATTTCTGGGTACGTGGTACTGACAATGAAGAACATTTTGAACCATTGGTTGTTGGTTGGAATTATAATAATAACACTGTTATGATGCCAGATAATGGTTTACTCATGTGTTATGGTTTATGCCCCCGCATTTTAAGAGATTCAGAACAAATAATCTGGGATGACTTATCCTTGCCTGAATATGGTATTATTTCTGTAAAACCATTATTACATTATAATTTTCCATCACATTCTGGATGTTTTGTTACGATTGATAAGAGATACTTAGAGGACTACGCTAGTTTAAAAAACTGTGCTGTTGTTGCTGTCTTTTATGAGGAACGGCGTTGTGCTATAGATGATGAGTTAGAAAAATATTTTAATGGGACAGATGATATAAATATATCTGAACCTGGACGGTTAGTAGATATAAAACGAGATATTTGTTCTGATACAAATGTTGCTATTTGTCAAGTTTGGGGGTGCCGACAGGTAATTATACCAAAAAGTAGACCTATTTCTGACGAACAAAGTTGCGATTTAGAATGGCCAGATTATCCTGGTAGCATGACTCTGGATAGAGCAAGAGCACAAGGCGTTCTGGATTTTGTGTATATAAAAGATCAAATATTAGAGCAATTTGAGGGTAAAGATGTATTTTATATTAATCCCACAAGTGGAAGTATTTCATACGATGGATGGTGGACATTGTCATGGTGTCATCGTGTTGGAAGAGATTATATCGCTTATGAAATAAAAAAAATATATGAAGGATGCCCTTCATCAATAATACAGAATGTCAATTGTTATGCGGTATCTAAGGATATTGCAATTGAGCAACAACAAACACTTGGAAAAGCAAATATTGGTGTTCGTGCGGAAAAACTTATTAATGTTTTTGAAAATCTTGGTTTGGCATTATCTAATCTTTGTAATTCTTTTGATCTTCCATATGACGACATGGATATTATTGGTTTAAGTAAAGAAACAGTTGATTATAATGGTTGGTGGACTTTGGATAATCTTAAACCGCTAGGATATCGAGTGGCGCAAGATATGACAGAGCAGGAATTTCTTAGTCGTTGTACAGAAATATATAAATTATTTGAAGGCATCAAAGAAAAATCATTAAGAAAATTTTTACATAAAGCAGGAATGGATATAAAAGAAATTAAGGATTTCAGATCTCTTAAATTATTGGCTACAATTATGCAACTCTGTAGTATAGCATTGGATTCGGGACTTAATTTGATTACACAACATGAGAATATTATTATGCGATGGAATAAGGATATTCAAGTAGATGGGATGAGCTTTTTGTTTGCTCTTGTTGATCTCAGGAACGCATCATCACATCCTATGTCTGATGAAAAAGTAAAAAGTGCACTAAACGTTTATGGAATAGACCCTAAAAACATGAGCACAGGTTGGGGAATTGCAGTAGATATGGTATATGACAAGTTAACTGAGAATTTGATCAATATTATTCAAATGTTGCAACGGTGCTTAGAAATATAATGTATCAAATTTAATAGTGGGCATGCTAAAATTTTTTGAAATTATCATGGAGCACAAAAATCCCATATAGGTGTATTCTTTTATTATTAGTATACAGGCTTGCTTGATGACATATCTTGTTACAATATAATTGGACATATTCCCAAGAACGGACAGAAGCACAAAATGCCGTGGACTTGTTTCCGAGGACGAATGGGTGTCAAAAACACACTGAAAATACATCCAAAACATCCAGCTGAGCTCCTGGAACCACTCCGTTCTCGCAAAAACATCCAAGTCACCATCTCAAGGATAAAATTGGACATATTCCCAAGAACGGACAAAAGCACAATATGCCGTGGACTTGTTTCCAAGGACGAATAGGTGTCAAAAACACACTGAAAATATATTCAAAACATCCAGATGAGCTCTTGGAACCACGTGGAGACAGTGGCTCTACTAACGAGAACAAAATAAGAAAGGACCATAAAAGCCCGTGTTTAAGTTATTTCTGCGGCATCTGTCTTTCTGAAGAGAGAGGCGGGTGCCACTTTTTCTGTCCGGAGAAATGAGAATATTGCTCTGGCGTGACTATGGAAAGGCTATTTTGATGGATTTTTGGATGGCGAGACTGTGGTTTTGCTATTTTTGGGGGTTGAGACTGTAGGAAGGCTATTTTTCAGAAGTTGAGACGACGGGAAAGCAATTTGAGCCTGCGGCAGATCGCTACCATCATTCAAAGAAAGATCATTATAAAAGAGTAAAAAAGAGAGCGGTGCAGGTGATCCTGAACCGCTCTCTGGCTGTTATTCCGCGGCGAACTGCTTGTGCAGTTCGTTTATTTTGTTCTTGTAATAACGAATCATTCTATCCGACAGGCCAAGGCTGTCTGCGATCTCAGCAGTTGTGAAACCAACCTTGTCTTTCTTATAAACCTTAGCGCATTTAGGGTAATGCTGTTCCAGAAATGCAATGAATTCTTCCTCTTCAAGATTCTTCATGGCTTCTGCACTGGTTACATCCCCGATAGCTGCTTTCTTATTGGAGTTCTCCATGATCGCATCCAAAGAGACTGTCTCTGAAGTGATGTGGTCTTCACTTGCCATCGGGCAACCGTAGCAGCTACGGTCACGACAAACTCTAGTAGTTCCGTCTGATGCCGGAATGCGGCAGCGGCGCTTGCGCGTGTTTCTCTGAGCCTCTGCCCATTCCATTGCCATGTACATCTACAAGCCTATGAAGGGCTATAACCTAATGCAGGCCATCGCCCGAGTGAACCGCGTCTTTCAGGATAAGGAAGGCGGCCTGATTGTCGACTACGTCGGTATTGCATCTGCTCTCAAAGAGGCAATGAACGATTATACGGCCCGCGATAGGAAGAACTACGGAGATACAGACGTTGCGAAAGTCGCGTATCCGAAATTCCAGGAGAAGCTGTCTGTCTGCCGCGACCTGTTCTACGGTTACGATTACTCGGATTTCATTCACGGCAGCAACCTCGCTCGCTCCAAAGCAATAAGCGGAGCGGTCAACTTTATCGTCGCAGTCGATAAGGAAGACGATCGCGATACGTTCCTCAAGGAATCGCTCATGCTGAAACAGGCACTATCGCTCTGCTCTTCACTGGCTGCAGAGGATGAGCGGATTGAGGCCGCGTTCTTCGAGTCAGTCCGCGTGCTGGTGAACAGGCTTGTCAATCAGGGCGAAGGCAAGAAGATCTCCCTGCCTGAAATGAACGCCCGGATCAATAACCTGCTGAAAGCCAGCATTCACAGCGACGGTGTGATCAACCTCTTCCAGGATGCCAACGGCGAATTCTCGCTGTTCGATCCAAATTTTCTTGAAGAAATCGCGAACATGAAAGAGAAGAACCTCGCGGTCGAACTCCTCAAGAAGCTCATCGCTGAGCAGGTGGTCGTCTACAAGCATACGAACGTTGTCAAATCTGAGAAGTTTAGCGAAATTCTACAGCAGGCGATGAACCAATATCTCAACGGAATGCTGACAAACGAGCAGGTCATTGAAGAAATGCTGAATCTGGCAAAGCAGATACAGGCAGCACAGAAGGAAGGCCAGCAGCTCGGACTTACAGCCGACGAGCTCGCTTTCTACGATGCGCTCACCAAGCCGCAGGCCATTAAGGACTTCTACGAGAACGACGAGCTGATCGCCATCACGAAGGAGCTCGCGGACACGCTGCGAAAAAACCGCACCATCGACTGGCAGAAACGCGACTCGGCCCGTGCGAAGATGCGCATGCTGATCAAACGGCTTCTGAAGAAACATAAGTACCCGCCGGAAGGCATGGACGACGCAGTTCAAACTGTGATGACGCAGTGCGAGCTCTGGGCTGACAACAATGATATGGGAGAACGGGTTTCAGCATATTCCGACAGGTTGAACCAGTACGTGAACGAGACCTACGATATGGGTATGGTTGCAGAGGCAAAAGCGCAATACGGGAAGAAGGAATAAGGAGGACCGATTATGTCAGTGCCAAAATACGATGAGTTAATGAAGCCATTGCTTATTGCAGTCAGCGATGGCGAGACATATAAGATAAAAGATGTTACTGCGCGTTTAGCGCAGCAGCTGAATTTGTCCTCAGAAGATCTTGCTGAGATGCTTCCAAGCGGAAGACAGACTGTTTTTAAGAACCGGGTAGGATGGGCAAAGACCTATCTGAAAAAAGCTGGACTTCTTGAAAGCCCAGCTCGTGCAACGATTGTAATTACAGATGCTGGCAAGAAAGTGGTGGCAGATAATCCGGAGAAGATAGATTCAAAGTATCTGGAGCAGTTTCCTTCCTTTGTGGATTTTGCATCCGCGCCTGAATCAGAGGACAATGCCGTACCGGCACCTGCTGCCCCGGCTCCAACCGACCTCACGCCAGATGACCAGCTTGAAGAAGCTTACAAGCAGATAAACGACAGCCTTGCTTCCGATTTGCTCAGTGAGGTATTGAAAATAAACTCCTATACGTTCGAAAAGCTTGTTGTTGATCTTCTGTCCAGGATGGGCTACGGAACTGTAGCTTATGGCAGCCATGCAACCGTCGCTTCCGGTGATGAAGGAATCGATGGAGTCATTATGGAGGATAAACTGGGTTTTTCTCTCATTTATGTGCAAGCCAAAGAGTGGGCGTTGGATAAAGTTGTAAGTAGGCCAGATATTCAAAGCTCCGTCGGAGCGATTGCCGGAAAACATGGAGACGGACTTTTTGTAACGACGGCCAGGTTTTCACAGCAGGCAAAGGACTACGCTGAGACTCATCATATCATTCTCATTGATGGAGAGCGCCTGGCTAACCTGATGATCGAATACAACTTCTGCGTTTCGACCAGAAAAACTTTTAAAATAAAGGCAATTGATACGGATGCGCTGGCTGAGTATCAGGACGATTAAACCTTTCAACGATAGCCATACTTTTTAACGATTGCAGATTGGGGGTGTCGCTTTTGACTACAGCAACCGCAGCAGCATACGAATACAGGGCCGGAAACGCGCTCCCGCTTTATGCCCTGAAACGCAGAAAAGCCCAGAAACAGCGCGGTTTCCGGGCTAAAAGCACATACGGGCATTGTATCAAAGATGAGGTCTTGATAGACCAGGCAGCTGGGACGGGCGGCATGCTGACCACTGCCTATGAACATCTCCATGCCCTGAATCCTTCCGCTACCATCCATCTTTTCGGCCAGGAAATCATGGGCGTATCCTACGCCGTGGGCCTGGCTGAAATGCTCATCAAGGGCCAGAACGCTGAAAATTACGTCCGCTGCGACACCTTCAAGCAGGACAGCTTCCCCAACAGGAAGATGCGTTTCTGCCTTGAAAACCCGCCTTTCGGCCAGCCCTGGGGTGGCAAGAAAGCAAAGACAGGCCAGGAACAGGCCGTTCTGAAGGAGTATCAGAAAGGCTTTGAGGGACGCTGGGGAGCCGGTCTGCCCGGTACAGGCGATGCTCAGCTTCTTTTCGTGCAGTCTGCCATTAACAAGCTGGATGACCAGGCAGGCCGGGCCGCTATCATCGAAAACGGCTCTCCGCTCTTCACCGGTGGCGTTCCTTCAGGGGAGTCCCAGATTCGCCGCTGGATGCTTGAAAACGACCTTATAGAGGCTATTATCGCCATGCCTACCGATATGTTCTACATTATTGGTAATTTGAAAATTGTACAAAGTATAGACAAAACTTATTATAAAGTTGCTTGATTTTTTTAGACATTAGCCAGATTGATTTATAAGTAGTAATTGAAATGTTCTGGCTTTTTTTTTATGGTTAAAAATCCATAAATAATATTGAAACGTGTAGCTAATACAATAATAATATGGTAGAATAAAGAAAATAATTATAATTGTAGAAAAGGATTTTTCATGGAAAAATTAATTGATATAGAATCTTATCCCATTCAAGACACGCTAAATTTATTGCTTCAGGATAAAACCACGAAGAAAAATATCATATGGGCCACCGATGCCTATGCGGAAAATGGCGACGGCTACTTGGACAGGCAGGAAATCAGTGCCGTAAAGCTCATGAATTATCCGAAGCTCATTAAGCCACGCATAGAAAAGACGCAGGAGGACCAGCAGGACAGGACGCGGAAGAAAGCGGAAGTTTTCACGCCTGCCTGGCTCTGCAATCGCATGAATAACTACTGCGATGAAAGCTGGTTTGGAAGGAAGAATGTTTTTAACATTGAAAACAGTGACCACACCTGGGACGTAGTGCAGGAAAAAGTAGAAATGCCCGAAGGCAGGACATGGAAGCAGTATGTGGACTCAAGGCGTCTGGAAATCACCTGCGGGGAAGGTCCCTTCCTTGTATCCCGCTATGATGCGGCCACGGGGCAGTTCATAGAGCCGCCGAAGCGGCGAATTGGCATTCTGGACAGGAAACTCCGTATTGTGAATGAAAATACGGAAAGCTATGAGGACTGGCTGAAATGGACCACCCGGGCCTTTGAGGCCACCTACGGCTTTGAATATCAGGGGGACAGCCTTCTCATTGCCCGTATCAATCTTTTACTGACTTTTGTTGATTACTATGAGGACCGGTGGAAGAAAGAGCCGGACATTAAACTTCTGAAAAAAATAGCCAATAAAATTGCCTGGAATATCTGGCAGATGGATGGATTCCAGGATACAGTCCCTCTCGGTATGCCACCGGGAGAGTTCTTTGAAACCAGCTTGTTTGAAACTGACATGGTCGAAATAAGAACAGAAGAAGCAGCTTTCTGTAAAATACAGGATTGGAGAAAAAAAAGACCGGTTGAATATTACCGGTTAAAAGAAGAGTATTGTGCAGGGAGTAGTCGTTATATAAAAAGGAGATTCAGAATGGGAAATAAAAAACTTTTCGATTGCCAAATCGGAAATCCTCCTTATCAGCAGTCCGATGGCGGTGCAGGAGCAAGTGCAAAACCTGTTTATAATATCTTTCTTGAGGAAGTCAAGAAATTGAATCCGGAATATATGTGCTTTGTCATTCCGGCGAAATGGTATTCCGCGGGGAAAGGTCTTGATCAATTCAGAGCAGAGATGTTAAACGACAATCATATTTCTGTACTGGAAGATTATACCAATTCCGGAGACGTATTCAATAATGTCGATATTGCGGGGGGGTCTGCATATTCCTGCGTAATGCCAATTACACCGGTCAATGCCATTATGTAAATCATTTCAATGGCATTACCACTGCGGCTCTTCGCAATTTAAATGAATTTGATACATTTATCCGCTATCCGCTTGCTGTAGAGATAATAAAAAGGGTGAAAGCACTGCAGGAAGCGACTCTTGATAAAATTGTAAGCGCCAGAAAACCTTTTGGGCTGCCTACGGCGGCAAAGCCTATAGAAAATGGGGATGTTACGCTTCGCTACAGAAATGGGAAAGGGCCTTTTGACAGAAGCAGGGTTACTGCGGGGAAAGGAATGATTGATAAGTGGAAAATCATTATTTCCCGTTTAACAGCAGAGCATGCAGGCCAGCCTGATAAGAATGGGCAGTTTCGTGTACTTTCCACCATGGAGGAGCTGGGACCCGGTGAAGTATGTTCAGAAACTTATCTTGTAGCGTGTGCTTTTGAGACAAAAGTTGAAGCGGATAATTATATGAACTATTTAAAGACTAAATTTGCCCGTTTTTTAATTTTGCAAATTGCGATGACACAGCAGATTAGCCGCTTGACATTCAGTTATGTTCCTGTACAAGATTTTAAAGAGCGGTGGACCGATAAAAAACTATATGACAAGTATAAGCTCACTTCCGAAGAGGTAGGTTTTATTGAAAAAATGATTAAGGAGATTAAGTAATATGCTGTCTCCTCAAATCAATTCTTTCAAAAAGGTAGTTCCTATTATTTACTGCTACACCACGCCCGGTGTGACTTATCATGATGGGTGGTGCAAAATCGGGGAGTCGGAGCAGGATTCTACGTCCCGTGTGAAGCAGCAGACCCAGACTGCCAATATTCATGTGAAGCTGGAATGGACAAAGAATGCGGTATATGAAGTAACAGGAGATGCTTTCCACGACACCGATTTCCACCAGTACCTGGCGTCCTGTGGCATCGAACGGATGAAGCCGCTGCCCGGGGATACGAGAAAGCCGGAGTGGTTCCATGTTTCTCCTACGCGAGCAAAAAGGCTGCTGGAAGATTTCCGGGAGAATCAGGGAGTGAAACCTTCCCTGGCCCATGTGGTGCCTTACAGCCTCAGGCGGGAACAGAGGGAAGCGGTGGAAAAGGCAAGAAATTATTTTCTGCACCATGAAGGAGGCAGTTTCCTTTTCAACTGCAAGCCCCGCTTTGGCAAGACCCTGACAGTCTATGATTTATGCAAATCCATGGGATTCATCAACATACTGGTGGTGACGAACCGTCCCGCCATTGCGGACTCCTGGTTGGAGGATTACTGCAAGTTTCTGGGAAAAGAGTCGGGCTACCGATTTGTTTCAGAAGTCAGCGTACTGAAGAAAAAGCCGGGAGTACTTACCAGAGATGAATATTATCATTCTATTGATGATAATACGAAATGCATCGAATTTGTTTCTCTGCAGGACCTGAAAGGGGCCAAGGCCTTTGGCGGTCCCTATGACAAGCTGCAGGAAGTGGCAGATATTCTCTGGGATATTCTGGTGATTGATGAAGCCCATGAAGGGGTGGACACCTATAAGACCGATGTGGCTTTCGAGCATATCCACCGAAAGTATACGCTCCATCTGTCCGGTACGCCCTTCAAGGCCCTGGCCCAGGGTGAGTTTACCGATGATGCCATTTATAACTGGACCTATGCCGATGAGCAGAAGGCCAAGGCGGAATGGAAGTCTGATGACGGCAGTGAAAACCCCTATGCCAATCTGCCAAGGCTGAATATGTATACCTACCAGATGTCGGAAATGCTGACGGAGGAAGTGAGCAAGGGCGTAGAAATCGACGGGGAGACGACAGAGTATGCCTTCGATCTGAACGAATTTTTCGCCACCAATGAACAGGGACGGTTTATCCATGACGAGGCAGTGGACCAGTTTCTGAACTCTCTTGTAACGGGGAAGAAGTATCCTTTCTCCACGCCGGAACTTCGTGGAGAGCTGCGTCATACTCTGTGGCTTCTGAATCGTGTTTCATCGGCTAAGGCACTGCAGAGAAAATTGGAAAAACATCCTGTCTTCGGCAACGGAAGCTATGAAATCATCCTGGCGGCAGGAGATGGCCGGTCTGAAGAGGACAATGAACGGATAACAGCGAGCGCTTTGGAACGGGTAAAGGATGCCATTGCCCATCATGATAAGACCATTACCCTTTCTGTAGGACAGCTGACTACCGGCGTTACCATCCCTGAGTGGACGGCGGTGCTCATGCTTTCCAGTATCAAGAGTGAAGCCCTCTATATGCAGGCCGCTTTCCGTGCCCAGAATCCATGTCGCATCAGCAACGGCCATGAATGGTTCCGTAAGCAGAATGCCTATATCTTCGATTTCGACCCGGCCCGCACGCTCATTGCCTTTGATAAAATTGCCAATGACCTCTATGAAGGAACGGCAGGCGGGCATGGGGATGTGGAAACAAGGAAAAAGAATATCAGGGAACTGCTCAATTTCTTCCCAGTCATCGGTGAAGATGAGAATGGGGAAATGATTGCGCTGGATGCGGCCAAGGTGTTGTCCATTCCAAGAAAAATCAAATCCCAGGAAGTGGTACGGCGGGGCTTTATGTCCAATTTCCTTTTCCAGAATGTAAGCAATATTTTCCATGCGCCCCAGCAGATTATCGATATCATCAACAGTTTGGAGACTTTTAAAGAACCAAAGCCCATTCCCAATCTGGATGAAAATACAGGGGATCAGCTGGATATTGACGAAGACGGCAACGTGTCTATCCCCCAGGAGAATATCATTGGTAAGTCTACTGATTTATTTGGTGACAAGATTTTCAAAGAAGCAGAAAGCAGCATTATGGATGCGGTCCAGGCGGCAGATGCCGATGTAATTGCCCATGCTGACAGTCCTGAAAGTCATGAAGCAAAAGAAATAACCGACAAATTCAAAGATATCGCCCATAAAGTAACCACAAGAATTCTTGACAAGGCAAAGGAAAACTATCAAAACGATTTCACCAGAAGCAGCCGTAACAAGCTGGAAAGAACCATCAATATCACCGCTGACACGGTGATTAATAAGGCGGCGGATAATCTGCGCATTGAAACAAATCGGGCAAAGGATAAACTGGACAAGGATCTGAAAGGTGCGAAAACCGAGAAAGACGAACAGCGGATTCATAAGGACTATGAGAAAAAAGTAGAGGTCCTGAATAAGCAGTTCAAGGAAGATATCCGAGGCGGTCTTAAAGAGGCAGTACGCAATGCAGGTCATAAAGTAGTGGAGCAGATTGAAACGGACAAGCGTGAAAAGAATAAAAAATCCTTTGAAGATAATATGAAGGATAAACTGAGAGGCTTTTCTCGTACCATTCCTGCTTTCCTCATGGCCTTTGGCGATGAAAATACCACTCTGGCCAACTTCGATACCATGGTACCAGATGCTGTTTTTCAGGATGTCACAAGGAATATCAATGATGGCAAATGTATTACATTGGATGATTTCCGTAAACTCAGAGATGGCATGGACTATGTGGATAAAGAGACCGGAGAAAAGAAGCATTATGAAGGGCATCTTTTCGATGAAGTGGTTTTCAATGATTCCGTAAAGGAATTCATGAACAAGAAAAAGCAGCTGGCCAACTACTTCGATGAGAAAAACACGGAAGATATTTTCAACTATATTCCGCCTCAGCAGACAAACCAGATTTTCACGCCGAAAAAAGTGGTGAAGCACATGGTGGACCTGCTGGAAAAAGAAAATCCCGGCTGCTTTGACGATGACGCAAAAACCTTCGCTGACCTTTACATGAAATCCGGCATGTTTATCACGGAAATCGTGAAACGGCTCTATAATAGTCCTCGCATGAAACAGCTTTATCCGGATAAGGAAAAACGGTTGAACCACATCTTTGCCAAACAGGTCTACGGACTGGCACCTACGGAAATCATTTACCGCATCTGCAAGAACTACATCCTTGGCTTCAGTGATACAATTTCCATCAAGGAACATCACATCCGCCTCTGCGACTCCCTGGTCTATGCACAAAAGGGGACACTTGATATGAAACTGGAAGAAATGTTCCCGAAACTGAAGGGGGAATAAAAATGCCTAGATCCAAAAAGGATGCTAAAGTTCTCAATATAAAATTAGCAACGCCGATATATATTAAACTTCAAAAATTTTGTGATGAGTCTGGAATAAGCAAAACAACAGCTACTGAAAAAATACTAGGAAGATTCTTCGAAGAATACTTTAAAAAGCCAGAATCGGAACGAAAAATATTTTGATAAAAATAGCCCATTCCCGCAGATTTAATTTCTTAAAATTATTTAGGGGCGGATTGTTTTTCAAATAAAGTTAAATCATTTTCGGGGTCCTTACCAAAACGTTTGGTGAATTCAAATCCATTATCTGTCTGTATTTTATGGATAGGAAAGGGGAAATAATGAACCAGCTGCTGGAGGAAACGCATGGAAGAAAAAGTGCTCTGTTCCTCAAAAGCCGCTAAATATCGAAGCCTTGTGCATTCATCAATGGCCGTATATTGATAAAATTTCTTCCCTTCCTCATGAGCCTGTCCGACAATGCAGACAGAAGGAACTACCTTGACGTCAATCTGAACCTTTTGCCCTGGATAGAGGGCCTCTTCATAAGGTTTGGGAACATATTTAGGATTAGGAAGCTTAGCAGGCGCCAGGTGAATCCGTTGTAAGAAACGGTATAAACCGGAGATGGAACGTGTGTATCCATGCTTGCAGAGCTTGATCCAGAAAACGACAAGACCGTCATGAGGATGGCGCCGCCGCATGCGTTTGATGAGAGATGCTTCCTGTTCTGTGTGTTGATTAGGATGGGAATGAGGTCTGCGGGATAGAGGAAGAAGAGATTCGGGAGAGCCATCATAACGCCAACGGAGACGATAGATAAATTGACGATTTACATGATATTTTCTGGCAGCTTTGGAAACGCCGAAACGTTTTGCATAGGAAAGAAGAGATAGACGGTAATGAGTGTCCTGTGATATGCTGTTCATGAAGAAGACTCCTTTTGATGGCTTTTTTGTGATGAATTAAGCATAACACAAAAGTGGGTCTTCTTTTTTGTTCATTGCACGGGTGTAACATATGTATGGTAATCCTACACATTTTTGACCGCTTATTCCGCATCAGGATAGAGCACTGTACAGATGTGCGGTTTTCCCCATATTCCTTCTTCACTGAGCGTGGTTTCAATGATTTCCACCGGACATCCGTCAAGGAGAATCATGGCCGCCCGATAGCCGGGGAAGGGCTCATACAGCGGCATGATCACCTGTTTTCCTTCCAGATATCCTTTTATGTCATCTGTCACGGCAGGAGAGACGAGGCGGGCGTAAGGTAGAAGATGATCGGGCAGTACCGGGCTTTGTGCGGCGGGGTGTGCCCGATTTTTTGTGCCCTACTACGGGTTAACTACTGAAACGGGGAGGTAAAAGAGGCGGTGTGGTTATTTCAAAGTCGGAGATGCTGTCTTCATGAGGATCAGAAGTCAAGCCTGGACGCGCAGATGGATTATTACCGAAAGATGATCGACGCGAACGAGGACTAGGAATACGCCGGCACGTTCGCCGACAGAGGAATCTCCGGCACGAGCGTGAAGCGCCGGGAACAGTTCCTGAAGATGATGGAAGCCTGCGAGAACGGAGCCATCGATCTGATCCTGACCAAGAGCATTTCAAGGTTTGCCAGGAACACGGTCGATTCCGTTCAGATGCTCCGGAGATTGAAAGAACTGAATGTCGAGGTATTTTTCCAGAAAGAGAACATCTGGACGAGCCGGTCTGAAGGAGAATTCCTTATCACATTGCTCTCATCACTTGCACAGGAGGAGAGCCGCAGTGTTTCCCAGAACACGACGTGGGGCATCCGGAAGAAGTTTTCGGAAGGGCGTTATTCCGTCGGGTATTCACGCTTCCTCGGCTACGACAAGAACATGAAGGTGAATCCGGAGGAAGCGGATGTTGTCCGCCAGTTCTACAGGCTGTATCTGGAAGGATTCTCATCCAGCGCCATCAGCCCCATCCTTGAGGAACAGGGCATTCCGGCTCCGGCAGGCGGAGAGCGGTGGAGCGACAGCACGATCCTCAGTATTCTCGGAAACATCAAGTACAAGGGCGATGCCCTTCTGCAGCAGAATTACACTTCCGATTTCATCACCAAGACGGTCAAAAAGAACACAGGAGAACTGAACCAGTACTACATCACTGCCGGTCACGAAGCAATCATCGACCGGCAGCTTTTTGATTATGTGCAGGAAGAACTGAGAAGACGCGCCGAGAAGCAAGAGGAGGGCGGATGCTCTTACCTGCATTTCTATTCGGAGAAGATTGTCTGCGGCACCTGCGGCAAGACCTACCGGCCGCGGATGTGGCACCCGAACACGGCGAATGATCCCGTATGGGCCTGCGCGAACCGGAATGTGAAGAGCATCCGCTGCCAGAACCCGCACCTCTATGAGAAGGGACTCAATGAACTGCTGCGGATGGCCATGCAGATCGTCCTGAAGCAGCGGCCGGAGATTGCTGCGGCGATGGAAGAAGCAGTGAGCGGAGCCGTTGCGGATGAAGAGCGGAGAGCAAAGGCTGACAACTCCGGTCTACGGGCCACAGAGAGGCTGGATGAAACCGCCAAGGTAGATCGCTGAAGGCGAGCCGGAGGAGCCTGAAACAGAGGCTAGAGAACACCAGAATCACGACAGAAACGATGCCTGGGACGGCAAGTATTGCAGGTGGTGCGGCAGGCCGGTCACCAGCACGCCGGGAAGACGGAAGAAGATGTACTGCGGCGACGAATGCCGGAAGAAATGGTGGTTGAAGCACAGGGTAGAGCTGAAAGGGAAAATCGTACAGACAAAGGCCTGCATCTGCTGCGGAAAGGAATTCAGGGCTTTCAGTTCCAAGCACCAGAAGTATTGCAGCCAGGAATGCTATCGGAAGATGAGGTGGGGAGAAGGGTAGACATGAGTCTATTTTTGGCAAATTTTAGAAATAAGGTGAAAAAATCGCAAGTATACACAGCAGATTTCACAGAAAGAATTGACAATGTTCGACATTTAGAGTAAAATGTTTTCATAGTTCTGTACGTTAATTAGTATCATCCTGATTATGGGGCAAGCACGTATGAATGAATATATGACAATTAAAGAGACCTCACTGAAGTGGGGCATTGGCGAACGCCGGATCAATACTCTTTGTCAGGAAGGACGGATCCCAGGAGCACAAAAATTCGGGAAATCCTGGGCAATTCCGAGCAGTGCGGAAAAGCCAAAGGATGAACGGGTAAAATCCGGTAAGTACATAAAGGCAAAGTGAGCTCAGGAGGAAGTGCTGCTATGAAAACCATTTCGGAGATTTTGAAGCCCAGAGAATCTGTTTTTTCTGACACTGTGCGTGATGACGTTTTGAATCTGTCTGATTTTGCGGATGGAAAGGTTGATGCGGACAAATTCTTCTCGGAAAACTTTGAAACACAAGGTATGAAAATGCTGTTCGACACGGCATTCAAGAGATTCCGCGGACAGTCGGACACAGGCGTTATCAAGCTGACGCAGGCTATGGGCGGTGGTAAAACGCATAGCATGTTGGCACTCGCGCTGCTTGCTGATAATGAATACCTGCGCGGAAAAATTCTAGGAGATTCTTACAAAGGGATCGGAAAGATCAAGGTTGTTACATTCTCAGGAAGAGAGAACGCGGAATTCGGAATCTGGGGAAGTATAGCAGAACAGCTTGGCAAGAAGGAACAGTTCAGCAAGTATTATCAGCCGCTGCAGGCTCCCGGTGAGAGGGCGTGGATTCAACTGCTTCAGGAAGACAAGATTCTTATCCTTCTGGACGAGCTTCCTCCATATCTTGAGAATGCAAAATCTATCCCTGTCGGAAACTCAGATCTGAGTCGTGTGACAATTGCGGCTCTGGCGAACCTGTTCTCGGCGCTGGGAAAAGAACAACTTTCGAACGTCTGCCTCGTTTTCTCTGATCTTCGGGCAACGTATGAATCTGGCAGCGATATGCTGCAGTCCAGCTTCAAGGAACTGGAAGCGGAGGCAAACCGTATTGCGATTGAGATCGCTCCTGTAGCTTTGAATAGCGATGAGATTTATTCTATTCTGCGGAAGCGCCTGTTTAAGGACAAGCCTCTGATTGATGATCTTCCGATGCAGAAGAATGAGATCGCAATTGCGTTCAAGAATTCCGTAGAAAATGCAAAGAAGCTCGGTTTCACTGCTTATCAGCCGGAGACTGTTTATAAGGGGATTGTCGATTCTTATCCGTTCCATCCTTCAATCAAAGATCTTTATGCGCGATTCAAAGAGAATCAGAACTTCCAGCAGACGCGCGGCCTGATTAAGCTGATGCGTCAGATTGTCCGGGAGTTTTATGAATCAGGACAGGCTGACAAGTCATATCTGATCAATGTGTTTGACGTGAATCTGAATAATCCGAATATGCTTTCACAGTTCAGGATTATTAATTCCTCGCTTGAGGAAGCAATCAGTCATGACATCGCGCAGGAAGGCCGTTCTGTCGCGGAGATCATTGATGAGGAGGTACATGATAAAGCAGGATCCGCTCAGCAGCTTGCAAAACTTCTGTTGGTGTCTTCTCTGTCTACAGCGCAGGGAGCAATCCGCGGCCTGACGGAGCAGGAAGCTTTTGGCTATCTTTGTGCACCGGGAGTAAATCTGAATGCCATAAAGGCAGCAATGGATGAACTCCGTGTCCAGTGCTGGTATATAAAGGCTGACAATCGCGGTAGGGTTTATTTCCAGAACACAAAGAACATGGTTGCGGAGATGAACACTCTGGTGGATTCATATACAAATGAGAACGCCAAGAAAGAGCTTCGCAATATTCTCAAGCAGAATTTCAAGAATAAGGTCGGAGATTGCTATCAGCTTTTGTATGTGCTTCCGGCAGTAGACGAGATTCATCTTGAGCAGAACAAGGTCGCTCTCGTAATATTTGAACCATACGCGGGGACAGCACTGCACCCGGATCTGCTCGAATTCTACAATCATGAATCATTGAAAAACCGTGTTATGTTCCTGTCCGGTGGCAGGGACATGATGAACAAGCTGTATGAGAACAGCAAGAAATATAAGGCAATAGAGCAGATCATCCAGAATATGGATGAAGAAGGTACGCCGGCCATTGATCAGCAGAGGCGCGAGGCAGAAGTACAGCACGATAAAGCACTCCAGGCATTACTTTCTACAATCAGAGAGACATTTGTGACGCTGTTCTATCCGACGAAGAATGGAATTGTGTCTTCGGATATCAAATTCGAGTTCAAGGACAATCACTTTGACGGTGAGGATCAGGTCAGAAAAACGCTCACAGAAGCAATGAAGTTTGACCCGTTCTCAACGGATGAAGACTTCCTGGAAACCATGCGGAAGAAGTGCGAGGCTCGTCTGTTCACGACGAAGGAGATGCAGTATAGCCAGATACTGGATCGCGCCGCAACGACACCAGCATGGGGCTGGTATCATCCGGATCAGATGGATGCGTTGAAGAACAATTGCATCCGCAAGGGTCAGTGGAGAGAAGTTGGCGGCTATCTGGAAAAAGGCCCATTTAAGAAGGAGCCAACCAGTGTTCAGGTAGAGCAGACATACTATGATCCGAAGACATATGAATTCACGCTTTCCGTTCATGGCATCGGCGGCAGGGTTTACTATGATATCGGAGGCACTCCGACAGAAGCATCTACAGAGCTTACGGAACAGACGATGACAACAAAAGAGCCGGAGCTTTATTTTGCCTGTATTGATCCGTCTGGTGAACGCGATGAAGGTGAGATATTTGATTTCGTCGGAGAGCCGCCGATTCGCTACGGCGAGAGGGAAAGTGCTTCCGGACGGATGTTCCGCATAGAGAAGAATCCGAATTATGAGATCCGGTATACCACGGATGGGAGCGAGCCGAAGGACAATGGTGGAGTTTACTACGAAGAATTCAGCATTCCGGCAAACTGCAGATTTATCCGTATTGCCCAGCTTTATCATGACAAGCTCATTAATTCCAAGGATGTTCAGATAGAGAAGGCAAATGCTCCGAAAACCGAGAAGAAGATAGATGAGGAACGTCCGCTTGTATTTACTTACAATGTGAAACGCAACTTTGCGGATACAGAGGAAACATACCGTGAGCTCGATGTTCTTGAAAAGATACCTGGGCTGATTATTTCTAACGTAAATGCCTATATATATGAAAAGGCGGATCAGAATAAGTATGTTGAGTTACAGACAAGTCTTGACTATGAGCCAGATACTTTTAAAGCAATGATTGACTTGGTACGGGAAACAAGTTTCTCCGGAAAGGACATCAATATAACTTTCAGTTATAAGCAGCTTCATTTCAGCGAGGGCAGACAGTTCAATAATTGGGTTGAACTGTGTAAGCTTGACTTGAAGAAGCTGCAGACAGAAGGGAATATTCGTCAATGAAGAAAGATTATATAGGATTTGGCTTTAACCCCAAAGAGGGAGAGAACCATTTCTATGTGGTTATTCCTGCTGACGAAAAGGAAAGCGTTTCTGTATATGAACGCTTTCACTGGGATACAGAGGGAGACCAGAAAATAGAAAATTCGGATATCCTAAAATTACAGTTGTCGCGGCAGAAATGGGCAAAAGTTTCTATTTCCATGCAGAATGAGTTTAATAATCGGCTGAAGGCGGATCACAAACCAAAGTCACGGTTTACAAAAGGCGGTAACGCAGTTAATAAGATGTTCGGAAAAGAGATGATGGTTCTTCTCTGGGCCATTGAGACAAATGAGATCCGTGGTATTCCGGTTGCGATTAGAAACTGGCTGGGGCTCCGGCCGGAGGAACGCTGGTGGTTGTACACGATGACAAATGCGAGCACCGGAGACAAGGATGACCATCGCGGATGGAGAATTGCTTTAAAATATGCACTCTGTGAGAACCCAGTGGATGAGGCCAAACAGATGTCATTTGAGGATTATATAGGAGACAAGATAGATGGATGAACAACTTTCTTTTATAGAGACACAGTTCCCTGTGTCGAAGGTAAGCAAAGAAAGCTATAAAGAGCGGAAAGCCGTACAGAGCCAGACATTGACTGGTATTGGCAAATGGTGGGGTAGAAAACCACTTATTCTGGTACGTGCTGCAATTATTGCAGCCTTGATGCCTGTGTCTGAAAACCCTCAAAAAGATACTGATGTATTCCTTAGAATCCTCTCAATGGATCATGATGGCCTGAAAGACAGGAAAAGTAAACGCATTTCTCCTGCGGAAATGTACGAGTACGCTTCGATAAATAATAAATTCAGGAAATATCTTGATGAATGGTTCGTGGTTGAAAATAACAAGGTAAAGATTTCTGATGATGTTGATAAACAACAGATTGAAAATCGAATATTTGAATCTCTGGGATATGACGATAAACTTAAATATTGCTTGCGACCAGAAGAATTAAAGAATATTTCCAGAAAAGAATGGGAGATTATAAATTCTCATCTTGGGACATCTGCCCAGTCATTACAAGAGTTGACAAGACAGTTATCAGAAAAAAGGTTTGAGAGAAATGTGACAGTAGGAGATTGCTTCTGTGGTGGTGGGAGCATTCCATTTGAAGCTGCAAGAATCGGCACAAATGTAATCGCCAGCGATTTAAACCCAGTCGCAGGTGAATTAACATGGGCGGATCTAGCATTTTCAAAACTTGATAAAAATCACAAAAAAAAGCTTCATCAATTTCAGGAAAAAGTATACCACTATGTTGATAAACAGATCCTAGAGTTAGGCGTTGAAACTGCGGAAAATGGTGATCGTGCTGATGCATACCTGTACTGCACAGAAGTAAAATGCCCGGAATGCGGTGCGACGGTTCCGGTTATTCCTAATTGCCTGATTGGCCAAGGATCAAGGACAGTGGCTATTCTGGAGCCGGAAGATAAACGTGTCCGCATTCGGATAAAAATGGGGGCATCTAAAGATGAACTCGCAATAGCCAAATCAAGTGGAACCATAAGCAATAATGAGATCTTCTGCCCTTGCTGCGGGAAGAAAACACCGGTTTCAGCCATCAGGAAGGATAGAGTGGATGAATCCGGAAACAATGTAAATGGGCTGAGAAAATGGGAAAAGAATGAATTTAAATACAGGGATACAGATATTTATCATGAGAGGTTGTATGTAATTAGGTATACGGATTCTGATGGGAATAGATATTATCAAGAACCAGACGATCATGATTTGAAAAACGAAAAGAAAGTCAATGACTTTGTAGAAGCGCATATAGAAGAGTGGCAGAGACAAGGAATCATACCTGATTCAGAAATACAGTCGGGATATAAGACAGATGAGCCATTAAGAGAAAGGGGATGGAAATATTGGCATCAACTGTTTTCTGCAAGACAACTTCTGACACTAGCACTAATGCAAATGGGGATAATAAAAAACGCACAGACGGACAACGAATTAATATATGGTCTTCTTTGCCTTCATAGATGCTGTGATTGGAATAGCAAGCTTTGTAGATGGGGTGTTGGTCAAGCAAGGGAATCGATGGCTCAAACATTTTATAACCAGGCATTTAATACCATGTGGAACTATGGTAATCGTGGCCTTTCTTTACTGAAGGGAGTATTTTTTTTAAATATAGATAGTTTGTCGGAGAAAATTCCGGGAGATACGAAAGTAATTTTATCAGATGCACGGGATCTTGATGAGAATGCAGATATTTGGATAACAGATCCACCATATGCAGATGCTGTTAATTATCATGAACTTTCTGAGTTCTTTTTGGCTTGGGATAAACCTATTACGAATAGAGTTTTTAATAATTGGTATACGGATAGCAAGAGAATTTTGGCGGTCAAAGGCGATGCGCATTTTTCGGATACCATGATCGATATTTATTCGAATTTAACAAGGCATATGCCAGATAATGGTATTCAAATTGTTATGTTCACGCATTCTGACCCTGCGGTGTGGGCACAGCTAGCAATTATCATGTGGAGATCTGGACTACACGTTACTGCCGCATGGAATATTGCGACAGAAACAGACAGATCTGGTTTTGCAGAAGGCAATTATGTAAAGGGAACTGTCCTTCTTGTTCTTCGGAAACAGACGGGATCTGATATCGCATTTCTAGACGAGATCAATGCTGATATCCGAGAAGAGGTTAAGAGGCAGATTTCAAGCATGCAGCAGTTGGACGATAAAGAGGAGCCAAATTTCTCAGATCCGGATTATGTGCTTGCCGCGTATGCCGCATCTTTGAAAGTACTGACATCTTACAAGGAAATTGAGGATCTTGACCTTGATTATGAGTTGAATCAGGCAATTTCTGATCCTTCAAACAGTAAGGTTGTGGCCATTATCGAGAATGCGAAGAAGATCGCTTATGACTGTGTGATTCCGACAGATTTTGATAACTACTTCTGGCGGGAGCTGACGAACGCCGAAAAATTCTACATCAAAGGTCTTGAAAGTGAGAAACACGGGAATTATCAGATTGGCACTTATCAGGAATTTGCCCGTGGTTTCTCTATCGGCGGATATTCGCAGCTGATGGCATCGGAGCGTGCCAATTCTGCAAGACTTAAGACACCTTATGAAATGGGCGACCGATCACTCAATGATGTGCCGGATTTCCAGAATTCTCTCATGAGGACGGTATTTGAGGGAATCCATGTTGCTATTAATAATGACATGAATCCGAGTAAAGGATTGGACTTCATTAAGAACGACATTCCGAATTACTGGGATAAGCGCGAAATGATACAGCAGATCCTGTCCTTCCTGGTTGATATCAACGATATCAGCAATATGCAGGAGCATTGGGCGGATTCTGCTAAAATGGCTGACGCTTTACTCACGGTAGTAAAACACGACAGCATCTGAAATGGGACTGGTTTTATGATCAATAGATATTCCTCACGTCTGACGAGACTGGATGAAGGATTTTTGAATAAAAAGCTCAAAAACGCCAGAAATTATGACCGAATTGCGGGATATTTCTGCTCTTCTATATTGGAAGTTGCTGGTGAGAACATCGAGGCAGTTTCCGGAAAAGTAAGGATCATATGTAATTCGAATCTTGAAAAGGAAGATGTCGATATCGCTGTCAAAGCGCAGCAGATGAAGCAGGAATGGTGTGAATACGATCCGGAGGAGAAATATTCTTCACCGGCTGCTCAGGACAGGCTGTCTCGTCTTTATCGTCTGTTAGCTTCGGGGAAACTAGAAGTACGTGTCATCCCTGATGAAGTCTATGGCCTCATGCATGGAAAGGCCGGCGTGATAACGTATAACGATGGTTCAAAGACAAGCTTTCTCGGTAGCATCAATGAGACAAAGAGCGCATTCTCTCTGAATTATGAACTTGTATGGGAAGATAATTCTGATGAAGCCGTAAAGTGGGTTCAGGAGGAGTTTGACTATTTCTGGAACAATAAGTACGCTGTCAATCTTTGTGACTTTGTTATAAGGGATATTGATCGTATCTCGAAACGCCGAATTGTTCCGCTTCATGACTGGCGTGAACAGGACGATGAAAAGATAGGAGAGGCGTCAGCTGAGACGCCGGTGTTCCGCACGGAATTTGGTCTTTGGGAACACCAGAAATATTTTGTGGAACGCGCATTCAGAGAACATCAAAAACCCGGCGGAGCAAGACTTCTTCTGGCAGATCAGGTTGGACTCGGAAAGACAGTGCAGCTTGCCATGTCTGCAAAGCTTATGGCGCTGTATGGTGATAAGCCAATTCTTATCATTGTACCGAAGACACTGGTATTTCAGTGGCAGGATGAAATGATGTCACTTCTTGATATGCCAAGTGCAGTCTGGAATGGTCATGGATGGCAAGATGAGACTGGCTATTTTTATCAGAGTGAAGGAGCAAAATCTATTTTACGATGTCCTAGACGAGTAGGCATTATTTCTCAGGGGCTTGTTGCCCGTCGGACAGAAGCAGCAGACTATCTGAAGCAGCAAACCTATGAGTGCATCATAGTAGACGAGTGTCATCGGGCAAGAAGACGAAACCCATCGAAGGATCCCGATAAGAATCATGCGGATGCCAATTATTTGCTGAAGTTTTTGAATGAGATTACCTTTAAGACAAAAAGCATGCTGCTTGCAACAGCGACACCGGTACAGGTGAATACGATAGAAGCGTTTGATCTTCTCAATGTACTTGCTCTTCCGAATGAAAAGGTGCTGGGTGATAAATACAGCAAGTGGAGAAGCGTGCCACAGACTATGCTCGATATGGTCTGCGGAGACAAGGACGTTCCGAATCAGGAAAGCACAATGTGGGACATCATGCGGGATCCACTTCCGGGAAGAAGCAAGGATACTGTCGTTATAAATAGTATACGTGACGCATTGGATGTTCCGGATGATAAGTATGTCCTTGGCCCGGAGGTTTACTCAGAAGCACGTCCTTCAACGAGAGAGAAAATCAGAAGTCTTTATACGGCGGGAGATTTTGTTCACAACTATAATCCTTATCTTCGGTGTATTGTTCGCAGAACGCGGGATTATCTTGAGAACACTATCAATCCGGAGACGGGTGAACCTTACCTTAAAAAAATCGAGGTAAAGCTTTACGGAGAGGAAGACCGGGAAGCTCTGGAGCTGCGGGGATATTTGCGTCAGGCGTATGAACTGGCACAACAGTTCTGCGAAATGATTTCGGCGCGGGTGAAGGGAGGTGGATTCCTTTCTACCCTTATATTAAAGCGTATCGGAAGCACAATCTGCGCCGGAGAAAGTACGGCAAAGAAAATGCTTGCCTGGACAGAAGAAGGCCGAAAGATTCTGGAAGATGAATTCGATGTCGATTTCGAAGATGACGACATCGAAGAGATAGACAAAAGTAGTGAGGTCAAGGATCTGAAGCCGGAAGAAATCGATGTCCTTCGAAATCTGGTTAAGGTATTGTCTTTGAACATAGACAACGATCCGAAATGCAGTCGTGCCCTGGAAATTCTTACCAAGGGGACTGGTGGGCAAGATACACCATGGATGCGGTCAGGCTGCATCCTGTTTTCTCAGTATTATGACAGTGCACATTTCCTGGCGGAATATCTCTCTTTACAGTTGAGCAATATAAATATTGGTTTATACGCCGGCGGAGATAAGTCTGGTGTATTCCTGAACGGACAATTTGAGAAAAAAGAAAAGGATGATATTAAGAAAGCTGTTAAGGCACATGAGATCAGAATTCTTGTAGGTACGGATGCCGCCAGCGAGGGCCTGAATTTGCAGACACTTTCTACGCTCATAAACTTGGACCTTCCATGGAATCCGACCAGGCTCGAGCAGCGGAAGGGAAGAATTCAGCGAATAGGTCAGGTGAGCGATACAGTGTGCATTTATAATATGCGCTACAAAGATTCCGTTGAAGATAAGGTGCACAAAGTGCTTTCTGGAAGACTGAACGGTATTTACAATATGTTCGGACAGATCCCGGATACACTGGAGGATGTCTGGATTGATATTGCCACGAATAATGAAGAGAAGGCAAAAGAACGGATCGACATGATCCCGAAGAAAAATCCGTTCAAGCTCAAGTATGAAGAACGTCCGGGAAAGACGGAAGACTGGGCATCATGCGAGGCGGTGCTGGATAAGCAGGATGTGAAGCAACAGCTGTTGAAGGGATGGAAATAAAATGATGGTATTGGGGGATTGCTGAATTGAGAAAGGTTGACCCATTAGCGGCAGATACGCTGACAAACATCTTTCGTACGAGTCCGAAGGATCCTCTGAGGATTATCAACAGGGAAGGTACGACAATTGAATTTAAGGAATCCTATAGTCATGGAAGCATGGCACAATATTTCAAAACAATTGCGTCCTTTGCGAACAATGCTGGAGGATACATTATCTTTGGCGTGGGGGATAGTCCTCGGAGGCTTCTCGGCTTGAAAGATAAGAACCTTCAGCAGTTTGAAGAACTGAAGGTTGAGGAGTTTACGAAGAACCTGTGTGATTACTTTTCCCCGGAAATAAAATGGGATCATTGTACATTTGAGTTTAAGGACTTGAGTTTTGGCGTGATATATACGTTTCCGCTTAGAAAAAAACCTTGTATTTGCAAGAAGGTGTACGAGGCGCAGAACACAAAGTATTCTCTGAAAGAAGGAGACATTTATTATAGATACGGCGGAAGATCTGAAAGAATTCATTATGAAGAACTGAACGCCATCATGGAGGACGCGCGTAAATCGGAGGAGGCTCAGTGGCTCTCTTTTATCAAGAATGCATCCAAAATTGGAATTGAAAATGCATGTCTGCTGGATTTGGATACGGGTGTTATATCTGGAAAAGGCGGATCGATTGTAATTGACAACGAATTATTATCCAAGATCGCTTTTATCAAAGAAGGAGAATTTGTAGAGAAGAAGGGGAAACCGGCGCTGCGCTTGATCGGTGATATTGAGGAAGTTGGAACTGGAAAAATAATCGTAAAAGAATCTACCAAGAAGGTTGTAAAGGCTATAGAGCCTACAGATATTATCAATGCGTTTCTGAAGGGTACGAAGGTGGACGAGCCTTTGGAATACTTGAGAGCAATATGTTCTGCAAGCAGTGCGAACTATCCATTTTACTTTCTACTGCAGCAGGCCGCATGCACGATTGAAGATGCGACTGAGATGATCAACGAAAACACTTCTCGAGGTATAACAAAGAAGAGACTGCTGGAAAGGCTTCAAGGAAAGCGTGTACCGATATTGAATGTCAGTATGTCTCAAACAGATGCATCAGCCAAGAAAAGGAAGTACAGAGAAGAGTGGCTTGAGGAGAATGTCAGGACTGATGCAAATGAATACGGTTATTGTTTGAGTGCGCTTATGTCGTTAAAGGGAGAAGAAGTGGCTCAGCATGAAAAATATATACGTAATAAGCTTCAGAAACTGTATTCAGAGTTTTATGAGACTGCAAAAGCAAATGATGCTACAACGATGAGAAAGGCAATATGTCGAGTGGATGAGTTGCTCTATTTCGATGAATAATGGAGTAGCACAAAAACCAGAAACAAGAAGGACTAGGGGACATGGATGCACATAAGGCGTTGATCACTGACATTTTTAACAATTCTACACACTCCGTTCTCGCAAAAACATCCAAGTCACCATCTCAAGGATAAAATTGGACATATTCCCAAGAACGGACAAAAGCACAAAATGCCGTGGACTTGTTTCCAAGGACGAATGGGTGTCAAAAACACACTGAAAATACATCAAAAACATCCAGACGAGCTCTTGGAACCACATCGAAACCGTTTCCCTGCTGACGAGGGAGTAAAATAAAAAGGAGCCAGCCATGCTGATCAATTTCAATGAAATAAAAGAAGCTGTCTTCTCCGGAATGAATGGCGGGGAAGGAACAATGGCTGTCCGGATGTTCAATGACAGCAAATACCGCATCATCCCGACGAAACTCCATCCGGGCGCATCGATCGGACTCCACAAGCAGGAATCCGGAGACGACATCAATTACATCCTTTCCGGCACCGGCAAGGTTATCTGCAACGGGAAAGAAGAAATCCTCACCGCCGGCTGCTGCCACATCTGCCCTAAAGGATCCTCCCATACCATCATTAATACTGGAGAAGACGACCTTACGATACTGACCCTCGTCGTTCATGGATAGGAGGCAGCCATAAAATACAAGACCATCGACCACATCGTGATCACTACGGAAAATCTTGAGGCATGCCTTCATTTCTATGTCGATATCCTTGGCATGAGGGCCGAGGAGAAGAACGGGAGATACGCACTCTTCTTCGGGAATCAGAAATTCAACATCCATACAAGAAAAGCCGAATTTCTTCCTGCTGCCGGGAATCCCGAATACGGCAGTCTCGATCTCTGTCTTGCCATTGAAGGCAGCATCGAAGATGCCGAAAAGGAAATCAAGGAAAAAGGCGGCGCCATCGAAGAAGGCCCTGTCACACGCCATGGGGCGCGGGGTGAAATGAAAAGCATCTACCTGAGAGACCCCGACGGCAATCTTATCGAACTTGCCTCTTATGAAGGCTGAATTGGACCATTTGGAAGGAGAAATCTATGAACAAGGAAGAAACCTGCCAGTACCTCAAAGACCACGGAATCACTTTTGAGACCACCGAGCATAAGGCTGTATTCAACATGGAAGAACTGGCAGAGGTCAAGCTTCCTTATCCGGAATGGGACGCCAAGAACCTTTTCGTCAGGGATGACAAGAAAAGGAATTACTACCTCATCACCGTCAAGGGTGAAAAGCAGGTGAACCTCAAAGAATTCCGCAAGGAGAGGGCCTGAGGGCCCTCTCCTTTGCCAGTCCCGATGATCTCTTGAAGTACCTCAAGCTCACCCCGGGCTCTGTCACTCCGCTCGGCCTTCTGAATGACGAAGAAAACGCGGTTCACTTCTACCTCGATGAGACATTTTTGAGCCATAAGATAGGTGTTCATCCCAATGATAACACAGCCACCATCTGGCTGGACACAGAAGACCTCATTCGCATCCTCAAAGATCACGGAACCGAAGTCAACATCGTGGAAATATAAAAAGGAAATGAAAAAGCAGCCCCGCAAAAGGACTGCTTTTTTAGTGCAAGAACCCGCCTTCCTCATTCCCTCTCGAGTTCCGGCGCTAAGACGAGTATATCGCCGTGTTTGATCACGGTGCTGCCGGAAGGAATGATGGTGTCTATGCCTCTCTTGATCAGGAGGACGCGGCGGGCGCTGGAGGAGGGGATGGCGGCAAGCGGACGATTGGCCGCTTCGCTTGCGCGGTCGACGACGACTTCTTCCAGAGCGTGATGCTCTTCATCCTCGAAACTGTGAGCCGCAAAGACCAGAAGGTCATTTTCCTTCAGAACCGTACTCCCGTCAGGCACAAGGACTTCGCCATTTCTCATAATCATCGCCACGAGAAGATCCCTCGGAAGCTGAAGCTCTGCCAGCGACTTGCCGCACCAGCTGCTCCCTTCCTTTAGGCGCAGCCGGACGAAGCTGATATCGCTGTCATCCTGGTAATCATTAAACGTCGTGCGGATATCCGCCGTAGGATCGATCATCGAAAGCTTCTTGGCCGCGAACGGAAGAAGCGTTCCCTGAATGGAAATCGAGAGAAGTACCATGCAGAACACAAGGTTATAAAGATTGTACGTAATGTCCACCTCGGCCAGCACAGCACCTATGGCAAATACAATCGAGGCCGCCCCGCGGAGGCCCGCCCAGGAAACCAGGGCAATCTGCTCCCGCTTGGCCCCGAAAGGCGCCAGGATCGCCGCGCTTACCAGAGGTCTTGCCACAAGCGTCAGGAACGTTGTCAGCACCAGAGCCGGCACAATCACAGACGGCAGATCCACCGGCGTCACCAGAAGTCCCAGAAGGAAGAAAATCATCACCTGCGCCACATTCGTCAGGACATCGAAGAAATGGACCAGGTACTTCTTCTGCGGAAGCTTCGAATTTCCGATATAAATCCCGCAGAGGTAGACACTCAGATATCCATTTCCATCAAACTCTGCCGGAATCGCATACGCCAGCACCATGATCGAAAACAGGAAAACCGTGTGACTCTGCTGTGAAGGAAGCAGCCGCGAATGCAGAAGCTTCAGCGCAAGCCAGCCGATTGCGAGCCCGAAAAAAGCTCCGATCAGAAGCTGCTTGGCCAGGAGCAGAGGGAAAGAAAACGCTGCCCCGCTCAAAAGCGCAATCGCCGCCATCGTCAGCATATAACTCATCGGGTCATTCGAACCCGACTCCACCTCAAGGAGCGAGTCCGTATGATACTTCAAAGCCAGCTTCTGCGAACGGAGAATGTTGAAAACTGAAGCCGCATCCGTCGAAGAAATCACGGCCCCGATCAGAAAACTCTCCAGCCACGAAAGCGACAGCGCGAAATGAGCGAATACAGCCACAGCTCCCGCCGTCCCCGCAACTCCCAGCGAAGACATTAGAGCTGCCTCGCGCAGAACCGGCCGCGCTGCCCGCATATTCGTCCCGAAGCCGCCATAAAACATAATGAAAATCAGGCACACTGAGCATACCAGGTTCACCAGCGCATAATGATCGAACTGAATCCGAAACGGCCCGTTCTCCCCGAAGAACATGCCCAGACCGATAAAAATGAGCAAAGAAGGAACAGGAATCTTCTCCAAAAACCGATTCAGCAAAATACAAATCAAAATCACAGCCCCCAATAAAAGCAAGGGTTGATTCAACCACACCACATCCTTCCCTAAGTAATAGAAAATACTCTATTTATAACTGTAACAGCTAGGACGCAATACTGTCAAATAATCAGAGCAAATCATCGATAATAAAAAGAAATATATGAGAAATTGGGAAGAATGGCATGGAAATGAGGAGAATAAGGAAGAAATGAGTGAGATTAGATGTATCGCTAACACTTGCCTTCCCAGACGGGGAAGTACGCCCTTGACCTTGCTCTGGAAGAGAAGGTCGGGATAAGATTATGAAAGGTTTCAAACAAATAAACAGAGCTCTTTCTTTTATTCCTCTTGAAGCTGCCCCCGACGGAGGGAAGAATGCCTTTTACCTTGCTCAGGCAGGAGAAGACCTGCTACACAAGAACAAGCCCCAATTTTAATTTTTTGGTATTTTTTGAATTTCTTATAGAATTTCTTGTCGGATTTCCTGACTGATCCTAACTGATTAGATTTTGGAGTTTGGCCGACTAATTCATTGCACTACGAAAAAGCCGATCTCACACTCGGCTTTT
>ENA-ORLY01000646-ORLY01000646.1-human-gut-metagenome-genome-assembly--contig:-NODE-646-length-47442-cov-4.848622_pt1 | contig 47442 bp, 38 predicted proteins | sample MGYA00243071_ERZ508832 | MGnify/ENA primary metagenome ERZ508832 (study PRJEB26277, sample SAMN04329777) | human gut metagenome | biome: human-associated habitat | host: Homo sapiens | place: USA... | reverse complement strand
CCCATTAAAGCGGTACGCGAGCTGGGTTCAGAACGTCGTGAGACAGTTCGGTCCCTATCCGGCGCAGGCGGAGGATAATTGAGAGGAGCTGCCCTTAGTACGAGAGGACCGGGGTGGACGGACCGCTGGTGTATCTGTTGGCTACCAAAGCCATGGCAGAGTAGCCAAGTCCGGCAGGGATAAACGCTGAAGGCATCTAAGCGTGAAGCCCCCCTCAAGATGAGTTATCCCAATAAGTAAGACCCCTTAGAGAGTATGAGGTAGATAGGTTTGAGGTGGAAGTGCAGTAATGCATGGAGCTGACAAATACTAATCGGTCGAGGGCTTATCCTGACAGGTTGGGAATGGATGTGGAAGATACAAAAGAGGATTTCAGTGTTCAGTTTTGAAGGTATGAACCTATAATGACAAAGACGTCTGTTGAGAACTCAACAGACGTTTTTTGTTATCCAAGTTCACCCGTGGGACCAAACATGCAGATTCGTGCTTGCACGAAAATCTGACTGCTGGATTCCATGAAGGGAGCGCCGCTCTATGAGCAAAAGGAGCTGCGCAGCAGCGGAAAGCATCGAAGATGCGAGTTTGCGAATGGCGCGTGTGAACGGATGGCGAATGCAAAAACGCTCCGTAAGGATCGCACTGCGTCGGAATGGAAGGATGTCGCTTTCGCGACCCGACGCAGGCGAATATATCCCATAAGAAATGTAGTTGTTTACTACACTAAAGTCTGATATAATGTTTCTGGATTCCGGTCTGCAGGCTGCATTTGCAGGCGAAAGGAAGTTAAGAAAGGTTGATACGATATGTTGGAACAAATTAGACAGTCCATTGAACAGGCGCAGATGGTGCTTGTCGGGATTGGAACGGAGTTTGCAGTAAAAGAGGAAGCACAGGAAGATCCTTTTTTTACAGAGCTTGCCAAGACCGCCCAGACAGATCCCGCTGCGGCAGCGCTGCTCGCATTTCATAAAAGCCAAAAGAAAGCGGGCGGCTGTGAAAAAGAACAGGTTCAGAAGGCATATGAAGTTCTGGCAGATCTTTTGAAGGATAAAAATTATTTTGTGATTTCTCTATGCGAGGACGGTTTGTTGGAACAGGCAGGACTGAAAGAAAATCGAATTCTGACGCCAGCCAAAGAGGGAGAGGAAGAAACGGATAGTGGAGTGTATCCGACAGACAGTTGGGAAACTTACACCAAATGGCTGCAGGGGACATTAAACAGAAATTTGGTGATTCTGGAGCTGGGCGTTGGGATGGAGCTGCCGCAGCTGATCCGTTTTCCGTTTGAAAAGGTTGCATATTTTAATCAAAAATCCTGTCTGTACCGGGTTCATTCCCATTTGTATCAGATGACGGAAGAGATTAAGGAGCGCGGATATAGTGTACCGATGCATCCGGTTACGCTGTTGCTGGAAGAAAAATAGTATTTCTAATAAATAATGAGGAACCAAATGATTGCAATTATCGACTATGACGCAGGAAATGTAAAAAGTGTCCAGAAGGCGCTGGCATATTTGCACGAGGATACGATACTGACGCGCGACCCGAAACAGCTGCTTGCAGCAGAAAAAGTCATCCTTCCGGGTGTTGGGGCATTCGGGGATGCGATGGGGAAATTAAAAGAATATGGTCTGATTGATGTGATTTCCGAGATTGTCGACAAGAATACTCCGTTTCTTGGAATTTGCCTTGGTTTGCAGCTGTTATTTGAATCGAGCGAGGAAAGCCCTGGCGTGGAGGGGCTCGGTCTGTTAAAGGGAAAAATCCTGCGGATTCCAGACGGCGTTGCAGAAGACAAAAGACCGCTTAAAATTCCGCATATCGGCTGGAATTCCCTCTCCTTTCCGCAAAAAGGACGGCTGTTTGAAGGATTTTCCAGGGAGCCGTATGTGTATTTCGTGCATTCCTATTATCTGAAGGCGGAGGAGGATATTGTCACCGCGAGAACCGAGTATGGCGTTTCCATCGATGCTTCTGTGGAAAAAGGAAATCTGTTCGCCTGTCAGTTCCACCCGGAAAAGAGTTCGGAGGCTGGGCTGAAAATTTTGGAGAACTTTGTGAGATTAGGCAGGGAGGGCAACTGAGGATGTTTACAAAACGGATCATTCCCTGTCTGGACGTCCATAATGGCAGGGTAGTAAAGGGCGTTAATTTTGTCAATTTGAGGGATGCAGGAGATCCGGTGGAGATCGCAGCGGCGTATGATAAGGCTGGTGCGGACGAATTGGTTTTCCTGGATATTACAGCGTCCTCGGATGCGCGGGCGACGGTCGTGGACATGGTAAGACGGGTTGCTGAGCAGGTGTTTATCCCGTTTACGGTCGGCGGCGGAATCCGCACGGTTGAGGATTTTAAGGCATTGCTGCGGGAAGGAGCGGATAAAATTTCTGTCAACTCAGCGGCGATTTCCAATCCGCAGCTGATCGCGGATGCGGCGGAAAAGTTCGGCAGCCAGTGCGTTGTCGTTGCGATTGATGCAAGGCGCAGAGCAGACGGTGCAGAGGGCTGGACGGTTTATAAAAACGGCGGACGGATCGATACCGGTCTGGACGCGGTAGAATGGGCGAGAAAGGCGCAGGAGCTGGGAGCCGGGGAGATTTTGCTGACGAGCATGGACTGCGATGGAACGAAGGCAGGCTATGATATTCCGCTGACCCGGGCGATCGCACAGAACGTGTCGATTCCGGTCATCGCTTCCGGTGGTGCAGGCAAGATGGAGCATTTCAAGGAGGCACTGACAGACGGCATGGCAGATGCGGCGCTGGCGGCTTCCTTATTTCACTATAAAGAGCTGGAAATCGGACAGGTCAAGGCATACCTGCAGAAGGAAGGAGTCGCGGTAAGATGGCAATGATCAGCAACGACTGGTTGCCGGCGTTAAAGGATGAGTTTCGAAAACCGTATTATGCGAAGTTATTTTCTTTTGTGAAAGAAGAATATGCGACGCATGTGGTATATCCTCCGGCGGATGATATTTTCAACGCATTTCATTTTACGCCGCTTCGCGAGGTGAAGGTCGTGATTTTGGGACAGGACCCTTATCATAACGAGCATCAGGCGCATGGGCTTTGCTTTTCTGTGCAGCCGGGAGAGGAGGTGCCGCCGTCGCTTGTTAATATTTATCAGGAGCTGCATGATGATCTGGGATGCTATATTCCAAACAACGGTTATCTGGAAAAATGGGCGAAGCAGGGCGTGCTGATGTTGAACACCGTGTTGACTGTGCGGGCGCATCAGGCAAATTCCCATCAGGGAAAAGGCTGGGAGCAGTTTACGGATGCAGTCATCGAAGCGGTTAATGCGCAGGACCGTCCGATCGTTTTTTTGCTCTGGGGACGTCCGGCGCAGCAGAAGGCTTCGATGTTGACGAATCCGCAGCATTTGATTTTGAAGGCACCGCATCCGAGTCCCTTGTCTGCATATCGCGGATTTTTCGGCTGCAGGCATTTCAGCCAGACCAATGAATTTTTAAAAGCACATGGAGTGGAACCGATCGACTGGCAGATTGAGAACCGATAAGAGAGGCAGATAAAGGAGCAACGATGAACAAAAAACCATTTGTAACCAAAGAACAGATTGAAGAAATCGCAAAGACGTATCCGACTCCGTTTCATCTCTACGATGAAAAAGGAATCCGCGAAAATGCGAAAAGAGTAAAAGAGGCATTTTCCTGGAACCCTGGATTTCGGGAATATTTTGCGATCAAAGCGACCCCGAACCCGTTTTTGGTTGACATTTTACGGGAATACGGCTGTGGCTGTGACTGTTCTTCCGAAACGGAACTGATGCTCTGTGATGCGATCGGCGCCAAGGGCGAGGAGATTATGTTTTCCTCCAACGATACGCCTGAAGAGGAATATGCCCTGGCAGCGAAGCTGGGCGCGATTATCAACCTGGATGACATCACGCATATCGATTTTGTAGAGCAGATTCTGGGCAAGCTTCCGGAGACGATGAGCTGCAGATATAATCCGGGCGGCGTGTTCACGTTGAGCAACGGCATCATGGACAATCCGGGGGATTCCAAATACGGTATGACGACGGAACAGATTTTTGAAGCGTATCGGATTTTAAAGAGCAAGGGAGTAAAACGCTTTGGTATTCACGCATTTCTGGCGAGCAACACGGTGACGAACGAATATTATCCACAGCTTGCAAAGCAGCTGTTTGAGCTTGCTGTGAAGCTGGAAAAAGAAACCGGAGCGGATATTGCGTTTATCAATCTGTCTGGCGGTGTCGGCATTCCGTATCGTCCCGATCAGGAGCCGAACGATATTCTGGCGATCGGCGAGGGCGTCAGGAAGGTTTACGAAGAGGTTCTGGTTCCGGCAGGCATGGGAGATATCGCAATTTATACCGAGATGGGACGTTTCATGATGGGACCTTACGGTGCGCTGGTAACGAAGGCGGTGCATGAGAAGCACATTTACAAAGAATATATCGGCGTGGATGCATGCGCGGCGAACCTGATGCGTCCCGCGATGTACGGTGCTTATCATCATATCACGGTGCTGGGCAAGGAAAATGCGCCCTGCGACCATATATACGATGTGGCCGGTTCCCTTTGCGAAAATAATGACAAATTTGCAATCGACAGAAACCTTCCCAAGATTGATATGGGAGATTATCTGTTCATTCATGATGCGGGCGCACACGGCTTTTCGATGGGCTATAACTACAACGGACGTCTGCGCAGCGCGGAGATTTTACTGCAGGAGGATGGCACTGCAAAGCTGATCCGCCGTGCAGAGACACCGAAGGATTACTTCGCAACGTTTGACTGCTTTGATTTTTATAAAAATCTGAAATTTGAAAAATAAAGCCTGATGCGGACTGGGAAAGGACGCACAGTTGAGGAAACATGCAATAGAATGAAAAAATGCCCGAACTGGACGGATGAAAGGATCCGAACCGGTTCGAGCGTTTTTATGAAATGTCAGAGAAAAATATTGTCTGCAGGGTGACAATCTCATCTGTTGCTAAAATAGGATCGCCAGCGGCGCAGCCTGTTTTACAGTGCGAACTGGAATATGCAGAATGCCGCGTAAATAGCGAGCAGAATAATACCCTGCAGGCGTGTCATTCTGCCTTTGATGAGCGGAGGAATCGTTAGGATCAGCATAACGCTGAGCATGACAGGAATATCTACAACGAGGGATGCGTTATAAGCGCCGATCTGCTTGCTGTTAGGCAGATCGAAGGGAGATAACAGGATCGAAACACCACTTACCAAAACGAGGTTAAACAGGTTTGCGCCGATGATGTTGCCGAGGGATAACAGACCGTGTCCTTTGCGCAGAGAGGTGATTGCGGTAACAAGCTCCGGCAGGGAGGTGCCTAGAGCAACAAAGGTGAGGGCGATAACGGATTCGGGAACGCCCAACAGTCCGGCGATGATGATGCCATTATCAACTAACAGGTTTGCGCCGATTGCGATAAAAGCAGCACCGATGACCAGTAAAAGAAGATCCTTTCCGGTCGAATTAGAAGCGGTGTCGGCCTCTGCCGCTGCGACCTCAGCGACCTCAGCGTCCGCTGCTGCAGCCTCCGGGTTCTTGCCGTGCATCGCCTGATAGACCTGAATGCCGATATATGTGACGAAAATCAGCAGAAGCAGCACACCGGTTACGCGATCGAAGCGCTTGGTAACGTAGGCGGAAAACAGGTAGAGTGCGGTGGATACATAAAAGAAAATAACCGGAATGGTAAGTGTCTTTTTATCCACGCGGGACGGCTTGACTGCGATGGAAATTGCCGCGATCAGCGCCGTATTGCAGATGATGGAACCGATGGCGTTTCCGTAGGCGATTTCACCATGGCCGCTGACTGCAGAGGTAGCGGAAACCATGACCTCCGGCAGGGTAGTGCCGATGGAAACGACAGTTGCGCCGATTAACAGATCCGGGACATGGAACTTGTGAGCGATGCCTGTTGCACCGTCCACAAACCAGTCGCCGCCCTTAATCAGCAGAACCAGTCCGACGAGAAACAGGATGATGGGTGTTATCATTTGTTTATCCTCCAGGAATGAAAAAAGTTAGTTACATCGAACCTGCTTTTTGATCCGATAGAAAAAACCCGAAGTTATAAAAACTTCGGGCTTTCGTGCCGGCGACGGGACTTGAACCCGTACTATGTCACCATAAACAGATTTTGAGTCTGCCGCGTCTGCCATTCCGCCACGCCGGCTGATGTGCGTAAAACTCCTGCAACAAAAAAGATTTTACCATAAAGAGATTGCGATTTCAAGGGAAAAATGAGTTTAATTTTCGGTTTTCATTTCGCAGCATCTTGACAATGCCGTGTAGATGGTGTTACTTTTACTTTGCATTGAAAAAATGACGCACATGCGAAGATGAGGAGAAAAACATGCAGGAATTAAAACCGATCAAAGAAGGAAAAGTTCGTGAGATTTATGACAACGGCGAAAGCCTGATTATGGTTGCCACAGACCGTATCAGCTGTTTTGATGTGATCTTACATAATGAGGTAACGAAAAAGGGAACCGTCCTGACTCAGATGTCCAAGTTCTGGTTCGATATGACACAGGATATTCTTCCTAACCACATGATTTCTGTAGATACTAAGGATATGCCGGAGTTTTTCCAGCAGGAGAAGTACGAAGGCAAATCCATGATGTGTAAAAAGCTTCAGATGCTTCCCATTGAGTGCATCGTGCGCGGCTATATCACCGGCAGTGGTTGGGCAAGCTACAAGGAAAACGGCACGGTATGCGGCATTCGTCTGCCGGAGGGCTTAAAAGAATCCGATAAGCTGCCTGAGCCTATTTACACTCCCTCCACCAAAGCGGAAATCGGCGATCACGACGAAAATATTTCCTTTGAGCAGAGCGTTACGCATCTGGAAAAATATTTCCCTGGCAGAGGGCAGGAGCTTGCAGAACAGCTTCGTGACAACACCATCGCCCTGTACAAGAAATGTGCAGAGTACGCACTGAGCAAGGGTATCATCATTGCGGATACCAAGTTTGAGTTTGGTCTGGACGAGGATGGCAACATGGTGATCGGCGATGAAATGCTGACACCCGACAGCTCTCGTTTCTGGCCTGCGGAAGGCTATGAACCCGGACATTCTCAGCCTTCTTTTGACAAGCAGTTTGCCCGCGACTGGCTCAAAGCCAACCCGGATAACGACTGGACACTGCCTCAGGAGATCGTAGACAAGACGATTGCAAAATATCTGCAGGCATATGAGATGCTGACCGGTAAGCAGCTGTAAGCAGCTTAGGTATGCTTTACGAAATAGTGTGCACAGACAAACGACAGCACACAAACGAACGGAAATAGAAAGGATATGCTGGACATCCTGTTTTTTTCGTGCTATCCTTTTTACATGAAATTATTTCATTGGAGGATGCGTCAACTATGGCAAGAAGAAAGAAAAACATGACCTATGAAGAAGAACTGACCTACCTGGACAGCGAAATTTCCAAAACTGAGGAAACTTTAAAGGCACTCAAGACACGAAAAAAGGAACTTGTTAAAGTAAAAGAACAGGCTGATCTGCAGACTCTGTATGCAGCGATCAAGGAGTCCGGCAAATCTGTTGCGGATGTAATTTCCAGCTTAAAGTAAAAATATGCCCAGACTGCGAACCCGCAGTTTGGAATAGGGGAACAGGCAGTCAATACCTGTTCCCTGTTTTTTTATCGTATAGGAAACTTCCTTTTTATACGATAAAAATGCTCCGCGAGGATTGCATTGCAGAGGAATTGTGATAGAGATGGAGGAAATGGTGATGGGACAGGAGAGAATCATTCATGCAGCACTGCTTGGGGCAGGAACCGTGGGCAGCGGCGTTTATAAACTGGTAAAGGATCTGGAGGAAGAGATCATTTCCAAAACGGGCGCGCGCCTGGTGGTGGATAAAATTCTGGTGCGCGATACGACAAAAGCGCGGGAAGGCATTCCGTCTGAGCTTCTGATAGATCGTTGGGATGAGATTTTAAACGATCCCCAGATCGAAATCGTAATTGAGGTGATGGGAGGAATTCGACCGGCGCTGACCTGGCTGGAGGAAGCGCTCCGCGCAGGCAAACAGGTTGTAACGGCGAATAAGGATTTGCTCGCGGAATATGGAGAACAGCTGTTCGATGCGGCGGAAGCCGGAAAATGTGACCTGCATTTCGAAGCGGCGGTTGCAGGTGCAATTCCGATCATCCGTCCGCTGCGCCAGAGTCTGGCAGCCAGTGAACTGACAGAAGTGATGGGCATTGTCAACGGGACGACCAACTATATCCTGACGCGGATGACGGAGGATGGGATGGGTTACGAAGAGGCACTTGCCCTTGCGACAAAGCTCGGCTATGCAGAGAGCGATCCGACTGCGGATGTGGAAGGCTACGATGCAGGACGCAAGGTTGCGATTATGGCATCGATCGCGTTTAACTCCAACGTGACCTTTTCCCAGGTGTATACCGAAGGCATTACACACATCACAGCGGAGGATATCCGCTATGCGAAGGAATTTGGCTATGTGATCAAGCTGATCGGCATGACGAGGCTGACAGAAGGCGGCGTAGAGGTTAAGGTACATCCGATGCTTTTGCCGGAGCAGCATCCGCTTTCAACTGTCCGGGATTCGTTCAATGCGGTATTTATCCACGGGGAAGCCTGCGACGACGCGATGTTTATGGGGCGCGGCGCAGGACAGCTGCCGACAGCGAGCGCAGTGATGGGCGACGTAATCGACGTGATGCGAAACATCCTGCACCATTCCTGCGGCAAGATCGGTTATGGCTGCTACCGGAATCTTCCGGTGAAATCCGCAGAGGATACGGTCAGTCGGTTTTTCCTACGGATTCAGGTAACGGACAAGCCCGGCGCGCTCGCCAACATTGCCGGGATTTTGGGCAATAACGACGTGAGCATCGCGCAGGTCGTGCAGAAGCGCAGCCATGACGGCGTTGCAGAGCTTGTCATCATCACCGACCCGGTGCGGGAAAAACATTTTAACGATGCGCTCAGCATCTTAAAAGGCATGTCGGTGTTAAAAGAAGTGTCCGGCGTGATCCGGGTATACGGGAATTAAGGTGTGCCCGGCATGAAATAACGCGTTCGGCTTGTTTTATCGTCAGCGCAGCTGCATGTCGATTCGGATATCGTTTCCGGAAACAGTCACGTCAGCGAGGCTGCCGACGATCAGCGGCATCATTGGCGGAAGATGTCCGAGATCGACGTCCATAATTACCGGGACATGGTGGGAAAGTGCGACGGGCAGTACCGCCTGATATGGATCGAGGCCCATCATGTCCTGTCCGAAGCACAGCGGGCGACCGATCAGGAAGGCTTTGACGTGTTCGAACCAGCCAGCCTGTTCCATTTGCCACATGGCTCTGCGGATGGAGAAGACGTTCAAATCGCAGGCTTCAAGAAACCAGATGATGCCATCCTCTTTGTAGCGCTCGATAAAGTCCTTCGTTTTATCGAAACGGGTTCCGGTCAGATTGACGAGACAATCCATGCAGCCGCCGAGGAGTCTGCCGGAGACGTGAAAGCTTGGGGCAGAGGCTGGCGATACAGCGCCTGTCTGTAGGTTACCGCCCGCAAGCTGCGGGTCGCTGTTTAACTGGTCGTTGTACAAATGCGTCGTGCCGTTAGTCCTCTGTGCATACTCCGTCCCGTAGCAGCGCAGGACGCGCGGCTCAGTCACATGATAGGGCGCGAGGGGATTCGTTTCATCTTTTAAGGCTTCCTTTTCCCAGAGGGGGTAGCCGGATACGGTCTGTGCGCGCCCCGTCAGCAGGTGGAAGGCATCGGAAATAGCGGGATGCCACAGCTCCATGCCAAAAGCGCCGGCGCAGGGACCGTAGATGGAGGCGGTATCTGCAAGGGTTGCGAGAAGATAGGTCATATTCGTGTTGTCGGAATAGCCCATGTACCATTTGGGATCGGCTTTCGCAAGGCGGTCAAAATCCATATATGGAAGAATTTCGCACATCAGTTCGCCGCCTCCGCAGGAAATCAGACAGTCGTTGTCGGATTTTACATAATAATCCATCAGCTCCTGCGCGCATTTTTCGGGGGTGTTGCTGATGCCGACGCCGCTGCTTTCATAGCAGTTTGGTCCGAGGTCAAGCCGGTAGCCAAGCTCGGTGAAGCGTTTCTGGGCGTGTTCAAACGTTTCCTGATAAGGGGAGGTTGCACAGCCAAAGGAAGGGGCGACAAAGCCGATCGTGCCGCCGTCCGGTAAAAATTTGGGAAATTTCATAGGGATGTTCTGTTCCTTTCTCTTTCTGAGGAGGCGAAGGCAGCTGCTGCCCTCGCCTCCGATTTATTTCTGACAATAGAATGCGCGGTCTTTTCGTATATTCTATTGTATTTTTACGTTATCGGTTGGATCGATAAAGCCTTCTCCGAAGACCTCGCTGGTTTCCGTAATCATGACAAATGCGTCCGGATCGGTCTGATGTGCGGCGCGGCGAACCTTGTACGCTTCGGCCTTGGAGCAGGCACAGAGCAGTACCTGGCGCTCGGTCGTGGTATAAGAACCTTTTGCGCGGATCAGCGTCGATCCTCTTGCGCAGACCTCGTCGATATGCGTTGCCATGGCAGGCCCCTGCGTCGTGATGATGATGGCGAGCTTTCCGGCGCTCGTGCCGTACATGATTTTATCGATGACGGTGGAGGTTACAAACGTAGAAATAAGTCCATATAAAACTGCGTCGGGATTACCATAAACCGGCCAGCCAATCAGGATGATGACGAGGTCGATTGCCATCGTGACAGCGCCGATAGAAAGGTGCGGGTGCAGCGCTTTGATGGACATAGTAAGGAAGTCCGTACCGCCGGTAGACGAGCCTCTCATGTAGATCAGCGCAAGACCGCAGCCGAAAAATACGCCGGAAAAAAGCGCAGCGAGCATAGGATTGCCGTCATAGGCAGGCGTGAGCGGAAAGACGAAATCCAGAAAAAAGGTATTAATCAGAATCGTACGGATGGATTTGATCATAAATTTACGCCCGACAATCCGGTAACTGAGCAAAATCAGGGGAATGTTGATGACGAGGGAGGTTGTACCGATCGGCAGGTTCCACAGGTGGTTCAAAATCAGGGCGACGCCGGAGATACCGCCAGGCGCGAAGCTTGCGAGCTTTGCAAAGGTATAGATGCCGATTGCGGAAAGGATGCTGCCGAGGATGTCGCAGAATAAATCGATCGCGATATTCTGCAGCTGCTGCGGCGTATAGTGAGTGGACGAAAAAAATTTCATAAGAACCTCTTTCCCGGAAAAACCGTTATAGTAAGGATGATTCAGATTAGAAAAAATATTCCGGGCAAGGAAGCTGCCCGGAGGCAGACCGCAAAAAAACGTGCCTGCTTTAGCCTGCCAGATAGAAAAATTGTGGCATAGGAGAGAAAAAAAGTCAAGGCAGGCAGATTGTGTGATTTTTTATGAAAAGTTTATGGAATTTTTATTGTATTTCTGTAGAAAGAAGAGTAGAATAGGCCAACGTAATTAACGATGTTAAATATTATCAATGTTAATGAAAAAAGCAGACAGGGAAAATCGGCGCTTGGGGTGAGCTCTTTGCACTGCAGGCGCTTTGATACAGGAGGAGAAATGGATGACGCGTTAAAACTGGAGAGAGAATTTGAGCATGTCATGTGCAGGTTTCGGAGGATGGATTATTCTGTACTACATCCCGGAGTTGGAAATATGGAATTTGCAGTGCTGGAGATGATTCATAAGCTGAGTGCGCAGCACGATGCAATTTACGGCGCAGCGATTTCCGATCTGCAGAAAAAAATGGAAATATTACCGTCGGCACTTTCCAGACTGCTCCGTGGCATGGAGGAAAAAGGGCTGTGCGTGCGCAGTATTGACCCGAAAGACCGAAGAAGCAGCTATGTTTCGCTGACGGAGACCGGACAGGAAAGAAGAGATCAGGGACACGGCATTATGGAAGTGTTTGCCCAGCGAGTTGTAGAAAGAATGGGCGAAGGCAGATTCCGTGAGCTGATTAAACAGTGGGAACGGTTCGGAGATGTACTGGAAACAGAAATTGCAGCATTCAGGAATGTGGATGGAATGGAGGAATAGAACAGAAAATGTTTCGGCTACTGAGCTATTTAAAACAATGTAAAAAATCAGTGCTGGCCATTGTACTTCTGCTGATCGTGCAGGCGTACTGTGATCTGGCACTGCCGCAGTATACATCGGATATCGTGGACGTCGGAATTCAGCAGGGCGGTATCACTTATGCTGCGCCCGAATGGATGCGGGAGGAGACCTGGGGCAGCCTGCAGAATTTAATGACAGAAGGGGAAAAAGAGCTGACCGCTTCCTGTTATGAACAGGCAGAGGACGGTACTTACGAGCGGACAACGAATAAAACAGCGGATCTGGAAGCGTTAAACGATGCGTTCCGGATGCCGATGGTGATGCTGTCTGCGATGGACGAAAGTGCGGAGACCGCGATGAATGACGGAGCAGATGCAGCGGCGCCCACCAAGGAGCAGCTTCAGCTTCTCCAAGCGCTGCAAAACGGCTCTCTCTCCGAGGAGCAGCTGCTTTCGCTGCGGGAGACGATCACAGACCAGCTGGGCGATATGAGTGATTCCCTGTTGAACCAGAAGGCGATTTTATTTGTGAAAGAGGAATATGAAGCGCTGGGTAAAGACCCGGGCAGCATCCAGATCGCATATCTTTTAAAAACGGGCGGAAAAATGCTCGGCTTTACGCTGCTGATGGCAGTGTGCGCGATTGCAGTCAGCTTCCTTGCGTCCCGCGCTGCGGCATCGATCGGTAAAAATCTGCGTGGTCAGGTATTTGGCAAAGTGTTGTCGTTTTCCAGTGGAGAAATGCATCGGTTTTCGACAGCATCCCTGATTACGAGAAGCACGAACGATATTCAGCAGGTACAGATGGTCGCGGTCATGCTGCTTCGGATGATAAGCTATGCCCCGATCCTCGGAATCGGCGGTGTTTTGAAGGTGGTTGGCACAAAAACGGGCATGGCGTGGATTATTGGGCTTGCGGTAGCGGTCATTATGGCGGTTGTACTGATCCTGGTGAGCGTTGCAATGCCGAAATTCAAGCTGATGCAGAAATTAGTGGACCGGATGAACCTGGTTTCCAGGGAAATTTTGACTGGGCTTTCGGTTATCCGTGCATTTTCCAGAGAAAAATTCGAAGAAAAACGGTTTGATGAAGCGAACCGGAACCTGATGAAAACGCAGCTGTTCACCAACCGCGTCATGACCTTTATGATGCCGGCGATGATGCTGATTATGAACTGCGTTACCGTCATGATCGTGTGGTTCGGTGCAAAGGGAATCGACGCCGGAAACCTGCAGGTTGGCGATATGATGGCGTTTATGACCTATACGATGCAGATCGTCATGTCCTTTTTGATGATTACGATGGTTTCCGTCATGCTTCCGCGTGCAGGTGTGGCAGCAGACCGAATTGAGGAAATTTTGCGGACGGACAGCAGCATTGTGGATGCAAAAAAAACGGAGGATGAAAAGCTGACGCAGTGCAGGGGAGAACTGAGGTTTGAGGACGTAAGCTTTAAATATCCCGGGGCAGAGGGGGACGTACTGGAGCATATCAGCTTTACGGCAAAACCCGGACAGACGACCGCTGTAATCGGAAGCACAGGCTGCGGCAAATCAACGCTGATTCAGTTGATCCCGAGATTTTACGATGTGACGGAAGGAAAAATTACGCTGGACGGTGTGGATATCCGAAATTTGAGCCAGCATAAATTACGGGAAGTGATGGGACTGGTTCCCCAGAAGGGCGTGCTCTTTTCCGGGACGATCGCTTCCAATATCAAGCTCGCAGGAGAAGATGAAATCAGCGACGAAACGATGAAAGAAGCGGCGCAGACAGCACAGGCAACCGAGTTTATCGATGCAAAGCCGGAAAGCTATGATAGTCCGGTTGCGCAGGGAGGCAGTAACGTGTCCGGTGGACAGAAGCAGCGTCTTGCGATTGCCAGGGTCATTGCAAAGCATCCGAAGGTATATCTGTTTGACGACAGCTTTTCTGCGTTGGATTACAAAACGGACGCAGCGCTTCGAAAGGCGCTGCACGAACAGGCCGCGGACGCGACGGTGCTGATCGTTGCACAGAGAATCAGCACAATCATGAATGCGGAGCAGATCCTCGTTCTGGAGGATGGAAAAATCGTTGGAAAAGGAACCCATGAAGAGCTGATGAAAAACTGCAGCGCCTATCAGGAAATTGCACGCTCGCAGCTGTCGGAAAGCGAGCTGAAAGGAGGCATGGCAGAATGAGTCAGGAGCAAAATAAAAAGCGTCCAATGATGGGACACGGACCGGGCAGGGGAATGATGCCCGGGGAAAAGGCAAAGGATTTTACGGGAACGATCCAAAAGCTGTTTGCCTACCTTGGAAGCTATCGGATTGTGCTCGGCGTCGTAATCTTATTTGCAATCGGAAGTACAGTATTTAATATTATCGGACCAAAAGTGCTCAGTAAGGTGACAACAGAGCTGTTCAACGGTCTGGTCGCAAAGGTGAGCGGTACCGGCGGTATTGATTTTGAAAAAATCGGCAGGATTTTGTTGCTGCTGCTTGGAATTTACTGTATCAGCGCAGTGTTTAACTTCATTCAGGGCTGGCTGATGACCGGCGTGACGCAGAAGCTGTGTTATCGGATGCGAAAGGAAATTTCTGAAAAAATCAACCGGATGCCGATGAAATATTTCGAATCCAGAACGGTCGGAGAAGTGCTTTCGAGAATCACGAACGATGTCGATACGCTGGGACAGAGCTTAAACCAAAGCGTGACCCAGTTAATTACCTCGATTGCGACGATGATCGGCGTGTTGATTATGATGCTGTCGATCAGTCCTCTGATGACGCTGATCGCACTGGTGATTCTGCCAATTTCCGGCGGTTTGATCGGATTTGTGGTCAAACATTCCCAGAAGTATTTCGTGGAGCAGCAGAGCTGTCTCGGTGAAATAAATGGACAGGTAGAGGAAACCTACAGCGGTCATATGGTCATCCGGGCGTTCAACCGCGAAGAAGCGGTGGAGGAAACGTTTTCCCGGACAAACGACAGACTGTATGAATCCGCGTGGAAATCCCAGTTTATTTCCGGTCTGATGCAGCCGATCATGACCTTTGTCGGAAACCTCGGCTATGTTGCGGTTGCAGTGCTGGGAAGTGTTCTGGCGGTAAACGGCACGATCGAGGTCGGCGATATCCAGGCGTTTATCCAGTATGTGAAAAATTTCACACAGCCGATCACACAGATTGCGCAGGTTTCAAACATGCTGCAGTCCGTAGCGGCTGCCGCAGAGCGTGTTTTTGAATTCCTGGACGAGGAAGAAGAGCAGACCGTTGAGCATCCGGTATCAATGGATCAGCTGACCGGTGCCGTAAGCTTTGAGCATGTACGGTTTGGCTATACACCGGATAAAATCGTTATTCAGGATTTCTCCTGTGAAGTAAAACCGGGGCAGATGGTTGCGATTGTTGGACCGACCGGCGCCGGAAAGACGACAATGGTCAAACTGCTGATGCGTTTCTATGACGTAAACAGCGGCAAAATCTGCCTGGATGGACACGATATCCGGAATTTCAACAGAGGACAGCTGCGTGAAATGTTTGGCATGGTACTGCAGGATACCTGGCTGTTTCAGGGAACCATTATGGAAAATATCCGTTACGGACGGCTGGATGCAACAGATGAGGAAGTCATCGCGGCGGCAAAAGCGGCACATGCGGATCATTTCATCCGGACGCTGCCGGGCGGTTATCAGATGGAGTTAAATGAAGACGCGACCAACGTTTCGCAGGGACAGAAACAGCTTTTGACGATTGCACGTGCAATTCTTGCTGACAATCCGATCTTGATTCTGGACGAGGCGACCAGCTCCGTCGATACGAGAACAGAAATCCAGATCCAGAAAGCGATGAATAACCTGATGAAGGGCAGAACGAGCTTTGTCATTGCCCACCGACTTTCGACGATCCGGGACGCGGATGTGATTCTGGTCATGAAGGACGGAGATATTGCAGAGCAGGGCACACACGAAGAACTGCTTGCAAAGGGCGGATTTTACGCGCAGCTGTATAATTCCCAGTTCGAAAAAACAGCATAAGGATTTGAAAAAAGTTTTTTTGCAGGGATCAAAGGATGGATTGCAGACAGAAGGCGGGATATGGTAAAATAAAAACCGATGGCACAATCAGACATGAAGCGGGACAGAAGGTACATTCGATGGACGTTCTGCCTTAAGAAAAAACAGGAGGGGATTTGCCATGGCAGTTTATGCAGATGAAAAGCAGCGTACTTTTACGCTGCAGACCAAAAATACGACGTATCAGATGAAAGTGGATGCCTACGGCATGCTGCTGCATACCTATTACGGGGAAAAGACGGACAATTCCGATCTTTCTTACCGGATTCCGCCGGATGACCGCGGATTTTCCGGCTATGCGTATGAAACTTCCTGTGCTGACGACAGACTTTCCTCAGATCTTGCGCCGCAGGAGTACAGCTGTTTCGGAACGGGTGATTACCGGATCAGTGCCCTGCGCGTCAGAAATGAAAACGGGAGCCAGGCGGTAACGCTTTGTTATGCCGGATATGAGCTTTCCAGAGGAAAATACAGCATTCCGGGATTGCCGGCTGTTTATGCGGATGAAACAGAAGCGGAAACCCTCGGCATCCTTTTGCGGGATCCGGAAAGCGGACTGGAAGTGCTTTTGCAGTATGGCGTTCTGGAAGAGCTGGACATCATTACAAGGGCTGTGAAAGTTGTGAACCGGACAATGGGTAAAGTTGTCCTGTTAAAGGCTGCCAGCATGTGCCTGGACTGGCTGTCCGGCGACTATGAATGGCTGACCTTTTATGGAAAGCATGCGATGGAGCGCACCCTGCAGCGCACTCCGATTGCGCACGGCATTTCTGCGATCGGCAGTGTGAGAGGTGCATCCAGCCATCACTACAACCCGTTTGCAGTCGTATGTGAAAAGGATACAAACGAGACAAAAGGGCTCTGCTACGGTGTATCTTTTGTATACAGCGGCGAATTTTTAATGGAAACAGAAAAAGACCAGATCGATCAGACCCGCCTGATCTGCGGCATCCATCCAGACGACTTTGCGTGGACGCTGGAGCCGGGCGAGAGCTTTGATACGCCGGAGGTGATTTTGAGCTGCTCGTCCGAGGGCTTTGGAAAGCTGAGCCATAATTTCCATCAGGTCATCCGGGAGCACATCTGCCGGGGCGAATGGAAAAACAAGCGCCGTCCGGTGTTGATTAACAACTGGGAGGGCACTTACTTTGACTTTACCGGGGACAAGCTCGTTTCGATCGCAAAGGATGCGGCAGAGCTTGGCGTCGAGCTGTTCGTCATGGACGACGGATGGTTTGGAAAGCGTGACGACGACCGTTCCGGTCTGGGAGACTGGTTCCCGAATGAAAAGAAGCTGGGCTGCAGCTTAAAGGAGCTGGGAGACCGTATTGTTGGACTTGGAATGAAGTTCGGTATCTGGTTCGAGCCGGAATGCATTTCGGAGGACAGCGATCTGTACCGGGCACATCCTGACTGGGCGGTAAAGATTCCGGGCAGAAAGCCGAATCTGAGCAGACATCAGATGATTCTCGATTTTTCCAGAAAAGATGTACAGGATTATATCCTGGAACGGCTCTGCAGCGTGCTTGCAAGCGCACCGATCAGTTATGTGAAGTGGGATTTCAATCGAAGCATCTGCGATAAATATTCTACATCCCTGCCTGCCGAAAAGCAGGGCGAGATGGCGCACCGGTTCATGCTGGGCTTATACCGCGTACTGGATGGTATGCTTTCGGCCTATCCGCACCTTTTACTGGAGGGCTGCAGCGGAGGAGGCGGACGGTTTGATGCCGGGATGCTCTATTATTCCCCGCAGATCTGGTGCAGCGACGATACGGATGCGATCGAGCGCCTGCAGATTCAGTACGGCACGTCGTTTGGCTATCCGGTTTCGACAATGGGCGCGCATGTTTCCGCAGTGCCGAACCACCAGACCGGCAGAGTGACGCCGCTTGCGACAAGAGGCTGTGTGGCGATGGCGGGCACGTTTGGCTACGAGCTGGATTTAAACAAGATGACGGAGGAAGAAAAGGTCGAGGTAAAGCGCCAGATCGAGGTGTTCAAGCAGTATTACGACCTAATTTCGGATGGCAGTTATTTTCGTCTGACAAGCCCGCAGGACAATAACTGTGTCGTATGGGAAATGGCAGCAAAGGACGCATCCAAAGCGCTGATCAGTGCGGTTTACCAGCATGTGCAGACCAACTGCGCGGCGAAGTTTGTCTATCCGAGAGGACTGTGCAGCGATGCTTCCTATGAAGTGAGCCTGACAGATTTAAAAGGGGATAAAAAAGACAGGATGCAAAAGCAGGTGCTGACAGGAGCTGCGCTGATGCGTGGCGGACTGCGGCTCCCGGGCGCGGATTCCGATTACGCAGCATGGCAGATTTCTCTGAAAAAGCTGTGAGCCGGACGTTTCTACTTTTCGAAAATCTTTTGATTCATGACAATAGAATGCTCGCAGAGCGTGCATTCTATTGTTTTATTCACAAAACGGCCTTTGCCGCTACAGCGCTTGCGGTTTCTTCGCATGTCCCTTATAATAGGCACAGGCGTTTGGAAAAGTAAGACTTTTTCAAACGGAATAAGCGATTTCAGAAAAGGGGATTTGACATGGAAGAAAATCAGAAGATTCCGATGCGCAGCCAGGTAAAGAAAGAGGACACCTGGGCGATCGAGGACATGTATGCGACTGTAGAGGACTGGGAAAAGGATTTTGCGGCGGCGAAAAAGGTCGCAGAGGAAGCGGCAGAATATGCCGGACGGCTGGGTGAGAGCGCACAGGCGCTGTATGACTGGTCGGTTCTGACAGAAAAGCTCGACTGCATGCTGAGCGAAATTTACGGTTATGCGTCCCGCGTCAAGGATCAGGATACGGCGGACGCGGCAGGACAGACGCTGTCTGCGCGCGCGATGGGCTTATATGTGGAATGCAGCGGTCTGATTTCCTTTGCAGACCCGGAAATTCTGAGCATTCCGGAGGAAAAGCTGGAAGCATTTTATGCAGAAAAGCCGGAGCTGTTAAAGTATCGCAGAAGCATCAATGAAGTGCGCAGATGCAAGGATCATATTTTATCGCCGGAGCTGGAAAAGATACTGGCAGATGCAGGGGAGATGGCGCAGGCGCCCGGAACGGTTTATTCGTCTTTGGTAAATGCAGACCTGACCTTTGACCCGATAAAAGGCAGCAACGAAGAAGAGCTGGAAGTGACCGGCGGAAGCTTTATCCCGCTGATGCAGAGCCCGGATCGAAATGTGAGAAAAGCGGCGTTTGAATCTCTTTACGGCGGCTATGGAAAGGTGTTAAATACGGCAGCAGGACTGCTGAACGCGCAGGTCAGCCAGCTGAAATTCTTTGCAAAGGCGCGCAAATATCCGGACGCCCTGCACGCTTCGCTGGATGCGACCAACGTGCCTGTGGAAGTCTATCATAACCTGATCGAAGCCGTTCATGAGGACATCGGCATCCTGCACCGTTATATGCGTCTGCGCAAAAAGCTGATGAAGACGGATGAGCTTCATATGTACGATCTTTACACCTCCCTCGTTGCGGATGCGGATGTGAAGATTCCGTTTGAAAAAGCGAAGGAGGAAGTGCTGGATGCGACTGCCGTTCTCGGAAAAGAGTACGGGGAAGTGTTAAAGCACGGCTTTGAAAGCCGCTGGATCGACGTTTACGAAAACAAAGGCAAGCGCGGCGGTGCGTACAGCGCAGGACAGATTGTGCATCCGTATGTGCTTTTAAATTACAAGGGCACGCTGGATTCCGAGTTCACGCTGGCGCACGAGATGGGACATGCGATGCACTCCTATCTTTCCACCAAAAATCAGGAGCCTGTGGACAGAGAGTATGTAATTTTCGTTGCGGAAGTCGCATCTACCTGCAATGAGTCGCTTCTGATGCAGCATCTGCTGAAAAAAACGCAGGACAAAAAGACCAGAGCGTACCTGATCAACTATTTCCTCGAGCAGTTCCGTACGACTCTGTACCGCCAGACGATGTTTGCAGAGTTCGAGTTAAAGATCAACGAGCTGGTACAAAACGGCGGCAGCTTAACGGCAGAGGGCCTGAACAAAATTTACCATGACTTAAACGTATTCTATTATGGGGATGCGGTTGTTGTGGATGACTTAATCGACCGCGAATGGGCGAGAATTCCGCATTTTTATTACAACTATTATGTGTTCCAGTATTCGACGGGCTTTTCCGCTGCGATGGCGCTGTCTGAACGGATTTTGAGCGAAGGCGAGCCTGCGGTGAAGGATTACTTAAACTTCCTGTCCGGCGGCTGCTCCAAAGATCCGATTTCCCTGCTGCAGGGCGCTGGCGTTGATATGCGCACCGCAGAGCCGGTACACCGCGCACTGAAGCTGTTTGACAGCCTGCTTGACGAGATGGAAGCATTGATGGAAGCATGATGTTGGACAAAAATCAGAATTGTTTAATGAGATGTCCTAAAAATAGGATATAATAAGAAGAAATGACGATTCCGCCGGACACTTCTGGAAAAGAAAGGTCCGGCGGATTGTGCAATCTGGATGCTAAAATAAAAAATAAAAGGACAAAATAAGACAAAATGAAAAATAAAGGTTGACTTCTGAATGGATGTTCAGTATACTAAGGTCAGTTGGTACGACAGCACGATAAGATAAATTGGATTGTTACTGGCAGGCAGGCAAAACCAAGTTTTATAAATTAGTTTTTCAGATATTATATATTTCTGCAGAACTGGTTTATAAAATTTGGTTTTTTGTTTCTAAAGAGTCTGCAAGACCATGTGGGATACCGGACAGTTGATTGTTGCGCATGGGCTGCATTTCAGGAGCGGGGCATGAGGATAGAAAGGGTAATCAATAACAATGTGATCTCCGCGCTGGATGATCAGGGACGGGAGATCGTGGCGATGGGCAGGGGCATCGGCTTCCAGAAAAAAAGCGGTCAGGAGATCAAGGCTGCGCAGGTGGAGAAGATTTTTCATCTGGGAAGTCCGGATTTACAGGCACGGTTTCAGGAGCTGCTTGCCAATATGCCAATGGAATGCGTTCAGGTTTCAGATGAGATTATTTCCTATGCGAAGAGTCATCTTTCCATGCAGCTTAATCAAAACGTTTATCTTGCGCTGACTGACCATATCGATTTCGCACTGAGACGGTTTAAGGACGGCATGCTGTTTGAAAATGCGCTTTACAGCGAAATTCGCAGATTTTATCCGGAAGAATTCCAGATTGGCTGTCATGCCCTCGATCTGATCGAGGAGCGGATCAAAGTGAGACTGCCGGAGGATGAGGCTGCATCGATCGCGTTTCATCTGGTCAACAGCGAATTTGGCGGGATGCGCCTGAGAGATACTCAGATTATGACGGAGATAATCCGTCACCTGATCGGAATGATTCGGGCAGATTACCATTTTCCGGAAGACCTGGTTTATGAGGACCGGTTGATCACGAATCTGAAGTTTATGCTGAACCGGTTGATCCAGAACAAAGAGGGCTGGATTACAGAGGATGCTCGCTTTAACGAATTTGTCAGGGCAAATTACAGAAATGAGTATGAGCTGGCAAGAGCGATGAGAGACTATATAGAATCCGTGGTTTCCTGCAAGATGACGGAGGAGGAAGTGATCTATCTCGCAGTCCAGCTGAAATATGCAGATATCAAAAAAAAGGAAGGAAAGAAAAATGGGATTTTTTGATCGTTTTAAAAAGGATAAAGGGATTGAGCTTACAGCACCGATGAAGGGAAAATGTGTCAGCATTAAGGAGGTTCCGGATCCGACCTTCGCTGAGGAAATCCTCGGTAAGGGCATTGCTGTGATCCCGCAGGACGGACATGTTTACGCTCCGGCAGACGGCAAGATCAGTACCGTATTTCCGACCGGTCATGCGGTAGGCATTACGACTGCAGATGGTGCTGAAATTCTGATCCATATCGGTCTGGATACTGTAGAATTAAAAGGTGAGCCCTTTGAACAGAAGGTAAAAGAGGGTCAGGATGTGAAAAAGGGCGATCTGCTTGTCGTTGCAGACCTGGACAAGATCAAAGCGAGTGGAAAAGAAACGATCACACCGATGATCATTTGCAATTCTGATGCATATGAGCAGGTAGAAACCTTTACCGGCAAGGACGTGGAAACAACAGATGCGGTTATGAAGCTGCATCCTGCAAAATAAATGTTCAAAGAGGATGATGAAATGGTAGTTTGTCAGGGAAAAAGCGTTCTGAAGGGAATTGCGATCGGGAAAATTTACCTTTATGAAAAGCAGGAATATGTCCTGGAGCAGAAGCAGGTTGCTGATGCAGAGGCAGAGGTTGCCCGGTTCGAAGCAGCTAAGGAGACTGCCATCGGACAGTTGGATGACTTATATGAAAAAGCGCTTGCAGAAGCAGGCGAAGAACAGGCGATGATCTTCGATGTGCATAAGATGATGCTGGATGATGGCGATTATCTCGACGCGATCACCGGACTGATCCGGAGTGAAAAGGTCAATGCAGAATATGCAGTGCATACCACAGGAGAGCAGTTCGCAGCAGTATTTGCTTCCATGGATGATGATTATATGAAAGCGCGCAGCGCAGATGTCAAAGATATTTCCGGACGTGTGATCCGTATCCTGGCAGGCATCGGGGACGGCAGCATTGCTTCAGAGGAGCCGGTGATCCTACTGGCAGATGATCTGACTCCGAGTGAGACGGTTTCTCTTGATAAAAGTAAGATTCTCGCATTTGTAACCCGCAACGGTTCAGCAAATTCTCATACAGCGATTCTGGCACGTTCGATGAATATTCCGGCATTGGTGCAGACCGATGTGGAGCTGTTAAAAGAATACCACGGCATGGATGCAGTTGTAGATGGTCTGGATGGAAAGCTTTATCTGGATCCGGAAGAGGCTGTGCTTGCGGAATTAGTTCAGAAAAAGGAAGCCTGCGGCAGAGAACGTGCGGAGCTTGAAAAGCTGATCGGACTCGATAATGTAACAAGAGACGGTCGAAAGATTAACGTTTATGCGAATATCGGAAGCCCGGAAGATGTGGATAAGGTGCTTTTAAATGATGCAGGCGGTATCGGACTTTTCAGAAGCGAATTTTTGTATCTCGGACGGGAAGACTATCCTTCCGAGGAAGAGCAGTTTGAAATTTATAAAGAAGTATTGAGCCGGATGGAAGGCAAAAAGGTTATCATCCGTACACTTGATATCGGAGCGGACAAGCAGGTGGATTACTTCAAGCTTCCAAAAGAAGAAAATCCAGCGATGGGCTATCGTGCGATCCGTATCTGTTTGGATCGGATTGACGTGTTTAAAACACAGCTCCGTGCAATTTACAGAGCGTCCGTTTATGGCACTGCAGCCATCATGTTCCCGATGATTATCTCAGTCAAAGAGATCCTTCGAATCAAAGAGATCGTGGAAGAGGTTAAGGCAGAGCTGACAGCGGCAGGAATTGAGATTGCACCAGTTGAATTGGGTATTATGGTAGAGACACCTGCAGCAGTCATGATCAGTGAAGAGTTGGCAAAGGAAGTATCCTTCTTCAGTATCGGTACAAACGACCTGACGCAGTACACTTTGGCGATCGACCGTCAGAACCAGAGCCTTGATACCATTTATGATTCCCATCATCCTGCAGTGCTTCGGATGATCCGGATGACGATCGAAAATGGTCATAAAGGCGGCGCGTGGGTCGGCATCTGCGGAGAGCTTGGAGCAGATACGACGCTGACAAAGACCTTTGTGGATATGGGGATTGACGAATTGTCCGTTTCCCCGACCTATGTACTGGGGCTTCGCAAGGCGATTCGGGAAATTTGAAAATAATAGAATGCATGCGCTCTGCGAGTATTCTATTGTCATGAATAAAAGCAATGCCGCACATAAATTTCTGAAGCGGCACTGCAAAGAGAATAAGAAGTGACCACAGGAGGAACAGAACATGACACAGTTTTCTTACACAATTCAGGATGAGCTCGGTCTTCATGCAAGACCGGCAGGGCTCTTGGCAAAGGAAGCCGCAAAGTTTAAAAGCACCGTTACGGTAGAAAGCGGCGCAAAAAAGGGAGATGCAAAGAAGATCATGTCCCTGATGATGCTGGGCGCAAAGAAAGAGCATACACTTTCCTTTACTGTAGAAGGAGAGGATGAAGAAGCCTGCGCAGCAGCGCTGGAAGCGTTTTTAAAAGAAAATTTATAAATCGATAACGCTGACAGTTTTCCAAAGTATTCGTTAAGGTGTGTACCTTTATGAATAAATCCGCGGCCAGGGCGGAAACCACAGTGCAGAAAGAATCTGCATTGTATTAAACAAGAAGGGGGTAACTTTTATGAAATGGTTACAGAAACTTGGTAAGGCTTTAATGCTTCCGGTAGCTTGCCTTCCCATTTGCGGTATCCTGATGGGTATCGGTTATTTACTTTGTCCGTCCACCATGCAGGGTGGTGACGTAGTTGGCTTTGCTCAGACACTGGGATTCTTCCTGGTAAAAGCAGGCGGAGCTTTGATCGATAACATTGCGATCCTGTTCGTTATCGGTGTTGGTGTCGGCATGTCCGATAAAAATGATGGCACCGGCGGCCTGGCAGCTCTGGCTTCCTGGCTGATGATGACAACTCTGCTTTCCACAGGCGTGGTTACAACCATCATGCCTTCTATGGCAGAAAAAGAAAGCGCTATGCTGGCATTTGGAAAAATCGCGAACCCTTTCATCGGTATTTTAGCTGGTGTGATCGGTTCTACCTGCTACAACAAGTTTAAGAGCACGAAGCTGCCTGATTGGCTGGCATTCTTCTCTGGCAAACGTTGTGTAGCGATCATCGCAGGCGTTATTTCCATCGTTGTTTCTGCAGTGCTGCTGTTTGTATGGCCTCTGATCTTCGGTGGTCTGGTAGCTCTTGGTGAGGGTATTGTAGGCCTTGACGCTGTAGGTGCAGGTATCTACGCATTCTTAAACCGTCTGCTGATCCCTGTTGGTCTGCATCATGCATTGAACAACGTATTCTGGTTTGACACCATCGGCCTTGGCGATCTGTCCCACTTCTGGGCAGGTGAGACCAGCGCAGACGTAAGCTGGAGCCTTGGTATGTACATGTCCGGTTTCTTCCCTTGTATGATGTTTGGTGTTCCCGGTGCAGCGCTGGCTATGATCCAGACTGCAAAGAGCACGAAGAAGAAAGTTGCAATCGGTCTGGTTGGTTCCGCAGCTCTGTGTGCATTCATCTGCGGCGTTACCGAGCCTTTTGAATTCGCATTCATGTTCCTTGCACCCGGTCTGTATGTTGTATACGCTCTGCTGTACGGCATCTTCACCGTAATCACTGTTTTAGTTGGCTTCCGTGCAGGCTTCTCCTTCTCCGCAGGCGCAACAGACCTTCTGTTCTCTGCATCCCTGCCGGCAGCAGCAAATACCTGGATGATCATTCCTCTGGGCATTGCAGCATTCGTTGTATTCTATCTGGTATTCCGTTTCGCGATCGTGAAGTTTGATCTGAAGACTCCCGGCCGTGAGGATGATGATACAGAAGCTGAAAAGCAGGTTGTTCTGGCAAATAACGACTACACCAAGGTTGGTGAGATCGTGCTGGAAGGTATCGGCGGCAAGGATAACGTTGTCAGCCTGGATAACTGCATTACCAGACTTCGTTTCGAAATCAAGGATTACACCAAGGTTGACGAGAAGAAGATCAAATCTGCAGGCGTTGCAGGCGTTATCCGCCCCAACAAGAACAATGTTCAGGTTATCGTCGGAACCAAGGTTCAGTTTGTAGCAGACGAAATCCAGAAGATGCTGTAAAACATTTTTACAGTACAGGAATTATCGTTTACATTCTTATCGAAGGGAAAAGCCCTCCATTCGATAGATACAGGAAATTAAATATTGACAGTGCCCTGCGGCACGAAAAACCTGGCACATCGGAGGCTCCTCGCAAGAGGGGCTTCCGATTCTTTTTCAAAACAGCGGAATGTTCGTAAAGCGTACCTTCTGGTGTTTTGCAGCTGCAGGATCTGCACATTTGGTTTCCCGACACAGCCCAGGCGCGTGTGAACTGTAATCTTATGAGTAAACCTGGGACAATTATTTTTTTAAAACAATTGAGAAAAAAGTCGGGATGTATTAGAATGAATAGAGTAGCCGGAGAGGTTCTGGCACAAAATAACATTATCAGAAACGGGAGAATAAGAGATATGAGAATTATCAAAACCAAAGATTATAACGATATGAGCAGAAAAGCTGCAAACTATATTGGTGCACTGATCATCAACAAGCCTGACTGCGTACTGGGTCTGGCAACCGGTTCCACACCGATCGGCACATACAAAAATCTGGTAGCTGGCTATGAAAATGGCGACTACGATTTTTCCAACGTAAGAAGCGTAAACCTGGACGAGTACAAGGGCCTGCCCAAGGAGAACGAGCAGAGCTATTACTACTTCATGCATGACAATCTGTTCTCTCATGTAAATATTGATCCTGCAAACACCCATCTGCCGGACGGCACAGAGCCTGACAGTCAGAAAGCCTGTGAGGAATACAATAAAGTGATCGCATCCATGGGCGGTGTTGATCTGCAGCTGCTGGGTCTTGGACATGATGGACACATTGGCTTCAACGAGCCTAACGACGAGTTCGACAAAGAGACTCATTGCGTAGATTTAACAGAGATGACTATCGAAGCAAACAAGCGTTTCTTTAACTCCATCGACGAAGTTCCGCGTCAGGCTTACACCATGGGTATTGCTACGATCATGCGTGCAAAATGCGTTCTGATGGTTGTCAGCGGCAAAGATAAAGCAGAGATTTTAAAGAAATCCTTCTTTGGACCGATCACACCTCAGGTTCCGGCTTCTATTCTGCAGCTGCATCCGAACTTTGTTTTGATCGCAGATGAGGACGCTCTGTCCGCACTTTAATGCATTCTGTTGCTGAAAATGATAACAGGGTCAAAAATCAGAAAGCCGTTGCAGGTTTGTCTGCAGGAGGCTTTCTGAACGTTTGATTTGCCAAAGAAGGAGGCAGGAGACCATGGTTTTACAGAGCAGAAGAGTTTGGCTGGCAGGACAGTTTGTTCCCGCTCAGCTGGAAGTGGCCGATGGAAAAATCGTAAATGTATATCCTTTTGGGACAAAGACTGCAGATGTGGATTACGGCAATAAGCGGATTGTTCCCGGTTTTATTGACGTGCATACGCATGGTGCTTATGGATTCGATACCAACGACGGCGAGCCGGAAGGTCTGCGCGACTGGATGAGACGGATTCCGGAAGAAGGCGTTACCTCGATTCTTCCGACAACCGTAACTCAGATGCCGGAGGTTCTGACCAAAGCGGTTGCAAATGTCGCAAAGGTTGTGGAAGAAGGCTACGAGGGTGCAGAGATTCTGGGGATCCATTTCGAAGGACCTTATCTGGATATGGAATACAAGGGTGCACAGCCCCCGGAAGCGATTGCAAAACCGACCGTAGAACAGTTTAAAATGTATCAGGAAGCCGCACATGGCATGATCAAATATATCACGATGGCTCCTGAGCACGATCCGGAATTTGCTCTGACAAAATACTGCAGCCAGAACGGTGTAGTAGTCAGCATGGGACATTCCAGCGCGTCGTATGAGCAGGCGCTGATGGGAATCGCCAATGGCGCGATGAGCATGACACATGTATACAACGGCATGACGCCTTATCATCACAGAAAGCCCGGATTGGTCGGAACCGCGTTGCGCGTCCGCGATATTTACGGTGAGATCATCTGTGACGGCTGTCATTCCCATCTGGCTGCACTGAATAACTTCTTCACCGCGAAAGGAAGAGATTATTCCATTATGATCAGTGATTCCCTGCGTGCAAAGCACTGCCCGCCCGGCGGTAATTATGAGCTTGGCGGTCATCCGATCGAGATCGGAGAGGACGGTCTGGCAAGATTAAAAGGAACTGATACGATCGCCGGAAGCACCTTAAATATCAACAAGGGTCTGCGGATTCTTGTGGAAGAGGCGATGGTTCCCTTCGATGCAGCTTTAAATTCCTGCACGATCAACCCTGCCCGTGTTCTTCGGGTAGATGATCGGAAGGGTAAATTAACTGCCGGCTATGATGCGGATATCGTTGTTCTGGAAGACGATTATGCGGTTGCACAGACCTATTGTAAAGGAATTGCAATGTTATAAAAAATATGAGATACTAATGGGGCATTTTAGGCACAGCCTGGGATGCCCCTGATGTTTTATGAAAGGAGACTCTGTGATATGACAGATCTGGACTGCAAACAGACCGAAAAGCTGATTCCTCAGTTTTTGAAGGACGAACTGGATAACCGCACGGAAAAGAAATTTTTAAATCATGTGGATGGATGCAGTTTCTGCCTTGAGGAGCTGAGCATACAGTTTCTGGTGACAACCGGGATGCAGCGCCTGGAAAACGGCGATACGTTCGATTTAAACAGAGAGCTGCGCATGCGGATTGATACAGAGAAGCGACATCTGCATATCCTGAGTTCCTTACAGCATGGGCTGTATGCGACAGAAGCGATGGCGATTCTGGCGGCGACTATGATTTTGACGATGGTGGTATTATAAATGAGTGAAAAACTGGTTTTAATTGACGGACACAGCATTTTGAACCGCGCCTTCTATGGCGTGCCGGATTTATCCAATTCCGAGGGGCTTCACACGAATGCGGTCTATGGCTTTTTAAATATTTTATTCAAGCTTCTGGAGGAAGAGAAGCCGGAATATCTGACGGTCGCGTTCGACGTGAAAGCGCCGACGTTCCGGCACGAGATGTACCCGGAATATAAAGGGACGAGAAAGCCGATGCCGCAGGAGCTGCACGAGCAGGTTCCTGTGATGAAGCAGGTGCTGCATGCCATGGGAATCCGGACGATGGAGCAGCCCGGACTGGAAGCGGACGACATTTTGGGGACGCTTGCAAAGCGCGCGGAAAAAGAGGGAATGGATGTATCTCTGGTTTCCGGGGACAGGGATCTTTTACAGATCGCGAGTGACAAAATTAAAATCAGGATTCCGAAGACCAAGGGCGCGCGGACAGAGGTCGAGGATTATTATGCAGCAGACGTCGAAGCAAAGTACGGCGTGACGCCTGCCGGCTTTATCGAATTAAAAGCGCTGATGGGCGATACGGCGGACAATATCCCCGGCGTGCCCAAGGTCGGTGAAAAGACGGCTTCCGAGCTGTTAAAGCAGTTTCAGACGCTGGACAATTTGTATGCGCATGTCGAAGAGGTGACGAAAAAAGCGGTGCGAGAATCGCTGATCGCCAATAAAGATCTGGCATATCTGAGTCTCGATCTTGCGACGATCCGCATCGACAGTCCTGTGGTGCTTGACTGGAATGAAGCGCGGCTGGGAGAGCTGTATACAGAGGATGCGTATCAGCTGTTCCGGAAGTTGGAATTTAAAAATCTGCTTGGACGATTCGAGCAGAAAGAGACGAAGCAGGATAGCTTGACGGCAAAAATTCATGTGACGAGCGATTTGGCAGAGGCACAGGAGATTTTCGAGGCGGTCAAAAAAGCGGGACACTGTGGCTTTGCAGTGTTATCCGATCAGAAAAAGTGCAGAAAAATAGAAGAAACCGAGTTTTGCGGACTGGCGCTGTGCTGGGGCGAAGAAAAGATCGCAGTGCTTCCGGCGGAGGGCTTTTTGACCGCGCAATGGCTTTGCAGTCAGCTTTCCGATCTGTATCTGGCGGGCATAGACCTTTCTACGTTTGAAATCAAAAAAGCGTATCCGGCGCTTTTGTCCAATGGAGAAAAAGACCAGGACAGCTGCGGTACAAAGACGCTGTTCGATGTTTTGATTGCCGCGTATCTGTTAAATCCGCTCAAAAACGATTATGAGCCGGAGGACATTGCAAAGGAGCAGCTCGATCGCATGATCCGCACGAGAAAGCAGCTATTTGAAAAGCTTTCTTTAAAGGAAGCATATGCGCAGAGACCGGAAGAATTTTATGAATATGCCGGAACACTGGCGTATGTGTGCTATGCGGCTGTGCCGGTGCTTTCCCAAAAACTGGAAGAAGCCGGGATGCAGAAGCTGTTTGACGAAATTGAGATGCCGGTATCCCGTGTGCTTTATGAGATGGAAAAAGAGGGCGTGCTGGTGCGCAGACAGGAGCTGCAGGCATACGGTGATGCGCTGGTGGACCGGATTAACGAGCTGGAAACAAAAATCCACGAAGCGGCAGGCTGTGAATTTAATATCAATTCGCCGAAGCAGCTGGGAGAAATTTTGTTTGAAAAGATGGGCTTAAAGGGCGGAAAGAAAACCAAAACCGGATATTCGACCGCTGCAGACATTCTGGAAAAGCTCGCAGCAGACAATCCGATTGTTGCGGATATCTTGGAATATCGGGGGCTGACGAAATTAAAATCGACCTATGCGGACGGTCTGGCGGATTATATCGAGGAGGACGGCAGAATCCACACGTCCTTCAATCAGACGATCACGGCGACCGGACGAATTTCTTCAACGGAACCGAATCTGCAGAACATTCCGATGCGTACAGAGCTGGGACGGCTGATCCGCAAGGTATTTGTGCCAAAGGACAACTATTTGTTTACGGACGCGGACTATTCCCAGATCGAGCTTCGTGTGCTCGCGCATATTTCCGGGGACGAGCAGCTGATCGAGGCGTACAAAAGTGACGCGGATATCCATCGGATTACGGCATCCAAGGTGTTCCATACGCCGTTTGAGGAAGTCACGGACTTACAGCGGCGCAATGCAAAGGCGGTCAATTTCGGTATCGTTTACGGCATCAGCTCCTTTGGCTTGAGTCAGGATCTGAGCATCACGCGGAAAGAGGCAGCAACCTATATCGAGCAGTATTTTGCAACCTATCCGCAGGTCAAGACATTTCTGGACAAACAGGTGGAGGATGCGAAGCAAAACGGTTATGTGACGACGCTCTACGGGCGCAGACGTCCGATCCCGGAGCTGAAATCCAGCAATTTTATGCAGCGTTCCTTTGGCGAGCGCGTGGCGATGAATTCTCCGATTCAGGGTACGGCGGCAGATATCATGAAGCTTGCGATGATCCATGTCTGGGAAGAACTGCATCGCAGGAAATTGAATTCCAGACTCAGTCTGCAGATTCACGACGAGCTGCTGATCGAGACCGATCGTGCGGAAGCTACAGAGGTGGCAGAGCTTTTAAAGGATAAGATGAAGCATGCGGCAGAGCTTTCCGTTTCGCTGGAGGTGGATCTGCATACCGGCGAAAACTGGTATGACGCGAAATAGTAGAATGCACGCTCTGTGAGCATTCTACTGTCATGAATAAAAGGAACGAAATGATGAAAACAATAGGAATTACCGGCGGGGTTGGTGCCGGAAAATCGAAGATTTTAGCATATATTCAGACACACTGCAACTGCCGGATTTTGCTGGCGGATGAAGCAGCGCATAAGGTTCGCGAGCCGGGAAATCCCTGCTACAACGCCCTCGTCCGGCTTCTGGGAACAGACACGCTGGAAGAGGACGGTCAGATCAACCGGCAGAAAATGGCGGCGAAAATTTTTGCAGACCATAAGTTGCTGGAAGCGATCAATGCGGTCATCCATCCGGCGGTCAAAGCCTATATTTTGCAGGAGATCGAAGCCGAACGCGAAGCTGGAAAAATCGATGCCTTTTTTGTGGAAGCGGCGCTCCTGATTGAGGAAGGCTATGGCGAGCTGCTGGATGAGCTATGGTACATTTTTGCACAAAAAGAAGTACGCAGGAAGCGGCTGATGCAGGATCGTGGATATTCCGAAGAAAAGGTAGAACAGATTTTTGCGAGTCAGCTTTCGGAAGAAGAATTTCGATGTCACTGTAAAGTGGTGATTGACAATAGTGCCGACCTGGGGGATACTTACAGACAGATAGACGAAAGATTAAAGGAAGCAGGGCTGAGCAGATGAGATTATGCAGTATTGCCAGCGGAAGCAGCGGAAACTGTATTTATGCGGGAACGGATACGACCCATGTGCTGGTGGATGCAGGCATCAGCGGCAAGCGCGTGGAAAACGGCTTGAACGATATTGGTTTGACAGGACGGGATATTGATGCGATTTTGATCACTCATGAACATATTGACCATATCGCCGGACTTGGTGTTTTAAGCAGACGATATGGAATTCCGATTTATACGACGGAAAAGACTGCGGACGCGATTCAGGAAACGAAGAGTGTGGGAAAGATCCCGGAAGAGCTTTTTCATCCCGTCTGTGCAGAGGAAGCGTTTACAATTAAGGATCTGACGGTAAATCCGATGCGTATTTCTCACGATGCCGCAGATCCGGTGGGCTATCGTTTTTCTTATGGCAGCAGCCATGCTGCTGTGTGTACGGACCTTGGTACTTATAATGACTACACCGTGGAATGCTTAAAGGGGATGGATGTCCTTTTACTGGAGGCAAATCACGATGTAAATATGCTGCAGGTGGGGAGCTATCCCTATTATCTCAAGCAGCGGATACTCGGAAACCGCGGACACCTTTCGAATGAAAATTCGGGCAGACTGTTAAGCAGGGTGCTGCATGATAACCTGAAAAAAGTGATCCTGGGACATCTGAGTCAGGAAAACAACCTGCCGGAGCTTGCATATGAGACCGTGCGGATGGAAATTGACCTGGCGGATAATCCGTATCATGGGGGTGATTTCCCGATTCAGGTGGCGAAGCGCAATGAGGTTTCGGAGATGATCTGTTTTTAAAAAAATGAGGAACTGTGAGAGGAGAAAGATTGAAAAATAAAATTTTCAATCGCGGGATTTGTGTCTGCGCGCACTTGACACAAACTTGACATGCGCAAAAAGCGTGCGCGGAAAAGAGGAGAAAAGCATGAAGAAAAGCATTATCACTGTAGTAGGGAAGGACACTGTCGGAATTATTGCAAGAGTATGTGCATATCTGGCAGATAACAACATCAACATTCTGGATATTTCCCAGACCATTGTGCAGGGATATTTTAATATGATGATGATCGTGGATATGAATAATGTATCCAAGGAGTTCGGAACCATTGCGCAGGAGCTGGATGCGCTCGGAGAGAATATTGGCGTTATTATCAAATGCCAGCGGGAAGAAATTTTTGACCAGATGCACAGAATCTGAGACACCAGTTTACTCGTGGCTTCCTGTGAGCTGATTTCATGCTTGCATGAAAATCTGCTTGCAGGAAGGTACGAAGGAAGCGCCAATCCATGAGCAAAAGTAGCGGTGGCGTAGCCAGCGCGGAGAGCATCGAAGATGCGAGTTTGCGAATGGCGCGGTAAACGGCTCAATCACGACAAATACATCTGCGAAATGGAGAAAATAGCATGATCAATATCTATGAAGTAACCGAAACCAATAACATGGTGGAGAAAGAAAATCTGGACGTACGCACCATTACGATGGGAATCAGCCTTTTGGACTGCATCGATTCGGATTTAAACGCATGTCTGGATAAAATTTATAAAAAGATTACCGAATCCGCAAAGGATCTGGTAAAGACCGGCGAAGAGATTGCACAGGAATTCGGTGTGCCGATTGTAAACAAGCGTATTTCCGTGACTCCGATTGCGCTGGTCGGCGGTGCCGCATGTAAGACGCCGGAGGATTTTGCAAAGATCGCAGAAGTGATGGATAAAGCTGCCCACGAGGTAGGCGTAAACTTTATCGGCGGTTATTCTGCGTTGGTGAATAAAGGCATGACCCATGCGGATGAGCTTTTAATCCGTTCGATTCCGATGGCATTGTCCAGAACTGAAAATGTCTGCAGCTCTGTCAACGTCGGTTCCACCCGCTGCGGTATCAACATGGATGCTGTCCGACTGCTGGGCGAAATCATCAAAGAGACGGCGGAGTACACAAAGGAGCAGGATTCCTTAGGCTGTGCAAAGCTGGTGGTATTCTGCAATGCGCCGGACGATAACCCGTTCATGGCGGGCGCGTTCCACGGCGTGACAGAGGCTGACCGTATCATCAATGTCGGCGTCAGCGGTCCCGGCGTTGTAAAGACTGCACTGGAATCTGTGCGCGGCGAGAGCTTTGAGGCGCTCTGCGAGACGATCAAAAAGACCGCATTCAAGGTTACGAGAGTCGGTCAGCTGGTGGCAAAAGAGGCTTCGAAGCGGTTAAAGGTTCCCTTCGGTATTGTCGATCTTTCGCTGGCTCCGACGCCTGCAATCGGCGACTCTGTTGCAGATATTTTATGTGAAATCGGTCTGGAGCATGCCGGCGCACCTGGAACGACGGCAGCCCTTGCCCTGTTAAATGATCAGGTGAAAAAAGGCGGCGTTATGGCATCTTCCTATGTTGGCGGCTTGAGCGGGGCATTCATTCCGGTCAGTGAAGACCAGGGTATGATCGATGCGGTGACAGCAGGTGCGCTGACACTGGAAAAGCTCGAGGCGATGACCTGTGTCTGCTCTGTAGGCCTTGACATGATCGCGATTCCCGGAGATACAAAGGCAACCACGATTTCCGGCATCATTGCGGATGAAATGGCGATCGGTATGATCAATAACAAGACAACCGCTGTTCGCCTGATCCCCGTTATCGGTAAGGGTGTTGGCGAAACCGTTGAGTTTGGCGGACTGCTGGGCTATGCGCCGATTATGCCGGTCAACCAGTTCAGCTGTGACGCATTTGTAAACCGCGGCGGACGGATTCCTGCACCGATCCATAGCTTCAAGAACTAAGCGGCATTGTAGCAGGAGCAGGACGAATTCTGAAAAAATATAAACAATAGAATGCACGCTCTGCGAGCATTCTATTGTCATGAATGAAAAAGACCGTCGGTTTTGCAGAGCCTTGGGAAGGCGCGAACCGACGGTCTTTTGGATTTTTTGGAAAGAATTTTGTTTCACAGTTTTTCGCCTGTGGCAGGGAGGGAAAGCAACAGCTTTATGCAGCGTGCCGCTTTTCCAGTTCGACACAGATGCGGTCGTATTCTGTTTCGTCCAGAATATATTTTTTCTTATAAAGGAAGTAGGACAGAAGCATCATCGCGCAGGGCAGCAGGGACATGCACAGCAAAAGTCCGGTGCTCTGCAGCGAGGTCGTGCTGGAGAGCACGCCGGAAATTAAGTCGAGCTTTTCACTTTCGGTAATCAACCCCTGGGTGCACTGCTGCTCCAGCGAAGAAATCTGGTTGGTGTAGCTGGTAACGTCGAACAGCAGATAGGTTGCAGATGTCAGGACAGCGGTCAGTGCGGAGGCAAGCTTTGTGATGAATGGGCGAAGGGAAGCGATGACGGCTTCATCCCTCGTCCCGAATTTGTACTCATTATATTCCACCGTATTGAGGATGGAGATCATCATAATCAGGTAATAGCAATACTGACCGAAATTGGAGAGCATGTAGCCTAACACGAGCAGGGCAAAGCCGAGGGTGCCGGTCTTTGCCAGGAAGCCGGAGATCAGGAGGAACGCGTAGCCGATCACCGCGATGATTGCCATGATGGACATCAGCCGTTTGCGCGGACATTTGCGGGAAATAGCAGGGTAGAAGACCATCAGAAACGCGGTTGCGGACATGCCGACCATTGTGAACAGGGAATACAGACCGCCTTCATAGCCGAACGTCAGATAAATATAGGTAGATCCCAGTCCGCCGACGATCAGTCCATTACCGATCTGCTGCAGCAAAAAGATGACTGCGATCCAGACTAACTGATCGTTGCGCAGGATGGTCTGGATGATTTCGCGGAAGCGGAAGCGTTCCTGCTTTGGTGCAGGAGGATCGCGGCGTTCGCGTACGCCGAAGATTGTGATGCTCAAAAACAGAGGCGCTAAAATCGCAATGATCAGGGCGATGCGTCCATAGGCGGTAAAGGAACTTCCGCCGATGGCATTTTTTCCGGTAGAAAAGACTGGAATCAGGATAGAAGCCAGCGTAGAACCGATTCCTGCAAACAGCGTAGCACGGGAGGTAAACTGATTGCGTGCGTTGGCATCGGAGCCGAGCGCCGGAATCATACCCCAGTAGGAAATATCGTTCATGGTATAGGTGATGCTGAACAAAAAATAAAGGATACCGAACAGGCAGACGAAGCTCCAACCGTGCAGGTCTGTATTGAAAAACAGATAAATGACGACGGAGGTGGATAAAACGCCGATTGTCAGCCAGGGTTTAAATTTGCCGAAACGGGAATGGGTGTGTTCGATGATGCTTCCCATGATCGGGTCGTTTAGTGCGTCAAAAATCCGGGCAGCGACCATAATTGCGGTGATCGCGGTCAGCTGTGCGGCGTTTAACGAGCGGGTAAATAAAACGAAAGTCAGAAGAAAGCTGTTGATCAGGGCGTAGACAGCATCTCTTCCGACCGTCCCGAGGGGGAACAGAAGTAGGTTTCGTTTTTGGTACTTTTGCTGTTCGTTCATGGATTTTTCCTCCGTTTTTTATTCTGTTTTCATTATATTGCGATTTAAAACAGGATGCAACAGAGAAAAATGGCGAATTCCGGAGAGTGGGAAATGAGATTGTCGGAGGATGCGGCAGGGTGGTACAGCGTGCTGTAAAATGCGGGCACTGCAGCGGCAGCGCAGTCATGTGTCTGACTACAGCAGAATCAGTTGGCGTGTATACTCGTGAACCGGCAGCTGCCCGGTTTTTGCGCAGCGTGCAGTTTGCGTCAGATGTGCAGCGAGCACATCCTTTTCATAGAGGGCGAGTGCTTCCGGAGAAAGGCTGCGGGCTGCAGCAGCGGGGCGGGAGATGAGCGGAATGCTGCTGTTTTTCTTGAGCACGGACAGCAGGGGAGACGCACTCTTACGAAAACCAAGAATCCGGGCGTAAGGTGTATAGTCGTTATCGCGGGCAGCAAGGAGCATTTCCTGCGAAACAGAGAGCAGAATCCGACACAGACAGCGGCTGATTTTGCTGTAGGTGATTTCGCGGGTCTTGAGTCTTACGCAGAGATCGTCCCAGTCGGTAAAGGAAAGGCGGTTCGCCTCGAGCTTGTCGGCAAGCTCTTTTCCGACCTCAGCATACGTCCCAAAGGAACCCGGAGCGGCAGTGAGCAGTCGATAGTGCAATGGACTGGATAAGTCATTGGAGAATAAAAACGTGTTCTGCGATAAAACTTCCTCCCAGAGCGGCAGCAGGGGCTGCAGTTCGGGATAGCACTGCAGCTGCGACAAAAGAGCCTGCTTCCCTTGTTTGGCGAGCAGACTGCGCAGCGCGGATGCAGAGGGAAAGTCTGCTGCACCGCCGAGCGGATCGTGATAGCCGCTGCCAACGCGCGAGATCGTGAACGGGCGGATGGAGCTGTTTCGCCGCAGCAGCGCCAAGGTGTATTCCAATCCCAGAAGGTTGTTGGGGGAAGAAAGCAGGGCAACAATCTGTTCTGCTGTGGAATTGTTGTCGGGGCAGGCTGTTGATGGCATATCTTTTGCCATATCGAGGCATAAAAGCAGCGCCTGCTGGCGTGCGGCAGGGAAAGATAGCCCGGATTTTAATGCTTTTTTCAAAGCATTGGAAAAAGCAGCAGATTCGCACTGCAGCAGAGTTGCCGTTTTTTTAAATAAGGAAATGTCGCCGGATTCGCTGCCAAAGCAAAGAACGTCCACGCAGCCGAGCTTGTCCAGCAGGGAAACTGCCCCGGCGGCAAAATCCCCGGCGCTTCCGGTGGCGAAGCAGACGGGCAGCTCAATCACAACGTCTGCTCCGGCAAGCAGCGCCATCCGGGTACGGGTATACTTGTCCAGAAGCGCCGGAGCGCCCCGCTGGACAAAGCTGCCGCTCATGACTGCGATCAGATAGTCCGCGCCGGTTTGCTTCCGCGTCTGTTCCATATGGTAAATATGTCCCGGGTGAAGCGGGTTGTATTCTACGATGATGCCTGTTGTTTTCAAAGTGATAAATACCTCCATGTGCACGGGTTCTTAACGTTCTGAGAACTTTTTTCTTTTTTTACTTCCACAGGTTCAAGTTTATTTTTCTGTTTTTAATATCCGATTTCCGAATTATAGCTGTATCTCTAACTCCAAGCAATCCCATTCTTCGCCTAATACCTGATACTTTTCCATTTCATCTAATGCTACATCCTGAAATCCTGTGGTCTTGTAACAATAATATGCAGGATCATTATTACGGAAAACACCTAATGTAACCTTCTTTGCGCCAAAGATTTCTTTTGCATAGAGTAATCCTAACTGAAGCATTTGTTTTCCATAGCCTTTCCCCCTTTTGTTTGCATCAACGATAACAAAGCCAAATCTTAATTCATCAAATGACGCTGTTGGTCTTCTCATTGTAAAAAATCCAACCACATCGTTATCATCTATCGCTGTAAAAGCCATCAAATCACTTACGGAATGAAATTGCTCAAGCGATAACGGGTATGTTCCCAGTACGCCTGCTGTCCATTTATAAAATGCCTTTTCATCTTTTGCCCAGGAAAGTATTGTTTCAGCATCTTTTATATGATAAGGTCTTAGTCTTAACATCATTTTCCCCTTTCTGCAAAACTGGAAGTTGTCTAATTCTTTTTTAAGGGATTATCTAATACATAATACAAAGAAATATACTCATGTCCATCTCTTGCAATTTGGGTATTTTCCTTTACAAAGCGGAAACCACTTTTTTCAATAACTCTTTTTGATTGACTATTTATAACAAAATGGCTACACATTAAGTAATCATAATTTTCTTGTTCAAAGCAGAATTTAATTACTCTATTAACAGCTTCTGGCATTAAACCTTTTCCCCAATACTCTTTACTTAATACATATCCTAGTTCTCTTCCTACTAAATTCTCATACTCATCACGCAACAAAAGACTAAGCGTTTCAAGTCCTAATGAACCTATTACCTTATGATTTTCTTTCAATTCTAAAGCAAAGGTCATTTTCTCATTAATAAACATCTCCAAAATGGTTTTTGATTCTTGAATTGATGTATGTGGATTCCATCCAGCCATTTGACCTACTCCATCAACTTTTGCATACTCAAAAAAGTCTTCTAAATCCATTTCACTCCATTCTCTAATGATTAGTCTATCTGTTTCAAGCACAACACCTGTTAAATCAACATTTGCATTCATAAATCTATCACTCCTCAATCAACTCCCGATTGTTCTATGATACGATAAACATGCCATATTCTTTTGGCACGTTTAAAATTCCATTTGTAGTATGAGCGGTCAAAATATCTTTTTTAGCCTGTTTGGGAATGCCGGTGATCGACGTCATACTGGAAAGAGAATAAAGATATTCGATTATGTCATCGATATTGCTTTTGGCAGCTGCGATCATCGCTTTTGAAAAATCTGAAAGAGTCAGCCTGGAACACAGACGGATCAAATCTTCTTTGTTTTTCCACATATCGCCTGTCCCGCAGCCTAATTCCAAAATGCGCATTCCGGGGGCAATTTTATAATTGGAAAAAATCCAGTTTCCGAATCCCATCTTGTTTGTCGAATATTTATCATGAATGGAAATTCTCGTTTGCAAATTGGTTGCTGTAGCATACCGCTGTTCCACAACGGACCTATCATTCAGCTGATCCATACATAACCTCGCTTTGATTTCCTGTTTTTGATCCTGGTATTTACAAAACAGTATAACATAAAATAAAGGCACATGGGAAGCTGCGGAAAGCATTGAAGATGCAGCTTGGCGAATGGTGTAGATGAACGATAACCTAAAATAGCAAAAAGAAGTTTTAACGGAAAGATCTTGTGCTGCTTCATATAGATTTTTCTGTTTTGAGTATGGTATACTGTAAGAGTATGTGAGAAAACTTAGCCTTCTTATATATTTTTAACGAACTAAAAATTTATTTTATATAGAGAGGGATCGGCAGATGGGAAATAAGGAATTATTTAAAACAGTTTTATTCGGCGGATTTCAAAAAGAAGAAGTATGGAACTACATGCAGGAGGTTGAGGCGGAGATAGAAGGGGGACGCCAGGTTGCGGAACGCGCACAGCAGGAATATGCGCAGCAGCTGGAAGAGGAAAACCTGATGCGGCAGAAACTGAGCCAGCAGCTTTCGGATGAACAGGAACGCACGGAGAAGCTGGAAGAAGAAAAGAATGCGATGGAGTCGGAACTTGGCACACTGCAAGCAGAAGCAGAAAGTCTGCGCGCAGAAAAAGCAGAACTGCAGACCGAGCTGAACAAGCTGCAGGAAGAAAAGATCGGGCTGGAAGCGGCAGTTGAAACCTTAAATACAGAAAAAGCCGGACAGCAGGCAGAAGTTGAAGGGCTGCAGAAGGCAAAGGACGAATTACAGGCAAGAACAGAAGTTTTAGAAGCTGAGAAAGAGAAAGCTTTGTCAGAGCTGAAAAGTCTGAGGACTGAGAAAGTCAAACTGGAAACCGAAGCAGAAAAATTGCGTGCAGAGCAGCAGGAATTGAAAGCGGAAGCTGACGATCTGAGTGTCCAGCTGGAAACGCAGCAACTTGCGCTTGCAAAGGAGAAAGAACACACTGCAGCACGGCTGGCAGAATGGAAGAGCCGGGAGGATAGCCTGAAAACAGAATTAAAGCGCAAAAAGGCAGAGGCTCAGACGATTTTCCAGAAACAACAGCAGGAGATTCGGCAGTTAAAACAGCAGTTGGCAGCTTTAAAGTCAGATCATGCAAGAAGTGCAGGACAGAGTAGCCTGGACGGCTTGAAGAATGGTCTGGGACAGATGTTCTTTAAGGTTACAGGAAATGCAGGCAGAAATAGTGCTGGAAAACGCAGCGAAGCGATGCGGCAGTGGGACGCAGACAGCTACAGCGAAGAAAGAACGCAGTGGGGATATGCAGAAAATCCTAGCCGTGCCGAAAAAACGCAGGGACAAGCAGATGACTACAGGGAAAAATCGCAGGAAATCGTAAAAACGGACTATGCGAGTCAAAAAAACGATACGGCAGTCACAGAGCAGGGCGCGCCCGCTGCAGGGCAGAACATGACCGTTACGGCTGCAGTCCACCCTGCGTCCGACACAATTTCCGATGTCGCACTCGACACCACATCTGATACAGTTCTGGCGCCCACCGCACCGAATGAAAATAACTTGACTGATACGGTCAATAAGACGACCGACGACGCGATCGAAGAAGCTGCAAAAGCCTGCGAGGACATGCAGGCGGCACAGGAAGCCAAAACGCAGGATCCAGAGAATGTGGATGCGCAGCAAAAGCAGCAGGAAAAAGATACTTATTATAAAGAGCATGTGAATACGGTCAACGAGACGATCGCCCGGGCGCAGGAGCGGATTGCAAAAATGCTTCAGGAGCTTCAGACAGAGGTAGAATAAAAGGGAACCCTTTTGGACAGACTAAAGCAAAAAGTCCGGGAGGAAGATTTCCATGACGATGAAAAAAGTGAGCGGCGATCTGGCGAAGAACAGAGACTATCTGGATCGACAGCTGGGCGTTGGGGAAAGCTTTGACGTATTGTACCGAAATGTGGAGATCGGGAAGAAAAATGCAGCGCTGTATATGATCGACGGATTCTGTAAAGATGAAGTGATGCAGAAGCTGCTGCAGCATTTTATCGGAATCACGAAAGAGCAGATGCCGGAGGACGCGGCAGAGATGAGCAGGCAGCTTGTGCCTTATGGAGAGGTCGATCTATGCGACGATCTGGATGAAATCTGCAGGCAGGTGATGTCCGGCGTGACCGCCCTGCTGTTGGAGGGATATGAGCAGGGCATTTTGATCGATGCCAGAACCTATCCGGCGCGAAGTGTCGGTGAGCCGGAAAAGGATAAGGTGCTGCGCGGTTCGAAGGACGGTTTTGTGGAAACCATTGTCTTTAACACAGCGCTGATCCGCCGCAGGATCCGAAGCACACAGCTGAGGATGGAAATGCTGCAGGCAGGAAAAACGTCCCACACTGACATCGTTTTGTGCTATATGGAGGATCGGGTAGATCAGCAGTTCCTTGAAAAGATCCGAAACCGGATTCAGAACCTGCAGGTGGATGCGCTGACGCTGAACCAGGAAAGCCTTGCGGAGTGCCTGTATCAGGGACGTTGGTGGAATCCGTTTCCGAAGTTCCGATTTTCTGAACGTCCGGACACCGCGGCGGCACAGGTGTTGGAGGGAAATATCATCATTCTGGTGGACAACTCGCCGTCGGCGCTGATCACACCGACCTCCCTGTTTGACGTGCTGGAGGAAGCGGACGATTATTATTTTCCGCCGATCACGGGAACGTATCTGAGACTGTCGCGCCTGCTGATCGCCATTGTAACGTATTTTCTGACTCCGACGTTTCTTTTGTTGATGGAATATCCACAGTGGATTCCCAAAGGCTTTGAGTTCATCGCAGTGCGGGATACGGTCTATATTCCGCTGATCTGGCAGCTTTTATTGCTGGAGCTTGCAATTGACGGTCTGAAGCTTGCGGCGGTCAACACCCCGAATATGCTCAGTACGCCGCTGTCGGTCATGGCGGCGTTGGTTTTGGGAGAGTTCAGTGTAAAGAGTGGGTGGTTTAATAGTGAGGTCATGTTGTACATGGCATTCGTCGCAGTCGCCAACTACACACAGAACAGCCTGGAGCTTGGCTATGCGCTGAAATTTATGCGGATTATCAATTTGGTGCTGACGGCAATTTTTGGCGTCTGGGGATATGTTGGAGGAATCGTGATTCTGGCGGTTTCTCTGTTGTTTAACCGGACGGTGAGCAGCAGAAGCTATCTGTATCCACTGGTGCCGTTTCATGGAAAACAGCTCGGGCATCAGCTGTTTCGGACAAGGCTGCCGGCGGCAAGAAAATAGGCCTGGCGCAAGGATGGAAAATGAAAAAGCAGCACTGGCAGCGCTTGTGAGAAAATCGTGCGAAGAAAAGGATAATGGAGTCCAGGATGAAAACAGTAATTGCAATCGATTCTTTTAAAGGAAGCATGACTTCGATGGAGGCTGGAAATGCGGCGGCAGCAGGCGTAAAAGCAGTTTTTCCGGACGCTGAGATCGTCGTGCGTCCGCTGGCGGACGGCGGGGAAGGAACGGTGGAAGCACTGACAACCGGAATGGGCGGACGCATGGAAACAGCGCTGGTAAGCGACCCGCTCGGCAGGAAAATTTCAGCGTCCTACGGTATTTTGAAAAAAAATAAAACAGCGGTAATAGAAATGGCGGCAGCTGCAGGGCTGCCGTTACTTTCCAAAGAAGAACGCAATCCGCTACATACAACGACCTACGGCGTTGGGGAACTGATCCGGGATGCGATTCGGAAAGGCTGCAGGCATTTTATTGTCGGGATCGGCGGCAGTGCGACAAACGACGGCGGAGTTGGGATGCTTTCGGCGCTTGGATTTGAATTTCTGGATAAAAGTGGTCAGCCGGTGCGAAACGGGGCGGCCGGGTTAGCCGATCTTGCGGAAATTCGGAGTGGACATGTACTGCCGGTTTTAAAGGAGTGCACGTTTCGGGTTGCCTGTGACGTGGAAAATTCCCTCTGCGGAGAGCTTGGCTGCAGCAGCGTATTCGGACCGCAAAAGGGTGCTGATGAAAAGAGCATCCGGCAGATGGATCAATGGCTCTTTTCCTATGCACAGCTGACGAAAGAGCACTTTCCACAGGCAGATGAAAATTGTCCGGGTGCGGGTGCTGCTGGCGGTCTTGGGTTTGCATTCCAGAGCTACTTAGGTGCGCGGCTCGAGCCGGGAATCCGGATTGTATTGGAAGAGACCGGGCTGGAACGCGAGATGACGGACGCGGATTTTGTCCTTACCGGAGAGGGCAGGATGGACGAACAGACTGCGATGGGGAAAGCCCCTGTAGGCGTGGCAAAGCTCGCGAAAAAGCATGGCTGTACGGTGATCGCTTTTGCCGGAGCACTGCAGGAGGGCTTTACAGTCTGCCATGAGATCGGAATCGACGCAGCGTTTTGCATTCAGAAAAGGGCAGTCAGCCTGGAAGAGGCGATGGATCGGGACGCTGCGATGCAAAATCTGACGGATACCTGCAAAGAGGCGTTCCGGCTGGTGAAAGCTGTCGTGGGTGTTCCACAATGAGACAGCATTCTATGTCCCATAATGAGGTGTTGACAATTATCCCGTTTTAGCGCAGAATATAAGGATGACTGGTTAGGAATGACGAATCCTGTAGAAAGCAGTCAAAGCAAAGAAACAGAGATTTAAGATTGAAAAATATAATTTTTCAATCGCGAGATTTGTGTCTGCGCGCACTTGACACAAACTCGGCATGCGCAAAAAAGCGTGCGCAGAAATGAGAGGAAAACATGACAAAAATAGATATTGTATCCGGCTTCCTTGGAGCCGGTAAGACAACCCTGATCAAGAAGCTGTTAAAGGAAGCGCTGGCAGGAACCCAGACCGTCCTGATCGAAAACGAATTCGGTGAAATTGGTATCGACGGAGGATTTTTAAAGGACGCTGGAATCGAAATCAAAGAAATGAATTCCGGCTGTATCTGCTGCTCCCTGGTAGGCGATTTCGGAACTTCTTTAAAGGAAGTTTTAAACACCTATCATCCCGACCGTATTCTGATTGAGCCCTCCGGCGTCGGCAAGCTTTCTGACGTTATGAAAGCAGTCCAGAATGCGGGACTTGGCACAGAGGTTGAGTTAAACAGCGCGGTTGCTGTCGTAGACGCTTCCAAGTGCAAAATGTATATCAAGAACTTCGGTGAGTTCTTCATCAACCAGATTGAGCACGCCGGAACGATTATTTTAAGCCGTACAGACGTTGCATCCGAAGAAAAGGTAAAACAGGCGGTAGAGCTGATCCGGGAGCACAACGAGAAAGCGACCATTATTACAACACCGCTGGCACAGCTGGAAGGCAAGGAGATTCTTGCTACTATTGAGGGAGCAAAGGATCTGGAAGCAGAGCTGATGGAGCAGGTAAAGGCAATGCATGACGAGCATGAGCACCACCATCACCATGAAGAGGACGAAGACGAACACGAGCATTGCTGCCATCATCACCATGATGAGGAAGAAGAAGACGAACACGAGCATTGTTGCCATCATCACCATGATGAGGACGAAGACGAACATGAGCATCATCATGAGCACGACGAAAACTGTACCTGCGGCTGTCACGATCATGACCACCACCATCACCATCATGCCGATGAAATCTTCACCAGCTGGGGCTTTGAAACTCCTGCAACCTACACGACAGAAGAGGTTGAGGGCTTCTTAAAAGAGCTGGACAACGAAGAAAAGTACGGCATCGTTCTGCGTGCAAAGGGTATGATTCCGGCAGCAGACGGCACATGGATTTATTTCGACTATGTTCCCGAAGAGAGCAATGTGCGTGCTGGTAAGCCTGATGTAACCGGTAAGATTTGCGTCATCGGTTCGAAGCTAAAGGAAGCAGAGCTGGAAAACCTGTTCAGAAAATAATAGAATGCTCTGGGAGCATTCTATTATCAAGAATAAAAAGAGGAGAACTGTATGAAGCCGGTTTATATTATCAACGGATTTTTAGGGAGCGGGAAGACAGAGTTCATTAACTTTACACTGGATCAGCCGTATTTCCAGAGCTCCGGCAAAACCCTGCTTCTGCTGTGCGAGGAGGGAGAGGAAGAATACGACCCTTACGTTTTAAAGCGCAGCAAGACGATCGTGGAAACCATCGAGGAAGAGGCGGATTTTACTCCGGAAAAGATGGTCGAGCTGGAAAAGAAGTATCATCCGGAGCGCATTATCATAGAATATAACGGTATGTGGAAGTTCCGCGACCTGCGCCTGCCGTGGCACTGGAAGGTGGAGCAGCAGATCACAACGATCGATGCATCCACCTTCCCTATGTATTTTACGAATATGAAATCCATGGTTTCGGACATGATCCGCAAATCCGAAATGATTATCTTCAACCGCTGTGATGGTATCGAAGACCTCAATACCTATAAGAGAAATGTCAAGGCACTCAACCAGACTGCAGAGATTATTTTCGAGGATCAGGATGGGGAAATCGACGAGATTATGGAAGAGGATCTCCCATATGACTTAAAGGCGGATAAAATCGTGCTGGATGACAATACCTACGGCATCTGGTATCTGGACAGTCTGGATCATGTGGATCGCTATGTCGGCAAGACGATCGAGTTTATCGGCATGGTGATGAAGCCGGAGGAATTCCCGAAAGGCTATTTTGTGCCCGGACGTATGGCAATGACCTGCTGTGCAGAGGATATGACCTTCCTCGGCTTTGCGTGCGTTTACGATAAGATCGATCTGTATCAGGAACGCGACTGGGTAAAAGTGACCGCAGTAGTCAAAAAAGAATATTTTGCGGATTATGAAGGCGAAGGTCCTGTGCTGTACGCAGAGTCTGTGACAAAGGCAAAACAGCCTAAAGAGCCGGTTATCAGCTTTACCTGATCGGCAGGAAACGGTTATGGCAGAGAGGGATAAGGAACTGCAGCTTTTGGAGAAGCGGTTTGCAGAGCTTGCAGACCGCGCCTGGCAGCAGAATCTGTTTGTTTTTACCGGCTTTTTATCGCTGGCAGAGCAGGAGGTGCTCTGGAGAAGCGCTGCAAAGGCAGGAGTACATATCGAATTATACGGCGGAATGGATGGTGCAGAGCGGTGTATGGGCAGGTTCGGAGATCCGGAGGAATTCGGATATGAAGAGCCGTTTCCGATCTGTGCGGTAAAAATCGAGCCGCTGGCGGAAAAATTTGCGGAAAATTTCAGCCACAGGGATTTTATGGGCGCGATTCTAAATCTTGGGATCGACCGGAGCACGATCGGGGATATCTGTGTGGAGGGCAAATGCGCGTATGTGTTCTGTACGTCTGCGATGTCTGTATTTTTACAGGAAACTCTCGAACAGGTGCGCCATACAAAGGTGCGTTGCGTGCCGGTAGAAAAGCTGGAGGCGTTGCCGGAGAAAAAACTTTCTTACCGGGAAGAGCATGTGGCGAGCCTGCGCTGCGACGGAATTGTGAGCGCGGTCTGGAGACTGTCGCGCAGCCAGGGGCAGACGCTTTTTTCACAGAAAAAGGTCTTTGTCAACGGGAGGTTGACGGAAAACGGCAGCCAGATGTTAAAGGACGGGGACACGGTATCGGTCAGAGGGTTCGGAAAATTTATTTTCCGGGGTGAAAAAAACACAACCAAAAAGGGACGGCTTGTGATCGGAGCCGATCTTTTTGTATAGGAGGAAACTTTAAGTACTCGAAATCACCATCAATAGTGATTAAATGTGTTAAAATATACTCATGGAGGGCATTGTTATGAACACATCTAATATCACTAATTACAAACCAAAAGATTTTGCTGAATTATTGGGTGTCTCTGTCAAAACGTTACAACGCTGGGATAGAGAGGGGATTCTAAAAGCAAATCGAACTCCAACTGATAGGCGTTATTATACTTATGATCAATATCTTCAGTTTAAGGGCATAAATACTGAAAACGATAATCGTCAGATTGTTATTTATGCCAGAGTATCTACAAG
>ENA-ORLY01000644-ORLY01000644.1-human-gut-metagenome-genome-assembly--contig:-NODE-644-length-47495-cov-4.623540_pt1 | contig 47495 bp, 41 predicted proteins | sample MGYA00243071_ERZ508832 | MGnify/ENA primary metagenome ERZ508832 (study PRJEB26277, sample SAMN04329777) | human gut metagenome | biome: human-associated habitat | host: Homo sapiens | place: USA... | reverse complement strand
AAGTAATAAAGCACTTATTTTTTTAATACTCATAATAATCTCCTTTCAAAAAGCAAAAAAGTAAACTCACGACCATATGCTCGTTACTGTCAGGGTACAAAATTAAATACTCAAGACACACTAAAGTCAATCTCGAAAGAGATTGGCTTTTTTTATTTTGATTTAAAAAGCGAATTGAGCAGGCAACGATTGAAATTTAAAAGTAAAGATGGGAATTAGTATGGGACAGTGCATTTATCTGCCAAAAGAACTTATGACAAACGAATACAACGGCTACTCTGCCGAAACGAAATTGCTCTTTGGAATGATTTTGAGCAACTCTGTTACTGCATCGGCTGTAATGAATGTAGCAGATTTAATCAATCAGCTTGGAAAAGCTGAAATCAACGCACTTCAGGGCGAGCTGAAAAAGGCTAACGAAAAGGAGCGTGTGCATAATGTTTGATTTTTTCTATGGCAGCGACAGCGAACAGTATCAGTTTTATAGAGTACCTCAAGTGCTTTTTACCGATGACAGGTTTAAGAGCATTTCCTGTGAAGCAAAATTACTCTATGGATTTTTGCTCGATAGGACTTCCCTATCTAAAAAAAGCAAATGGGTTGATGCTGATGGTAAAACCTATGTTTTCTACAAGCAGGAAAATGCACAGGAAAGTCTGAACATTGGCAAAGACAAAGCTGTTAAGATTTTCGTTGAGCTTGAAAACATAGGCTTGATAATCCGTAAAAAGCAAGGTCAGGGAAAGCCTACAAAAATTTATGTTATGAATTTTTCAAAGCCGGTATCTAAAAGCAACACCAAAGTATTGCAAAGAATCAAGTCTTTGACCGAGTGCAAGTCTAAAAATAAGACTTCTGGCATTACTTCTAAAACAGCTGTTCAGACTTCTGAAAAACCGAAGTCTGAAGAAAAGCGTGCCGAAGTCAAGACTTCTGAAAAACCGAAGTCTGAACTTGATTGCAGCAGTACCATATCGAAGTCTAGACTTCTGAAAAACCGAAGTCTGGACTTCGATAAAGCAGAAGTCTTGACTTCTGAAAATCAGTCATATATCCATACTGAGATTAACCATACTGAGAATAGTAATACTTATCCATCTATCTATCATATTACAGAAACTAATGGAAAATCACAACCGAAGTCTGAAAACCCATCATCTGATGGATTGATAGATAGAAGCAAACCGAACTCAGAAATTTCTTTTTACAAAAATGCCGTTGCAGAAACGCAGCTCCAAATCTCGTATATGTACTTACTCACCAATCATCAAAGCAAAAAAGGTTATCTTGACTTAATTGTCAGCCTGATAGCGGAGGTATATGTGTCGGCTTACGCTCATCCTACAACCTCTGTCACAATTAACGGTATCAAAACATCAATCGGTATTGTTGCCGACCGTTTGAAAACGATAGATGAATCTCATATTGAATATCTTTTTGAAAAAATTGATGCATCCGCAAATACAAAGCAAATCAAAAATCCGAGAAGTTATTTATTGAGCTGTCTTTACAATGCTCCGACAACAATGGAGCCTGATACCGATTTACAGGTTGCTTATGACCTGTACAACAGATAAATCGAACTTCTGCCCCACCGGGGCAAAAGTTAAAAGGAGGAAAGGAAATGACAATTGTAAATCAGGATTATGAGCTTATCAACTACGATAAGTTTGCCAAAATCTCAATGTATGAGGGCGAGGTTGACGGAACAACGATTTATGCAATCGTTGCTTTTGAGTCTGTCCCCGATGATATTGACAGCGATAACGACACGGTTCTCGGTATATACAACAATGCTGAGGAATGTGAAAATGTCTTGCTGAATCTCATTGAAGCTCTTAATACCGGCAAACCGGTATATGAGATGCCTGAACCGATTGAGGAAGTGACCGCATAATGAGTGACGGTAAAAAAATACTTGACTTTGCTATACAGGCGGGACAAGTTACGAACGAAGTCCTGAAAAATGTAATGCGTGACTTTTTATCCGGCAAAATGCAAAAATCAGGCAAAAAGCGTTACGGCAAGCTTGCGAAATCCGGCAAACTTGAAAACATCAAGATAACTGACAGCAATATCAAGGATTTTTTGCAGACAGCGAAGAAATATGACATAGATTTTGCTCTTAAGAAAGATAAGTCAACATCTCCTGCTACATATCACATATTTTTTGAAAGTTCACATACTGAAAATTTTAAAAAGGCATTTTCTGAATATGCTTTAGGTATCAAAAAAAGCTTTGATAAAAAATCGGTAACTCAGGTCGTCAATCGTGAGCAGATAAAGCAAAACGCTAAGACAATATCTCGTCAACAGGCGGACAAGAGTGTCGAAAAATCTAAAAACAAGTCTGATATGGGTAGGTGAGTTTATGGACACTGATAAGCTCAAAAAAATTATAATAACTGCCCTACCTCTCGTTTTGTTTTTTTGGATAGGTGACAAGCTCTGCCTTGCATATCGTACCGTAACGGTTGTCGGCAATATTAGCGTTAAGCTAATGCCGTTCCTTGATAATCTTGGCACAACTTTAGTCAATCCACTACCGTCATTTCATCCCCTTGATGTGTTTGTTGGTGTGGCTACAGCAGTTATTGCAAGATTAGTCTTGATTTATAAGGATAAGCATCGTAAAAAATTTGCTCAAGATGAAGAATACGGCTCGGCTCGTTGGGGCAATGCAAAAGATATTGAGCCGTATATGGACAAAAAAGATTTTGCTGACAATGTATTGCTCACGCAATCTGAACGCTTGACAATGGGTAAACCCTCTAATGTCAAGTATGCCCGTAACCAAAATGTGCTTGTTGTCGGCGGTTCAGGCTCAGGTAAAACCCGATTTTATGTTAAGCCTAATCTGATGCAAATGCACTCAAGTTATGTTGTAACAGATCCAAAAGGTACAACATTGCCCGAGTGCGGAAAAATGCTTCAGCGAGGACAACCGATTGTGAGAAACGGTGAAATCATTGGCTATAAACCATACAGTATCAGAGTGTTTAACACGATTGATTTCGACAAGTCAATGCATTATAACCCGTTCGCATATATCCGCCCTAAAACTCGTGAGCAGGATATACTGCGTACAGTCGAGGTGCTGATTGCTAACACAACAGGCGAACAAAAAGGCGGAGATGAGTTTTGGGTTAAAGCTGAAAAATTACTTTACACCTCATACATAGCTTTGATATTGACGATGTGTCCGGAAAACGAATGGAATTTTGAAACACTCATCGACTTTGTCAACGCATCAGAATGCCGAGAAGATGATGAAAGTTTCAAGAATGCAATTGATTGGGCTTTTTACTATCTTGAAAAATGGATAGAAAAAGACTGGGAAAAAGATGAGAAGTTTGCAGAACAAAATGCAAATTATTCGGATTTGATAGATATTGAGGTCGAACCGTGGAGAGCATCTCTCGGTAGATTTGCAGTTAGACAGTACAAAGCGTATAAACTTGCAGCCGGTAAGACTGCAAAATCAATTTTGATCAGTTGTGCAACAAGATTGGCTCCTTTTTCGATTGACCGTATTCTCGAAATTACAAGCTATGACGAAATGCATCTCGACACTGTAGGTGATGAGCTTACAGCATTGTTTATTATCGTTTCTGATACGGATGATACCTTTAACTTTTTGGTCGCAATGATGTACACGCAGCTATTTAATTTGCTGTGTACAAAAGCTGATAACAACCCCGACGGTTCAGGTAGGCTCAAGTATCCTGTGCGTTGTCTGATAGATGAATTTGCAAATATCAAACAGATTCCACAGTTTGAAAAAATTATTTCGGTAATTCGTAGCCGTGGAATATCAGCAAGTATAATTTTGCAGACCAAATCACAGCTCAAGTCATTGTATAAGGACAATGCTGAAACTATTGAGGGCAACTGTGATTCCTTGTTGTTTTTGGGTGGTAAAGAAAAAACAACGCTCAAAGATATTTCTGAGTCACTCGGTAAAGAAACAATCTATATGTTTAACACATCACGAAGTCGAGGAACGCAGGAAAGCTATGGTGTAAATTACCAAAAGCTTGGTAAAGAGCTTAAATCACAAGATGAGTTGGCAGTTATGGATAACTCATTATGCATCCTGCAAATCAGAGGATTACATCCATTTCTCTCAAAAAAATTTGACATTACTAAACACAAAAATTACAAAATGCTTTTCGATTATGCCAAAAAAAATTATTTCGATGTAGCGAAATTTGTCGCTCATCGTAATAACAGGTCGGCACTTATAAACAAGAATTCGGTTTATACCGAATACAAATACAACAAATAAAGGAGTATCAAATGAACTTATTAAAAACCAAAACAGAGCCTTTTAGACTCTCTAAAAGAAGCAGAAATGCAAAAAAAATTACACTCATTATGACAATTGTTGCTTGCATTGCAGCTATCGGATGTGTGTCTTGCTTCGCAGCAGTAAACACAAGTCAGTTTATCAGCAAAACTCAGACTGTATTGACTGCCGTAATCAGCCTTATCGGTGCAGGTCTTGCAGTTTGGGGTGTTGTAAACCTTATTGAAGGTTACGGAAACGATAACCCCGGTGCTAAATCTCAGGGTATGAAACAGCTTATGGCAGGCATTGGATTAGTTGCTGTTGGTCTTATCATCGTCCCTGTACTCGGCAATATGATGTCACAGGCTATGACAGGCTGATTATTTTGATGATAATAAACTTATATCCACATCCGCATTTGGAAATGAGTAAGAAAGAGGGCGATTATCTGGATTGTTGAAGATTTTATGAATGCTCTTGAAAATTGGTTTAAAGAAATCTTATCAGGAGCAATTGAAGGCTGCCTTAATACCGTTAATGATATGCTTTCGGGAGCACTTAATAATAGCGACAACACCGGTTTAAACGGTATTTTTTCACAATTTCTCGGTGATCCAACAACATTTACAGGTACTACCGGATCAGGTGGTACAAGCATTTGGGCAACTATCGAAAAATTATCCAACAATGTAATTGTGCCGATAGGAGCATTTATGCTTATGATTGTTGTGTGTTATGAACTATTTACGATGGTTGTGGAAGGCAATAATTTCAGAGATTTTGATGATTCGATTTTTATCCGTTGGATTTTGAAATCCTTTTGCGGAATTTTACTTGTAAGCAATGTGTTTTACATTGCAACCGGTATTTTTGTATTCGGAACTGATGCCGTCAATTCCGGACTAAATACTTTATTTGGCACAGGGAAATTCATATCCACAGATGTAGTTAATTCATCAGAATTTCATCAAGCGTTAATGGCACAAGATATAGGTACTCTGATAACTACCTTAATAATTGCATTTGTCATTATAATCGTTACATTTGTTTTGTTGGCTGCAATTGTAATTGTGCTTGCATCAAGGATTATTGATGTGTATATGATGCTTTCAATCTCACCAATTCCAATGGCTACAATGATGAACAAAGACTGGGGCGACATAGGAAAAAATTGGCTCAGAAATCTGCTTGCTCTTGCTTTTCAGGGATTTTTCATTATCGTTGCACTCGCAATATTCAAGACTTTGTTTAATAACACTTTGTCGAATATGATGAGTGGACAAGATGTTGTAATGACAATGGCAACATTACTTGGCTTTGTCGTGGCATTTATCTTTACAATGTTTCGAACATCGAACATATCAAAGTCTGCGTTTGCAGCACACTAAATTCATTACATTTAACTTCTGCCCCACCGGGGCAGAAGTTGGAAGGAGAAAATATGCAACAGAATTTTGTGCGAATACCTAAAGATTTGAGCCTTATCAAGCAGAAATTTATCTCTGGATTGACTAAAAGACAAGCTATCTGTTTTGGCATCGGTCTTGCTATGGGTATTCCTGCTTTTTTTATTTTCAAGATTTTGACTAATAACCTTACTGTTTCAGTCTTTGCTCTTGGCATTTTGGCTTTTCCGGGCATTGCGTGTGGTTTGTTCAATAAGAACGGTATGTTTTTTGAAGAATATCTCAAGCTGATAATTACATTTTTCCGCAAACCACGGGTACGCACATATCAAACTGTTAATGCGTTTAAAGCTATCGAAAATCAGATTGAATATAACAAACTCCGTATAAAACTCAAAAGAGCAGGAGTTGACACTTCAGAATTTGATACTCAAAAGAAGGTGAATATATTTGACAAAATCAAAAAGAAAAAATAATACTTTGACAAAAGATGAAATAACCGCCATTAAGAAGCGTATGGCAACCCTTAAAAAACAAAACGAGGGTTCTAAGTCATCTACACAGGCAATAATTCCGTACAAGACTATGTTCCCTGACGGTACTTGTCATATTTCGGGCAAACGCTATTCTCAAACTGTTGAATTTTATGATACCAACTATCAGCTCGCAACATTTGATGAAAAAGGTGTAAAGTTTACTAACTGGTGCGATATTCTCAATTACTTTGACGAATCAATTGAGTTTCAGAATACTTATGAAAATCAAATTATTGACAAAGATGCAATGATTAAGTATGTCAAGATTGATGATGTTGATGACGATTTTAATGATGTTCGTAAGGAATATAGCAATATCAGAGTCAAAAATCTCATAGGCGGGAAAAACGGCAGAAGTGTAAAAAAATATCTTACATTTTCAACTGAGGCTAAGAACTTGCGTGAAGCAAGAGCAAAACTCAGCACAGTATCAACTGAAATTGTACGACTTTTCGGAGATATGAAAGTATCTGCACATAAGCTAAACGGCAAAGAAAGACTTGAATCTATGTATCAATCGCTTAACCCCTACTCTGCTCAGCCGTTTCTTTTTGACTGGGAACTTGTAAAAAAGGGGTATGATACAAAGGATTTCATCGCTCCGTCATCAGTAAAGTTTGTAGGCAAAAATAGGTTTGAAATCAATGACTCTTATGGCTGCATAACTTCAATCAATATTCTTGCAGGTGAATTATCGGACGGTATAATTGCTGATTTTCTTGATAATACAGACGGCTTGATTTCCCTCAATTTTCATATTCAGCCATTTGACCAACTCAAAGCTCTTAAATATATTAGGGGCAAACTTTCAGATGTTCAGAAGATGAAAATTGATGAACAAAAAAAGGCTTTTCAAGCAGGTTATGATTCTGACATATTACCGGAAAACATACAAATTTATCTTGATGAGCTTAAAACAATGCTTGAAGATCTAAACAGCAAGAATGAAAGGCTTTTTAATGTAACTGTTACAATCCGAAATTATGCGTCAAGCAAAAATAAAAGCGAATTACAGCTTGAAACGCTGTCCAGAATTGTTCAAAAGAACAATTGTAAACTTATCCCGCTTGATTATATGCAGGAAGAAGCTCTTGCATCATCACTACCGCTCGGATACAATGCTGTACCGATTATCCGTGACTTGCCGACAAGCTCGGTAGCGGTGTTTATTCCATTTTCCACACAAGAAATCTTTCAGCCTGGCGGTGCTTACTACGGACTAAATCAGGTAACTAAAAATATGATTTTAGCTGACCGTTTGAAATTAAAGAACCCTAACGGCTTGTATCTCGGTACACCGGGCTCAGGTAAATCCTTCTCGGTTAAGCGTGAGTTGACCGATGTGTTTCTTACAAGGGATGATGATATTCTCATCACTGATCCCGAAGGAGAGTATTATCCGCTCGTTGAACATCTTGACGGTCAGGTTGTAAAAATCTCTACAAACAGTCCTCATCATATCAATCCGCTTGATATTAGTTTGATTGATGATATGGACGGTGAGAACCCCATATCAACAAAATCAGACTTTATAATCTCGCTTTGTGAGCTTATTGTGGCTGACAAAGTCGGTTTGACATCAGAAGAACGCTCTGCCATTGATAAATGCACTCGTAGATTGTATAACAATTTTCTTATGAACAACCCTTCGAAAGAAAAAATGCCTACACTTGCCGATCTCAATAAGGAGTTTCGTTCACCCGATGTAATCAACACATTAAGCCGTGTTTCCAACTCAATGGAAATGTATGTTACAGGTTCTCATAATGTTTTTGCTTATCAGACTAACATTGACATCAGCAACAGACTTGTCTGCTTTGACATTAAAGAGCTCGGCAGTCAGCTTAAAAAGATTGCTATGCTCATTATTCAGGATCAGGTATGGAGCAGAGTGGCTCAGAACAGAGGTAAAAAGGCAACACGCTACTATATTGACGAATTTCTCTTGCTTTTGCGTGAAGAACAGACTGCTAAATATTCTGTTGAAATGTGGAAGCGTTTCCGTAAGTGGGGCGGTGTGCCGACAGGAATTACGCAAAATGTTAAAGACTTGCTCTCATCACCGGAAATCGAAAATATTCTTGATAACTCCGACTTCATCTATATGCTGAATCAGAGTGACGGTGACAGACAGATTTTACAACAAAAGCTTGAAATTTCAGACGCACAAATCAAGTATGTTAAAGGTTCAAAACCCGGTCACGGTCTTGTGTTCTACGGAGATACAATTCTGCCGTTTGAAGATGAATTCCCGGAAGATACTCTTATGTTCCAACTGTTAAACACGGATCCGTCAAAACGCAAACTTCAACCGTTATCAACTTAATTGAGGTGGCTCTATGGGACTTACCGGAAAAGAATATCATATAAAATTTGTCCGCCGGCAAAGTAAATTAACCGGTAAATATCATACCGCAGTCAGACTTAAAAGAGCAAACGCTCCTGCATTTAAGCAGGAAGGAATTTTGCATCGCATTGACGGATTAGGCAGACGGTTTGAAGGTGATAAGCCGACCTTATCGGTAACAAAGCGTATATCGAATATGCGACCGACAACAGCCTTCGGTAAAGGTACAAAGTACACTTTATCAGCTGTAAATAAGGTGCGTAAGACTGGTACAAGAATAGTTTGGAAATCGGCTTTGTCGGCAGAAACGGTTGGTTTGACTTTTGGCAACTTTGCAAAAACACAGTTAATGCAAAATCTCCGATACAAAACCGATACTACAGATAGCGGTAAAGCTGTGTTGAGTACTGCTACTACTTTGCGGACTATTGATAATGCTCGCAAAACAATAGTGCAGCATCATCTGCAAAAGAAAAAATACACGCTCCACAAAAAGACCGCTAAATCTGCAAAGTCAATACGGTTGGGTGCAAAGGTTAAGTTCAAAGGTCAGAAGAAAAATTTCAAGGTTGCAAAATCCGCTCAAAAAAAGCAACTTAAATCTATCTCAAATAACTTTGATAAAGTCAAAAACACCTCCGTAACTAAAAAGGTTAAGACTTATAAGTTGATTAAGCGTAAGCGGAAACTTATAAAGAATGACTATAAACTTAACAAAAAGGTATATAAAAACAAGAAACGCTCTTACAAAAATAAGCGAAAGCTGAAAAAACTGTATAAGCCAAAGTCACTTATTAGGTTAGCTGTCGGAGCTTCTGTATCGGGTTCTGTCTACAGATTTTCAAACCGCATCGCTCAGGAAGCTGCCGACAATGATTTCGTGCAAGCTGCCAACAAAGCAGTCACATATACCCGACACGCAAAAACAATTTCAAAAAAGCGTAAAAATCATAAGATTTCAAAAACTGAGAGCAGAAAAGAAAAACTTTCTAAAAAATCAATCAAATTACAGCAACGAAAGAATAAACTTCAAAAGGAAAAAATAAAGCATAAGAAAAAAAGAAAGCCACCAAAGCCGAAAACAACGGACAAGGTTGCTAAGCTCGCAGGAAAATTATTCAGTTTTATTTTTAAATTTTTTGGATTTATTGCAGCTCCCCTATTGATTATTATTTTCTTTTTCTCTCTGATTCTTATGGTTTTCGGTGGCGGTGCGTCCAAAAACTCGGCAATCCTCGGTACTTACTATTGTAATGACTACGATATGTCGAGGGCGATCGAATCGTACACTAATATTGCTTATGAGTACAACTTAAATCTTATCCGGTGCAAGAGCAAAAACGAATGGCGTCAGGGACTTAAAAATCTTAAAGTCAATACAGACAGTATGGATGATACACCAACCAAATATTATTACGGCAAAAATATCATTCAAAACTATGAACCTGTGTATGACTTTGATGCCAACAAATTAATAGCTTTTATGTGTGCCTATACCTATGATTTTACTGACACAGAAGATAAAGAACAAACTTGGAAATACAGCGATGACAAGTTTGATGACATACTTCAGGATTTGTTTGACAAGGAATACAGCTTTATATACAAGTACATTAATGGTTCGTATTGGCAGAAATTGGGTAGCTACGACGCTTATCCCGGTGACGCATCGGACGAATACTATTACAGTAAAAGTTCCGGCTCTATCACCGACAATGGTAAAATCTATGGTTATATTGATTTTGGTTCTTGTGGAGTACCGTCAGCATTAACTTCTTACCACAAAAGTAAAAAAGTGTATTTTAATTTATCAACCGGCGAAATACTCAATGTCAATAAAAGCTATGCTAAAACCGGATACTATTTTCAAAATTGTAATCAGCAAGTTGTGGATTCTATGGGTGGCATCATTCCTTCTTTTTATAGTCTCATCAAAAAAAATAATGAAGAATTTTGGGGTTGGCGAGGTTCAGGCACAAAGGTGTATCGCAAAACGCAGCTTACTATCAATGGTCAAGATTTTAATTGGGCAATATCTTCAGACGATGTTAAAACGAGATTTGGCGAAAATGGTAAGCAAGCTGTTAGATTTTATAAGCGTGATACTTACATTACGGATTGTACACTCTACACTAATGTGCAACAAATACGGTCATTTGACGATGCTATTTACGCAGTTTTAAATTCTAAGAGTCAAAGTTTGTATTCCTCTCAATCAAAAATCAAAGAAGATTATGCACAACGGAAGCAGTATTATCAAGTGCTTGCCTGCCTTGAACAAGACGAAAATGGCAAAACACAGACAACATACGGCTTACATCAATCATTTGAGTGTAATCCTCTTCCCGGAAATTTTGTTAATACGAAAATATATAACAATTTTGGTTACGATGTTGTAAGTTGGTATTCTCGCCATTGTCAAAATACTATGCACTATGGCACAGACTTTGTTGCAAGCAAGGGTACTAATGTGTATTCACTTATGGACGGCAAAGTCGAAAGTATTGATACATCAAATCATACTATTGTTATTGTCACCGAGAAAGACCGTAACATATGGTATGAAAACGATACCGCACGAACATTTAAACTGACATACGGTAATATAACTCCTAAAACAGGCTTAAAAAAGGACAGTAAAGTTAAATTAGGAGATTATATCGGCAAAGTGGATAGTTATAAGCATTGTGACGGTAACGATACTAAGGCTAATCAAAATTATTTGCATTTAGGTGTGCAAATAAAGTATGGTCTGGTGTGGCACGATGTAGATCCACAATTTTTGATTTACCGTGAAAACAAATAATAACTTATGCCCCGTTGGGGCATAAGTTGAAGGAGGAAATATTTTTGTCCGCAAACAAAATCAATAAACTTGATAGTTTAAAAGCTACGCTTGATTCGCTCAACGAAAAAATCAATTCATTGATGGCTAAAAAAAGAACTGTAGAAAAACAAATTAAAGATACAGAAGAAAAAGAGTTTATGCAAATCATTCGCAATAACAATTATACAGTTGTTGACCTCAGCAACGATATTAAATTGATTAAAGTTATAAAGGAAAACAATCTATCTCAACAAGACTTACTTGAACTTTTAGGAGGCTCTAACCATGAAAACTAAACGAAGAATACTTGCTGTGATTATGACAGTTTTAATGTGCTTGTCAATCTCCATTTGCAGTATCTCAAGCGTTTCGGCAGCCGAAACGACCAAAAGCAATTCAAGCAATTCGTCCTCTGATACTGATTCAGACAATAATGGCGATATGGCGGATTCATCAGATTCTGTCGATGACACTTCTGATGACAACGATAATTCACAGACAAGCTATGACTGGTCAAAAAACACCACTGGTAATGCAAACCTTGCAGCTGACCAAACCGTGGTGATGGAAAACGGTACATATCAGCTCATTGCTGTTACAACAAGAGATGATGATATGTTTTATGTCATCATAGATAAAACAAAAAAGGAAAATAATGTGTACTTTCTGAACGAAGTAGATACTGCTGACCTCGACAAACTTGCAAATGATGACAGTAATGTCAGTAACGGTGACAGTTCTACCGAAACAACGGCTCCTGCCGATGAAGATGCAGATACCGAAACAGCCACACAGAACGACAACAGCTCCTCGAATTCAAACAATTCATTTATGTTGTATCTCGTTCTCGGAATAGCAATCCTCGGCGGTATTGGCTTTGCTTTCTTTAAATTAAAGGGCAAAGACGGTAAAAAGAAATCTGATGAAGATGACAGTCCGGAATATACAGATGATGATTTTGAATACGAAGATGAAGTAAATGAAGATGGCGATACCTCTGAGGAGGAAAAATAATTATGAAGTTGGTCATTGCAGAAAAGCCCTCTGTTGCAAATACTATAGCCACAGTGCTTAGTGCAGATAAAAAAGGTGTCAATTATTTTTACAACGACTATTACATTGTATCTTGGTGTGTCGGTCATCTTATCAAGCTTGATGATCCCGATTCATACGGAGCGAAATTTGCTGAAAAGCCGTGGAAATTTGAGAACCTACCTATTATCCCTGAAAAGTGGAAGTTTTCAATTGCCGGTTCAACAAAATCTCAATATTATGTGCTTAAAAGTCTGATGGAGCGTGATGATGTCGATGAAATAATCTGTGCAACTGATGCAGGTCGGGAAGGCGAATGTATCTTTCGTTATGTATATAACAAAACAGGTTGCCAAAAGCCGGTTAAAAGGTTATGGACTTCTTCACTTGAGGAAAAAGCAATTAAAAAAGCGTTTTCAGAAATGAAGGATGATTCTGAATACGACAATTTATATCAGGCAGGACTTGCACGAAATAAAGCCGATTGGCTTGTTGGGATGAATGCCACAAGGCTGTTTTCTGTAAGATACGGTTTATTGCTAAACATCGGCAGAGTACAAACACCCACCCTTTCAATGATTGTTGACCGTAATAATAAGGTTGAAAACTTTGTTAAAGAGCCGTTTTACAAGGTTGATATTGATTGCGGTGATTTTAAGGCAACAAGCGTTGATGACTTTAAGTCGGAGTATGAAGCTGACAAGCTTGCTGAATGTGTTGATAAGTCGGATTTTACGGTTGTTGATTTAACGGAGCAACAAAAGTCTGTTGCTCCGCCAAAACTCTATGATTTAACTGCTTTGCAGCGTGATGCAAACAGCATTTACGGTTATACCGCACAGCAAACGCTTGATTATTTGCAGTCGCTTTACGAAAAGAAGCTTGCTACATATCCTCGCACGGACAGCAACTACATTACCGATGATATGGAAGCTACAGCAAAAAATCTTATTGAAAGCGTTTACGGTGTATATGAAAAAATACCACAGACACCCACTGATGTTACAAAAGTTATCAACAACGCAAAGATATCAGACCACCACGCATTACTGCCAACTGAACAGATAACAAGCTATGACTTATCGTCATTGCCGACAGCAGAATACAATATATTGTTTATGCTTGCTGTCAGACTTTGTGTTGCAACAGGTGATGATTATGTATATCGTACATTCACTTGTGAATTAAAATCTAATAACAGCGATAAACCATTTGTTTCCAAAGCAACATATCCCGTTAATCTCGGTTGGAAATTTATTGACATATCTGCTAAAGAAAAAGATAAAAACGAAGTAGATAAGTTGTGTTGCGGAGATGAAGTGCCTGATAAAATACAGCGTAACAGTAAATATTGCTCCGTACCTGCAAGCGTATCAGAACACTTCACTTCACCGCCAAAGCAATATACGGACGCTACTTTATTGTCTGCTATGGAAACAGCCGGAAATACCGATTATGTTGAGGACAGCAATGTTGAAAAAAAAGGACTCGGTACTCCTGCAACCCGTGCAGGCATTATCGAAAACCTTGTTAAGCGACAATACATACAGCGTGACGGCAGGAAAATTTTGCCGACCGAAAAAGGCATTCAGCTCATAGACTGTGTTCCCGATGATGTCAAATCTCCGAAAATGACGGCTGTATGGGAAACCGCTTTGCAACACATTGAAAAAGGTGCTGCAAGTGCCGATGAATTTATGAATCAGATTGAGGACAGCGTAAAGTATCTTGTTGATACATACAGCGAGGTTGACAACAGCAAGCATTTTACCCGTTGGGAATGCGTAGGCATTTGCCCTGTATGCGGTAAAAAAGTTTTATCTTATCCAAAATCGTATTCTTGCGAAAGCAAAGAGTGTAATTTTAACATATGGAAAAACATATGTGGTAAAAGCCTTACATCTGCACAGGCGGTAAAATTACTTGACAAAGGCAAAACCAATACAATCAAAGGGTTTAAATCCAAAAACGGTAAAACATTTGATGCCGCAATCAAACTCAATGCAGACCACAAAACAGAGTTTATCTTTTCAAGCTCAAAAAAATCTTACAGGAAGTAAATTAAGCTATGATAACAGAACTCCAATTAAATATGTTGAGGTGATTTTTGTGATATTAAATAATAATGAACTTAATGCAGAAATACTCCGTAAGGCGTTTGAAGGTGCTGACCTTGGCGTCGTATGTGTTAGGGGTAAGGGATTTATTGAGTCCGATGATGATAATTTATGTTATTTATTTGGATTTGATGACGGTTTTGAGTGTTTTGTCTATGAAGTATTATATTTCAACGAAGATAATATGGATGTGTCTCATACTGGTGTGACACGACGGCGTTTTGAAATTATCAATTCAATTTACAGAAGATGGCTTGCCCTAAAACCTCACAAATATCATACGGCAAGTCCGTTTGCGAATCGTGAGTTTGTGGCATATGTAACTGAACGAGGTATCACAAAATCTGATTATGTATTGATTTCGAGAACGGTATAGATGGTGAATGATGCTGCAATCAAACTCAATGCAGACCACAAAACAGAGTTTGTCTTTTCAAGCTCAAAAAAATCTTACAGGAAGTAAATTACTATGGAACGAGAACGCTCAAGAGAAAATCAATCCCCCAATACAGATAAATTATTACCCGAAATTGCCGAACTACTTAACACCTCTATATCTCAACTTGAGCAGTATCCTCGTGATATGCAGTTAATCCTTTGCCAAGCCTACATCAATAATTGTGAGCTTGGCAAGGACGAAGCTGCAAAAGCTCTGAACAGCATAGTAAATCTTGATATAGATAAAGTCGGTATTAAGCCTGAAGAAAAACAATGTGATAATCAGGCTGTGGAAAAAGATTTACAGCAATCAGAGGTTAAAGAACGCATAAACAAACGGTCATACTTATTGAGCAGAAATCAAATTCTTCAAAATGCACGAACAATTGCCGACAACGATAAATCAAAACAATATGACCGTCAGCAACCGGAAAACATAACAAGGAATAATAACAGTTAGGTGGATTATGAACAAATTTAAACATACAACAATTAAGCTCTCCTTTTTGTCTGTCATAATATCTATGGCAGCGTTACTCAATACAGCACCCACAGCAGGTGCAACAACACAGACTGCTCATAATGGGCAGTCTGTTGTTGATAACATACTTATTTTAAATCCCGAAATAGGAATACATATAACCGTAGATGATGTAAGCAAAGATTATTATGTGCCTATGGGGACAGTTAGCGATGCATTAAATTATCTTAATATATCACTCTCGGATGATGATATATTAAATGCTGATTTATCAGACACGGTCTATCTCGGTCAAAAGATTAAAATTGACCGTGTTAATTATGCTTACTATCCGATATACAAATCTATCCCATACAAAACTGTTGAACAGGAGTCGGACAAACTTTTTGTCGGACAAACCAAAGTGTACCAACAAGGAAAATCGGGCAGTACAGAGTACATATACAAAGATAAGTATGTAAACGGAGAACTTATATCACACAAATGTACTAAGCAACAAGTATTGACATATCCGACAGATAATATTATAGTTAAAGGTACTAAGAATGTTGATGTTATTAACAAATCTTATAATAACAAAACTAATTATCTTATCAAAACTAAATATGATAGCAAAGATTTTAAATTGCCTAAGATAAAACTATCTGATAAAGACAGAGATATGCTTGAACGAATAGTGACAGGTGAATTTGGCAGTAGTTACATCGGCTCTTGCCTTATAGCTCAATCTATTAAATGTGCAATAGTATATGACAGATATACTTCCGTATCGGCTGTAATTAAAGGTATGGGATATGTCGGCTCAACTGCCAACCGTTCGCAGAACGCAGTTAATGCTGTCAAATACATATTCGATGATAACAATCTTGCGGTCAGGCACAGGCTGTTTTATATGTGTACAAAGGATTATTATGACAGCACACCCGGTAATTTTCATTCAACACAGAACTTCATACTACAATATGAGAATGTACTGTTTTTTGACCGTTGGTAATTTTTTTAAAAAAGCAAAAACTTATGCTTGACAGTAGTGCTATACTGATGTATAATATAATTGAAAGGAAAACCAAAACCTTTTAACTTACAAAAAGGAGAGTAACAAATGAGAAAGGTCAGAAAATTTGCAATTGCAGCAATCGCCGTATTGCTAATAGCTTTACAAACATTCTGCGTATCGGCAGCGTACAAAAAAGCATATGAATGTACCAAAGACGAGCTGTATAACGAAGCGTGGTATTATTTCGAACTGCGAAACATCAATTACAGTGAGTCCGAAATGCCTGAACCTATTGCCCTGTATGCTTCAATGTCAAGATATTATCTTGGTGTTTTTTTAGATGACTATACTCCTGAAAACAAAGATGTAACAGTCAGTAATGTTGCCAATCTTTTTTATGAGTATATGAAAGAAAAGACAGCTGATGTTGATACGCTTGATGTTGATGACAACGGTCAGCTTTATGAGTTGCTAACAGACGGCACAAAGCTTATATGGACTTATGATGCGAGTTCGGACAAGTTTATCAGATATGATGATAACGGTAAAATTGCAGAATCATATGACCGTTATCACCCTGAAGGAGAAACTGACAGCAGCAATACAGATTCATCCGACACACAATCATCAGAATCCGAGAACAGTCACAATCAGGCAGTAGCAAATTCAAAATCTGATGTTGACGGAAGCAAAGTTGAAGCTATCGCAGAAACACAGCCGACAACGGCAGAAGCCGAAGCTACAGCAGATGACAACGGAATGAGTACAGGACAGATAGTTGTGTTGTCAATTATCGGAGGTCTGATTGTCATCGGAGGCGGAACGGTCGGTGTTATGGCTGTAAAAAAGAAGAAGAAATAACAAAATTTTTTTAAGGAGGATTATCAATGAAAAAGGCATTATTATCAGTAGCTATGGCGGCAGTAATTTCTCTGTCGGCAACAGCAGTATCATCTACGGTTGTCGGAGCAGTCAGCTCTAATCTTGCAACTCCGAAGATTACCAAAGCCGAGAGCGTAGACGGCGGTGTAAAAATCAGTTGGAACAAATCAAACGGTGCAGAAAAGTACAGAGTTTACTACAAAGGCAGTAAAGGCTGGACAAGAATGGTCGATACAACTTCAACCTCATATATTGATAAGGATGTTTCATCAGGCAAAAATTACACCTACACGGTAAGGTGCATCAACTCATCTGCAACTAAGTTCACAAGCGGATATGATTCAAAGGGCAAATCCGTAAAATATATTTCAGCTCCTGCGGAGCATACTCATAGTTGGCAGAAAATTACCAAAGAAACACAAGTAAAGGTTGTGGATAAGGAAGCCTATACCTACGAAGAACCGATTTATGAAAAACAAAAAAGAGCAATTTGCAATGATTGTGGAGCTGATATAAGCGACAATCTTGACCACATTTTTGATGAAATGAAAAATAATAGTTCTGCAAAAGGCAGTTATAGTGTTAAAACTGTCAATGTTCAAGTCGGCACAAAAACTATAACTGTACCCGAAAAATCGCACTATGAAACTAAAACCAAAGTTGTCGGCAGAAAGTGTACAGTTTGCGGTAAAGTTGAGTATAATTGATTTTAACGAGAGGTGAACAATATGAAAAAAATACTGTTATTCCCCTTAAAACTAATATTTCTGATTATTGCTTACCTATTAAAAGGCATACTTTACATATTAGCCTACATATTAACCTTCATTGCCGATTTTTGCGGAGTCATTCATTTGATAGTTGGTTTTTTCACTACAATATTTGCTATCTGCGGAACTATAGTTGTTGTGGGATGGATACAGCAAGGCTCATTTCAATTACTTGAAGGCTGCGTTGTAATCGGCATATTATGGCTGTTTGCTATGGGATTTAACATTCTGTTTAATTTGGGCGATTCAATTGCAGACTTCTTAGAAAATATCGGTGACAATTTGAGCGATTTCGCACTTGATTTTTTCTGTTTATAAAATTAGAAACCTTAATGTGTAAAGGGGCGGTTTTTCCGTCCCTTTATTTTTTGTAAAATTACATAACAAATTTCAGACAGAGCTACGGCTCTGTTTTTTTATGCTCTTTTTATGCTCCTGAACGGAGTATTTTTTTCTTTTTGAGAATAATTTTAAAGAAATTTCAAAAAAATTTAAAAATTTTAAAATTTTTTTCATTTTTGGGGGTGCGAAAACCCGATTTTTACGGAATATATATGAGAAGGTTTTTATTTTTAAAAAACTTTTAAAATTTTTTGATTTTTAGGGTGACAAACCGCAAATTTTGCGGAATATATATAGAGACCTTTTTTTAGGAGGAAGTTATGAAAATAAAAAAGAAGATTATTTCGGGCTTACTTACTGCCACTACTCTTGTGAGCCTTTGTGCCTTTAGTGCAGGAGCAGTAAGCACAGACAAAAAGTTTTCAGTCGAAGATGCAACGCTTATTCAGAAGAATGTTGTAGGTATGACAACATTTGATGAAAAACAAATTAAGTTGTATGACCTTAATAAAGACGGTGTGATTACCGTTGTTGATTCAACACTTGTACAGAAGATTATCGTAGGTCTGATTAAAGGGCCAACAGAAGAACAACCGACAACAGCAGAATCAACAACAGAGCCTACAACGGAAGCAGTTACAGAACCTACAACTGTTCCAAAGCCTACTACTGTACCGACCGGCATTAAGCTGAATAAAACGGATATAGTCTTAGGTACAACAGAATCTTATGCTTTAAGTACAACTGTGACAAATGGTAATTTATCTCAGGTTACATTTTCAACAGGCAATAAAAAAATTGCAACTGTTGATTCAAACGGCAAAATAACTGCTGTTGGTGTTGGCACAACAACTATTACGGCAAAGACCTACAACGGCAAAACTGCAAGTTGTAATGTGACGGTTAAAAAACTTGCTGACAGTATTACTCTCAACAAATCAAGTTTAACACTTGGTGTTGGAGAACAGTATGACTTGAACAGCAGTATTCCTAACAATACAGCAGCCTACTACAGACTTTATTACTCAAATAACACCGCAATTGCTCCCGTCCAAAAGTCAGGCGGTCTTGTTACCGCAAAAACAGCCGGCACTACAACGATAAGATGTAAGCTCAACAATGGAAAAGAAGCTACTTGTAAGGTAACAGTCAAATCTGCTCCATCAAGTGTTAGTCTGAATTACACTTCGGCTACTCTAAAGGTTGGGCAGAGCAAAACATTGACGGCTACTCTCAACAGTAATGCGTATAGCTATCGTTCTGATTGGACAAGCAGTAACAGCAAGATTGCTACCGTCAATTCAAACGGCAAGGTGTTTGCTAAATCACAAGGTACGGTGACTATTACATATAAAACCTACAACGGCAAAACAGCAAAATGTAAATTAACTGTTTCGGGAAGTGCTGCAAAGTGTATTGATGTATCAACTTGGCAAGGTTCAATTGACTTTGGCAAGGTAAAATCAGCCGGTTATGACTATGTGATTATAAGAGCCGGATACGGTAAAGAAAAAAGTCAGAAAGACAATATGTTTGAAACAAACTACAAAAACGCAAAATCCGCCGGTCTTAAAGTCGGAGCATATTGGTTCAGCTATGCAATGTCACCGTCAACGGCAACAGCAGAAGCAGATGCTTGCCTTAGTTGTATCAAGGGTAAAAAGTTTGAACTTCCTGTTTACTACGATATGGAATATCAGCCTGCAATGAGTACAAGCAACAGCAATTATACAAAAATGGCAGTCAATTTCTGTAACAAACTCAAAAGCAACGGCTTTAAATCGGGTGTGTATTCCTCAGCAAGCGTTTATGACTATCTGCTCAATCGCAAAACCTTAAAAAATAACGGCATTTCCATTTGGAACGCAGAATGGTATATAAAGCCGTCAATCACTTGTGATGTGTGGCAGTATTCAGATAACGGTAGAATTAACGGCATATCAACAAATGTTGACCTTAACTACATATACAATCTCAATATTGTTGGATAGTAAAAAAGAGTTTGTCAACCCTAAAAAGTAAAATTTATATGTAGGAGGTTATTATGAATTTTAGCAGAGCATCACCTATGAACAAATTACTCATTTTCTTTTTTACAGAAAGGAGAGAAAAACTTAAATGAAGTTAATTAAAAAAATGCTGTCGGTGTTCTTATGTTTAACCGTAATTATCGGCTCATTGTCTGTCGGTTTGTTTTCAGTAAGTGCTGCCACGGTTAAAGGCAATCGTGGAGCAGACGGCAAAGGATTTATATACAAAAAAACAGCTGAATATACTTATATAGACGCAAACGGAAAAAAGCACAGTCAGCATTATGAAGGTTGGGAAAATTTTAAGGTTCATTTTTTTGCTGCATCCGGAAAAGCCTTGAATTTTTCAGACTACACACAAAGAGCGTACTGTATTGAACCGGATAAAGCATCTGAATTAACAAGTTCTGCTACTGTAAAAAGTACATCTCAATCAGCAGCTTGGAAACAGCTAACTACTGCACAGCAAAATGCAGTTAATCTGATACTTGCTTGGGGCTTTGGCGGATTTGAAGCTGCAAAGAAAGAGAAGGTTCATTATTACTATGCAACGCAGCTCTTGATTTTTGAGATTGTTGCAGGCAAGCGTAACGCATCAACTTTTGAAGCGGTTACCGGTAAGCCGTTACTTACACCTGCAAATACAATGACGGCTACGAGTTCGGCAGAAACTACGCTTGCGAATGTCACAACGGCATACAACAATATGGTTTCTTGGTGCAAAAAATCCGTGAGAAATCCGTCATATACTGCATCATCACTTAGCTCGGCTAAATCATATCAGATGTCGTACAGCAACGGACAGTACTCAATTACTCTGACTGATTCTAACGGGACTACATCGGTGACAAAAGCATCCGATGTAATTGTCAGCAATTCTAATGTTAAGGTCAGCGTTAGCGGTAAAAAGATAACATTTACCTGTTCTAAAAATCTTGGTACGACAGTTAATGTGACAATGAAAAACTCTTTTTTGAAGAAATATGGAATCAAGAGCAAAAACAGTTTGTATTTAATTACAAGTAATGACTTTGCATCATATCAGACTTTTGCTCGAGGTTCTAATTATGCAGTTAAAGACGGATATGTTAAGTTGACATTTCCGGATGTTGTCAAGCTGCAACTTCAAAAATCATCATCAAACCCGGAACTTACAGCCGGCAATGATTGTTATAGCCTTAACGGTGCCGAGTACGGCATATACACAAACAAGGCTTGTACCAAAAAAATCGGCAGTATTACAACAAATGCAAGCGGTTACGGCAGTTACAGTAAATATGTTGACACATCAGCTTCTTACTATGCCAAAGAAACCAAAGCACCAAAAGGCTATGAGCTTGACGAAACTGTATATACATTTGTGAATTCAGGCAAAAAAGCCGCAGACGGTACAAAAATTTATAGCTTTAGCTGTACTGATGAGCCTGTAGATGACCCTGTCGGTATTGTGTTACAAAAAAAGAATGCAATTACAGGCGAAACAACAAGTCAAGGTCTTGGCGGTGCGGTTTTCAGCATTGAATACTACGCACAGGAAATTGATAAGGACTATGATGTCAAAGCAGATGAAACCGCTCCTGCACTTGACAGCAAAAACCTTAAAAGGACTTGGTATATTCAGACCAACTCTGACGGACTTACTCGTTTAGATGAAAAATATTTATCCGATGATTTCTTATCAGATGGATTATATTACGATGGTAATTTTGTAACTATTCCCATAGGAACAATTGTTATCAAGGAAGTCAAAGCTCCTGACGGCTATTCTCTCAGTGATGTTGTGTTTTACAGAGTAATTACTCAAGAGGGTGCAAAGTTTGCACAGGACACAAATACTCCCATAAATGTGACGATTGACGAAATGCCGGCAAAGGCATATATCGGCATACACAAACTTAATCAATCGGGTGTTGGTGTCGCGAATGCTACATATGGCTTGTACGCTGATTCAGCTTGTGCAAGCTTGTATGACAAGCTCACAACAAATGCTGACGGCAAGGGTACTTTTGCAAAATCAGTAGATGTCGGCAAAACATATTACATCAAAGAAATAACCGCACCGACAGGCTATGAGCTTGACGAAACTGTTTATCCCGTAATTGCCACAGTGGATAACGCTACAGTCGATACAGCCGTTATTCAGACGATTTATGAGGACAGCGTAAAGGCTGACCTCAAAATCAAGAAGTCATCGACTGACGGTATCGTTTCAAATTTGTGGTTTGCAATATCAGATAACCTCGGCAACGAGTACAACGCAGTTTCAACCGATAAAAACGGCGAAGCGACTGTTAAAGGTTTGAGGGTATATGACGATAAAGGCAACAAGATAACCTATACAGTCAAGGAGCTTGGTTTTAAGACTACTTTAGGATCTCACAGCTATGGCGGTTACACTTGGACGATAAAGAAAGAAAATGCAATCAATTATAAAGGTTCATATTTTGAAGGTGTTTCAAATGCTGTATTCAGCAATTGTGAGAATGCTTATTCAAGATACTACTATGGCAAATCATCAGAAGCAAAATCCAACGCTAACGGTAAGTCATTAACGCTTGACGAGAGCAAAACGGTTACATTTAATTTTCAGAATACAGTTTCTGAAACAGATTTAACTGTTAAAAAGACCTCATACAACGGTAAAGTGTCTGGAGTTTGGTTTGAGGTACAGGACGAAAACGGCAAATATTATGGTGATATTGTTACAGATTCTACCGGAACAGCTAACTATTACAACCGATACGGTTACAAGCTCACAAGCTGTTTAACCGTTCCAAACTCAGCAATTTGTATTCCTATAAAATATAAGGTTGTTGAAAAAGGTTTTCTCGGCGGAGGCAGTTACTACTTCCCCGAAAATTACCTTGGAAAGGCTGAATCAGAGTGTAAGACTGCCAACAAATACGGAACAACATCTACTCTTAATTATTCCGCCTACAACGCTCCTGCAACAGGAAGTATTAACATCAATAAGACTTCCGAGGACGGAGTTATCGAGGGGTTGAGTTTTAAGCTCGAATCTTTTGACGATGAGCGAGAATACGGTGATGACCTTATCCCTACCCCTATGGCTTATGACGCAGCCGGCAACGGGATTACAAGTATCGTTTTGACTACTGATGAAAATGGTAAAGCAAGTACAGATAATATGCAATTTTATGACATAAACGGTAACAAAATTGATGGTATTCTGCCATATGTAGTTGACCTAAACGGTTTTCAAATTACTTACAGGCTTACCGAAATCGGCATTAAACAGTCAGACGGAACATACAAGTTTCCGAGCCGTTATGAACTGAAAGATGCAGTCGAATTTACAATCTATGATACCGATGAATACAACTATACATATGATTGTGCCAACACCGTAAAAACAGGTTCGTTACAGGTACAAAAAACATCTGAAGATGATGTTGTGGACGGTTTGTATTTTGAAATAAGCTGTGCTGATACAGGGTTTAACGAAAAAGTAAGCACAAACCTTGAAGGTTTAAGTCCTGAAATTTCAGACTTGCCGATTTATAACAGCAATGACGAATTGCTCAAATATAAGGTGTCAGAACTCGGTGTTCTGAACGATGACGGCACTTATTCTTTACCGTATAAGTACAATAAGCCACGAAGTGTAACCGTCACGCTTGATACTGATACCGTAACCTTTGCAAGTATCAAAAATACTGTAAAAACAGGCTCGGTTAAGCTCACAAAAACAGACGGCACAAAAGCTCTTGGCGGATCAGGTTGGCAACTCTATAAGTCAGACGACACTCCCATCAGCTGTTATCAGACAGGCTCAGGAACTTATATGTATAATTCAGTTGCAAAAACTGCAACCGATTATATGGCTACGAATGGTAGTTTGTCAATCAGTAATCTGCCGGTAGGTGATTACTATTTTATTGAATCTGTAACTCCGTCAGGCTATATGCCATACGGTAAAAAGGTTGAATTTACAATTTCAGCCGACAATGAAAACACACTTAATATATCATTAACCGTTGCCGATAACAAATCTGTGTTATCTCTAACAGGTGGCGGTGGTATTGCTCCGTTTTATTTTGCTTCTGTAGCACTCGGAGCATTGGCTATATTTTTCATCTATGACTACCGTAAACACGGTAGCAAGAAATATAAAAAATCACGAAAGGACAATCAAAAATGAAAAAGAAAATCACACGAATTATGACAGCTATGGTGCTTGCAGTAATGATGGTATTAACTGCAATCCCATTTGCAAGTGCTGCAACCAACGCAAATGCTCTTGATGAAACAAAGAAGGTTTCATTCACGCTCAATTGTTCAAAGCCGGGTTACACCTTTACGGTGTACAAGGTTGCAGAACTCAAAACAACCGAAAATCCATACAAGACAGGCTATGATTCACTTATTCCTTCAATCTCTGACGAGATTTTAAGCGGTAAGACATCGAATGTTCTCTCAGCTCTTGATGGTCTTTCTTCGATTCCGTCAACAGCTTCAACCGTTGGCACATTTACTACATCGGCAACATCGGTAAAAAAGACTTTTTCAAGCCTTGCTCAGGGTTTGTACTACATAAAAGCGACTAACTTTCCTGCCGGTGTTAAAAGCGTTACAAACTCTGTTGTATCACTTCCATATTACAATAACGGTTGGGTTTACAGCATTAATGCTATCGACCTTGCTACAAAGGTAAATGACGGTGATGTTGTAACAGGCAAGACTATCACAAACAGCACAAAGGATAATGTTAATTTTACCGATGTAAGCCTTGGTGACACAGTGAATTTTGAAATCAAGTCATCAACTGCCGGTTCATCAGAAATGAAACTTAAATCATATACAGTATATGATGAGATGTCAGCAGGACTTACTCTTGATAAAGACAGCGTAAAGGTTGCACTTCTCAACGCACAGGGCGGTAAGGTTGCTGACCTTGCTTCATCTGATTACACTCTCAATGTAACCTCAGAAGTTGATGGTAAAGCTACAACATTTAATGTAGCTCTCACAAACGCTTATCTCCAGAAGAATGACTTTTATGCAGAGAGTGTTACTTATACATCTGTAACTTATTCAGCAAAGCTCAATAAGTACGCAATAACAGGAAAGACAGGCAACCCTAACACAGAAACAAAGCTCGTTTATTCTAACAAGAACGGTGTTGAATCAGAAGTAAACGGTAATACAGTTTATGTTTACACCTTTGCTGTAACAACAAACAAGACAGATACAGACGGAAAGGCTCTCGAAGGTGCAGAATTCAGCCTTTTCAAGACAGAAGAGGACGCAACTGCTCTTACAAATGCCCTTGCAAGCGGTGTATCCGACAAGACCGGCAAGGTTACTTACTACAACACAAGTAAAGAAGAAATCAAACTTGCAAGCGGTAAATATTATATTGTCGAAACAAAAGCCCCAACGGGATACAACATCTACGGTAAGGTTATTCCTGTGACAATTGATGTTACATACGGTGCAACATTTGTTGACGGTTCGTACATCACAAACTGCCCTACAGACGGCACAGCAAGCGTTGATGTTAAGGATACAAAGGTTGTTGTTCCGCAGACAGGCGGTGTCGGAACAGTAATGTTCTACATTCTCGGCACAGCATTTGCACTCGGCGGTATTGCAACATTGTTCATTCGCAGAAGAGTAAAAGCTACAAACAAGTAATTTCACATTAAACAGAAAGGAGTACAGCACATTGAAAAAATGCAGAAGCAAATGCACCTTGATAATAGGAATAATTTTTATGACTGCATCACTCTGCTTTGTGCTGTACCCTTCTGTATCAAATGCTGTCAATAGTTTTTTCGCCGCATCCACAATTAACAATTATGCCGCAAATCTTGACAGCATTTCAGCAGCCGACAGGTCACAGTACTTGTCGGCTACTGCTGAATATAACAACAATTTATCAGAACTTATCAATGGATTTTCTTACGATACAGACAGCGTGATTGACGGATATGACGATATTCTCAATTTTGGTGACGGTCTTATAGGCTACATTGATATTTCAAAAATAAATGTAAAACTGCCTATTTACCACGGGGATACGGATAAAGTGCTTGAAAAAGGTGTTGCTCATCTGCCAAATACAGCGTTTCCGATAGGCGGTGTAGGCAATCATTCGGTGCTTTCAGCTCACACGGGTTATCCTACGCAGGTGTTTTTTGACAATCTCAACGAGCTTGAAATCGGTGATGAAATCAAGGTGTCCGTGCTTGATGAAACGCTTACCTATGCTGTAACAGCAAAAAACATTGTTAAGCCCGACAACATATCGTTACTGTCAGTTGACGAAGAAAAAGACCTATTAAGTCTTATAACTTGTTATCCATACGGTGTAAACAGTCACAGACTTATTGTGACTGCTGAAAGAGTAAAGGATACAGCTGCATCTGATACGGCAACAAAAACCGAAAACAACAATAACGGAAGTTTTGATTTTATTATTGCAGTAATTGTTATAACCGCAATTTTGGCAATTTTAGTAATTGTTGTTTCCATAAAAAATAAACGAAGGAGGAAGTAAAATGCCTGATATTACAAATGATTTTGATAATAATCCAAATACCGATAAAAGAAAACAGCGAGATGAAGAAGTCAATAATGACAATCTCCAACCCGAACAGACAAAATCCGAACCCGAATTGCTTGAACAAACGAAAAGCAAAGAATTTTCAATACCGATTTTTGCAAAGCTGTATGACAGGTGCAATCTTAAGATTGATGAGCTTAATCTAAAAAACGATAAACTCAATGCAAAAATCGAAAAATTCAACATAAAAAAGGTTCGCAGTGCTGAATTTGTTTCAACGGTTGAATCAATGAGAAATGTTGTACCAATGCCTGTGTATAAAGCATTGTCTGTTCTATCGGCTGAAAGGCGACAGAAAATAGTAAATATCAATGAGAAAATCCATTCTCATAAGCTGAACATCAAATCGAATGAGCAGAAGATTTTGAAGCAACAAAGCCGTGCTGAGAACTGCAAAAAAATCAATAAATTTCTTGACAATATGAAATCCCCTGACGGCAGGAAAGAAAACTTTGTCAAAGGTATGCAGGAATACGGGACAATGGCAATGAGGACAACCTCTGAAAAGTTTGATACTACTCAGAGCAAACTCGATGCTGCAATAAAAGCATACGGTCAAACTCATTATATGTCCGAAAAACTCAAACTGCGAAAACAAATCGACAAGCTCACCAACAAAAAAGAAAAGCTGATAAACAAGCTCAAGGCTCTTAATGAGTGGTCAGATAAGTTTGAATCGGTTAAAACTATGCCCGATAAGGAAGCTGACAATATTATCAGCAAGAGCTGTCAGAACATTGTTGATGAGTTTACAACCAACCCACAGGCTTTAAAAAAGCAGGCTGATGTAATCGTTTTATCTGCTGCAAAAGCTGTGACCGAAGAAAATTATCTCAAAAATGCCGAAATGTCGATTGAGGACGATTATGACAGCATTGACGGTATTATCAATAACGGCAATAAGCAGCAGGAATACGAAAAACTCAAAGAGCCTGAAAAGAAATCCGAACGCAGAACAGCACCTTTATCGAGAAATCAGATTAAGCAAAATGCAAACACTATTGCTCATAATGAGCAACAAACGAATGATAAAACCAAAACTCAGGGACAAGAATTATAAAGCTATTTTAGACCTGTGCCATTCAGGCACAGGTCTTTTTTTAAGAGGTGAATAAAATAAATGATTGAATTATATGGAAACAAAATATGGAACAGCAACACTCCCAATAAATATAAAAAAGTAATCATTGCGAGTGAGGATAGTCTTGATAATATATGTCAGGAACTTGAAAATTCAGGACTTAATTATTGTGCATATATTTTTAACGGTGAAGCACATATTGCCATTGGCAGAGCTACCGCAACTAATATTGATAAGTTGGATATTGATTATCAGACTGTTATTGAATGTAATTCAAAAGTCTATAAAACCAACAACATCATAGGAACTACAACCTACGATTCTATTGAGGATAAATTATACCGTAAGTACAATACCGATTTTGCCTATAAAATCGGTCAAAGACTTACTGAGCAAGGCATCCTTTTTTCAGGCAGAATTTACGGAAAAACAACAACTATTACTGTTGACAAGCAATATGCTGATACCTTGAATAAAATATCTGCTGAACTTAAAGAACAGCGAGCATCATTTATGTCAAAATCTGAGGTTGTTCAAAATGAATCACCGGAAGAATCAAAATCAGTTAATGAAAAAATATCTGAATTACATTTCAATGAATCGCAACTTTCGGCACTTGCACCGTCTGTAAAATTTATCCAAACGAGAAACGATGATAATTTGACTGATAACTTTGTTTCATGGTTTTCTGACTGCACTGATTTTTATGAATCACAACTTTCTGCTCTTGCCGAAATTTATGTTGACACATATCAAAGTTTTTCGGATAAATCTTTGATGTTTGCAGATACATCAAGGTTTAATGATTTAAAACAGCGTTTTGTTAATGATAACATTACTGCAAAATTAACTGAAAATCGTGGTTACTCAACTACTCAGCTTGAAATTATCAGAGAAATGGTAACTTACGGTATGAGCGAATCAGTAATCAACTTGCTTGATTACACTTTTTCGATTGATGAAATGCAAAACTTCTTTACAGCATACAAGAACGGCTCGTATGAAGATTTAATCAATCTCATTGCAGATATTAAAGGTACTACACGCACGGATATTGAAGGGCAAATCGAAGGTGGTACATACACTCCCGAAATTCCCGATTATGATTTTTTAAGCAAAAATCTAATTTTTCATAACCCCTCGGCAAATCATTTTACGGTTATGTATTTCAATCCGGATAGCGAAACAGGCGGTCAGTTCGTAAGCACTGATATAAACTATAATGTTGCTTGGCGAGGAAACCGAGATTTTACAAATGATTCCGAGCGATTTTGGCGATATGTAGAAATCACCGGAAATCAAACTCTGTCCGATGTAGGCAGTAAATTTTTCCGAGAATCTCTAAATTATTTTTACTCTGGTGAGCAAATTGCAGAGGGATTAACTACGGACACACAAAAATTGATTGCAGATGTTGCTACTGCCGAAATGATAAAATCAGGCGAACTTATTGAACCTGAAAGTTTTGATGTAGCTAAGTTTGATACACTCATATCTGAACAAAAAGAAATCACAAGCAATAATTCGGATAAAAATACTATTGTTATCAATGCTTTTGCCGGACCGGGTGCAGGAAAAACAACATCTTGTCTTGAAGTAGCCGAAAAATTGAAAAAGCAAGGATTTGTTACGGAATATGTACAGGAATATGCCAAAGAGCTTGTATATGACAACAATCTTATTATGCTTGACGGACATTATGAACATCAATTTGCAATTCTTAACGAGCAGATGAAGCGTATCAATCGTTTGTACGGTAAAGTTGATTTTATAGTTACTGACTCACCAATTTTACTTAACAACACTTATCTTAATGAAGATAAAAACACCGAAGTGTATTCGGCATATTCTGATAGTGTGAACAAACTTTATGGTCTTTATAACAATTTTAATTATTTTGTTGAGCGTGATACATCAGTGTTTGAAAAAGAGGGACGAATACATAATCTTGAACAAAGCATTGCAATTGATAACGAATTAAAAAACATGTTACACAATAATCAAATTGATTTCGATGTATATACTCACGCTACAATTGACAATATTGTTCGTGATTCAACTATTATATATGCAAAACAACTTATCAATTCATACTGTCAGGATGAATTTGATTCGGAAGCGGATTTTTCAGACTTAAAAAAAGTCGGAGTGGCATACACAACAACAGAAGACAGCAAGCATACTGTTGAAGCTGTTGTAAATCTTGTTGACTATAGGCTTGAAACTTATGTTGATGACAAATTATTCAAAGAAGAAACATATGCCGACCTTAAAGATATGATTGATAACTGTCTGCACTCTTTATCGTTCGATGACCTTGTGTACCTTTCCGATGAGGAGCTTGCACCGTTTTATGAGGAACACGACGAGCTTGACGACGTAGATCCCGCAGTTATTCGTCAGCAGCTTGAGGACGCAGGGATAGTCAACGGTGAGCTTGTCGATGAAGATAAGCTGAACAGTGATCCATTTATTCAACAGGTTATGGCTGACGCAGAATCCGATGCCGGTGCTCTGAATGTCAGCTCAGAAGAAATCGTTAATCAATTTAATTCAGAAAATGAAATCGTCCCGATAAACGAGCCTGAACAAACTGAGCCTGTACAGGAAATAATTCGTCCGACAATTACTTGTGATTGGAGTGAAAGTCCGGTATTTGAGAACGGCAAAACATACTCTGTTTCTGAATTTGACAAACTTATGAAAAATGCCGATGACGAATGGGTTGAGCAAAGACAGCTTGAAATTGAGGAATACGGCAGTGAAAATGCGGTTACAGAAGCATACAGAAACGGTGAACTTGACAATATTCATCTTGGTTATGAAAAAACGAAATTTATTATTAATATGCCGAACGGTACGAAATACACCGAACGGCAAAACATCGGGGACGGCAACGGTGGAATTATTGATTTTTTAAATCAATATCCGCAGTATTCAGGTGTTGTAAAAATACTCGAAGCCGATATAAAGCTTGATAAAGGTGAAAATGAGAAAGCCGCAGATTTACCGATAACGGAAAGCAAAGAAAGAGATATCAGGAGCGATGAAAAATTACAGAGCGTTGACGAGCTTACCGTGGAGGTTGAAAATGCCGCACCGTCAAGAGCAGAAAAAGCTGAACCGCCTACATTGTTTGATATGGTCGAAAGCTCAGAGCAGACCGAAACAAGCGTAAATGATGAAAAAGCCAAAAACTATGTAATTGAGGACAGAGAAGCTGTCACGGGAGCAAAAACAAAGTTTCAAAATAACATTGCTGCCATTAAGATTTTAAAGCAAACGGAAGCAGAAAACAGAGCGGCTACACCTGAAGAACAAGGTCAGTTGTTCCTTTACAGCGGTTGGGGCGGTCTTGCCAATGCTTTTGAGTCTGATAATGATAAATGGAAAAATGAGTATTCTGAACTCAAGGGTTTGCTTACGGATGAAGAATATACCGCAGCACGGTCAACTGTGCTTGATTCATTCTACACAGATACAGCAATCGTTGACAGTATATATGAGGTCATTCGTAACGCAGGATTTGAGGACGGCAACATACTTGAGCCTGCAATGGGCGTAGGAAACTTTTTCGGCAGACTTCCCGAAGAACTTCGTGATAAGGTGAATTTGTACGGTGTCGAAAAAGACAGCTTATCGGGCAGAATAGCTCAAAAGCTGTATCCGCAAGCTGACATTACGATTGACGGCTTTGAGAATACTCGTTTCAATGACAACAGCTTCGATGTTGCAATCGGAAACATTCCTTTCGGCGATTTCAGTGTTAATGATTCTAAATACAACTCAAAACATCTGAAAATTCACGATTATTTCTTTTTGAAATCACTTGATAAAGTGCGTGACGGCGGCATTGTGGCTTTTGTAACTTCCAAAGGTACGCTTGACAAAAAGGACAGCTCTTTCCGCAAGACCTTGGCCGAAAGAGCGGATTTGGTAGGTGCTGTGAGATTGCCGAATAACGCCTTTAAATCGGCAGGAACGGAAGTTACTCCCGATATTATCTTTCTCCAAAAGCATTCTGCACCACTTGAAAATATACCCTCTTGGGTAAATGTGGGAACAACCGAAAACGGTTTATCAATCAATAATTATTTTATTGAACATCCTGAAATGGTGCTCGGTAATATTGTTCAAGGCAACAAGCTCTACGGACGAACAGATGATACAATGTGTGTACCGTTTGCTGACGGTAGACCATTATCAGAACTGTTGCCTGAAGCTGTAAAACATATTACATTTACCTATTCACCGGCAAAAGAGGTAATATCGCCTGTTTCTAAAGCAGAAGCTGTTATATCAAAACCCGAAGAACTTCGTTCACAGAGCTACTATAAATCAGGCAACGAGATTTATTTTTACGGCAGCAATTCCGCAGGAGAATTAGTTACTGTGTCGGCTAAAGATTTACTTGATAAAAAGTACACAACAAAAAACATTGACAGACTTACTGCGTTTATGGAAATCCGTGATACTTTAAGAGAACTGCTTGAGGTACAACAGCACGATAATAATGACGCAGAAGTCGAGCAGTTACAGCATAGGCTTAACACAATCTATGACAACTTTTATGATAAGTACGGTCTTATACATAGCAGATACAACCGTAATATTCTCGGATTTGACGGAGCGTATCAGCTTGTGGCATCTCTTGAGCAGGACTATGATAAAAATACCTTGATTAAAAAATCGGATATTTTCACTCAGCGTGTAAATGTTCCGAAACCGCAGATTGAACATATTGATACTGCATCGGAAGCTCTTGCCGTTTGTATCGCCGAAAAAGGATATATTGACTTTGATTATATGAGTAATCTTACCGATATTGACAAAGCAAGTCTTGAAGAAAGTTTGCGTAATAACGGTGAAATATATCCTATACCTATGAATACGGAAAATAATGAATATACATATCAGACCGCATCTGAATATCTGTCAGGCGATATATATGCTAAACTTGATACAGCAGAATCCTATGCTGCTGTTGACAATATCTATAGTGCTAATGTTACTGCTCTCAAAGCAGCATTACCTACTCCGCTTAAAGCAGGAGATATTGATGTTAATCTCGGAGCTACTTGGATTGCTCCAGAATACTATGAGCAATTTATGTACAAGTTGTTTGAAACACCTCTTTTCAATCGTTCTGACGGCATTTTTAAGGACAGTAAAATATCTGTAGAATACTCTGAATATTCCGGTAAATGGTTTATTTCACATAAATCAGCTGATAAATCCGTAACTGTAACAAAAACATACGGAGCTTGCGGTTATTCGGGATATCAAATTCTTGAAGCAGCTCTTAATTTATCAGAGCCAAAGGTATACAAAGATAAGCTTGACGAGTACGGACGGATTATGTTTGATAAAAATAACAAACCAATCCGAGTGATTGATGTGCCGGCAACTCAGGTTGTTCAACAAAAAGCGAATAAGATACGCAGAGAGTTCAAAAACTGGCTGTTTAGCGATCCCGTAAGACGGTCCGATATAGTTGATACATACAATCGTACTTTTAATTGTATTAAACCACGAGAATATGACGGCTCACACCTTACTTTTCCGGGAATGAATTCAAATATTGAACTGCACGAACATCAGAAAAATGCAATAGCTCACGCTATTTACGGTGGTAACACTCTGTTTGCTCATTCAGTCGGAGCCGGCAAAACTTTTGAAATGATAGCAACGGCTATGGAATGTAAACGGCTCGGTTTGTGCCACAAATCCTTGTTTGCTGTACCGAATCATCTGACAGAACAGGTGGGAGCAGACTTTTTGAAGCTCTATCCCAATGCAAACATATTGGTTGCAACAAAAGATGATTTTAAGGCTGAAAATCGTAAAAGACTGATGAGCAAAATTGCGACAGGTAATTATGATGCGGTTATCATCGGTCATACTCAACTTAAAATGCTACCGTTATCACCTGAAAGGCAGGAAAATATTTTCAAAGAGCAGATTGATAATATCGTTGCCGGTATTGCCGAACTAAAATACCAAGAAGGCAATTCTTTTAAAGTCAAGGATATGGAACGAACTAAGCGTAGTCTTGAACAACAACTTGAAAAATTACAATCAAGTAAAAAAGACAACACGGTGTACTTTGAGGAACTCGGTATTGATAAACTCTTTGTCGATGAAGCACACGAATTTAAGAATTTGTTCTGTACAACAAAACTGCAAAATGTTTCGGGTATTTCTTCGAGGGCATCTCAGAGAGCGACAGAGTTATTCGCTAAGTGCCGTTACCTTGACGAAAAAACCGGCGGTAAGGGTGTTGTATTTGCTACAGGAACTCCTCTCTCTAACAGTGTAACAGAACTACATACAATGATGAGATATCTCAACTATGATTTCCTTGCAAGTCATAATAATATGCAAAACTTTGACAACTGGGTATCTACATTTGGCGTACAGAAAAAAGAATATGAGCTTGCTCCTGCCGGCAACAAATTCAAGGAACGCACACGCATTGCAGAATATGCAAATTTACCGGAACTTATGTCAATGTTTAAAACGATTGCAGATGTCCGCACGGCTGATACTCTTAACCTTAAAGTGCCTGACTGTGAATTACACATTGTTGATGTTGAACCTACAGAATTACAGACTGAACTTGTTGAAGAATTATCAGACAGAGCTGATGAGGTCAACAACGGTTCCGTTGATCCATCAACAGACAATATGTTAAAAATCACCGGTGACGGTAGAAAACTCGGTCTTGATCCTCGACTTATCAATCCGTCATTTGAAGATGATCCCGGTACAAAACTTAATGTTTGTGTCAATAATGTTTTTGATATTTACGAAAAAACAAGCGACAAAAAGCTGACACAGATTGTATTTTGTGATTTGGGTGTTCCGAGCAAAAACTCATCTGCTGATGGCAATAAAGATGACGATACAAAAAGTGTGGCAGAACTTGACTCGCTTGAAGAGTCAGGAAAGTTTTGTGTGTATGATGATATTAGAGATAAGCTGATTGCAAAAGGTGTATCGGCTGACGAAATAGCTTATATTCACAACGCTAAAAGTGAAACCCAGAAGTCTGAGCTTTTTGCAAAAGTCAGAAGCGGTGAAGTGAGAATTTTACTCGGCTCTACGGGTAAAATGGGAACAGGCACAAATGTACAGGACAGGATCATTGCTCTGCACGATTTAGATGTTCCGTGGCGACCGTCCGACCTTGAACAAAGACGAGGAAGAATGGTTCGACAGGGTAATATCAACGATAAGGTACATCTTTATCGTTATGTAACAAAAGGCACTTTTGATGCCTACAGCTATCAGCTTTTGGAGAAAAAGCAGAAGTTTATAAGTCAGATTATGACCTCGAAAGAGCCCGGCAGAAAATGTGCAGATGTTGACCAAGCTGCATTGACTTACTCTGAAATCAAGGCTCTTTGTACAGGCGATGAGCGTATCCGTGAAAAGCTGACTCTTGAAAACAGAGTAAAAGAATTGCAGGCACTCAAGTCTGAATACAACAGCACACGATACGAACTTGAGGACAAGGTGAACGCTTATCCCGAAGAACGCAAAAAATTACTTCTTGATATAGGCAATATCAGCAAGGATATGGAAACGGTAAAAAACATACCTTTTGATGTCAAAACTGAAAGTTATCGGGTTGGGATTACTATAGGAAAAGATGCTTACTCACTTCTAGATGATGAATCAAGAAAAGTAGCTGCAAAAGCATTAACCAACGCTGTAGCACAGGTCAAAGGGGATGCTAACAAGAATAAGAGAATCGCCATAGGGGGACTCGGCAACTTTGGTGTTGAGGTAATCAATGACGGATATTTCCTTGATAAAATAACCGCAACTCTTCGTGGTAATTATACTTATTCAGTTGAACTGGGCGTATCAAGTATTATAAATCTTAAAAAGATTGAGAACTTGCTTTTTAAGGTTGAAAATGTTCTGAACGATAAAAAATCGGAACTCAATAAACTTGATATTGACTATAAGACTGCACAGAATATGCTTCACAAGCCGTTTGAGTTTGAGGATGAGCTTAACAGCAGCACAAAAAGACTTGATGAGTTGATAACTGCCTTAAACATTGAAATGTCCGAACAGCACAAATCAGCAGACAAGCCCAAAAAGACTCATTATTTTGGTAAGGATTTTATTCTTGGAAAAAAGAAATCATCAAAGCAAATACAGAATAATGAAGTTATGAAATCAGAACCTAAAAGGAGTGAACCTGAATTATGATAGTTTACGCACAAGGCGATATAACAAAATTTGATGTAGATGCTATTGTAAATGCATCCAACGGTTTTGGTTATATGGGAGGTAAAAGATGTGTTAATGAATTACATAGAGGAGTTGCAGAGAGCATTCAATTTGCATCTTGCGGTGCTGTTGAACGGCTTGCAAGAGCAAAATGTAAGGCACACTCCTTTTTTGGTTATTCACCCGGAACTGTTTTTGTGACTAATGCTCCAAATCTTGAGTGTAAAAAAATAATACACGCAGTTACTATGCGTACTCCGGGTAGCAAAGCAAAAATCAAAAAAATTAAAGATCTGATTCCAAAGATAGTAGCGGTAGCTGAAAACTTAAACATAAATTCAGTAGCCATACCTTTACTTGGTTGCGGAACAGGTGGACTTGACAGAAAAACCGTTCAAAATTTATTAGCTCATAATCTTATAAGTGACAAAGTGACATTTTATATTGTTACTTCACTTTAAAATTAGAAATTCTTTTCTGAATTTCTTTTTAAAACACTTGTTTTTTTCTTAGTTATAACATATAATAGTATTTGAACGATGTTGGTTACTCATCTTAGTGTTGTGCTTCGCTACCGTCTGACCACCATATCAGGAGAATGCGACATTTTTAAGGTTGTGCTTCGCTACCGTCTGACCACCATATCAGGAGAATGCGACAAAAAGTAACGATTTTGGGAGCAACTGCATTATATGCAGTTGCTCCCTTTTATTGAGGAATGAATAGCGTGAATATAGATTTTTATTTTGTTAAATCTGATTATATAGATTTTTTAAAGCAAACAGAAATAAATAATCGTGGTTTTACTTGCGTACCAAACACAGAATATACTTCAAGGAAAAAGTTTTTGTTTGGTGCTGTTTTTGAATATAACGGTATAAATTATTTTGTACCTGTATCTTCAAAAATAAAAGGCGGCGACAATAATATTGTAATGAAATCGGGAAAGAATAACTCTATTGTACTGGGAACACTTAGATTTGCGTATATGATACCTGTTCCTAACAAGTGCTTAATAAAATTAAAAATCAGCGATATTCCCGAAGAAAGCAGACGAAGAAAAATAAAATACGAATTAGCTTTTTGTCGCAAAAATATTTATAAAATTAAGTTGCAGGCACAAAAAACATTTAGTGCTGTAAATGATTCAACAAACAAAAAGATACGAAGAAATAGTTGCGATTTCTTGCTGTTGCAAAGTGCATACATAACTTATTGTTCTGAACATAATATTGAACTTGAAAAATCGTTGATGACAGATTATAATTTACAAGAGAAAAATAATAATCAAGAAACATCTTCTATTTTGACAAAGTCTGTTTGTGTAAGTCGTAACATAATAAAGAAAAACGCAAAAATTATATCCCACAAACAAGAAAAACATTCACCAAATAACAAGGACAAAAGTAAAAGCAGATAGCATCAAAAAGATGTTATCTGCCTTTTTGTTGTTTATTCAAATTATATAGCTCATAAAAACTTCGTGGGCGTTTGGGGCAAGGTCAATGATGTCCTTTTTGTAAATTGTAATTTTTTCTGTACTTGTTGCACCCTAAAACCAAAATACTTGTTGCTAAAGCAGTAATCATTTTTTCACTTCCAATCGTTTATTTGTATTAATTTGGGGTTTGAAGGTCATAGCAGAGCAAGGTATTGAAGTCAACAGAAAAGTATCTTGCAAGCATTAATATAGTTACATATGTCATTGTAGTAGTTCCCATTTCGTAGTTAGTATAGGTACTTCTGTCGACTCCCAAATAGTCTGCAACTACTTTCTGAGAAACACCTTTTTGATTTCGCAGCTGTTTTAGTCTTTGTCCTACTTGCTTATAAATAAAGCGTGATTTAATTCTATATCCCATAAGTAATATCTCTCCTATTGGTTATTTGAAATCTTAATTTTATAGCCTGCAAGAAAAATTTATCCACCCTGAATAGCGGAAAATGTTATATAATTATTTTTTATGTTTGTTCTACCTTAGAAATTGATTTTTTGTCAGCTGATACGGTGATTCCAATTTTCGCCATTTTTACTCCTCCACATCATTTGCTTTTGCATTATTTGGTACATAGATTTTGTAATAGTATTCATCACCTAAAGTATATTCATCATTAAAGGAAATATAAAATATTGGTATAAGCTGGCTTTCGTCCGGTTTATTAACATATTTCTCTATCCGAGCATTTGTATCGGTGTAGTTAATATTACATGTTGATTTGTTTATTCTTAGGGTATCTTTTTTTGTATTGAAACAATAATAGTGTGAGTCTTCAACAAAATATGTGGTATTATAAGTGCTTTTGATTGGCTGGATTTCAATGACACTTTCCAATTTTAGATTTTTTGTGATACTTTGAGAGTATATACAACATGCTATTGTACTCGCAAGGCAAACTCCAAACATAATTATTGAAGTTACAGCTAATGTAGATAGCCATTTTGGGGATGTAAAGAGTAAGCCATAAATAGAGAGTAATATTGATATAAGCAAAAAAATGAATGTCAGCACAAAAAATAACATATTATTTTCACCTCATTCCATATCAACCTGAAAATCTGTTGTAATCGAGCCTTCAGGGATATAAATTTTATACTTTTCTCCTGTACCTGAAATTCTGAGCGACAAAAGAGGTTCAAAAGTAAGCGGATTTTCAGTTGCTTTTTCGTCAGCCGATTTTACTAAAGTATCTATGTGCGGAGTATCCTTAGTATAGATTATTTCGCAATCGTCAGCCTTAATTTTGCTTGCTTTGTAACTACCTTTATCAGTTTTGTAGTAATAATAATAGTATTGCTCAGTATTTACTTCGCCGCACCCAATAAAAAAACCACCTTGTAAATCACGATTGTCTTTAAAATTAACAATACTTTGGCTGCTTTTTACTTCATCTGATAGTTTAATATCAATTGTGTATTTAAAAGATGATATAATTGTTACTATACACACTATATTAATCAGAAGTGTTGTTAATACAATTGCCAGTTTAATAAAACTCGGCTCTAAATGTAACATTATTAAAAATATAAAAAAGAAAATTAAAGCGAAAATACAATTAATTATAACTAACATTTCTTCATCTCCTTATTAAAAAACTAAAACCATATTACGATAAACGCTTTCGCTTACTATCAATCTGAGATTGTTAAGCAACTTTTTGTAATGTTCCGTGTCATTATTTTTTAGGGCAAGCTGACATTCAGAATTGTCCTGAGCCATCAAAGCTACGCAGTCATCAATTATCTTATTAGCTTTGCGTGTTTCGGCAAGTATGTGTTTATATAAATTTCCGCTATTCAGTAATTTGCAAAGTTCAGAAGCACGGAAATGATAAAGGTAGTGTGTGAAAAAGCCTTCATCCCAATACAATCTTCTCATATCATAGGCTTTCTCTTCGGAATTATAGCTGTAATAATTGAATTCCTTGTTTCCCGGTTCATCGACTGTTTCTTCAAGGGCATATTTTGGTATTTCAATTTCGCCGTAATTTATTTTTTCGCTACTCTGAATAGAATTTTCAAAATTAAAAAATTCTAAAAAAGCATTAACTGTCATAATTATTTCCTCCTAACAATTCGGGATAGTGTTGTTCTGCTTCTGCTATGCTCCTGTATTTATCCGTTACAAGTATAACGGATATTTCTTTCAGACCTTTTTTCTTAATTACAATGGGTAAAATTCGGTCATTGTAATTGAATATTTCTGATTTATCAAGGATTCTGCAAATATAGCAGATTCCTTTTTCTTTGTTTTCAGTAACTATATAGCCTGTACCGGTATCATATTCCGCATAATCGGTAAACAATACCGGCTGACCGCTTTTCTGAAATAATACCGCTTTAGTCATTGTTATCGCCTTTTTCTTTGCTTTTGAAAAACATATCAAGAGCTGCTGCAACTGTGTCGGCGATTTCCTCATTGCTAAGACCTGCAAAGTATTTCTTGTAGAGTGTTGGAGCGATAGACACCTTTTTATCGGGCTTTTTCTTTTTAGCGGATAAAACTTTCAGCATTTCATCGCCATCAAGTACACCGTCAGCTGACAAGATTCTTAAATCTCTTGCCTGAGCTTCTGATATTTTCATTAGCATATTATCGTCAGCAGAGTTAATCTCGAATAATTCCGACTGCTCATCTGCCGATAAATACGACAATTCTACACCTGCTCTGACGGCAAGCTGACCTTTATCAATCCAACCGAGAATACCGTCAGATAACTTGCTTATTCGCACAAGTCTTGCAATAGTATTCCGACTTAATCCGTACTCATCTGCAACCTTTTCACGGCTGTTGCCGGAAGAAGTTTCTTCGCCGTTAAGCACACGAATTTCATTGATGATGTCATTTCTCTTTCCCTGAGAAAACATTTCAGAATATCGTCTTGCAATAATTCTTGCCTGTTCAGATACTTTGAGGTCATTGAAACCTCTCTGAATAAGGTTGCTTTCATCAACATAAGTTTGAGCTTCCTCTTCTGTGAGTTGCTCTTTAATAATGGCCGGTATGGTTTCAAGACCTGCTATTTTAGAGCAATTCCACCGGTTATGACCGATTAAGATTTCGTATGTATCTGTTCCATCAGGATTTGGTCTGCAAACAATAGGTGTCATTACTCCGTTTTTGCGGATTGATTCAACCATATCATCCCTGCGTTCGCCGTCGTAAAGAGAAAACTGATGATTGTGAAACGGTACAAGCATATCAAGCGGTATTTGCTTTATTTGATTGTTTTGCGAGAGCATTGCTCCAAAGTTAAAGCCTGTCATTGTCGTTCCTCCGTAAATTACACACCAATTCTTTTTGTCAGTTCTTCGGCACAAGCTATGTATTCCTCTCCGAGCTTACTGCCTTTAATTAAGCATAATGCTTTGTGCTGCTTAGTGCTTTCAACTGCCTGTGTGGCACGGTGTATCTGAGTGTTAAAAAGAGCATTATTATAAATGCTTTCAAGTTGCTCAATGACACGCTTGCTTGCGTTTGTGCGGTCAACCATTGTTGGCAGCACACCGAGAATTCTTAAATTAGGATTGATGGTTTCCTGTATTTGTGAAATAACACCTGTAAGAGTTTTTAAACCGCCGAAAGCAAAATCCTGTACCTGTACGGGTATAATTACTCCTGAGCTTGCCGTCAGTGCGTTCATCAGCAGCACACCTAATGAGGGATTGCAGTCAATGATTACATAATCATACTGTTTAACTGTATCATCATTCAGGATACGCTTGAGTATGGTTTCTCTTGACAAAACTCCTGCAAGGAATAAGTCTGCATTTGCAAGGTTAATATCACAAGGTATGTAATCAAGATTATTAACCTCGTTATGTCTGATGCAGTCTTTAGTTTCGACTGCCTTACTCATACCTACCTTGCCGATGAGAAGGTCACTCATTGTAGGATTGCCGTCTGTATTGTCGAAATCGGCATATTTGGATAAATCCGCCTGTGGGTCAAAGTCTATTGCAAGCACTTTGTTGTTTTTGAGGGCGAGAGCGGTTGCTATATTAAAAGCTGTTGTTGTCTTACCGACTCCGCCCTTCTGATTAGCTATTGAAATGATTTTGCACATAATTTATATCGCTCCTTAAAACGGTAAATCTTCGTCAGCACACAGTGCATCGTGTATCATCTGATACTCTTCCTGTTTCTTGTGGTCAGGGTCAAGCTTCGGTATTGTTTCGCTTTTGTCAACTCCTTTTTTGGTGTAACCGAGATAGTCAACTTGTTCAACAATGACTTCTACAATATTTCTGACAATATTCTCTTTGTCGATGTAGCTCCTCGTTTTAAGGTATCCTGTAACAGCAATCAAATCACCTTTGCCTTTATATTTGCAAAGATTTTCAGCCGTCTTGTTCCAAAAGACAAGGTGCAAATACTCTGCTTCATTACTGTAAATACTGTTTACAGCTAACACTACATTGCACAGAGCTTTGTTTGTTTTCTTTGTGTATTTGAGTTCAGGGTCGGCGGTAAGTCTGCCGATAAGTTTTACTTCATTGCGAATCATAATTTTAACTCCTTTAAAAATATTTGTATTTTGCAACTTATGCCCCGTTGGGGCACAAGTTAATTTTCAATTACTTTGTCATATAACGCAGCTTTTTTTACGAGCCTTTCAGATGTAACCATCATAAAAAATCTTACTGCATCGCTTGCGTTTTCAAAGTCTTTCGTGTGGTTCTCACCGTCAAGGTCTGTATATTCAACTACTCGTACAATTGTCATTTTATTACCCCCTTGATTTTATTTTAATTTTTATGGCTTTATTATACATCAGCATAGTGCTACTGTCAAGCATAAGTTTTTGCTTTTTAAATTTGTTTTTTATTTTGCCCTCACATATTGACAATCAAGTTATATCTGATAAACTTATAGTAGTATCGTTAAATATAAAAACGGAGTGATAATATGAGAAAACTAAAAGAATTCACTTGTGAAATGTGTGGGGGAAAATTCCACTCCTATGCTAATCACGCTAAGTATTGTACATACTGCCGTGACAAGAAACAGGTTGAGCGAGTACAGGCTCACAAAGATAAATTGAAATCCGGTACAGCAAGACAAATCGGTTCTGAACAAATTTGTCCTCAATGCGGAAAAACCTTTGTACTGAAAACTGGAAATCAAAAAGTTTGCGAAGAATGTGCAAAAAAAAGAGTATATAAGAAAACCACCTTTCAAAATCCAAACCTATCATATGACACAATTCATATCTATGTGCCGAAGGGCGAGAAGGTGAAATTACAGGATTGGGTAAAAAGTAAAAATCTGACACTTAACAAGGCATATAATATGGCGATGCAGTTGTTTATGGAACAGCTCGATAAAGAAGATACCGAGAGTAATACACTATTGTAAATCCTGACTGTGCGACTTTTTTTGATTGTTTAGATAATCATCAATGCTCTGACGAGCAAATTCAATTTCTTTTAATTCGGCTACAATTTGCTTGTAGCGTTCATTCATTTTTCGCACTTCATCAATCAGATTTTTCTTTTCATCCTCCAGCTTGTCTAAAGGTGGTAATTTTCTGTCCGGATATAAAGTTAATAAGTTTTTTACGGCATCATCGTACTTATTCAATGCGGTGATGTTTTCTTTTTTGAATTGTTTTTTATCTTTATGGGATAAATATTTTTTGTGTATTGGTTTGTATTTTTCGTATGTCCTGATGAGCTTTATTGTATCTGATAACTCATCAATTTGATGTTGTTTAGCATTCAGTTGTGACACAATAACCATCCGTTCGTTATATTTATTTGTTGCTGAACTTTCTAATTTTTGATAATTTTCGGATGTAAGTAAATTTATTGCATCGGCTGCCTCTTGCATATTTTTAATATTTGCCCAATGCAACAAGCCTTTTGAATTTTGAAATATTTCAGCAGATGTATCTATGATTTTTGTTTTATAGGATTTTCCGGATACACCTGTTTTAAGCAGTTGATACTGTTCAATTCGTTTGCGTAATTGAGGTTCGTCATAATACCAACCGAGAGTGCGACCTCTTGAAAATCGCTGTTGCCCTTGTAATTTAAATTTAATCTTAATAACATTCTCAGGTGTATATTTATACTCAATATTACATCCTGCAAGTTTATTAAGAAAATCCTCAAAACTTGTAGATTGCATTATGGTTTCATCTATCAAATACCTTAATTTCGATTTCCAAGACTTACCTAAATAATCCTGCTGCCATTCATAGTAGCATTTACCTTGATTTTTTGGATTTTCAATTATTGATAAATTGTATTCTCTGCATAAATCATCGTTTATGTTTCTTAATTTCTCCCACGATTTTCCGCCACGGTTTTTCTGCCATTCAAAGGTTCTGAAATTCACAAAATCGACATTATTAAAAATAATATGGTTATGAATATTTCCCTTATCTATGTGTGTTGCAACAATGTATTGATACTTGTTTTCAAGTAATCGCTCAGCAGTCTTTATGCCAATTTCAAGTGCTTGTTCAGGAGTAACTTCCTGTCCTTTAAACGACTGTTTGATGTGTTGTGCAAGTACACTTCCTTTGCCTGTTCCAAAACTTCGAACAGACAGAAATTCTTTTTCAGCTTTCTTACCGTCATCCATACAACCGAAACAATACACATACTTTTTGTTATCGGTTTTTTCAGGATTTAAGATGTAGTCAACAGCTACAGAGAGCGTAGTTTTGATTGAACCGAGTTTAGTGACTGCCATATTTTTTCATTTACCTCTTTTATGTAATTAACATCATCATCATAAAAACGATTTGTTGAATTTATTCGCCTTGCAATTTGGTTCACATTAGCACCAATTGCAGTTAACTCCTTTTTTAAATCCGCAAATTCTGTAAAATTCACATTTACAATCATTCCCGAAAGTGCCATTTTTCGCAAATATGAACTTAATGATTTTTCATTAGTCAATGTAGCCCTTTTTTCAATTATTTTCAACTCCTGTTCGTTTACTCTAAATTTAATTGTTGTTTTTCTTGTATTCTTGTTATTCATAAAATAACCTTCCTGCTTATTATAAAAATCTTAAAAGACGGGGTTTTAGGGGTATCCCTTAACAAGCAATTTTTCAAAATCGGAACGATTTGAAAAATTGGCGATTTGTGGACTTTGTGTCCACACACCGCAGTGCTTGCTATTATAGAATTTGGTATATTTTAACGAATCACCAAATTCTATAAAATGCCCCTATATATATTCCGCAAAAAAGACTATTTGTCACTCTTTTTTGAAAATAAAAAAAGATTTTTCTTTCGAAAAGAAAAATCTTGTAATTGCAAATATATTGTGATAGTATAGATATATCAATAGTTGTCTGTTCGTTCGCTAAAAGAATGGAGTGTTCTTTTAGTGAATGACGGAAATCATTACCCTGATGAGCAAAAACAACTCATATTACTTAAAGCTCATAAGCGTAAATCTTGGCGACAAGAACATTATTTGCTTTACGAAAAAGACTATCGGCAAAACAATTGCAAAAGAATAATATCTTTGGACGAGTTTGCGAATGATAAGGTCAAAGCTTTAAAAGACGAGAAGGCAGATATTGATAACATACTATATCAAAGATACTTGCACAACGCTCTTACGGAAGCTTTAGACAGCCTACCTGTAATTGAAAGGCAAATTATTGAAGAATGCTTTTTTTACAATGATGTTAAGCGAAAAACATATGAGGAACTCGGCGAAAAGCATAATCTGTCCAAAGGTGCTTATTATAACAAGTTATGCCGAATTTTACGCAAATTACGCACACTTTTAGAGCAATATTCTGAGTTTTGAAAATTCTTTTGATTTTTTTACTTATTTAGGGTGACAAACCGCAAATTTTGCGGAATATATTTAAGAGGATAAAATCCTCACGAAGTCTTGACTTGATTTTTTTAGATGTTATTATGGAGGTAATCAATTGTTGCCTGCGTAAAAAGTGCCGTAAGGAGATCCACATATGCAGGAAAACAAGCAAAACATACGATTTACTGCCCTGTACTGTCGCTTATCGTCTGATGACGAGCTAAAAGGGGACAGCAACAGCATAATACATCAAAAACAAATCCTACAAGACTATGCTCTTAAAAATAGTTTAACTCCAACAGAAGTGTATGTCGATGATGGCTTCACCGGAACAAATTTCGATAGACCTGACTTTAAAAGACTGTTATCTGATGTTGAAAATGATTTAGTCAAAACAATAATCGTTAAGGACTTATCACGATTCGGAAGAAATTATCTTAAAGTTGGATATTACACAGAAATATTGTTTCCATCAAAAGGAGTTAGATTTATTTCGGTTTCTGACAATCTTGATACATCTGCAAAAGATGAAATCAACGATTTTATCCCATTTAAAAATATTATGAATGAGTGGTATGCAAAAGACTTGTCACGAAAACAACGAGCTGTAATTAAGAGCAAAGGCAACGCGGGCAAAAGATTATCCACAAGACCAATTTACGGCTACAAAAAAGCCGAAAATGGAGATTGGATAATTGATGAGCCGGCTGCGATCGTTGTTCGCAAAATTTTCGATTTATATTTAAAAGGTTACGGTCCGGCAAGTATCGCAAATTATCTTTTTGCAAACAAAGTTAAGATTCCTTCTTTAACCGGTTTGCAAATATCTGATAAAACGAGAAATCCATATCGTTGGTCGAAAGATTCCGTAGCACATATCTTGACTTGTCAGGATTATTGCGGAGATATGATTAACTTTAAGCGTTCAGATGTTGATAATCTTGTAATATTTCCAGATAAACAAGAACCTATTATAAGTCGAGAAATTTTTGCAGAAGCACAAAAATTGCGTTTGAGCAAAAAACCGGTAAGACACTCTTACAGCGAACCTGTTCTATTTTCGGATTTTCTGCGTTGTGCAGATTGTAAAAATCGAATGTATGCACAGCGACGCTATAAAGGTTCAACTTCCTACACTTGCTCAACCGCTCGAAAAGTACAAGGTTGTTCATCGCATTATATCAACGAAAACAGGTTATCAGATTGTGTTAAAAGCGAAATTAACAAACTTATAGCTAATAAGACAAAAGTTGTTGAGTTTGCAAAAGCAAAAATGCATACTGATGCCAAAACGGCACAATGTGCAAGTGTTAAAAATCTAAAAAATGCCCAAACCCGCATTTCTGAGATTGACGCAATATTAAAAAACTTGTATGAAGATAAAGTGCGAGGAAATATCACTCTTGAAACTTTTAAAAAGCTCGAAAATGAGTTTTTGCGTGAACAAGCAAATCTCAATCAAACAGTAATTAACCAATCTCGTATTAAGGTCAACATTGATTCTCAGTCAAAAAAGATTTGTGAATTTTTGAGAAAACTTGAAATGTACAAAGTTCCAATTCAAGAGCTTTCAAGAAATGTGTTAATTGACTTGATTGATAAAATTGAAATTTGCGAAGCAGAAAAAGAGAACAACAAACGCAGTCAACAAGTACATATTTATTATTTAGGGATTGGCAAAATTGACCTTGAGTAAAATTTGTACCCAAACAGTAACGCCCTTATACAAACCGCTTTATGCAAACATATTAAAGATCTCTGCCGCAGCACTTCTTGTACTTTTTACCGCT
>ENA-ORLY01000643-ORLY01000643.1-human-gut-metagenome-genome-assembly--contig:-NODE-643-length-47550-cov-10.123733_pt1 | contig 47550 bp, 61 predicted proteins | sample MGYA00243071_ERZ508832 | MGnify/ENA primary metagenome ERZ508832 (study PRJEB26277, sample SAMN04329777) | human gut metagenome | biome: human-associated habitat | host: Homo sapiens | place: USA... | reverse complement strand
GTTTTCGATGAAACCGATTTGCGTTTGCTGGAAAACGTCACGGAATGCCAAAGCCTCCCCTGCTAGGGGAGGTGGCACGCAAGTGCCGAAAGGGGACAGTGGCATCGAGCGAAGCGAAGATGACGAAGAGGTTTCGTCCCCACAAAAACAAATCCCCCACACCGGGCGTCTCCGGTGCGGGGGTGCGGGAATGGAATCCGGGAATGTCTTCAAGCGCTTCTGTCACAGAAGACGACGATGCGGGTCTTGCCGCCGTAGGTGCAGGTGTACAGCACCAAGTCGTGGCCGCTGTGCTCCACGGCCTCCACATCGGTGGGGTCGTGGACTTCAATGGCAGAAACCGTGTAGTGGTTCTCGATGCCGTCCATGTCGGTGAAACGGACCTCATCGCCCAGGGCGAGAGTGCCGATCTTGCCGAAATGCGACTCGTAGTTGTGCGCCGCGATGACGAGATCATCGGTGCGGGAGGAGCCGAACTGGCGGCAGGGGGAAATTTTGAGTTTGGGGTAGCTCCACTCGCTCATCACCGGCAGGTCGATGCCAATGGCGGGGATGGAGACAGTGCCCACATATTCGTAGCCGTCCAGCTCCACCACGGGCAGCTCCGGGTCAAGGGAGCTGGTGTCGATGGCGGGAGCCGAGGCCGCGCTCTGGGTTTGTTCAACGACTTTTTCCTGTAGATCCTGTACGACGGTCTGGGCTTCCGCGCCGGCCTGAGCGTCCTCCCAGCGGTTGTAGCCGTAGAGGCCCAGCGCCGCCAGCAGCAGGACGACTCCCAGCAGGACACAGATGACGCCCGGGGATGCTTTACGCATTGTCATCCTCTTTCTTCTTGGCAAGGAGGATCACGCCAGCCGCCAGGAACAGGGTGCCCAGCCCTGCCAAAACCGGCACGGGCCAGTTGAGCTGTCCGGTCTGGATCAGCTTGGGGGCACGCGCGTCAGCCACCGGAGGATTGACGGGCGTTTCCGCGACGGGCACCGTGGGGACCGTGGACACCGTGGGGGTGGTATCCGGCCGCGCGTCCAGAACCGGCGGGTTCACCGGGGTCTCCGGGGTAGGCACCACAGGCGTGGGCTTCGGGTCCGGGATGTAGGGGTCACCCGGGATATACGGCGGATCGTACGGGTCGTCCGGGGCGGAGTTGTTGAACGTGTTATTGAACAGGATGCTGTCTTCCTTGTCGTTGGAGGACTGGCCAGCCTCATAGACCTTGGCCACGGCCACCAGCGTGTCGCCGCTCCAGCTCACGGTGACACGGAGCACCATGGTGCGGGTGTCGTAAGTGCCGTTGAGGGAGCTGCCTTTCTGCTGGGCCACCTCGTACTCATAGGTACCGGGGGCCGTGAAGACGAATGTCTCCGGGAATGTGGCGGTGGTCATATAACCGTTGGAACGGGTGCAGTCCGCCGTGTTGACGAACGCTTCCAGTGCGGCGGCATCGCCGGGCATGGGGGCTTTTTTGCGGGGGGTCAAGCGGATGGTGAGCTGCTCGTCGGGGATGGCATTGCCCGTGCACTTGACGTTGACCGTCAGGTTTTTCAGCTCCACACGCTGCTGTGCTTCCGCAAAGGCCGCGGGCAGGCTCAGGCTCAGGCAAAGCACCAGCGCCAGCAGCGCCGCCGCGAATTTTCGGATCTTCATTTCATCCCCTCCTTTACTGCTCCGGCGTTGTCATCCACGCCAGAAGAATGGTTCTTGCATCGGTAAACTCCGTGGAACAGGTGGACATGGCCAGCACCTGTGCCCCCTCCCGCGCCCGGACGGTGTCCAGCGTGTCAGAGTGCAGGTGCAGCGCGTTCTCCTGTGCGAAATCGAGCAGACCGTTCAGGTTTGCGTCCCACTGGTTCACGTCGAAGATGGCATCCTCGGACGCGGGCACCAGCAGACAGGCGAAAATTTGTAAGTGGTAGGTGCGGTCGGGCAGGACCAGCGTGCCGGTGGTGTTCTCGTTGAAGAACGCCTCGTCCTTGTACAGGTCAAGATCTCCAAACATCTTGCTGTTTTCCATGTGGTGGCCGTACAGCAGCGAATACGGATCGTGGAAGCTGCCATCACAATCGGAATCCAGGAAGATGCTGCCGGCCAGTGCAAAGTCGCCGTAGACATCGGTGTTGATGTAGCTGAAATTGTTCTCGCCCTGCACCACAGGGTAATCAATGGCGGTGTTGTCCAGGGTGAGCCAGGCTTTCACGTCCGAGTTGATGGCCAGCAGCTCCTCAAAGGAGGCGCCGTTCTCGCCATCGGCGGCAGGCTTGAACTGCAGCAGCTCGCCCTGCACGTTATCCACGGCGGCATAGACCTGGTTGTTATCCCACAGCGCGTAAGCGGAGTAAGCGCCCGCCGTGAGGAGGAACAGCACCACCACCGCACTGATCAGGAAGTCGGCTGTCCGCAGCGCTACACGTTGCCAAGTGATACAGCCCACCTCCAGTCAGCTTGCGATGTTGGTTCTTGTTCAGAGAATTGCGAGTCAGGTTAAAGTGTTTGCGGAGAACGTCACCTCTTCGCCAAGGGCTCCCACTTTGGGGGAGCTGGCGCGTCAGCGCCTGAGAGGGCAAGCCCGGTGAAATTACTCCAGCGGCGTTGCGATACGATGGCTCTGACAAGCAGGGTGCGTATCGCTGTGTGTCTGGCTCTTTGGCAGCATCCTTGCCCTCTCCGTCTGCTCCGCAGACACCTCTCCCAAAGTGAGAGGCTTTGGCATTCCGCAAGGTCTGCTGTTATCGCCAGAGGCTCTTAAAAGTGTTTGCGGAGAGAGTGTTCAATTACTCTTCCTCGCGGCGCTTCTTGATGACCAGAGTCATAGCACCACCAGCCACAACGGCCAGCATCAGGATGTAAGGAGCATTGTCGAGGATAACGCCGGTATCAATGGTGCCACCCTTGCTGTTCTCAAATTCTACGTTGTTTGCAGAATTCTCAATAGTGCCTTCCGCTTTCAGACCAACTTCACCGTTGACTTTCGTGGTATAACCATGCTCATCATCATCGCCAGTAGCAGTATAATCAGTCTCAGTGATAGTATAACCAACATTATAGGGCAGGTTATTGATTACCAGAGTAGCATCATCGTGCAGATAGAACGTCTTAGTCTCGCCAATTTTGATATTAGTCAGCTGAGTCAGAGTGTTATCGTTCACAGCAGTAGCCATAACGCTATAACCAGTTTCCGGATAAGTCTTGCCTTCTTCACCAGTCAGGGTCAGCGTGAATGCGAAGTCCTTGGACTTGTTGCCCTGGGTACCCTTGACCTGCTTTTCAACCTTCAGCGTACCTGCCTTGTACGTATTGTCGGTAAAAGTATCGCCTTTCTGAGCTTCTGCATTGCCAATGTGGATAACCGGAATACGAACCAGGCTATCGCTGTTATCATCGTTCACGACCGTAACAACCACCGTGATCGGCTCAGTACGGTAAGCAACGCCAGCGTTATTGTTATTATTCTCCGTGATAGTATAAGTATAAACACCAACGGAAGTATACTCAGGCAGGGTAATCGTCACATCACCAGTTTTGTGTTCACTACCGGCGGCACCCTCAATAAAGGCTACATCACTAACCGTAATATCCGGCATATTATCCTTTGTGATACCCTTGCCAGCATTCTTAACAGATGTTTTTTCATGGCTGAAAGTGAACGTCTCTGCAGGAGAGGTAGTACCCGGATTCAGTACATTATACTCTTTCTTCAGAACGATGCTGGCTGTATCGCTCCGGGCAGTTCCCTCATTATTAACAGTAGCAGAGCCACCCATAGCAGCAAAAGCGGGGAAGGACATGGTGGCGATCATCGCCGCAGCGACGACACCAGCAAACAGTTTCTTGAGTTTCATGTGGATTCCTCCTAAATATTATATCAATATTTTCAATAACTTACAAGCTCCGCCGCCGCAGCAGGGTGATCACCTTTGCTTTGACGTCGGTGAGGGCCACCGGGCCAAAATCCCGGCTGTCCTCGGATTGCGTGCGGTAGTCTCCCAAGATGAAGACGCTGTCCGCGGGGACGGTGTAGGGGTACTCGAGGGTGTCTTTCGCGTAGGTGGGGTAAAGGATCTCGCCGCTCTGGGCCGAGCCGTTGACGATCAGCGTTCCCGAATCGTCCAGTGCGATGAGGTCGTTCTCGCGGCCCAGGACACGGCCCACCCGGAGCTTGCCGTCCTGCTCGTAGAGCACCACGTCGTTCTTGGCGTAAGTGCCCTGCAGCCGGTAGCCGATGAGCAGGTCGCCGTCCTTGACGGCGGGGAACATGCTGTTGCCGGAGGCCTGTGTCAGCAGGAACACCTGCGTGAACAGCACCCACGCGGCTGCCGCCAGCACCACCACCCGGCCCAGTAAGCTGAGCGCGTCCCGGCGGTCCTGCGCGGCGTTGCGCCGCTTGTGCAGGGCTCTGCGCCCTGCCGTGAGCGGGTCTTGCGGAGGGAGTGTTTTTGCGGCTTTCGCCATCAACATCCCTCCTCATGGTTCTCTCCGGGAGGGGTATGGGCTTCCAGCAGGGCGTTATACCTTGCTCTCTCGGCCCGGATGGCGTTTTCGTACAGGCCGTAGAGCTCCTCCAGCTTCTTCCACATCTGCACTTCATCCACGCCGCCGAGCAGGTTCTTGCGGAACTTCACCTTGCGGTACCATTCCACGATCTCCAGCTGCTCCTGGCTGATGCAGGCATCCTCCGCGCCGGGCAGGCGCTGTGCGGGCTGCGGGCCTCCTTTGGCTTTTTCTTTTGCCATCCATCCACCTCCTTTCGTGATTTTATTTGGCTTGGAAGTTGGCTTATTCATCGTCGTCGTTCTTCCGCTTGCGGAGGAAGAGCAGCACGCCGCCGCCCACGACGACCACGAGGATCAGGATGTAGGGGAGGGTGTCGAGGAGGACACCGTTGTCAACCTGGGCGTCCTTTTCGTTGGTGACAGTGATATTGATCTCGTCCAGATCGATCATATCATCTGTGATGGTAATCGTAGTAGTTTTTTCGTTTTCGCCTGTGAACTCCTGTCCATTGGCTCCAAGCAATCCGTTAGAACTGTTTGAGTAATAGATCTGAGCCGTGGTATCATAATCGCTTGCATCATATTCCGTAATGGTAATGACGTCTCTGACCTGAACCATCAAATTATTCAGCGTTCCAGTCTCCCCATGCGCCAGAGTAAATTCCTGAGAGAAGCCATTCGGGCCTGTTACTACGATTCTGAACTGCTTGCTACGGTCACCAAACAGACCTTCCACCTTTTTCGTGATCGTCCGAATCGGCTTCTGTGTCTCAGGTTCCCATACAGCGTAGAAATAAACTGTGCCATCCTCACGGACCTGATCCGTGCTCGTTGTCAGATATCCATAATCGTTTGTTCCCCGCTTCCGCCATTCATTGTCTTCAATTAATGGACCGTGAACATTGATATCTCCCAGCGGGTCTTCCGTATACCAGCCTTTCAGCTCATACCTCACGCCCTCAACAGTTTTTGTTGTTCCAATCGTTACAGCCGTGGTCTTGATAACAGCTTCGCCCTCTTTGTAGTTCTTGGAATCGACCTGCGACCACTTTTCTTCTCCTTTCGTCGGGTCTTTTACCATGAACTTCGCTGTAAAGACTTTCTTGGTAACAACGCTGATCGCGCAATCGATATGATAGTTCTGACTTCCACCGTTATTACGAGAAATCTTTCGGGGCGTCAGGATAATTTCAGTAATGTCATCTACTGTCAGGTCATTGATACCCGTTTCATTTTGTATGGATGCAATGTAATTTTCGCTTATCTCATTCCAGATCGATGTAAAGTAACTTCCTGTAGTCGGATCATCCTTTTTCACCGTCCAGGTCGTTCCTGTGCTTCCATCTGGCCACGAAGTGATATAGTCTGTCAGGATCTGGCCGTTTCCTGTTACAATGTTCTTGTTCGGAATTGCACTGTTATCATTAGTGTAGCCATTCGTCCAAGTAGCACCTGCCGTACTGATTTTTGCTTCCAAATTACTTTTATCGGCTTTCGGTGCCCACTCGCCTGTGTCATTGTTCATCGGGTCGCCAGTAGGCAATTTCAAGAAGTAGATATAAGCACTGCCACTGTACGTATCTTCAAACTTAGTTACATTGATGGTAAACTCCTCATCATAAGAGTACTTTTGATTGTAGTAATAAATATAGTAAGTGTGTTTGAGTTTTGCCGTACCTACAGACTTACCTTTAATTGTCGGATTCTGAATATTTTTCTCCGAGGTGAAAGATACCACATCATCGCCCAACTCTATCGACCAACTATGGTAATTGGTATACCAGTATGGTTTATAGGCGTTTCCGCTTAACGTATAAGTTCCATTCAACGGCATTTCAATGTTACTGCCATCACTATAGACCGTATATGCTTTATCTTCATTTGCCAGTTCTGCCATCCGGTCATCTGCATCGCTGCTATCACTGTCATTTGCTTTGGACAGGTCTGCAACCAGAATTGCAAACGGAGAGAAGCCGTTGGTCGTGAACGTCAAGTCACCATCGCTGGTAACATTCACTTTCAGCTCTTCCAGATCAGCGCCCTGATGGAAGACTTTTACGTCTGCCGCCGAGGTGAGGTCCAGACCGGAAATGGTAACTTTGCTGGTCTGCTCAAGCTCAAGGCCGCCCTCATCTTTGGGGCTGATATTGAATGTATAAAGGGCATTATACTCTTTCGGGTCAATTTTCTGGATAAGCTCGTCTTCCAGATTCTTCTGAGTATCTGTATCCAGCGCCTCAACATTCAGCGTTGTTGCACCCTCTACTTTGAAGCTGATGGTCTGACCGCCAAGCGTAACGCTCTTGGTAGCTTCCGGCTTCTTCCACTTCGCGTAGACTTCCACGGTCGTGCCCTCGGAAACGTACAGGCACTCGTCAAACACGAACTTCTGCTCGTCGCCCAGATCGTCGGTATAGTACCAGCCTGCAAAGGTGCGGCTGTTGCCCTCGGGGTCATCGTTGGAGGTGGGGTTTGCGAACTGATAGTCTTTCAGGTTCGCGCCGTCGGCGGCGGTCATGATGTGGTAGCAGCCTTTCTCGGTGCCGTACATGGCCAGATACTGCTCCACGGTCATTTCAGCGGTCTCGGCGTCGCGGGCGATATCCTCGAGGTCGTAGCTGCTCATCTTCTTGAGCCAGAAGTGGTAGATGTTGGTGGGGATGGAGAACGCCGCGTCCATCTGATCCAGCACCTGGTCGCCATCGGGGAGCGCGGCCGCGTCGTCATCGGGGAACGTCGTGCCGCTGGTGTCGTACTCATAGACGATGTTGCCGCTTGCGTCGGTGGTGGTCTTCGTCGCGCCCTCTTTGGCAGGGGTGTCATCGGCCACGGGGGGCTCGCCGCCCTCGACGGGTTTTTCCACCTCATTGTCCATGGCTGCGGGCTCGTCGTCCACGACGGGTTTTCCCACCTGATCGTCCATGGCTGCGGGCTCGTCATCCACGACGGGTTTTTCCACCTGATCGTCCATGGCTGCGGGCTCGTCATCCATGGCGAAGTTATCATCCAGCGCCTCGGGCTCGTCCGCCACGGCCGCAGGCTCGTCGTAGAGATCCATGGGTTCCGGCTCCGCGCCGGGGGCGGCGGCCTCCACTACTTCGGTGTCCGGCGTCTCAAGCTCCGCGCCCGTGCCGTTTGCAAAGGCGGGCAGCAGGCAGCTGCACACGAAAATCAGCGCGAAGCACAACGCAAGCACCCGTTTGGCCAGCGGAAGCTTTTTCGCCGTGTGTTTTGCAAGATTTTTACGCATTTTTCATGCCCTCCTTTGGTGTAGAGTCCGGGGTCGTGTCCATTCCCGATGCCTCGCAACAAAAAAAAGCCGCATCCGCACCCCGCCTGTCACAGCGGTGTTGAATGCAGCCGAACTATCTTCTGGTTTTCTGGCGTTTCCCTCCGGGGAATGCCAACACAAAAGACTCCAAGCTTTGCGTCCCCGGCTCACGCCAGGTTTGCCAAAGTTTTCAGTTTTGCGGGATGTTCCCGGCTGCTGGTACTATCCTACACAGTCCGGGATGCAAAAGGTGTCATTCGGTGGCGGGGCGCTGATTTTTCCGCCTGGCCACCCGGCCCTTGCACTGGCATTATTTTACCAAATTTGGCCTTGTCCATGCAAGTGTCCAAATGGACACAAAAACGGAATTTGCGTCTGTTTCTATCCAAAATCAGCCATTTCTTGTAGGGATTGCCCAATAAATCCCCCCAAAAGTTTGTGCACTCCACCAACAAAAAGTTACAAATTTGTGTCTGCTAACCCGTGCAAAACAGACGCGGGTCGGATAAATCAGTATGACTATTCCGGTTGCGTTGGCGGGAGTTTCTGGAATTTTATCCGTTTCCGGGACTTCCCGGAAACGTTGCGGGATGCCAAAGCCTCTCACTTTGAAAGACTCCCCCGGCCGGGGGAGGTGGCACGAAAGTGCCAGAAGGGGGCAAGGTGGCACGGCGAAGCCGTGACGGAGAGGGCAAGGATGCTGACAAAAAGCAAAAAACACAGCGATACAAGCCCTGTTTGTCAGAGACATCGCATCGCTGTACTTTCGTGTTTTATTTTGCCGGGCTTGCCCTCTCAGGCGCTGGCGCGCCAGCTCTCCCAAAGGGAGAGCCCTTGGCAAAGAGATTTCGTTTTCGATGAAACCGATTTGCGTTTGCTGGAAAACGTCACGGAATGCCAAAGCCTCCCCTGCTAGGGGAGGTGGCATCGAGCGAAGCGAAGATGTCGGAGAGGTTGTACAGAGCAGCACCTGCGTTATTTCGTTCCCTCGAAAGGCGTCCTTTGTCCAACCTCTCAGTCTCGCATCCGCTCGCCAGCTCCCCTGGCAGGGGAGCCCTTGGCAAAGAGGTCAAGCCCTCGTGTACGCCTCCATGCCGTGGTCAGCAGGCGGATAGTACTCCATCAGGCTGATGTAGTCCTCGCAGTGGTGGCAGAACGCCGCCCGCACCACCACATCGGCGGAGTCGGGCTTCATGGACATGAACATAAAGATGTACCGGGCCATGGCGGCCACCGTGCCGCTGTCGATGCCGTAGTACAGGCCCACGGCCAGCACCGGGATGACGGCCTGCTGCACCCGCTGGGGCACTTCCACATGGTAGGTCTTGCCCCGCAGGGTGAGGTTGCCGTCGTTCTGCTCCAGCTTTTCCAGCAGGGGGCGGCTCAGGGCGGAGGCGTTGTGGACGCTCTTTTCCAGCTTTGCCTCGTCCACGTTCCGCATGTTGCCCAGGCCCCGCAGGCGGGCCTCCACTTCCTCGTCGGTCAGGAGATAGCCCTCGGTGCACTCGGCCTCGTTGCGGAGGAAAGCGCACTGGATCATGTCCATCAGCACGGCCTCGTACTTATCGTGGAACTGCTGCTTGCTGCCAAAGAACGTTTCCAGCCGCTCCATGACGCCGTCGGTGTCCTCCTTGGTGGCCAGCCCGCTGATGGTCAGGGGCACCTCGCTGAAGCTGGCGCCCCGGACATCCAGGTCGGCCAGCTCTTTCTCGTTCTGGGTGGAGGGCAGGAAGCGGTCATTGCCGTTCCGGTGGTAGCCCCACTCGGCGGGCAGCACCCGGGGGACGAGGTCGCCGCTGGAAAGGATATTATAGATGTTGCTGGCGGCCCAGGTGGTTTTCAGGGTACCGTCGGCGTTGTGGTTGTTGTCGTAGTCCAGCTGATAGTCCGGGTAGCTGGCGGCGGTCAGGGCCACCGGCGTGGCAAACGTGTAGACGAAGACGTTTTTGCGGTCGATCTCGGGCAGGTCTTTGTTGATCCGCCCTGCCAGCAGGTTGGCGACGGCCGCGCCCCGGCTGTAGCCGCCCACCCAGAGCTTGATGGTGCCCGTCCCGCCCGGCTGGGCGGCCGCCCTGGCCAGATAATTTCGGAGGGCGGTCAGCACCTCGTTCACCGGGATGACAAAGCCCGCGTGGCCCGCCCCCACACCGGTGTGCAGGTTGCTGACCCACTCGCCGCCGTAGCCGCCGCCCCGCAGGATGACGGCCACGATGGTGGTGCGCTGGCCGTTCAGGGGGATGGTCTTCCGGGCCAGGCTGTGGCCCACAAAGTCCCCGGCCTGCCCCACGTCGATGTCGTAGTGGTAGAACTCGGGGTCGGCAAAGCCCAGCGTCGCAAAGGCGTCGGCAAGGTTGGCCTCCCGGCCAACCTCCCCGTTGGCCCAGTACCGGGCGTCGCTGGCTGCCGTGTTGAACGCGGCCCCCACCAGCCCCAGGCTGGCCAGCGCCAGGCTGTGGTCGTACTCCAACGCGGAGTGGGCAAAAAAACTGTCACTATAATAGTAGTCATGGGGCACGTCGGTCAGGCTCAGCTCACTGCGGAACCGCATGGAATAGCGGCCATCCGCCACCGCCCGGCCCACCGCGCCCTGCGTGTTTTCCGCCGCCGCCCTGGGCACTGCCAGCGCCGCCGCCGAAAGGGCCAGCGCTTTACAAAAATCACGTCGTTTCATGGGGTCTGTTTTCCCTCCTGACGGGTCCAACTCTGTGGAATATTTTGTTTTCTGGCGATAGTATACCGTATTTTATCACAAGACACAATGTATAATTTGCAAAAAAACGGCCTGCACTTTACCATGCAGGCCGTTTTGTGGTATTCTGTTCTCAGTGCTCCATCTGCTTGCAGTAGTCCACGATGTGGTGGAACATCTGCTCCACGGCGGGGGCCATGGCGGTGGGCCGCTGGACGGCCAGGCCGACCACACGGTCTTCCTCCGGGTCGATGGGGTAAATTTTGATGTTGGCGGTGCACTGGCGCAGCAGCAGCCGGGGCATGATGGAGATGCCCAGGCCCGCCTCCACCATGGCGATGTTGGACTGGTCATCAATGACATGGCAGCGGCGCTCGGTGCTCAGGCCGTACTTTTTGAGGAACTGGCGCATCTCGGCGTCGGTGGCGTCCCACTGCACCACGAAATTCTGGCCATCCATCAGGGCGGGGGTCATCACGCCGTTTGGCGGCTCCGGCCAGTCGCCGGGTGTGATGCAGAGCAGCGGCTCCTTGAACAGCTCGGTGAGGGTAAATTCCTCCCGGCAGGTGGAGGAGAGGAACGCCAGGTCGATCTGGCCCGTGCGCAGCCACTCCTTGACATCATCGTAAGTACCCTGATATACTTCCACTTCGATCTGCGGGTACTGGGCCATAAAGCCCTTGAGGATGCCCGGCAGCATCCCGGCGCAGACGGAGTTGAAGGCGCCCAGCTTCACCTTGCCCTTTTCCAGGCCGTTGAGGCGGGCAATGCTCTGCTTCAGCGCCTCGTCGCTGTTGAGCACCGCCCGGATGGACGGATACAGCGAGGCACCGTAGCTGGTCATGGTCACGCCGTTCTTCCCGCGATTAAATAAGGTAAAGCCCAGTTCTGCCTCCATCACCGCGATGGCATGGCTGATGGCCGAGGGGGTCAGGTGCAGCTGCTGTGCCGCCTTGTTAAAGCTGCCCTGGCGGGCCACAGCATCAAAAATCTCATAAGAAAACAGCGTCATACCTCAATGCCTCCTTCCCGTTACTCGTTCGGAGACGCCCGATCTTCTGTGAATCTTTTTCATCTTGCTCTTGCTGGAGTTCAATTTTCTTTTTGAGTGTACTATCCCGCCCGGCCTTTGTCAAGCACCCAAGCGGAAATTTCCACAAAAAATAAGGACTTTCCTGCAACAGAAAGTCGAATCCACACTCTTTTGGAGGGTTGTTTATGGTTGTTCCCCAAACACAGCGCCCCGCGCTCAGCGGCACGGCCCTCAAGCGGCTGGCCCTTTGCAGTATGCTGCTGGACCATCTCGGCGCGTCCTGCCTGGAAGCTGGCGTCTTTTCCCGCCCGGGGCCCATTTCCGAGCCGCTGCTCACGCTGGATGTCTGCCTGCGGTGGGCCGGGCGGCTGGCATTCCCCCTCTACTGCTTCTTGCTGGTGGAGGGCTTCCTGCACACCCACAGCCTCCGGCAGTACGCCGGGCGGATGCTGGCCTTTGCGCTGGTGAGCGAGCTCCCCTTTGACCTGGCCTTTTTCCACACGCTGATCTACCGGGGCCACCAGAACGTTTACTGGACGCTCTTTTTCGGGCTGTGTGCCTTGGGCTGTTTGCGGCATTGCGGGGAGCGGAGCGCCCCGGGCATTTTCAGCGCCCTGGCTCTGGCCGTGCTGGCGGAGCTCCTCCGCACGGATTACGGGGCCATCGGGGTGCTGCTCATCGTGGTCCTGTACATCACACGGGCCTCCCGGCCCCTGCAGTGCCTGTTCGGGGCCGTGGCCGTCTGCTATGAGCTGCCCGCGCCGCTGGCGTTCCTGCCCGTCTCTCTTTATAATGGTCAGCGGGGCCGCTGCTCCAGGGCCGAGCAATGGGCGTTTTACCTCTTTTACCCCGCCCACCTGGCCCTGCTGGCCGCCGTGACCAACCTGCTGCTCTGAAAACCCGATAAGAATGGAAAAAGCCCGGTGATTTCAAAGAATCATCGAGCTTTTTCTTGGCGGAGTAGGAGGGATTTGAACCCTCGCGCCGTTGTTTAGACGACCTACGCCCTTAGCAGGGGAGAAAATCCAAGCACTTTCAAACGAACTGCCGCACAAAAAAGGAGTGCTCATGTAATGTTTTGGAAGTGCATTTTCTCGCCATCTGCCATCAATCCCCCATTTTACGCCCTGTCACATTTCAGCAAATCCAGACCTTTTGCAACGCTTTTCAGCGCTTTTGGCACAATTCGACACTTTTCGTTTACACTCTTTCTTGGATATTCCACAAGTCGGAAAGGATGTGTTTAAAAGTGCCCATCACTGATTCTTCCACGCTCTCGCTGCGCATTGCTCAGACACTCCGGCCTCTGGGCATCATCCGCAGTATGCGTTCTTACTCCATCATTGCCGACTGCCTGCGGCTTATCTGGGAACAGGAGGACCGTCTGGAAGCTGTCCAGAAAGAGGTCTATGAGCCGATTGCTGACAAGCAATGCAGCGACTGGACGGCTATTCAAAGCACCATCCGTCGGGCCGCACAGACCGCATGGCACACCAACCCTTCCCGTGTGCAGGAACTGGCGGGCTACCCGTTGGATGGCTGCCCCAGCGCTGTGCAGTTTCTTGAGATGCTGTACAACGATCTTGCTCGTAATTCAGTCTAACTGAAAAGCTGCTGCGTAGACCTTCCTATGCAGCAGCTTATTTTTTAGGCTTTTCGTAGGCAAACAGATAGCCTAGCAAAAATGTAATAACCGTTTTATCTAGATCCAGTATTGTTGTTAGTATAGAGCTAGATGCTTTATCATTCCACAAAACTATGGTATCGATAATGTACAAAACTGCACCACCCACTAAGCAGGCGCATAGTAAACTGAACGCATTGTCTTTTAAATGGATCTCTTGCTCGGCCTTTTTTGCTTGCGCTCGGCGCTCTATCTTTTCCGCATCCTCGGATGGGATATCATAGATTGCAGCTCCCGCGCTTGCGGCAGACGCCGGAAGTTCCTGCTCCGACTCCGGAGAGTTCACTTCATAATCATCCGAAGCCATCAACCAATTTCCTCCGCCTTAATATCATCCTCTTTGAGGAACGGTAACCGTTCTTCCTTTGCCTTACGCCACGCAGAACCTTCCATATGTGTCAAATTGGACAAGGCAATGCCAGACCATAATTTGTACCGCTCCCACACGGCACTAATAGCCTGATACGCTTCCGGCGCACCTTGCTCCGAAAGGACACTTGCACTGCCATTTGCATTTTTCGCAAACATTGTGATCGGGCTGGAATGGAACGACCTGAATTCTTCATACACACTCGGAAGCACCGGACCATACGGCCACGGTTCAAAGCGTTCGTTGAACAGCGGCTGCCCCGTTTTCTTCAAATACTCTCTGTGCGAGAAATAAAGAAGTCTTTGTAATTTCATCGGAGTAACGGGGATTTTTTCTTTAAATGCCTTGTACAGAATCGTATTGCACGCAGCTTGAACCGGTACAGTAATCATCATACTTTCAACCCCCTTCCTACTTATAGTATATAATACATGTGTTAAATTTGCAATCGTTCCACGCCTTTTTATTGCAAATTTGTAAACTTTTTATAAACGTTTCACTTCAGCTTGTTCATGGCGTCCAGCTTTTCTTCCAGCGGGATGTGGGTGTAGCCCAGCGTGACCGCATAGTCTGTGTGGCCCAGCACTTCCTTTATAATGGCCGGGGCGACCTTTTCCACAGCCAGCAGCGTGGCCGTGGTGTGGCGCAGACAGTACGGTGTCATGTCTGGCTGCAAACCCACACGCTGGGCCATGTCGTGCCACTCGGCATAGAAGGTTTTCTCGTCCACCTCACACAGGCGCTTGGTGCCGCTGCGGTAGGCTTCCCGCACAAGCGGCATGATCTTGTCCGGGAAGATGATCTGCCGGGCCTTGCCGGCATCCGTTTTGATGCCGCCGGTGCAGTACTGTTCAGCCAGGTGGGTGTGCGCTTTCAGAATCGTGAGCATCTCACCGGTGCGCACTCCGGTGTAGGCCATGATGAGCCAGTACCGGCTAAACTCGTGGCCGGCATCGTAGTCCTGCCAGATCCGCTGCACCTCGTCCTCGGTCAGGGCGGTGCGTGTGCTGGCGCTGATCGGCGGCAGATCTAGCAGCTTGGAGTAATCCTTATCGGCATACTCGTACTTGAGGGCCAGCGTGTACATCTTGCCCAGCAGGGCCTTGATATCCCGCTTGGGGTAGTACCCGCCCTCGCGGGCGTCCACGATTGGCTGCAGGTGCGCATAGCGCAGGTTCCGGATCTTGGCATTCTTCAGCGGTTCCAGCGCCGCCCAGGCCGTGCGGTAATGGCTGGCTTTGTCCTTGCTCAGCTTGGGCAGGGTCTGCGCACAGATCATCTCCCACAGCTCCTGCAGGGTGGCGTCCTGGGCAAACTCCTGCCCGTTCAACACCAGCTCCCGCATCTCCGGCAGGGCCTGCACGGCATCCCGCTTGGTTTTGAAGCCGCTGCGGATCTTGTGGTAACGCACGCCATCCTTATAGATGTTGATTTCGGCACGCCACTTGCCAGCATTGCCGTACTGGTAGACACTCCCCTCCCCGTTCGACCGGGCACGGGGCTTCCGTGTGGTCACCAGCTTTGCGCCGCACCAGCAGCACCATGCTGCACCGTCCGGCAGCTCCTTGTGGCATTTCGGGCATTCAAACATTCTTTTCACCTCCAGAAGGGCACACTTTGACAAGCCTGCCCTTTTGGAGTACAATAACAGTTGGTTAGGTTGTCTTGTACCCTTGTGGGCAAGCCATTCTGCAAACGCTCTCGGTGTTGGTAGCACCGGGGGCGTTTTTGTTTTGTTCAACTACCGAGGATTCCTCGGCAACTCATAATAAAGCGACCCCGCCATGGTACGCATCATTGAGAGGCGTGGCGGGGTCTGTATCATGCATTTGCATTATATGCCACGCAATAAAGCAAGCTGAAGAACGGTTTTACTCCTTTTTCTCCTCTGCATCTTCTGCTTCAAACTGTGCCTTTAAAAGTTCTATCATGTTCACCATTGGCAACACAATTTTGCCATTGTTAAGAACAGCGGTGGAAATTGTTTCAATTTTCCCGCGCGCAATACTATACAATGCGGTAGACCCGTTAAGCCATAGTGTCGTGAAAAATTCCTCGTCTTTTGTTTCGACCGATGTTGAAAATTCACCGATCAGAACAATATGGTATCCACAGTTTGCATCTTTATTATCCGGGACGGAATAATTTCCATCAAAGGTCAACCGGACACGTCCGATTTTTTCTTTCTGATCTTCTGAAACGGCCGGATTGCTCACCGCCACTTTTACATTTGCATTTAAAACAGCATCTTCGCCGATATCCAATAAATTATTTGTGATGGTGCACTCTGTAATAAAACTATTTTTATATTGGATATTGGCCGAAAACTCATTTATGTTCATTATGCAGCCCCTCCATTTGTCACCTTTCCAAAGTCAAGCCGAATCACATTTGAAAACTCTGTATTTTCAGAAACAATCGTGTGTGCACTCTGCGGGCGAACCGAAACAGAATTTACCGGCACGGATACTTCCTCAAAGACCAGAGGACATTCTACAGAAAGATTCAATGCATTAGCGATCTGCACAAGAGTATCGATCGTATAGTTGCATTCTCCGCTTTCCCAGCGGGATACCATGCTTTGCTTTACACCCATTTTTTCGGCCAGTTCTTTTTGGGATAAATTCAGTTGTTTGCGCGCCTCTCTGATGGTCTTGCTGATTTCAACACGAATTGCAGTTTGAGCCAACTCAACTACAGACATGTTTTCAGCCAAGGATTCCACCAAATCGGCCAATGTTGCTTTGCAGGGCATTTTCATCTCTCCTTCAATAATTCTTCTAAACGCTGTCTTGCAATTGGAATATGTGCCGAATAACTGGTTTTCTTTTTCCCTGCCCGTTCGTGGAACGTAGACAGTAGATAAATATGCTCATTCTGATAAGCAAATATAATGCGAAAATTCGTAGTCGCAAACAGAAAGCGCATTGAACACAACGGGGCTTCACCACTAAGATGTTCCATCGGCGCACCTCTTCCGCCAATGGCCGCATCTCCATACATTTTCAGGTTTGAAAGATATTCTTCCAGCTTAGAAAGAAATTGCCCTTCCATTCCTGCATTTTTTAGAAGCACAACCAGTTCTTTCAAGGTGTCAGAATGTAATATCAGCATATCATCATATTCAGAAAACAACTGGATCAGTAATTTCAAGAATTGATCTTTGTTCAGAAAAATCACTTCCTCCTATTGCAGAGTATATCACTTAAAAGTGATACTTACAACATTTCAATAAAATTTCACGCATTCTTGAACATCATATACCTTTTCACCCCACCCAGTGGGTCCAGCCCACGGCCTTGCCCTCGATCTGCACGTTGTTCAGTTCCGGGCCGGTGTAGACCATGGGCGCATAGGCGGCGTTTGCGGGCATCAGGGTCAGGGTGCCGTTCTGGTAGTACACCCGCTTGAGGGTGGCTTCCTCGCCGATGCGCACCGCGGCGATCTCGCCGTTTTCTACCTCGGGCTGGATGCGGATATACACCACGTCCCGGTCATGGATGCCGGCACCCTCCATGCTGTCGCCGTGGCAGGTGAGGGAGAAATCGCACCGGATGTTCTCCGGCACGTCCACGATTTTTTCAATGTTCTGCTGGGCCAGGATGGGCGTGCCGCAGGCGATCGAGCCCACCAGCGGGATCTTCTTCATCTTGGGCATCGGCTCAAACCCCTTCGGGATGGGCCGGGGTGCGGGGGCAGCGGAATGATCGAGCACAATCGGATCAGCAATCTTAATATCCGTACGGCCATACAGATAGTTCATATCCACATTAAACAGGTCAGCGATTGCCTCCATGGTCTCAAACCCCGGCTCTCGCTCCCCACGCTCATACATGTTTACACTGCTCTTGGACAACTCCAACTCGTCCGCAAGCCGCTGCTGTGACCAGCTTTTTTCACGGCGCAGCGATTTCAGCCGCTCTGCAAAAGTTGCCATTTAGCCACCTCCCTATATTATTACAATCAAATAATAGCACATATCGTGCACAAATTCAAGCACAAAAAGTGCACTATCATTTTATGCACATTTTGTGCACTCTGCGAATAGATTTCTTTCTCCACTTTGAGTACAATAAGTGCACAGAAAGGAGGTGACCACCACGGATGGACAGTAAGACAATCGGCCATAAGCTGCGTGCGCTGCGTGGCGAAATGGACGCAAAAACCGTTGCTGATGCGCTTGGAATCAGTACTTCGGCGCTTTTTATGTATGAGCGTGGCGAACGTATTCCCCGCGATCAGATCAAGAAGCGCATCGCCCAGTACTTCGGCCAGAGTGTCGAAGAAATTTTTTTCGCAGAGTGAGTACATATTGTGCTCATTTCAAAGGAGGTGAGGAAGATGAAGCAGCTCTTGGACCTTCCCACATACCCTGTAACGCTCTCCACTATGGAGCGACCGCCCAGAAACGATGCGGAGCGTACCGTGCAGGGAATCTGCAAGACTTCTGACTGTAATGAAATAGCAAAAAAGCTATCCAGCGGCAACTGGATAGCTTTTGATGCAGAGATTGCAGCAGACGGCTCTATCACCTATGTTTTGGGCTGGGTGTAACATCAGCAAGTTTCATTTCAATGAAGGGCCCATCTGGTTCAGTCGGTTCTCCTGGCTGTTCCCAAAGCAGCGAACATTCTGTGTACTGCTTGTTGATCCCAGGCAGAACCACTTCGCGTTCATGCCAAAGCGTCCAGCCACAGTTTATGTATCGCTGTGCATCTGCCCAATGCGTTACAACCACACGATTCATTGTTACCACCTCCTTCCTGTTTTTCTCCATTTTACCGCAGGAGCGAGGTGCTCACAAGGAGGTCAAACCCACATGAACGACTTAACCACATTCTCAAACCCCGAGTTCGGGCAGGTGCGCACCGTGGAGATCAACGGCACGCCCTGGCTGGTCGGCAAGGACGTTGCCATTGCACTGGGGTACAAGAATCCCAGCAACGCCATTCTCAAGCACGTTGACGACGAGGACAAACGGCTTGAGGTTCTGCCGCAGGGGGCAGATACCCAAAACAGGGATGTGCCCTCTGCAAGCGCTGGGATCGTGAAACACGACACCCTCTCCGGTGCCACTAAGACCGCCCTCATCAACGAGAGCGGCCTGTACAGCCTGATTTTGAGCAGCAAGATGCCCAAGGCCAAGGCCTTCAAGCACTGGGTCACCAGCGAGGTGCTGCCCGCCATCCACAAGACCGGCGCATACGAGAGCTTCCAGGCCAAGCAGCACATCGAGCAGCTGGAAGCCACCAACACCCGGCTGAACGCCGCCATTCAGGCCGTGAGCGAAGCCAAGGCCGCCCTGGCCAACGTCACGGCCATGCGTGACGACTTCATCAAAGACCGGGATGATTTCAAGGAACACTTCCAAAAATGGAAGTCCCTGTACGGCGGTGCCTGCGACCGGCTGCGCAGAGCGGAGAACCTTGTGCAGCAGGCGCAGGGCGAGCTGAACAGCCGCATTGACCAGCTGAGCATCGTGGCCTTTGGCCTGCCGGGCTTTGACGAGATCATGCAGACGGCAATGGAGATTGCCCTGCCGGACAAGAAGGAGGAATGATCTATGGAAAAGACCCCGTTCCCCACTACGCTGGACGAGCTGGAGACCTACCCCCAGCAGACCCTGACCGCCGAACAGGTGGCGCAGTTTCTGGGCTGCAGCGTGCAGTCCATCCGCAGCCAGGCGCAGATCGACGCCGGAGCCCTGGGCTTCCCGGTGATCCTGTACGGCAGCACCATCCGCATCCCGCGTCTGGGCTTTATCTACTTCATGCGCTATGGTCGCACCAGCGTCCAGAAGCGCAGCTACAAGTAAGGAGGACATTATGACCACCACAATTATCCCCGCCCGTGAACGGGCGCAGGCCCCCATCGGCCTGCCGTACATTGCGCCGCTCATGGCGCACGCTTGGTTCCGGTGCGATATCACCGCAGGGTCTGGCATCTACAAGCTGGGCCGAGATGTGGCCGGGCTCAAGTCCGTACCCATCCAGATCTTTGCCAACGGCGAATGGCACACCGTCGTAGGCTGGGACAACGATAAGTGCTACCCCGCATGGCAGCGTGGGCTGAATTTGGAAGAGGAGGAAGAGACATGAAGATCAAATCCACCGTTTTGCATGTGCTGGCCGTCGCCTGTATGGGCGTGGGCCTGCTGTACGGCATGGGCATTGAGGGCGGTGCCCAGCTGGGCCAGCCCGTCTCGGATGGCGAGTTTATCACCGCGCTGGTGCTGGTGCTGGCAGCTGTCTTTTTCATGCGCTTGGGTTTTGCTGCCCAGGACGCCGAGGAGCGGGCCAGCAAGAAGGTCCACAAGGAGCCCCGCAACACCGTCAAGGGCAAGCGGAAGGTGGGGTAAGCCCCATGCCTGACCTCGTTAACAATGCCTTTTGGTACACCGTGTGGGACGCCAAAACCGGCGACCTGCTGGCCAGCGGCACGGCTGCCATGTGCGCCCGGCGGCTGGGCTGCGCCAGCGCCAACAGTTTTGCCGCTTCCGTCTGCCACTGGCTCAAGGACGGCAGGCAGCACGTCAAGTACATTTGCCAGCGGGAGCTCATCCCGCGCAGCGAGGTGGACAGCCTGCCCCGCAAACCAAAAAGGCCCGCCCGTGTTCGCAGCACGGACGAGCCCAAAGGATGATGGATTTTCTACTCACCATCATCCTGATGATATCACATCAGAAAGGATTTTACAAATGAAAGGTATTTTGATCGAGCCGGGCAAGTCCCCGGAAGTCACCTCTCTGCCGGACACCCTGCAGGGCATCGAGGCCCGTCTGCAGTGCCCCTGTGAACAGAAGGTTTTGCCCCGCACGCCGGCAGTGCTGGTGTACGGCATTTATGGCAGAGGTTTGTGCCGTACATATCGCGGCCAGAACATCTACGGCCCCATCCTGTGCTACGGCTGGCGGAACAACACCCTGCAGCCCCTGAGCAAAGATCTGCAGTCTGAGATGCTGGACCGCCTGAAGGACACGGAGGTGCGGGTATGAGCACCTACATCTGCAAATGCGGGCGGCGGGTGCAGAAATCCAGCAATGCCGACAACACCCGCAATCGTCTGAAAGGGTACGGCCCGGGCCATGAATGTTACGGCTGCCCTTACGTCCTGTCGTGGGGCACCTACGAGTGGAACGAGGAGGCCAAGAGCTTAGAGCAAAAGGCCAAAGGTTATGAATGTCGCATGAGCAAAACGCTTGCTTATGATTCCAGGTTTATCGGCTCCACCAAGGACAAATGCACCTGTTCTGTCGTCAGTCTGGATTTTGATTTTTTGGAGCAGATCAGTTCCTGGGTCAAGAAAACTTTTACATCAGGTGAGTTGACTGGGTACTTTTCTCGAGGCGAGATTCGAGCCACAGACTACTGCCACAATGGCCGCTACCAGTACACGCTGTGCTGTGCTCAAAACAAAAAGGGCATTGCAGCTAAAGCAGCATTGTTTGAACATTTCTTCAACTCGGGCGGCAGCCGCAAGGATATGACCCCGCAGCAGGAAATGGAAAAGGTTCTGGCCGACATCAAAAAGGCAACTCAGGCAAAGGAGAAACTGGAATGTACGACGATGGATTCTGCGGCCCCGTCCGAGAATGCGGACGCTTCTTCTGCGACTGGTGGTGCGCCTTTGACGACTGGAACGACCTTGATGACGAAACCTGCCCATTCAGCCCCGCAAGACAAAACCCCAACCTCCTTCCCGATGAACTCTCTTGCCGCCCCCACCTTTGATTTCTCCGCCCTGGGCGACCTGTCCGGGCAGGCTGCAGAGGCTGACCAGCAGTTCGATTTGCACTATGGCACCGCACAGGACGAGTATCTCATCTCCTGCATCTATCTGGCCCGGGTGCACGCCCTGACGGCCAAGGCTGGCCGCTATGGCGGCGGTACATGGACAAAGTGGTACGAGAGCAAGGGTTTGAGCCATGGCAGCGCCACAAAGATGGTGCAGAACGGCGACGCTTTTAAATCGTCAACTGTTGACGAATTAAAATGCCTGCCGGAGCTGACCCGCAAAGATCTGAATCTGATTGCCCGCTCTGGCTGCGCCGAGCAGCTCACCGCTACCGCCGGGGACAGCCAGCGGGTGCAGGAGCTGCTGGCCCAGATCAAGGCCAAGGATGACGCCATTGCCGCCGAAAAGGAGCGTGCCGACGCCGCAGAGGCCCGGGAGGAAGAGGCCTGGAAACTGCAGAGCAAATCCGAAGCCAAGGCCAAGGACGCCGAAACCGAGCTGGAAGCCGTGACGGCAGACCTGAACGGCCTGTACGACCGGGCAGCGCAGGCGGAAGCCAGGAACACCGCCCTGCTGGATGAGCGTGCCGAGTACGTCCAGCGCATCAAGGAGCTGGAGAGCCGGCCCATTGAGGTGATGCACGACCCGGAGGAGACCGACCGGCTGGCCCATCAATATGCCTATGGCATTGCGGCGGACATGACCGAGGAGCTGCGCACCAAGAACAACCAGCAGTCCCAGACCATTGCCGCCCTGCAGAAGGAGCTGGAAGCCGCCCGCAGCACCAACGGCTATGACCCGCAGTCAGATCTGGAAACGGTCTGCGCCTGCATCGGCAGCATGGAACAGATGTGGGGCACGGCCCTGCCGGCCTACGAGCGCCTGACCGGCAAGGACCTGCGCACCGCCACGGATACCCTGCAGGATGTGATCGGCCGGCTTTACGGCGACATGGCCCGCACTGCGGAAGATGGGGAGGACTGACCATGAACCCGATGTATGATCTTGCCCTGGACGGCTACGGCCCGCCGCTGGAGCCGCCGGACGACTACTATTTTGCCGACAGAGAGGAGCCTGCAGAAGATGACGAATGAACTGACCGTCCGGGTGGAGCACCCGGAGCTGCCTGCGATCCGGTGGAACGAGGCCGAGGTGCAGCAGAATCTGACCGAGATGCTGGCCGCCTACACCGGGCGGGTATACACCCCGGAATCCATCAAGGACGCCAAGGCCGACCGGGCCGCCGTGAACAAGCTGGACAAGCAGCTGGCCGACGCCGCCCGGGGTGCCAAGGCCTTTTACACCAAGCCGCTGGAAGAGTTTTTACAGCGCACCAAGCAGATGCAGGCCCAGTGCAAACAGGTTTCCGGTGCCATTGACCAGCAGGTCAAAGCCGTGGAAGAAGCCGAGCGGCAGGACAAGGCCGACGCCCTGCAGGCCGTTTATACGGATTGTATTGGCGAGCTGCGGGAGCTGATCCCTTTTGACCGTCTGCTGGTGCCCCAGTGGCTCAACAAGAGCTATGACCTTGCAAAGGCAAGCCGGGAGCTGCGCAAGAGCGTGGAGACCCGGCGGGATGAGCTGAAGATCATCCGGGACACCTGCGGCGAGGATGCCGAGAACTGCGTCCTGGAGTATCTGCGGGAGCTGAGCCTGAACAGCGCCCTGGCCGAGCACACCCGCCGCCAGAGCGCCCGGGAAGCCCGGCAGCGTGCCGAGGCCGAACGGCTGGCCGCAGAGCGTGCCCGGGCCGCTGCCCCGGTCATCCTTCCGCCCAGCGAGGAAGAGCGCCAGATCAAAGCAGAAGCCGCCGCAGAGGCCCAGAGCAACGCCTTTATCACGGCGTCCGGCCGGCTGGACTGCGAGGTGTTGCAGCGCTTTGCAGAGCCCGCAGCAGCCCCGCAGCCCGCCCGCAGGCGGTATTCCTTCTGGGTGGAGTTCACCCCGGAGGACATTGCATGGTTCAAGCAGGGGGCTGCAGAGCGCGGCTTCCGTTATGGTTCCGTAAAATAATTTTGGAGGTATTTACTTATGGCATTCTCTCGTCCCGGCGCACCCGCGCCCACCGCATCCGGTTCCGCTGCCAACGCCCAGGCGCTGGCCAACCGCTCCATCCAGAACGCTGCCCGTGCCGGCAGCACGGCCCTGCAGGCCGCTTCCCCGTCCGTGCCGGTGGAGATCACCGCGGCGGACGGCCAGCGCCTCGTCGTCAGTTTTGACGAAGTACGGCGTTTTGTTTGCGACAAGGCCACCGACGCCGAGTGCAAGATCTTTCTGGAGACCTGCAAGCAGTACAAACTGAACCCCTTTACCAAAGAGGCTTACCTGATCCACTACGACAACAAGAACGAGGACACCGCCAGCACCATCGTGCTGGGCAAGAGCTGCTACATGCAGATGGCCGAGCGCAACCCCAACTTTGACGGCTTTGAAGCCGGCGTGATCGTCCTGACGGCTGACGGCCAGCTGCTGAACCGTGAGGGCTCCATCGTCTATGACGGAGAGACCGGCGGAGAGACCCTTCTCGGCGGCTGGGCTAAGGTCTACCGCAAGGACCGCACTCGGGCCAGCTATGAGGAGGTCAAGCTGAGCGAGTACAACACCGGCAAATCCCTCTGGGCTGCCAAGCCCTCCACCATGATCCGCAAGGTGGCACTGGTGCACGCCCTGCGGGAGGCATTCCCGTCCACCTTTGGTTCCCTGTATGATGAGAGCGAGGTGCGGGTGGACGCCGAATCCACGGCCCGCGAGGTGGAGCCGGAGGAGCTGCCGGTGCTGGACCCCTATGCCGGTACCAGACGCCCCCGCAAGACTGCCGGCACGCTGATCCCGTCCCCGGAGGAGCCCGCAGCGGAGGGCGCTGCAGAGGATCCCTTTGCAGGCGGTGAGCCGGTATGATCATCCAGACCAAGACCGGCGTGCAGATCACCGGCGAGATCCGCAGCGACCCGGAAGTCCGCTCCGCCGGGCAGAAAGAGGTGCTGAAGTTTGACCTCAAGGCCAGCAGCACCAAGGGCCCCGACGGCAAATGGCAGAGCTTTTTTGTGGGCGTGAACGCCTGGCATGGCATTGCCGAGCGGGATGGCATGTACCAGAAGGGCGACGTGGTCACCGTGACCGCCCGGGAGCTGAAAAGCCGGGAATACAACGGAAAGACCTACTACAATGTGGACGCGGACAGCATCGTGCCGGATGATCTGGTGCAGCTGCGCTGGATGCAGCAGATGATCGACATGATGGCCCAGCCCGCACCCCCGCCGGAGCTGGAGCCCACCGACGAAGCCACGCCCTTTGACCCGCCGCCGGCATCCGAGCCCACACCGGTGCAGACCAGCCTGACCGGCGGCCAGATGTACACAGGGGAAGCCCTCTCCGACTACGCGCCCCGGCCCAAGCAGGAAGCTGCCCCGCCCGCCGGGGATGACGCCCTCATTGATGACGACGCGGATGACCTGCCGTTTTAAACGCCCTGTCCGGAAGGAGGTGAATGCCATTGGAGGACAAAAAGCACCGCAGCGTGATCCTGTTCAGCGAGTGGAAAAAACCGCTGCGATCCCTGAGCCTGGAGCAGAAAGGCCTCATCCTGGACGCCCTGCTGGATTTTCCGGACGGCCGCCGCCCTGATTTTGAGGACCCGCTGCTGGCCATGGCGTGGGAGTTCATGGAGGGTGGACTGGAGGCCAACGCCAAAAAGTGGGACGAGATCCGGGAGCGTCGGTCAGATTCAGGTCGCAAAGGTGCTGAAAAGCGCTGGAAACAGGGCGGCAAAGAGACCGGTTCAGATAGCAAAAATGGCAAATGCCATAACGCCGATGGCAAAAATAGCTTATATGTTTCTGTATCTGATTCTGTATCTGTTTCTGGTTCTGATTCTGCTTCTGGTTATGGTTCTGTTTCTGATACTGATTTTGTATCGTCGTCCTCATCGTCCGACGATGGCGACCCGGACGACGATGACCAGACGACGACCCACCAGATCGTGAATGAATTTGAATCCTGCATCTGTAAGCTGAGCGCCAACGGAAAGGCAGAGCTGAACGGCTACGCTGAACGGCTGGGGCCGGAGCTGGTGCAGGAGATCCTGTCCAAGTGCATTGACCTGGGGGCCCGCAGCTGGGCCTATGTGCGCAGGGCGCTGGCGGAAGCCGAGGCTCAGGGCTGCAAGTCGGTGGAGGAATACCGCCTGACCAACCCCATCGGGGCCGGGCGGAATATGCGAGTGGACCGGATAAGGCCAAGCGGGAACGACATCCTGGCCAACGCGACCCGCCGCAGGCCGCTGATCAAACCAGAGGCGGCTGCGGATGGCCTGGAGCAGAACCTGCGGCGTCTGAAGAAAAAAGAAGCGGCAAAGGAGGGCACGCCCGATGTGCCGGAACCCTGAATACTACCCGGACCCCACCGCAGGCGCGGCCCTCCGGCAGCTGCGCAGAAAGGAGAACCGTTTGAACACCGGAAAACAATTTGAAGCGGACTGGAAGAAGTCCATCCCGCCGGATGCCTGGTGCTACCGCCTGAAGGACAGTGCGGCCACCTACTATGGCGGCAACGAGAACCTGAGCTTCTCCGTGGACAACATCTGTGACTTTGAGGTCTACCGCTACCCGCTGCACCATTACTTTGAGCTCAAGACCATCGAGACACCCAGCATCCCGCTGGAAAAGATCCTGGGCAAGTTCGACCGGGATAAGCAGCGGTATCACAAGCTCAAGCACATCACCGACATGGCCGCTGCGGCGTCCTACAAGGGCCAAACGGCCCATGTGGTGATCAACTACCGGGGCAGGGTCAACCGCACCTTTGCCGTGCCTGCCAGCGCCGTGCTGGAGTACATGCGCACCCAGACCCGCAAGAGCATCCCCTGGCAGTGGGCCGCCCTCAACGGCATCGAGGTGGCGCAGCACCAGCTGCGGGTCCACTGGCGGTATGACGTGGACGGGTTGCTGAAGCAGCTAGAAGGAGGAAACATATGACAATTGGAACCGCAATGCTTGGAGCCTTTCTGCTGCTCTGTTTTACCGGGATGTGCGTAGCCGCCATTTACGGTCTGGTATATCTTCTGGTTGACCATCCTGTCATCTTGTTTTCCATAGCGGCCGCAATCGTTTTTGCGGGTTACACAGCTATTTTTTACGTTGGAGGGAACGCAGCATGATCCAGAGCTGGACACCTGAGAGTGACAACCCGAAGCCGGGGGAAGCCGCCGGGGTGCAGACCGTCCGGGCATGGTTCGAGCGCCTGCCAAAGATGCGGGCGCAGATCCGGCAGCAGCAGGAGCACATCGCCAGCCTGCGCAGTGCTGCCACCACGACCACGTCCAGCACCTCCAGCGCACCCGGACACTCCGGCACCAGCGACAAGGTGGGCACCAACAGCGATTCGGCCATGGATGCAGAATCCAGGCTGGCCGAGCTGAAATGCCAGTATGCCGAGATGCAGAAAGATGCCATTGAAGTGGCCTACATGCTCCACGCTGATCCGGCGTCTGTGAAGCGCAGCAAGTGCATTGTGATGTTTTATGTTGAGGGGTACAAACAGAAAGACATTGCCCCGGAAGTGGGCTATTCAAGCCCTGGTAAAGTTTCACAGGCAATTTCTGATGGGCTGCACCAGCTCGCCGAACTTGTGAGCGAACTGAATCTTAGTTGATTTTGTCCAATTTCTCCAAATCAGCCGCCGCTGCTTTGTAATACCGTCGGTATTTACAGGGTAACAACAAAAGGTTTATTCTAGTACCATCGGCAATGCCGCAAAGGCAAACCGATGCACGCAGTCTCCGCACCGTGTCCCCGCTGCTTGACCACGCGGCGCGCGGGCTGCTTCTGTGCTTCTGTAGCTCAGTTGGTAGAGCAGAGGATTGAAGTTCCTTGTGCGCTGGTTCGATTCCATCCGGAAGCACCACTTCGCCGCCGACCCCGTAGGCGGTCAGACCCTGACGCATGGGCCGACATCTCCCACCTTTGGCTTGCGTGTAGAGTGGCAGTGCATCCTTAGCTGTCCTCGCAACCTCCGCACGCGTGACGGAGGCCATGGAATCCGCAGGCGGGTTTGATAGGCTTTCCCGCCGGATGTGCGCCAGTAACCCTGCACGGAAACGTGCGGGGATTTTTTATGCAGCCGTAGCTCAGACCGGCCAGAGCACCGGAGTTCTAATCCGGAGGGACGGAGGTTCGATGCCTCCCGGCTGCACCGTTGTGCGCCCTATGAGGGGGCCCGCACGATAGCCGGGCATCTGGCGGCGAAAGTTCCGGATGCAGCAGCACCCACCCGTTTGTCTGTCCGACAGGATGAATGCAACCCAGGGTGCTGCTTATTCTTTGATAATCTCCGCCGTCCGCAGGGGCGGCGTTTTCTATGATCCTGACAAGAGAGGTGGTGACGTGCCGCGTGAAGATGGATATAAAAATCTGGTGCCCATGGATCAGCGAAGCGAGGACGAAGCTAGGTCGTTGGGCCAGCAGGGCGGCATCGCTTCCGGAGTGGCACGCCGCCGCAAGCGCTCCATGCGGGAAGCGGCGGACTACTATCTGGCCCTGCCGGAGACCGACCGCCGCAGCGTGAACGCTCTGCTGCGGGATGCTGTGGACCCGGAGGACATCGACAACCAGATGGCCGTGATCAAGGGCATCACCGCCCGTGCCAAGAAGGGTGACCCGCAGGCCGCCAACGTGCTGCTGAAGATGCTGGGCGAGGACAACCCGCCCGATGATACCGCCGACGACACGCTGGAGCGTGCCCGGGAGCTGCTGGGAGGTGTGGACAGTGCCATTGACTGAGTTTCAGCAGGAGTTCCTGCGCAACTGCAGCCACCGCTGGAACATCAAGACCGGTGCCACCCGTTCCGGCAAGACCTACCTTGACTGCGCCGTCACCATCCCGAAGCGCATCTGCGCGGCCCGGGACGAGGGCCTGCTGGTCATGCTGGGCAACACCCTGGGCACGCTGGAACGCAACGTGCTGGAGCCCATGCGGGCCCTCTGGGGGGCGGAGCTGGTGGGCGTCGTGCGCACCTCGGCTGCCGGCAATGTCGTGCAGCTGTTTGGCCGCAAGGTGTATGTGCTGGGTGCTGACAACAAAAAGCATATTGCCCGCATTCAGGGCGCTGCCTTCGAGTATGCCTACGGTGACGAGATCACCACCTGGGACGAGGGCGTCTTTCAGATGCTCAAGAGCCGCCTTTCCTGCCCGCACAGCCATTTTGACGGCACCTGCAACCCGGATAACCCCCAGCACTGGTTCAAGCGGTTCCTCGACAGTGATGCTGACATTTACTGTCAGGCCTACACCATCGACGACAACCCCACCCTGCCGCCGGAGTTCGTGGCGCAGCTGAAAAAGGAGTATGCCGGTACGGTGTACTACAACCGGTTTATTCTCGGCCAGTGGGCCGCGGCAGGCGGCATCATCTACCGCCCGTTTGCGGACAGCATCGCCGCCGGCGACAAGCGTTTCCTCTGGCCCGCAGACAAGCCCTGCAAGCCGTGGCGGGTGCACATCGGGGTGGACTTCGGCGGCAACGGTTCACAGCACGCCTTTGTGGCAACGGGCATTTTGCCGTACTATGCCGGCGTCGTCGGGCTGGCGTCCCAGCGGGTAGACCCCCGCAACCAGGATGCCGACTACCTGGCTGACCAGCTGATCACCTTTTGCCTGGCCGTGTTCGCACGGTACGGCGAGATCCATTACATGTTCTGTGACAGCGCCGAGCAGACGCTGATCAACCACATCCGCACCCGGCTGCGGGCCTCTAAACTGTACTGGCTGGCCGACCGGGTGAATAACTCCGCAAAAATTCAGATTATCGACCGCATCCGCCTGACGTCCATTCTCATGGGCGGCGGGCGCTTTTGGTATATGCCGGAGGCCGCCACCCTGCGGGACGCCCTTGCAAGCGCCCTGTGGAGCCAGAAGCACCCCGGCGTGGACGAGCGTCTGGATGACGGCACCACCGACATTGACACCCTCGACGCCTTTGAGTACACCATTGAGCGTGATTACAGGAGACTGACTGCAAGATGAACGTTTCGGCCTTTATCGAATATCTGAACAAAACCAAACATCTGCAGTTGGATGCGGATTATTACGGCAACATTGAAGTCTGGCGGCAATGGTGGAAGGGCGATGTTCCCGACATCCACGACCAGAAGGAGGACGCCCCGGACGGCAGCGTCATTTCCCGGCGTCTGGCTTCCCTGCGGATGCCGAAACACGTCTGCGAGGACTGGGCAAACCTGCTGCTCAACGACAAGACCACCTTCCAGATCGGCGACGCAAAGAGTGCCGCCTACCTGCTGGGCAGTGATGAGCAGCAGACCGGCGGCCTTTTGCGGCAGCTGCATTTCTGGGAGAATGCAAACGAGCTGGTGGAGCAGGCCTACTGGTCCGGCACCGGTGCTTTTGTGCTGAGCGTGCAGGGCCTGACGGTGGATGCCGCCGGGAACGCCCTGCCCTCGCCGCAGGGGCGCATTCAGCTGGACTATGACCCCGCCTGCTGCATCCTGCCCATCAGCGTGGAGCGGGGCGTGGTGACCGAGGCCGCCTTTGTGTCCGAGTGCGTGATGAGCGGTAAGCCCGCCGTCTATCTGCAGACCCACACCTGCAAGGGCGGCGAACGGACCATCACGAATGAATGGTTCGAGGTGATGGACGATGTTTCCGGCACGCCGAAATTTGCCAAGGCCAAGACCCCGCCGGGCATGGTGGAGCACATCACGGTCACCGGCGCGCCGGCATGGTTCAGCCTGTTCAGCCCGGCTGTCGCCAAAAACATCGACGGCGGCATGGGGCTGGGTATGAGCGTCTTTTCCGAGGCGCTGGACGCAGCCCAGATGGCGGATTACGCCTTTGACAACTACCGGCAGGACCTCCGCCTGGGCGGCAAGAAAATTTTCTATGACCGCTCCATGTGCAAAAAGTGGGTGGACAAGGACGGTGTGGAGCACGCTGTGCCGCCGGATGCCGTTCACCGCCAGATCTTCTACGAGCTGCCCGCACCGGAAGGCAGCATCGACCAGCCGGCCGCATGGCGGGAGTACAACCCCGACCTGCGCACCGAGGACAACCACCGGGCCGTGCAGGACGCTCTGGACATGATGAGCTTCAAGTGCGGGCTTGGCTGCCACCGCTACAGTTTTGAGCTGGGCAAGGTGGCCACCGCCACCGAGTACACCGGCAGCCGACAGGACCTTGTGCAGAACGCCAACAAAAACCAGATCCCCATTGAGACGGCACTGATCGGCATTCTGCGGGCCATCCTGTGGGCGGCAAAGAACCTGCTGGGTGCAGATGTGGACCCGGACACCAGCATCTCGGTCAACTGGGACGACAGCTACATTGTCAGCGAGCAGGAGCGCACTGCACAGCTGCGGGAGGACGCTCTGGCAGGGCTTGTGCCCCGCTGCCGGTATCTGTCCGCCCGGTATGGTCTGAGCGAGGACGAGGCCCACCAGTGGGCGGCAGAGGCCAAGGCTGACAGCCAGACCGATGAGCAGCTCACCTTCGGAGGTGCCTGATGCTGCCGCCGAGCTACCTCGATGCCATGCCGGATGCCTTTGTGCAGCTGGCGCAGCAGGTCGAGGATGAGATCTTGCAGGATGTCGCCCGGCGCATCGGCAAAATGGGTACCCTCACCGAAACGGCCGACTGGCAGTTGTGGCGCTACCAGCAGACCGAGGCGGTGCGGGAGAACGTGGTCAAGCTGCTGGCAAAGTATAGCGGCAAGAGCGAAGCCACCATCCGCAGGCTGCTCAAAGAGGCTGCCACCGAAGCCATGGAGCGGGAAGATGCCATCTATTACCACTACAACCTCGAGCCCACACCCTTCGAAGAGAGCGCGGCCCTGAACAACCTGCTCAACGCCGGTGCCCGGCAGACCTGCGGCACATGGCGGAACCTCACGGCCACAACGGCCAACACCGTCTCCGGGGCCTTTGAGCGCACGCTGGATGTCGCCTGGGGCAAGGTGGCCACAGGTGCCTTTGACTACAAAACCGCCGTCAAGCAGGCTGTGGACAGCCTTGCAGACGACATGAAGTTCGTCACCTACCCGACCGGCCATCAGGACAGCATCGAGGTGGCCGCGCGGCGTGCCGTGCTCACCGGTGTGAACCAGACGGCGGGCAGGCTGCAAGTCGCCCGGGCGGACGAGATGGGCGTGGAGTTCGTTGAGACCAGCGCCCATGGTGGTGCCCGCCCCAGTCACGCCGAGTGGCAGGGTCGGCGCTTCCATCGGGGCGGGGCTGTGGACTACCTGGGCAAGCATTACCCGGACTTTGAGCAGGCCACCGGCTACGGAACCGGCGCTGGGCTTTGCGGCTGGAACTGCCGCCACACCTTTTTTGCCGTATTCCCTGAGCTGGGCGACCCGCCCACCTGGACGGAGGAGAGCCTGCAGGAGCTGAACGCCCGGAACATCGAGTACAACGGCAAACTGTACACCCAGTACGAGGTCAACCAGATGCAGCGTGCCCGGGAGCGGAACGTGCGCAAATGGAAGAAGCGGTATCTGGCCGAGAGTGCCTCCGGGTCTGACACCACCGACAGCGCCGTGCGCCTGAAAGCAGCCCGCCAGAGCCTGAGCGAGTTTGCTAAGGCCACCGGCGGGCGGGTGGACAGCGCCCGGACAAGCGTGCATGGGTTTGGGCGGAGCGCCAGCAGTAAGGCAGCGTGGGCTGTCCGACACAACACGTTGACAAACACCGCTGGGCAAACTATCATTAAAGTCAGCAAGAGCAACATTACCGGCCCCCGCAACGGCATCACGCAAAAGACCAATGCAAAGGGCGGCATCGACCGCAATTATTACGGCCCGGATGGTCGTCAGACCAAGCAAATCAGCAACAACGGCCACGGCCATAAGGTCGAAGAAGCCCTCGGAAAACATGGCGAGCACGCCCATGACTATATTTTTGATGCAGAGGGCCATTTGTGTGGTCGTCCATCCCGTGAGTTGACAGATGCTGAGCGAAAGGAGAACAGTGATATTTTATGACGGCGGATTCTTTACAGAAGGAACTTTCTAAAGGCTGGGCAATGCTCGTCTTTCAGTATCACGGAAAAGAAGGTCATGTAGACCCTTATGACACCCGAGACGAAAATTTCTCTTATCTTCTGTGGTACGATGGAGATGAAAAACTCGTTCACAGCATGGAGGACGTCATGCACACCCCCATTTTCGACGGCCATTCTCTTTCCGAGATCGCTGGTGACATCTCTGAAATCGACTGGTGCTGACAACAACCAAATACCGCGAGCGTCTTTGCCCATCCGGGCAGGGGCGCTTTTTTCATGCCGTTTTAGCTCATATTGGTCAGAGCAGCTGCCTCGTAAGCAGCAGGCCGCCGGTTCGATTCCGGCAAACGGCACCATGTTCCCGACATTTGTGTCGGGAACAACCATCGCAGAGGGGCGGTGCGTACCCCGCCCAAGACCGAATACTGACAGCGAACAGTGTAAAAAACTGTGGTCACACCCAACGAAAGGAGTTTCCACCATGAAACGCGAAGATGTGAAGAACAAGATCCCCGGCATCACCGAGGAACAGCTGAACTGGCTCATGCAGGAAAACGGCGCGGACATCAACCGGGAGAAGTCTGCCGCCACCGCCCTGCAGACCCAGCTGACCGCCGCACAAAACCAGCTCAAGACCGCACAGGACGGCCTTGCCGCCTTTGACGGCAAGAAGAAACCGGAGGAATACGAGGCCGAGCTGGCCAAGCTGCAGGCCGACCTGAAGGCACAGGCCGATGGCTTTGCCTTTGACAGTGCCCTGAACACTGCCATCCTGGGCAAGAAGGGCCGCAGCGTCAAGGCGGTGCGTGCCCTGCTGGATCTGGACGCTCTGAAGGGCTCCAAGGACCGCAGCGCCGACATTGACAAGGCTCTGGACGACGCTGCCAAGGCCAACCCCTGGGCCTTTGGTGAAGACGGTGCCGCCGGCGTGGCCGTGGTCTCTACCGGCGCTGAGCATGGCGCACCGCCCGCCAACGAATCCAATGGTGTGGAAGCCGCCTTTAAGTCCCTGAATCCCGAACTGAACCTGTAAAACGAAAGGAGTTCAACATGGCACATGCAAATCAGGAGCGGTATTCCGCTCTGGTAGACGCAAAGCTGCGGGCCACTCTGGTCACCCGTGACGGTGCGATCTTCAACACCCGCTACGAGGGCAGCCCCAAGGCCGGCAAGGTCAAGATCCCGGTGCGTGACACCGAGGTGGCCGTCAAGGCATACGACAAGGCAAACGGCGTGGATGCCGATGCCGGCACCACCACCTATCTGGATCTGGACATCGACAACGACGAGGCTGTCAATGAGATCATCGACGGCTTTGACGCTGCATCCGTGCCCGACGGCATCACCGCCGAGCGTCTGGACAGCGCCGCCTACTCCATGGCCCTGTCCATCGACAAGAAGTCCATCGAGGCGCTGCAGAGTGCAACCGGTGCTACCATCAGCGCCACCAAGACCGCCTGCACCGCTTCCACCGCCTACAAAGAGGCTCTGGCCGCCAAGCGCACCCTGAGCCGCAACGGCGTGCCCCAGACCGGCCGCTTTATGATCGTCAGCCCTGAGTATCTGGAGATCCTCATGCAGGATGACAAGTTCATCAAGCAGGGTGACCTGTCCCAGCAGCTGGTGCAGACCGGTGCGGTGGGTCAGATCGCCGGCTTTGCGGTGTACGAATCCAACAACATGGACTTCGAGAACACCACCCGTGTCAGCACCAAGAAAACTACCACCGAGTTCATCTGCGGCCACCCCAACTGGTGCCACCGTGTGATGGAGTGGCAGACCCCCGTGCACCTGCAGGATCTGGGCGGCTCCGGCAAGTACATTGGCGCGTCCGCTGTGCAGGGCCGCAAGGTGTACGGCATCAAGGTGTCCAAGCCCAAGACCCTGTACATCAAGCGCATCGAGGCGTAAGGAGGGCCCCGCCCATGAACTACTGCACCTACCCGGAGTATCAGGAGGCGGGCGGCACGGTGAGTGAGCTGGTGTTCGGTGTGCTGTGCAGCAGGGCGTCCCGGCTCATCGACAGCGCGACCTTCGGCAAGGCGGAGCCCCATGCCGCCGTGTGCGAGAGCTGCCGTCAGATGCTGGCGGATGCCTGCGCCCAGATCGTGGATCTGCTGGTTGCAAAGCTGGCTGTGGGTGCTGCACCGGGCGCACAGAGCGTCTCCAATGACGGCTATGCTGTGACCTTTGCGGCCAACACAAGCCTGAGCGCCGCCGTGCGTTTTGAAGCCTGGCATGTGCTGGAAGCCGCCCTCGGGGCGGACCCCCACGGCCTGCTGTACAGGGGGATCGAATGAGATGACCATGACCGTTACCGTGGTGAACCTTATCCATGACCCCAAGGCCGACACCGACACGCCCAAGTGCTGGGTGTTCCCGGCCTGCAGCTGGCGGGAGAAGCTGGACACCTCCGGCACCGGCACCAGCAAGGACCCCGAACGCACCACCCACATCCGCATCCCGGCCAGCGTGTGCACCCTGGGCTACCTGCCCTATGTGCAGTGGGCAGCCCTGCCCGCTGCCGAAAAGGCAAAGCACTGGACGCTCAAGCGGGGCTGGAAGGTGGTGCAGGGTGCGGTGCAGAGCCTGACCGCCGAGGAATACGCCCGGCTGGAAAAGACGCACCCCTGCTGCACGGTGGCGGCGGTCTCGGACAACCGGGAGCCCCTGCTGCCGCACTGGCATGTGGAAGGGAGATGACGGCATGGCCACCATCTGGGACAAGAGCCACGGCGGACGCCTGACCATCACAACGCCCATGGGCACCCTGTTCACAGTGCAGCACCGCAGCGGCAAGTGCAAGGCACATATCCGCTGGAACAAGGACGTGGGGGCCAACCTGACCCGGGCCATGGTCACGGGCCGAGGCAAGCTCATGCAGCGCATCATCCGGGACACCCACCCGCTGGTGCCCTTTGACACCGGTATGCTGGACAATTCCGCCCAGCTGGCCACCGACTACGAGACCGGTGAGATCATCTGGTCAACGCCCTATGCAAGACCTCAGTATTATCTGCACCCCCAGGGCGAGGGCCTGCACGGTGACACCGGCCTGCGCGGCAGCTACTGGGCCGAGCGCAGCAAGGACGCCAACAAAGTCTCATGGAACCAGTTCTGGAAAGCAGTGATGAAGGAGGAAACCAGATGACCCCTGCCATTCAGGCCATGCGCGACTGGCTGCGCACCTGCCCGCTGGTGGCCTCCGCACAGGAGGACGGTGTGGCGTTCCGGGTGGGAGGCCTGACCGGCGACGCCGAGGAGTACACCATCCTGGACATGCCCGGCGCACCGGAGCTCAAGCACTATTTCAGCGGGTCGCTCCGGCTCAAGAACTATGTGTTGGCCTCCCACACCGTCTACAGCCCGGACAACGCCGCCCAGCAGGCCGCAGCCTCCGGCTTCTGGGACGACCTGACCGAGTGGGTGGCCAGCCAGAACCGGGCCCGCAATTTCCCGCAGCTGGGCAGCGGGCGCACCGTCCGGGAGGTGTCCGTCACCTCCAGCGGCTACATCCTCGAAGCCGAGGGTGGGGCCTGCCGCGCCCAGATCCAGCTGCAGCTGATCTACTATCAACCGAAAGGAGCGATTTTATGACCGTTAAAGAAGTGATGACCGGCATCACCCCCAGTGCAGACTATGCCGGCCTGGAAATGGCGGACGACTTCGTGCTGGCATTCCAGACTGCTGACACCCAGAAGGATGTGAATGACTACATCGTCTGCCAGGAGTGCATCACCGAGCACTCCGCCGCCGTGAACCCCGGCACCCAGGACAAGCAGTATATCCGCAAGGGCAACGCCACCATCAAGACAAGTGCCCAGCGCACCTTCTCCATCTCCGGTGATCGCACCCATGGCGACCCCTGGCAGGATTGGGTCACCAGCCTGCCCGTGATGTTCGGCACCGGCAGCGCCGTGATCGTGCCGTATGCCTATTTCTCCATGCTCACCGGCAAGGGTGAGACCGGCAAGGCCTCCGTCATCGTCAACAATGACGCAGGCAACAACGCCGGCAACAACGCCGGCATCTCTGTCACCGTCTCCGGTGTGGAGAAGCCTAAGGAGTACACCTACAGCGCCACCTGAGTTTCCCACAAGCATGTCCCCGTCCACCTCCCCGGACGGGGATTTTTTATGCCCTGAACCAGCCAGATCAAGCCGGGGCAGCACCGGCGCAGGGCCCAACGAAAGGAGCTTTTTATGATTCTTCGCAACGTGAAATTCGATTTTAAGGTGACCAAAGGCAAGGACTACAAGCGGTACATCCAGGGCTACAAGGCAGCCATGGTGGCGCTGAACGCGTTGGATAAGGAAGATGACGAATACCTCATCAAGTTCAACGAGATCCTGGATGACTTCTTTGCCGACCTGCTGGGCGACGATTACGACCAGCGTCTGGGCATCGACGTGGATGACCTGGAAGATCTGATGCAGCTGCTTGCCGACTTCAATGCCGCTGCCAACCCGGAGGCACTGGAACGCATGGCCGCCCTGCAGCCCATCGACCGGGAAGCCATGAAGGACGCCAAGAGTTCCATCCCGGCACCCATCCCCATGCCCATGAACCGGGAGCAGCGCCGGGCAGCACGCCGGGCCAAGGCATGACCCGCCCGGACTGCTACCTGACCGACAGCCTGCCGCAGGGCTTTGAGACGGACTTCGGGGCGTGGGTCACCTACGACAACATGGCCGCCCGGGCCCACACACCCGAGCAGGAAGCCGCCCTGCAGGACTACGCCCAGCGGGTGCTCATACATGGCCCGCTCACAAAGGACAACCTCGACGCCTTTCTGGACTTTTACCGCTGCGGCGCCGAGGAATCCGAGCGGGAGAAGCGCAGCGCGGAGGCGTTCCGGGAAATGCCCCGGGGCTTTGATTTTGCGGTAGACGGCCCCCTGATCTGGGCGGCCTTTCTGCAGACCTACGGCATCGACCTGCGCACGGCGCAGCTGCACTGGTGGGACTTCATGGCCCTGTTCCGGAGCCTGCCGGACGAGTGCCGCATCTGCAAGATCATCAGCTATCGCACCGAAGATCTGACCGACATGCCCAAGGGAATGCGGGAGCAATACGAGAAGCTGCGCCGGGTGTACGCCCTGCCTGCGGAGGCCGGCGGCACGGCCCGGCGCTATGTGTCCATGGCAGACCGCAAGGCGTCCATTCTTGCCAGGCAGGCCGAATACCAGAAAGAGCATTCCGGGAGGTGATGCACCATCGCACGCGAACATGACGGCGAGGTCGTTTTCGGCGTCGTGACCGATCCCAGCGGGGCCCAGGAGGGCCTTGACCAGGTAGAACAGGCAGCGGAACAGGCGGCCCAGAAAACCGCCTCTGCCGCCGCCAAGGCCGCCGACAGCGTGGTGTCCGAAACGGAAGAAGCGGCCCAAAAGGCCGCCGCTGCCGTCAAGAGCGCTGCCGGGAAGGGCGAGAAGGAAGCCGCCGACGCCGGGGCAAAGGTCCGAAAGACCAGCAAAGAGACCTCCGACAAAGTGGGCACGGACGCCGATTCTGCCGGCCAGAAAACACAGCGCTCCGCCAAGGAAACGAAAGAAAAAGTCGTCTCCCAGTTTACCGCGGGGCAGGTGGCCATCGGCAACATCATCTCCAAGTGCGTGGACAAGGTGGTGGACGCCGGCAAGACCCTGATCTCCACCGGCGTGTCCTACAACGCAGAGATCGAGAAATACAGAACCGCCCTCACCAACCTGCTGGGCGACGCGGAAAAGGCCAACGCTGCTTTGGCTGCCATGCAGGCAGACGCAGCCCGCACGCCCTTTGACACGGCTACGCTGGTCAAGTCCAACGAATACCTCATTTCTGCCGGTGAGAACGCCGAGTACAGCCGCAAGACCATCCTTGCCCTGGGCGACGCGGTGGCAGCCACCGGCGGCGGGTCTGCCGAGCTGGAACGCATGGCCCAGAACCTGCAGCAGGTAGCCAACCAGGGCAAAGCCACCAGCGTGGACATCAAGCAGTTCGCCATGGCGGGCATCAACATCTATCAGGTGCTGGCCGACTACACGGGCAAGTCCGTGCAGGACGTGCAGAGCATGACCATCACCTACGATGTCCTGACCCAGGCGCTGCAGGCCGCTGCCGAAGAAGGTGGCCGCTACTATGACAGCATGGCCACCCAGAGCCAGAAGCTCAATGGCCGGTTGTCCACCCTGAAGGACAACGCCACCCAGCTGGCGGGCGTGGTCATGGAAGATCTGACCACTGCCTTTGGCGAGGCGGTAACCAAGTGCAACGAGCTGGCCATTGCCTGCAAAACAGGCTGGCAGACCAACGGCATCGACGGCCTGCTGGATGCCGTGCGGCAGACCACCCCGGAGCTGTCCATCCTCGTTGGCGTCGTACAGGGCTGCATCGACAATGCAAACGTCCTGCTGCCGCTGCTGGGCAGCATTGGCGGGGCGTTCGTTACCTACAAGACCACGGCCACCGTGGCAGCCGGGGCACAGGCAGCTTTGAACGCTGTCATGAACGCCAACCCCATCGGCATTGTGGTCACCCTGCTGGGTGCTCTGGCCGGGGCCTTTGGTACGGCCTATGCTTCCAGCGAGACGTTCCGCACCGGCGTGAACTCCGCACTCACAGCCGTGGCCAACACGGCACAAAATGCACTGTCCACGGCCATCGGTTGGCTGGACAGACTGAGCTTCAAGCTCAACAAGGCCCTGAACAAGGACGGCTATTCTACCTTTGACACCTACGAGGGCTGGAAGGCATCCCAGTACAAGAGCACCGTCACCGATGCAGACCGCCAGCGCCGCCAACAGCTGCACGACAGCCGGGTGCAGCAGGCGCAGACGGAGAAAGAGCTGGCCGATCTGACCGGCGGCGGGGTCATCGTCAGCGACATCCCGTCCTCCTCCGGTAGTTCCGGCACCAAGAAAACCAGCAAAAAGGCCACCGAGACGGTCCTGCGCTCCACCACCGACAACTACACCAAATACTCCCAGAATACCCTGGGGCAGGTGGAGACCACGGTGGAAGCGGTCAACGAGCACATCCGTGACAGCACCGGCAAGGAATTTGACCGCTTGACCGAGAAGGTGACTGAATCCGGCAAGGAGATGGTCAACGGCGTCGAGCGGGAATACACCCTGGTAACCACCAAGGTGGACGGCGTGACCCAGAAGGTGACGAAGTCCTACGCCGATATGTCCAAGGTGCTGACCGACACGGCCAAGAAAACGGCCACCAGCTACAAGGACGGGGCCACCGTCACCACTGCCGAGGTGACCAAGATCTATGCCGACGGGTCCCGCCATGTGGAGCAGACCGTCACCGAGGCCGGGGAGCGCATCGGTGCCAGCGGCCGCGAGACCTACGAGAAGATCATCACCTATGTGGACGGCGTGCAGGACAAGGTGGAGGAATCCGCCCAGCAGATCGACACCTCCGTCACTGCCACCCAGAAGCGCATTGACGAGGCCCTGTCCGGGGCCAAGAGCGAGCTGAGCAGCGGCATCTTTGGCATCATCAAGGACGGCATTTCCGCCGTCAAGAACAAGGATTGGGCCGGCATTGCCGAGACGGTGACCAAGCTCATCTGGGGCCAGGTGAGCCAGAGCCAGCGGGACACTGTTTCCGCCTGGGCCAAGAAAGCATTGACTGCCATCAACGAGGCCTACGCCGGCGGCGGACTGCAGGGTGCTTTTGGGGCTGTGTCCGGCATCCTGGGCAGCGGCATCAAAAACGGTGCCGGAGCCACCATCCAGGGCATTGGTGAGATTGCCAGCGGGCTGTCCGGCTCCGGCGGCATGGGCAAGCTGGTGGGCGCCGCCGTGTCCGGCATTGGCACCATCGGCAAGGCCGTGGCGGGCCTTGTTGGCAAGGTGGGCGGCCTGATCGCAGCCCACCCGGAGGTTTTTGCCATCATTGCGCTGGTGGCCGGTATTGCCGGACTGGGGCTGTTCCTGTGGAAGAAGTATGGCCGCAAGGGCGGCTCTGCCGATGACGGCAGCGCCTCCGACGAGACGCTGGCCCTGCCGCACCCGGACAGCAGCGGCTACACCCAGAGTGACACGATCACCGCCGCAGAGCTCACCCGCCGCACGCAGGCCGCTTCCGCTGCAAACCAGCAAAGCATTTCCCGCACCCAGAACGGCACCGGTTCCAGTGCAGCGCAGCAGCTCACAGCCAGCTACACCGGCAGCCTGACGGCGGTGTTCAACGTGGACGGCAGAGAAATGGCCCGCACTACCGCGTCCTACATGGACGAGGAACTGGGCTTCCGGAGGTGATGAACCATGGAAGATTTTTATATCAACGACCACGGGGCCAGCGAGTTCGGGGCCCTGCTGCTGTCCAGCTGGTATGTCAGCGGCAGCACTCTCACCCAGAACTACCTCACCAGCTACACAGGCAGCCGGATCACCTTCTGTTCCACCCAGTACGGCCTGCGCTCCATCTCGCTGCCGGTGGACATCTACGGCGCAAGCCCTGCCGACGCAGCGGCCAAGCGCAGCGCCCTGACGGCGGCTTTTCTGGGCGGCACGGTGGAGCTGGCCCTGCCGGACGGCGGCACATACACGGCTCTGCTGCTGGACAGCGGCAAGGCACAGGAGCAGGACACCGACGGCTGCATCCTCAGCTGCACCTACACGCTGGCAGGCTACCGGCACGGGGCGCTGGAAACGCTGGTGCTTCCGGCGGATGTCCAGACCTTTTTTGCGGCGGGCACCGCCCAGCAGATGGAGTGCCGCATCACAGAGACGGTAACGGAGGCCGGCAGCCACACCGTGCACTACCCCAACGGCGGCAGCTGCGTGCTCAAAGATCTGCAGGCCGGTGACACCGTGTGCGTGGACGGCATCACCCGGCAGGTGCTGTGCAACGGCCAGAACCTGTTTCAGGCCGTCACCGGCATTTCCGGCTGGCCCACCGTCCGGGCCGGAGAAAACAGCCTTGCCCACACCGGGCAGAGCTACGTCGAGTATTACCCCATTTTTGTGTAAAGGAGGCGTTGCCCGTGCTTGCCATCGTGTCCGCAGACGGTCATCACATCCCGCTGGACTGTGATGATTACTGCATCGTGCACAACTGGAACGGCTGGGAGGATGAGATCAAATTCAGCCTGCCACGGGGCCACCCGCAGGCCCGCCTGCTCACCGAGCGGGTGCGGCTGGTGGAAAAGACCGAAGATCAGACCTATGCACTGTCCAGCATCAACGTGGGGCGCAGCTCCACCGACTACGAGGCCGTGCTGGATCTGGACAGCCTGTGCGGCACCCTGCTGAAGAACTGGAACAACTATGTGTCCACCGGCCTGTTCTCCAAGGGCCCCCAGACCATGGCCGACACCCTCCGGCGGGCCATTTCCGGCCTGTCGGACTGGAGCCTGACCGTCCCGGACAAAGCCACCGAGAAGCTGGCCATTGAAAAGTTCACCGGCAACCCGCTGGAGTTGGTGCAGAAAGCGGTGGACGTGTGGAAGAACTACCCTGTGCGGTTCCTCGTGCCCGGCACGACTTCCGCCCGCCAGATGATCATTGTGGACCCCGGCGCCCGGACCCCGAACGGCACCTACTTCACCGACGAGCTGAACCTGACCGAACAGCCCTATTATAAAGGAAAAGCGGAGACCGGCGACAGCTACTATACCGCCCTTTTGCTGTACGGGAAGAGCGATATCAGTGTGGAGGCGCAGTGCCACGACTATGACAGCCGTGTCATCTGGCACAGCGAGACGGACAGCTCCATCTCGGACAAATCCGCCCTGAAGATCAAGGCTGACGCCATGGTCAAGTCTGCCGCATTCCCCAAGCGCTCCTACAGCTGTCAGGTTGCGGATCTGGCCCGGCTTGCCCCGGACAAGTACGCACACCTGTCCTTTGGCCTGTATGACAAAGTGGTGCTCATGGACCGCGACCGGCACACCAACACCACCGTGCAGGTGGCCCAGTATACCGTTTATCCCTACCATGCCGAGAAGAACGCCGTGCAGCTCAACAGCGTGGCGGGCACCATTTCTTCCGGCAGCAAATCCTATTCCGGCGACGTGATCGAGTACACCGACCCGGACACTTCGGAGGCATCGAATGCAGATCCTTAAAATGGACTTCCAGTCCCAGAGCGCGCCGCCTGTCGTCCCGGTGATGCAGTCGGACGCGCAGAGCCGCTTCATCGGCATTGCCCTCTACAACGGCGGCACCCCGTACAAGGCTCCGGACGGTGCGGTGTACACCGTGCAGTACCGGGGCGAAGGGGCCAACAACTTCGGCTGGTATGACCAGATCCTCACCGCCAGCGGCAAGCACGCCGCCGTGACCGTGGACGCTGACAGCCCCCACATCATCACGCTGGAGCTGGCCGAGCAGGCCCTGCGCCGCCCCGGTGACGTGCACGTCAACCTGTGCGTGATGGGCCCCGATACCGGCTACGAGCTGCGTACCTTTGACATCATCGCCCGGGTGGGCGGTGCCGCCTACCCGGATGATGTGGCCGTGCAGAGCTATTTCTTCGTCACCGGCGTTACCTCAGTGTCCTTGCTGACCTACGTGTCCACCTGCCTGGAGGCACAGCAGGCGGCGGAAAAAGCCGTAAAGCTGGCCGGAGACTCCGCAACCACCGCACAGCAGGCAGCTTCATCTGCGGCTGCAGATGCGAAAAACGCACAGGATAACGCCAGCTCCGCCAAAGAAGCAGCGGACCAGATCACGTTCATCGCTAACGGCTGCAAGGGCTACTACAGCACCGCTCAGGACCTGCGTGACGCTTACCCCACAGCGGCCGCTGGTTCCTGGGCGATCGTTGCGGAAAACAGCACCATCTGGGTGTGGAACCCCGCTACCTCGGCCTGGAAAGACGCGTCCGTCGATGTGGACTTTTCCGACTACTACAAAAAGTCCGAGGCGGACGCCAAGTTCGGCACACCCTACACCCTGCCTGCCGCCACAGCAGACCAGCTGGGCGGCGTGAAGGTGGGCGACTATCTGGACATCGCCCCGGACGGCACCCTCAGCGCCAAAACGCTCAATGACAAGATCGCTGCCGCCGTGGCGGTAAAGTCGGAGCCCCGGCTGGTGTGGAGCGGAAAAACAACGATTGGGAGGAGAAAAACTCAGACAATTAACGTTCAGGACGGTGTAGATTACGTTAACCTCCGCATGACCGGTGGCGCAGACGAATTTGATTTTAATCTTACCCCTGGTATGTCATATGAAACTGGCAGTTTTGGCGCGGGAAGTCTCACGGTCACAGTATTATTTTCGGCCGACAAAAAAAGGCTTGAGTGTACCCTTACCAATACGCTGAATACTGTACCGGTTGTATTCACCGGCTACCACTACCCCACTCTTGCCGAGCTGCTGACCGAGACGCAGGCCGCGCAGGCGGACACGGATGCCCTGGCGGTAGATCAGGAGTACCGCGTCGCCATGCTGGAACTGGGGCTGACCGACGACACTACCACTGACACAAGCACCACATAAGGAGGTAAACCTATGTTGTATCGTACCTGTAAACGCCTGATCGAGCGCGGCCAAACCGCTGGCCTTGCGGAAAAAATTGATGTTTTTTACGCCCTCGGCCGCATCACCGAGGCCGAGTACAAAGAGCTGACCGAGCTGCTGGAGACCAAGACCGGCAGCAAGAGCGAGGAGTGAGCCTATGGCAATCAAGCAATACAGCCTTGCCAAGGACGGCGCTAAACAGCTGTCCCCGGCCTTTAAGGTGCGGGAGTTCCGGTGCCGCGACGGCAGCGACACCATCATGATCGACCAGACCCTCGTGGTGCTGCTGCAGGCCATCCGGGAGCACTTCGGCAAGGCGGTCACCATCACCAGCGGCTACCGCACCGGAACCCACAACACCGCCGTCGGCGGCTCCAAATCCAGCCAGCACCTGCTGGGCAAGGCAGCGGACATCCAGGTGGCGGGCACCACCGTGGAGGCCGTGGCCGCATACGCCGAGAGCCTGATGCCGGACTGGGGCGGTGTGGGCCGCTACCCGGTCAAGGCAGGCCGCGCCAAGGGCTGGGTGCATGTGGACACCCGCGCCAAAAAGAGCAGATGGACGCTGTGAGGGGGTGATACCAATGGAGAGCATCATCTCAGCTATCCTTGCCGGTGCCGTGACCCTGATCGGGGTGCTGATCGCCAACAGCCGCAGTCAGGCTGTGACCGACACCAAGCTGGAAGAGCTGACCCGCGAGGTGCGGGAGCACAACAATTTTGCCCGCCGCGTCCCCATTTTGGAAGAGCAGATGAAGGTGGCCAACCACCGCATCGCTGATTTAGAAGCAGACGAACACGAAAGAGAAAGGAACTGACTATGAACGCACACACCTACAACGCACCCACCATCTCCGCAGGTACCATTGCCCGCACCGCCTGCCTGCTGCTGGCCCTGACCAATCAGGTGCTGTCTGCACTGGGCAAGCCCGTGCTGCCCATCGAGAGCCAGACCGTGGAGCAGCTGGTCACCGCCGGTATCACCACCGTGGCCGCGCTGGTCGCGTGGTGGAAGAACAACAGCTTCACCCCTGCAGCCCTTCAGGCAGACCAGACCTACGACAAGCTGAAGGCACAGGGGAAGTAAGCCGCCCTGCCCAAAATAGCCATACATAGCAGCAGCCCCGGGGAGCCTGACGGTTCCTCGGGGCTGTTTTTGTTTGGCGTGTTTCGACGCTTTACGACGTATATCGACGTAATTGGTAAATTTTAAGTATTTTTCGGTTAGAGTTGACGCATAGAAAGGATGTGTCAACTATGATCGTTTCCGAATTGTCCACTCAGGTCAATGATTTGCTGCGCCCGATGGGCATCACACGCAATCTGAGCGCCTACAGTATCCTGTGCCAGTGTCTTGAGCTGGTCTGTGAGCAGGAAGACCGCCTGCAGGCCGTGGAGAAAGATATCTATACCCCTATCGCCGACCGCAGAAGATGTGAGCCAAAAGCGATTCAAAGCGCTGTCCGCCGGGCAGCTAAAGGTGCATGGCTCACAAACCCGGAGTATGTGCAGCAGCTGGCAGGCTATCCGCTGACCGGATGCCCAAGCGCGGTGCAGTTCATTGAAATGTTGTATAATGCGCTGGTGAGAGCAGTCTGAAAACTTAATAGCGTTACCAAAAGTGTTACCACGATAAGAAAAAACACGCTGGTTCTGTACGAACCAACGCGCTTTTCTTTGTATGCGGGTAGTGGGGGTCGAACCCACACGCCTTGCGGCACAGGAACCTAAATCCTGCGCGTCTGCCAATTCCACCATACCCGCGTATTCTTCTATTCTGCAGCTGCGGCCAAACCGCCTTAATATAGTATCAGTTCCGGCGGCAAAAGTCAATCACTGCATTGATATTTCCGCCCTTCACAGCGCATACTATCGCCGGACGATCGTATCATTTTCCATGGCGGAAAGGGGCTTTTTGCCGATGCGCAGATCAAAACTACGCCGCGCTGGCAGCATTGCGGCAGCTTATCTTCTGGTGGCCGCGCTGGCGGTGCTGGGCTGGCTGTGGCACAGCCTGCCTGCTGAAATTTTGCTGGAACCCGGCCAGACCCTTACCCTGCCCCGTTTTGCCTATGTGCAGCCGCTGCGCACCGCTGGCTCCCGCAACGCGGCCAGCACGCAGGCTGCGGGCAGCTATCAGGCCACTTTGTCCATTGGCGGGTGGCTGCCCGTCAAGACTGTGCGCGCTCTGGTGGAAACACGTCCGGTGGTAACCGTGTGCGGTACGCCTTTCGGCGTTAAGATGTTCTCCGAGGGCGCGCTCATTGTGGGCTTTTCCGACCTGAACACCCCGGACGGCACCGCGAACCCCGCCAAGAAGGCCGGGCTGCGGCTGGGCGACCGGGTGGTGCGCATGGACGACACCCTGACCGAGACGAACGATGCCGTGCACGATGCTCTGGAAACGGCCGCAGGCGCACCGGTGCAGGTGGTCTATATCCGCAATGGTGAGCAATTCCAGACCCGGCTGACCCCCGTGTGGGACAGCACCGCCGGGCAGTGGCGCGCCGGGATGTGGGTGCGGGATTCTTCCGCCGGGGTAGGCACCATGACCTTTGTGGACAATGCCGCCGGGGTGTTTGCCGGGCTTGGCCACCCCATCAGCGACAGCGACACCGGTGAGAGCGTGGCCCTGCGCAGCGGCGAGATCGTCCCCTGCCAGATCGTGGGGTGTACCAGCGGCACCGTGGGCAGCCCCGGTGAGCTGAAGGGCCGCTTTCTGAGCACCCATGCGCTTGGCAGCATCTGCATCAACAGCAAGACCGGGGTCTATGGCAGAACACGGGCTGCATTTTCCGGCCCGGAGCTGGAGATGGCTTTTGCGCAGGAGGTGGTGCCGGGCGATGCCGAGATCTGGACGACCGTGGACGGCGAGGTGCCCAAGGCATACCGCATCCGCATTGAAAAGGTAAACGACGCAGACCCCCACCGCAACATGATCCTGCGCGTGACCGACCGGCAGCTGCTTGCCAAAACCGGCGGCATCGTGCAGGGCATGAGCGGCAGTCCCATCCTGCAGAACGGCAGACTGGTGGGTGCAGTGACCCATGTGCTGGTAAACGACCCCACGCGGGGCTACGGCATTTTTGCTCAGACCATGCTCAAGCAGGCCCGCGCTGTTGAAAAAACAGACGATGCTGCGCAGCCATAAAGCTGATCTGCAAAAAAATTTGCGCATTTCGATTTTCTTTGCCAAAATTTACCAATATAAACCGTTGAAAGTTCTGGAAAATTATGGTAAAATCCATGGTGTTAAGGGAACTGCACACATTGGAGGAAACAACCATGGACAAAGTTAGATTTTTGATGTCGGATACTGGTGCCCCGTTCACTGCCGCCTGCCGCGAAGCGCTGGAGCAGAAGGGCGTGGACGTGACCGTTGTGGAAAAGGACGGCAACAAGGTCCTGCAGAAAATGCTCACCGTGCGCCCGCAGGTGGTTCTGCTGGATGCCTTTATGCCCGGTCTGGATGCCCTTGCGGTAAAGCAGCGCTATAATGCCGCCGGTGAGCGGCACACCTCCTTCTTCGTGACCGGTGCCTTCCAGAGCGAAGAGATGGTACAGGAGCTGCTGGACGAAGGCTTTGCCTACTACTTTGTAAAGCCCTTTGATGAGACCGTGCTTGCCGCACGGGTGCTCAAGGCGGCACTTGGCCCGGAAAAGCACATCCTGCACACCAGCGTGGACAGCGATGAGCTGACCGTTACCGAGATCCTGCATCAGATCGGCGTCCCTGCCCATATCAAGGGCTACCAGTTCCTGCGGGATGCCATCCTGCTCACCATGAACGAGCCGGAGTATATCAACG
>ENA-ORLY01000640-ORLY01000640.1-human-gut-metagenome-genome-assembly--contig:-NODE-640-length-47665-cov-6.749096_pt1 | contig 47665 bp, 38 predicted proteins | sample MGYA00243071_ERZ508832 | MGnify/ENA primary metagenome ERZ508832 (study PRJEB26277, sample SAMN04329777) | human gut metagenome | biome: human-associated habitat | host: Homo sapiens | place: USA... | reverse complement strand
GCCCTGAAAAAGTTCAAACGTAAATACGAGCGCACGGGCGTCTTGAAGGAGCTTCGCCGCCGCCAGTACTTCACCAAGCCTTCGATCGCGAAGCGCGAGGCGATGCAGCACGCCATTTACGTGGAACACATGTACCGCGACGACGAATAATTTCCGCAAGATATGAAACCAGAACCGGGAACACTCCGAAAGGAATGTTCCCGGTTTTTCTATGCCGTAATCAGCCCGATCAGCGCAGGAACAACAGTTCGCGATACTTCGGCAGCGGCCAGATCTGATCGTCGACGATCTCTTCCAGCTTGTCGATATGGCGGCGGATCTCGTCGAAGCAGACAGCCACGGTATCGTGGTAGGCAATGGCCTTTTCACGCGGGTCCTCGATCCGGTTGGCAACCTTGCGGGCGTCGATCATCTCGCCGGTGAGTTTCTGGATCGAGGCCGTATGGTCCTGAATCTTCTTGATAAGCAGAATGTCCGACGAGGCGTTCAGCCCTCCGATCTGATGCATCTTATAGACCTTGTCGAGCAACTGCGCCTCGTATTTCGAAGCGATCGGCACGATGTGGTTCATCGCTAGATCGCCCAGCACGCGGCCTTCGATCTGGATTTTCTTGGTATAGGTCTCCCACTTCACCTCGGTGCGGGCTTCGAGTTCGACCTTGGTGAAAACTCCCATATCGCCGAACATCTTCAGGCTCTCCCGGTCCAGGTAGCGGTCGAAGATCAGCGGCGTCGACGTCTCGCAGTCCAGACCGCGCCGCTTCGCCTCGGCCTTCCACTCGTCCGAATAGCCGTTGCCGTCGAACCGGATGGCCTTGCAGGCCTTGATCATCTGCTTGAGCACCTCGTAAATGGCCCTCTCCTTCTTGGCCCCGGCCTCGATCTTGGCGTCCACGGCCTTCTTGAACTCGGTCAGTTCGTATGCCATCGCCGAGTTGAGCACGATCATCGCCTCGGCGCAGTTGTCCGACGAACCCACGGCGCGGAACTCGAAGCGGTTGCCCGTGAAGGCGAACGGCGAGGTGCGGTTGCGGTCGGTGTTGTCCAGCAGCAGCGTCGGGATGTGCGAAATGCCGCTCATCTTGAAGACGTTCTTGGCGTCGAAACGGATGGCATCGTCGCCCTTCGATGCGGCCAGCTTGTCCAGCACGGCCGACACCTGCGTTCCGAGGAAGGTCGAAATGATGGCGGGAGGCGCCTCGTTGGCGCCCAGCCGGTGGGCGTTCGTCGCGCTCATAATCGACGCCTTCAGCAGGCCGTTGTGCTTGTAAACCGCCGAAATGGCGTTCACCAGGAAAGTGATGAACTGGAGGTTCTCCGAAGCGGTCTTGCCCGGACCGAGCAGGTTCACGCCCGTATCGGTTCCCAGCGACCAGTTGTTGTGCTTGCCCGATCCGTTGATCCCCTTGAAGGGTTTTTCGTGCAGCAGCACGCGGAACTGGTGACGGCGGGCGATCTTGTCCATAATGGTCATCAGCAGCTGGTTGTGGTCGTTGGCCAGGTTGGCCTCCTCGTAAACCGGAGCCAGCTCGAACTGATTGGGAGCCACCTCGTTGTGGCGCGTCTTGACCGGAATTCCCAACTTCAGGCACTCGTATTCGAGGTCCTTCATAAAGGCCATCACACGCGTCGGAATCGCCCCGAAATAGTGGTCTTCCAACTGCTGGTTCTTGGCCGACTCGTGTCCCATGAGCGTACGCCCCGTGAGCATCAGGTCGGGACGCACGGCCCAAAGGCTCTCGTCCACGAGGAAATATTCCTGCTCCCAGCCCAGGTAGGAAAAGACCTTCTCGACATTCTTGTCGAAATAGCGGCACACCTCCGTGGCGGCCTTGTCGATGGCCGTCAGCGAGCGCAGCAGGGGCACTTTGTAGTCGAGCGCCTCGCCCGTGTAGGCGATGAAGACGGTGGGGATACAGAGCGTCGTGTCGACGATGAAGGCGGGCGACGTGGGGTCCCAGGCCGAGTAGCCGCGGGCCTCGAACGTATTGCGGATGCCGCCGTTGGGGAACGACGAGGCGTCGGGCTCCTGCTGCACGAGCAGCTTGCCGGAGAACTCCTCCAGCACGCCGCCCTGACCGTCCGGCTCGGCAAAGGCGTCGTGTTTCTCGGCCGTACCGCCCGTCAGGGGTTGAAACCAGTGGGTATAGTGGTCCGCACCGTGCTCCAGCGCCCACTGGCGCATACCCGCCGCGATGCTGTCGGCAACTTCGCGCGTAAGCGGCGTGCGTTTTTCCATCGTGTCGAGCAGGGCCGCATAGGTGCGCTTGTCGAGATACTTCCGCATGGCCGCACGTCCGAATACCTTTTTTCCGAAGTAGTCCGACGGGCGTCCCTCGGGAACTTTCACCTCGACGGCCGTGTGATTTATGGCCGCATCGACCATCTTGAATCTGAGTAATGATGACATATACCTGACTGATTAAGGGTTTAGTGTTCGTAGAAAAAACCGCGCGGGGAAGGACCCGATAATTGCAAACTAAAACCTAACCTGAAATTCAACCGGACAACTGCCTCCCGGCAGGACCTGCCGACCTAACTAACCCGGGGCCGCTCCCCCGCTGCGGTACATCTTTCGTTCCGGCTACAAATGTACGAATTATTCCGTTACGTTGTTTTTACAAAATCACCGTTTTTTCAAAAAACAGCCGTTTTTTTTCATCATTTTCCCGAAAAAACAACCGTTTTTCGCCGCACACACCCGAAAATTTCAGTCATTTTTCGAAAAACAGCCTCATTTTTCACGAAAAATCCCCAAAATACATTTTTTCGTTTTTTTCCAAAACAAGCAGAAATAAAGACCATTTTTCAACCATTCAACCACACCGAAGACAGCATCCGCGCCGGGCCGTCCGGAAATGCGGCGGGCGGCGAAATCCGGAAAAATTCCGCTGCACTGTTATTTTCGTAACAATTTCTTGTTACAATTCGGTAATTAATTTGTAACTTTACGTGCAATTTTGAAACAGAACGAAACTACACACATACTAATCTCTAAATAGTCATGGCAAATACCAAACGTGAAAAGCTGTTCACCGAGTTCCCGCCGGTCCCGACCGAAAAGTGGGAAGAGGTGATTACAGCCGACCTGAAAGGAGCCGATTACGAGCGCAAGCTGGTGTGGCGTACGGGAGAAGGATTCAACGTCCGCCCCTACTACCGCGCCGAAAACCTCGAAGGCATCCGTTTTCTGGGCTCGCAGGCAGGCGAGTTCCCGTACGTCAGAGGTACGCGCAGCCACAATCGCTGGCGCGTGCATCAGACCGTCGAGGTAAAATGTCCCAGGGAGGCCAACGCCGAGGCGCTGAAACTCCTCAACTCGGGCGTCGATTCATTGGGCTTCTCAATCGCGAAGGAGGGCTTCACGGCCGAAGAACTCGATCAGCTGCTCGCCGGAATCTCGATCCCGGCCATCGAAATGGTCTTCTGCGGCGCGCAGACGGGCAGCATCGCCGAACTGGTGATCGCCAAGCTCGAAAAGGAAGGCACTGCCTCCGAGGCGCACGTGGCCTTCTCGATCGACCCGCTGGTCAAGGGACTGTCGCAGAAAGGCGACTTCTGCTCGCCCAACGGCGAAAAGTGCTTCGCGAAGATCGCCTCGCTGATCGAAAAGACCCGCGAGTACAAGCACATCCGTATCGTGACCGTCTCGGCCGGCATCTTCTCGAACGCCGGATCGACCATCGTCGAGGAGCTGGCGTTCGCCCTCTCGGCCGGTAACGATTACATCGCGCGCCTGACCGACGCCGGCGTGGACGCCGAGCTGGCGGCCCGCAAGCTGCGCTTCTCGTTCTCGGTCACCTCGAACTACTTCCTCGAAATCGCCAAGTTCCGCGCGGCGCGCATGCTGTGGGCCAACATCGTCAAGGGTTACAACCCCTCGAAGAACTGCGCCTGCAAAATGCACATCCACGCCCGCACGGCAGACTGGAACCAGACCGTTTACGATCCCTATGTCAATATGCTCCGCGGCACGACGGAGGCCATGTCGGCCACCATCGCCGGCGTACATTCGCTGGAGGTGACGCCGTTCGACGCCGCGTTCGAAAGCCCCACGGAGTTCTCGAAGCGCATCGCCCGCAACGTCGAACTGCTCCTGAAGCACGAATCGCACTTCGACCAGGTGGTAGACCCCGCAGGCGGCTCGTACTACGTGGAGAACCTCACGCAGTCGATCGCCGCCGAGGCCTGGAAGCTCTTCCTCGAAATCGAGGAGAAGGGCGGCTACGCCGAGGCCTACAAGGCCGGCTTCATCAAGGAGCGCGTGGAGGCTTCGGCCGCCGCCAAGGACAAGGCCATCGCAACGCGCCGCCAGACGCTGCTCGGCGCCAACCAGTTCCCCAACTTCACGGAGGTGGCCCCGAAGGAGATCACCGCCGAAGCCGTCACCCGTCCCGCTGCCGAAGGCAACGTCCTCACGCCCTACCGCGGCGCCATGGCCTTCGAGGCGATGCGCCTGCACGTGGACCGCTCGGGCAAACAGCCCAAGGCGTTCATGCTCACCTGCGGCAACCTGGCGATGGCCCGCGCCCGTGCCCAGTTCTCGTGCAACTTCTTCGCCTGCGCCGGAATCCGCGTGCAGGACAACACCTTCTTCAAGTCGATCGAGGAGGGCGTGAAGGCCGCACTCGAATCGAAAGCCGAGATCGTGGTGGTCTGCGCTTCGGACGACGATTACGCAGAGGCCGCACCGAAGGTGAAGGAGCTGCTCGCCGGCAAAGCCATTCTCGTAGTCGCAGGCGCTCCCGCATGCGCACCCGAACTGGAGGCCCAGGGCATCACGAACTTCATCTCGGTGAAGTCGAACGTCCTGGAGACTCTGAAGTTTTATCTTAAAGAAATGGGCATCTGATCATGAGAGCTAAATTTTCAGAACTGACATACGAAGCAGGCGGGCAGAAGAGCTGCTGCGCCTCGAAAGGCTGCGGACAGGTGGAGCCGTGGCTGACGGCCGAGCGCATCCCCGTCAAGGGCGCCTATACGGCCGAAGACCTCGAAGGCATGGAGCACCTGAACTACGCGGCAGGCATCGCCCCGTTCCTGCGCGGCCCCTACTCGACGATGTACGTGATGCGTCCGTGGACCATCCGCCAGTACGCCGGATTCTCGACCGCCGAGGAGTCCAACGCATTCTACCGCCGCAATCTCGCCGCCGGACAGAAAGGTCTGTCGGTGGCCTTCGACCTGGCAACGCACCGCGGTTACGACGCCGACCACCCGCGCGTGGTGGGCGACGTGGGCAAGGCCGGCGTGTCGATCTGCTCGGTGGAGGACATGAAGGTGCTCTTCAACGGCATTCCGCTCGACCGGATGTCGGTGTCGATGACCATGAACGGCGCCGTGCTGCCGATCCTGGCCTTCTACATCGTGACGGGCCTGGAGCAGGGCTGCACGCTCGACCAGCTGGCCGGTACGATCCAGAACGACATCCTCAAGGAGTTCATGGTGCGCAACACCTATATATATCCGCCCGAGTTCTCGATGCGGATCATCGCCGACATCTTCGAGTACACCTCGAAGAACATGCCCAAGTTCAACTCGATCTCGATTTCGGGTTACCACATGCAGGAGGCGGGCGCCACGAACGACATCGAGCTGGCCTACACGCTGGCCGACGGTCTGGAGTACCTGCGCGCCGGCGTCAACGCAGGCATGTCGATCGACGCCTTCGCACCGCGTCTGTCGTTCTTCTGGGCCATCGGCATGAACCACTTCATGGAGATCGCCAAGATGCGCGCCGCGCGTATGCTGTGGGCCAAGATCGTTAAACAGTTCAACCCCAAGAACCCCAAGTCGCTGGCGCTGCGCACCCACTCGCAGACCTCGGGCTGGTCGCTCACCGAGCAGGACCCGTTCAACAACGTGGCCCGCACGGCCATCGAGGCCATGGGCGCCGCGCTGGGACACACCCAGTCGCTGCACACCAACGCCTTGGACGAGGCGATCGCCCTGCCGACCGACTTCTCGGCGCGTATTGCGCGTAACACGCAGATCTACATTCAGGAGGAGACCAACATCTGCCGCGAGGTCGACCCGTGGGCAGGTTCCTACTACATCGAGACACTGACCAACGAGATCGCCCACAAAGCCTGGGAGCGCATCGAGGAGGTCGAGAAGCTGGGCGGTATGGCCAAGGCCATCGAGACCGGCATTCCGAAGATGCGCATCGAGGAGGCGTCGGCCCGCAAGCAGGCCCGCATCGACTCCGGCGAGGAGAAGATCATCGGCATCAACGAATACCGTCTGGAGAAGGAGGCCCCGATCGACATTCTCGCCGTGGACAACACGGCCGTGCGCGAGAGCCAGATCAAGCGGCTCAAGGAGCTGCGCGCCAACCGCGACGAAGCTGCCGTGAAGAAGGCGCTGGCCGCCATCACCGAGTGCGTGAAGACCAAGCAGGGCAACCTGCTCGAACTGGCCGTCGAGGCCGCCAAGGTCCGCGCCTCGCTGGGCGAAATCTCCGACGCCTGCGAAGTGGTCGTAGGCCGCTACAAAGCTGTTATCCGTTCCATTTCAGGTGTATACTCTTCAGAAGTGAAAAACGACAAATCCTTCGAGCGCGCCAAGGAGCTGTGCGCCGAATTCGCCAAGAAAGAGGGCCGTCAGCCGCGCGTGATGATCGCCAAGCTCGGCCAGGACGGACACGACCGCGGCGCCAAGGTGGTCGCTACGGGTTATGCCGACATCGGCTTCGACGTCGACATGGGTCCGCTGTTCCAGACTCCGGAGGAGGCCGCCAAGCAGGCCGTCGAAAACGACGTACACGTAGTCGGCGTATCGTCGCTGGCCGCCGGCCACTTGACGCTCGTGCCGCAGATCATCGCCGAGTTGAAGAAGCTGGGCCGCGAGGACATCATCGTCATCGTCGGCGGCGTGATCCCCGCGCAGGACTACGATGAACTCTACCGCGACGGCGCCGCCGCCATCTTCGGCCCCGGTACGCCGATCGCCACGGCAGCCATCAAGATCCTCGAAATCCTGCTCGCCGAGTAAATTCCCGGCTCCGACAAGAGAAACGCCGCGGTCGCAAGACCGGGGCGTTTTTTGTTCCGGAGCACTTCGGGAGGGACTTTTTTCACCCGCCAAAGACCGGAACGGGAGTTTTTGCATTATCTTTACGACTGAAATACACAAATTCATTCATTCCAACGTTCCATTCGCATGAAGAAAACCCTCATTCTGTTGCTTGCCTGCTGTGCCTGCATCCGGTCGCAGGCGCAGACTCCGGAGGCAGCCGCCGCACCGGAACCCTCCGTAACCCGGACCGACAGCACCCTGACATTCCCCGAACCTGAATTCATCGGCCAGGCATTGGCTATCCGGCCCGACAACAGAACCGAGCAGCTCGTTCAGGAGAGCCTGGCTCCCCGCCACCGTTCGTCCACCGGGCAGAAACTGTTCGGCATCGGAAAGAACCACATCGACGAAATGACGCTGAAAGGCGCGCAGTCCCCCGTCCGGCTCCGGAAGAGCGACGGCATCGCCTTTATCATCCGCGTTCCGGACAACCTGATCGACCCGATGTCGGTGATCAGCGTCTTCCGGTTCAAGGTCAAGAAGAAGATGCGGATCGCCGAATACGCGTCGGTCGGAACCTTCGGCGACCAGCAGCGCAACACGCTGGAACGGCAGCCCTTCACCTCGCGCCGGTTCGGAAGCAGCTCCTACCTCATCATCCTGAAAGGCGTCGAGACCGGAGAATACGGCATCACGGTCGATGCGCTGGGCAGTCTCAACGTTTCGACATTCGGGGTGGACGAATAAACCCGCGTTCCATGACAAACAATCCCCGCAACCTCGGTTGCGGGGATTGTTCTTTCGGCAGCCGGCAATGGGATCACAGGCAGGCCTCCAGAATCCGGCGGGCCATGGCGCCGTCGACGTTCTGCGCCTCGCCGAACCGATCGCCCGCAGCCGTGAAGCGGCGTTCGATCTCGGCGATGGTCTCTTCGCCGATACCCTCCTCCGAAAGGCGTGTCGAGAGGCCCAGCGAACGGAAGAACGCCTCGTTGGCCGCAATCGTGCGGTCGATGCGCTCCTCCTCCGAACCGCCGGCAATGCCCCAGATACGCTCGCCGTATTGCAGCAGTTTGCCGCGTTTCTGCCCGCGCAGCACGCGCAGCGTACCGTTGATGACAATGGCCAGCGTCGCACCGTGCGTCAAGCCGTGCAGCGCCGTCAGCTCGTGGCCGATCATGTGCGTCGCCCAGTCCTGCGTCACGCCCATACGGATCATGTCGTTCAGGGCCAGCGTCGCCGAAAGCATGTATTCCGACATCGTGTCGTAATCGCGCTCGTCCGCCAGCGCTTTGGGAGCGATTTCGACCACCGTATGCAGGATGCCTTCGGCCCAGCGGTCCATCAGCCGCGACTGATGGGGCGTAGTCATATACTGCTCCAGCACATGCACGAAAGTATCCGCAAGTCCGCAGGCTACCTGACGCTTCGGCAGCGAATAGAGCGTCTCGGGATCGAGGATCGAGAAGACCGGATAATCGCCGTAGAAAGCATATTTTTCCTTGGTCTCGTAGCGCGAAATGACCGCCCCGGAGTTCATCTCGGAACCCGTGGCCGACATGGTGAGGACCGTAGCCAGCGGCACGGTCTTGCCGGCCTGCCCCTTGAGCACGATGTCCCATGCATCGCCGTCGTAGAGAAGGCCCGCAGCGATGAGTTTCGTACCGTCGATGACCGACCCGCCGCCGACAGCCAGCAGGAAGTCCACCTTCCGCTCTTTGCCCAGCGCAATGGCTTCGCGCAGGGTCTCGACCGACGGATTCGCCTCGATGCCCCAGAACTCGACCAGGTCGCGGCCTTCGAGTGCGGCGACGACCTGATCGTAGACGCCGTTACGCTTGACGCTTCCGCCGCCGAAGGTCAGCATGATGCGTTTTCCGGCGGGAATGAGCTTCGGCAGACGGGCGATCTGGCCCTTGCCGAAAACCAGTTTGGTCGGATTGTGATAGATGAAGTTGTTCATGGCGAATATTTATTTATCCTATTACGAAGAGAATGAATGACCGGACGGCTCCGAAACCGGATTGCACCTGGTTTGACAGGGCCTCCGGCTGCTAAAAGAGCCGTTACGCCTCTAAAGATACGAAAAAAGCCGGACTGCGCAGAGAATTCTCCGCTAATTTTCAATCTTTGCGGTGAAAGCTGCCGGTTTGTGCTTAAACGAAGCAGAGCGCGGATGGGTGTACCGAAGTACGTCCCATTCGCGCCCTGCAGGAGCAAGTGCAAAGATGCACCGTAAAATCAATCGTTTAGAAGTACTTGCCGCGCAGGTCCTGAATCTTGGCCATCTGCTGGATAGCCGGGATGGCGAACTGCTGGGCCATGCCCTCGGCCATGGCCTGGGCGCGAACTTTCTCGCCTTCGGCGGTCTGCTTGTCGTCGGTCTTGACATCCCCGACCTCGAAGACATAGACGCCCGAAAGTCCCTTCACGGGAGCCGACAGGGCACCCTTCTCGGCCGATGCGATGGCGCCCACCAGACGAGGCTCCATGCCCACGCCGTTCACGTAGAACGAACCGAAAGTCACATCGGAGAAGTCCTCCACCTCCGAGCCGAGACTTGCAGCCTGCTCGGCGAGGGTCGAACCCGAAAGGCTCTTGACGATATAATCGTATTTTTTGTCGCGAAGAAGCTGCGAACGGATCTGGGCCGAAACCTTATTCAGCGGTGCGTACTCGTTGTCGTCGATCTCGGTCAACGTGGCAATCACGTAGTCCTTGCCCACGTTGAAGATCGCCGAAAGGTCGCCCTCCTTCGCTCCGTAGGCCCAGCGGGCCACCTCGCGCGAATCCTCAAGGCCGCGGATCGTACGGTCGCCCTGGGCAATCGCAGCCACGCGGGGCGTCACGGCAGCCGTCGAAGCGGCATCTGCGAATGCGGCGGCCGAACCCTTGGCGTTGACCATGAACGAACCGGCCTGGTTGTGCACGTCGCGGCGCGTGGCGGCCGAAGCCTCCACGGGATAGGTGATCGTAGCCACCTGCACGTGTTTCGAAGGTTTGTCGGCACGGTATACCTGCATCAGCTGGATGGCGTCGCCCGAAGCGATCTTCACGATGTCGCCCTGTCTGGCATTGGCCAAAGCGGCGGCGAACTCGCCCGTGAAGGCCGAGAAAGGCAGCACTCCCACTTCACCGCCGTTGGCGGCCGTAGCGTCGTAAACCGAATAACGGGCAGCGGTCTGCGCGAAATCGCCCCCCTTCTTCAGCACCGTCAGCAGGCTGTCGGCAAGCGCCTCCTGCGCATAGGGCAGCACGATGTGGCGTACGCCCACCGAGTCGGGAAGCATCTTCGAATCGAGCGCGCGGGACATCGTCCACTCGTTGTTCTTCAGCACGGGACCGTACATCTCGCCCGCCATCAGCGCCTTGGCCTCCTCGTCGGAGAGCTGTGCGGCGGAAACGTAGCTGTCGGCGATCTTGCCGTTGCGATTGGCGCGGACGAAGGTCTTCACCTCCTCGGCGGCGGCGAACTCCCGGCCCACCTCCGTCACGCTCTTCTCAAGCGCCAGCAGGTCGTTGTCCGTGGGGGAGACCTCGAATACGACATACGAAATCGTACGCGACGGGGTCTGCTTGAACTGGTTCTTATGGCTGTTGTAGTAAGCCTTCACATCACCCGACGACACCTTGACGAGCGAATCGGGAACGGCCGAGAACTTCTTGCCGGCCCACTTGCCCGAGAAAGACTTGTTGGCGGCCTCGACACCGCGGGCGACCTCCAGCGAATTGACGTAAACGCCGCCCTTCACCAGTCCGAAGTACTTCTGCACCTCGCGCTCCAGACGGGCCTGCTCGTTGAGCTGCGCCCAGGCATTGGCCGCCTCGGGGTTGGTCTCGGCCTGTGCGAGGAACTGGCTGATGGCAGCCACGCTGTACTCGCCCGTGCGGGGATCGGCGAAAGCATTGTAGAAAGCCTGCGAAGGATGCTGTCCGCTGACCATCGCCAGACGCTCCGGCTCGGTGACGCGAAGTCCCATCCGGTCGAAACCGGGCGTCAACACGTGCTTGGCGATCAGCGCCTGCCAGGCGGCATTGGCCAGCATGGCCGACTGCTGCTCGTCGCTCTCCTGCATGTTGTTCTGCGACTTGATTGTCTCGTACTGGTCGTAGTACTCCGAATAGTTGATCTTCTCGCCGTCGATCACACCGACACGCGGGTCGTTGCCCGAGAAGCCCATTTCAGTCTTCAGAGAGAGGATGAATGCCAAGAGGGCCAGTGCGATGATGATCGAAAGCACGATGCCGAACTTGGTTCGTAAAGTGTTTAAACTTGCCATATAAATTGTTAATTATTCGTATTGTTTCGAATTATCAGCCAAAGGTAGTAAAATTAATTGTAAAAAGAACAGAATAAAAGTAAAAATATACGCACGCTTCGCCCCCGTAATCCCCGCCGGGACGGGAATTTACCGGAAAGGCGGCGGAATCCGGCCCACGCTACAATTTCTTCACCCGCGCCAGTTCGATGCGCGAACGCGTCGTACGGAGAATCCGCAATTGCAGGCCGCCGATGAAAACCGTCTCCCCGGCGGTGGGAATACCCTCGTAATTGAAGATGATGAAACCGGCCAGCGTGTCGTATTCCTTGCTCTCCTCGATGCCGAGGTTGTATTTTTCATTCAGGTATTTCACCTCCAGGCGGCACGAGAGAACATACTCGTCGGGGCCGACCTGCTTTTCGGTGAGGTCCGGAATGTCGTGCTCGTCCTCGATCTCGCCGAAAATCTGCTCCAGCACGTCTTCGAGCGAAATGACGCCCGCCGTGCCGCCGAATTCGTCGATCACGACGGCGATGTTCGAACGGTGCTTGATGAAATTCTCCAGCATCAGCTGCAAAGGCATGGTCTCGGGCACGAAATTGACCTCCATCATCACGTCGGCGATCTGCCGGGGCCGCGTGAAAAGGCTTTTCGAATTGACGTAGCCCACGATGTTGTCGATCGACTTGCGCCAGACGAAGATACGCGAATATTTCGAGTCGACGAAACGCGCCGTGAGCTGTTCGATCGAGGTGTCGTCGATGTCCACGGCCTCGACGTCCACACGCGGAACCATGCAGTCCCTGACGCGCAGGTCGGCGAAATCCAGCGCGTTCTGGAAGAGTTTCAGCTCGTTGTCCGGTTCCGAATGCTGCTCCGGGCTGTTCGAGTCGAGCAGCGCCGCGAGGTCCTCGCGGTCGAAACTCGGAGTGATGTTCCGCTCCTCGACGCGGCGGCCCAGAAGGTGCAGAATGCCGTGGGAAAGCAGCGTCGTGAAACGCGCCACCGGATAGAGGACGATGTAGAAAAAATAGATCACCGGCGCCAGCGCGCGGTAATAGAAATTGGGATTGTTCCTGAAAATCGACTTGGGGAGAAACTCGGCGAAGAAGATGATGATGACCGTCGAAACGGCGGTGTCCACGGCGACCGAGCCGCTCCGGGCGAGCTGCTCCCACCCCAGCGAGGCGTAAATACTGCGCAGAAGCAGCGACATCGACAGCGAATAGACGACCAGCGCGATGTTGTTGCCCACAAGGATCGTGGTGATATACTGCCCCGGATGGCGGGCGAAAACCTCGGCAATCTGGTCGAACATGCGGTTCTGCTTGCGGTCGATCTCCAGCTTGAGACGGTTCTTGCTCGTAAAGGCAATCTCCATCCCCGAGAAAAAAGCCGACAGCAACAGCATTACGACGATCAGGACGACGGTGGTGAGCATCGCTTTCAGTTTTTGAGTTTGGGTTCGACGGAAACCTGCTCCTCCCGCAGGACCGGACGCGCCTCCTCCCGGGAGCCGTCCCGCATTTTCAGCGGCCGGCGCTCAACCTCCGCTTCGGGTCTTCCGACCTGCCTTTCAGCCGGCCCGGCGGGAATCTCCCGGGCCGGAGCGGCCCTCCCGGATTCGGACGTCCGGACGGCGGACCGACTGTCGGAGGGCCGGCTGTCGGAGGGCCGGCTGTCGGAGGGTTTCGGAACCGGGCGCACGGACGTGGAATCCGTGGCCGCAGAGTCGGCGCTCTGCTTCATCTCGACCTCCATACGGCCCTTCATGCGGCGAAAACGCCAGTCCTTGAACTCCTCGTCCGATTCGAAACCTTCGCCGATGAAGACATCGCGGCCGTTGTTCTGCACGATCTTCGAATCGACGTTCGAATAGATTTTCTTGGTCCGCGCATTCCAGAACAACTGCTGGGTGTAGAGGGTCTTGCCGTCGGATTTCTCGACGACGACGTTGCCCTTGGCCTCCCACAGTTCGCGGTTCTCGTAATAGATGGCGTAGTTGGCCGTCAGCACGGCGTCCACCGTGGTCAGCGAATCGTTCTGGTAGGTAGTGATCTTCACGCCCTTGCGGAATTCGCGGTAAGGTTCGCGGGCCAGCGAATAACCTTCGAGCAGCGGCGTGACGAAATGGTACGACCGGCGGCCGTTCTGCGACATCACGACCGAAAGGTCCTCGCTGTATTCGGTCATCATCGTCTCCTCGGAAGCCGACGCGCGGCCCGCATCCTTGTCCGCACACGAGAATAGCAAGATAGCACTCCCCGTCACGGAGAGTGCTACCCTGATCGTTCTTGTCATGCGTTTTCCCATCGAAGCCTGTCGGGAGCGTGTTTTTTAGCGGGCACGGACGGTGGTGGTGATACCGGCGGCCGTTCCGCAGGTCACCGTATAGCGCGCACCCTCCTGCAACTCGTTGAAGAAGCACTCCTCCGAGCTGGGGAAAACCGAACGGAACTTGCCGAGGGAACTCTTGGCGTGCTCCATGTACTCCGAATCGGCCGGGAGCAGTTCGACCGCCTTGGCCATCGTATCGTAAGCGGCCCAATAGGTCGCCAGACCGGCGAAACCGCCGCACGAACCTGCCGACGAAGCATAGCACTGCGCCAGGATGAAGTACGGAACGCCGTCCTCGGGATCCAGGTCGCGGGCCTGGCGCGCAGCGGCGGCAGCGCCCGGAATGTCGTTGGACACGAGGCCCACCAGCGCGATGCGCACGAGCAGTTTCTGACGCTCGGCGGGGTCTTTCTCGACATCCAGCGCCTCGTTCAGGTAGGTCTTCGCCTTTGCATAGTCCTTCTTGTTCTGGAAAGCCTGGGCCAGGAACATGGCCGTCTCCGACGAAGGCTTCACCTGATAGTATTTCTCGGCGATCGAGAAGTAGAAATCACCGTCGCACTTGGCGCGCGACATCAGAGCCACGGCCTGCGAAAGCAGCGCCTCGTCGTCGGGAGCGGCGGCCAGCTTGCCCTTGAAGAGTCTTTCGAGATTCTCGCAGCTTGCGGCGCCGCTCAATCCGAACGCAGCGTCGAACTGGCTCTTGTACTCGGCGGCAGCGGGGTTCTTCTCGAAGAATGGCGTCAGACGGTCGTACTCGGCGATGATCTCGTCGGGCATCACCTCGTCGGTATTCCTGTAATCGTCGCAGAGGTTCGAGAAATAGGCCACGACGGTCTCGGGATCGGTGTTGTCGCCGCCGGCCTCGATGGCTGCGCGGAACGCTTCGCGGATACCCTTGCGGTCGGCGGGTTTGTACATCAGATACTCACGGGCCTTGCGGTCGAGGATATAGGGCGTGCCGTACTTGGGATGGTCGCCGAAATACTCGTTGCGCAGGTCGTAAACGATCATCAGCGAGTCGGTGTAGGTGTTTTTCTCGGCGATGCTCTTGGCGCGCGCGATCTTGTTCTTATAAAGCGTGATGCCGCGCACGAAGGTATTCTGCGAAGCCTTCGGACATTTGTCGAGCAGCTCCTTGAGGTAATGCGCGGCAGCGTTGTAATCCTTGTTGTCGAGCGACTCCTTGAGGAAGTTGCTGTTCAGAATGTTCTGCTCCCGCTCCTGAGGAGTGTCACCCCAGACCGCGTACTTCGGATCACTGAAATCTTGCTGTGCCATCGCTGCGACTGCAAAAAGCGCACACGCAGCAGAAAGCAGGAATTTAACGTTTTTCATCGGTCAGATTAATTTTTGTGTTTCTATCTTTTATTTTTGCTTGCCTGTCACATCAATCGAACTTGGAGCGCATGAACCAATATTCGCCGTTCTCCATCTGTCCCGCGAAGAGCGTGAAGCCGATCGCAAACTTGAAATACTGCTGCCGGACCAGCCCCAGGCGGTCGGCGATATTGTAACCGCGGCGACCGTACTCGACGCCGATGTCGATGGCCGAGAAGGCGCCGCGCCTCACCGGAATGCCGATGCCCGCCGTCACGGCGTACTGCGCGAGCTTGTCCCCGTTGAACGTCTGGTTGTAGGCTCCGTAGCGGAAACCCGCACGGTAGGACCAGCGTTTGAGGAAGTGACGCGCATCGTAACGGTTCGGGGTGTATTCCACACCCATCTTGATCGTGCTCGTATTGGTGTAGGCCACCTTGTATTCCGTCTTGTTCTCCCCGCTGCCGCTGGTTCCCGTCATCTCGTAGCCCGAGTTGCGGCCGCCCCAGTTCTGGAACACATAATCCACGCCGACGGCCCACCTGCCGGTCTGGTAATAGGCCCCCACGGCCAGCTGCCGGGGCAGCACCAGCTTCAGGTGCGTCGTATCGCCCTTGACGACCGTGTTGTACAGGTCGCCGATATAGAGTTTTTTCGTCACCTCCGGGTTCAGGTCGCCGCCGAAGTCGTACGTCGCGCCGAAGGTCAGGATGCGCTTCGCGTTCAGAATCGCGTTCCACTGCACGCCGACCTGCCCCTTGATGCTCGAAATGCTGTAATTGTCCTGCCCCACCGTCGAGGTGAAGGTTCCCTCGCCCGTAATGGCGGTCGGGGTCATCACGAACGTACGGTCGATGTCGCCCCAGTAATACTGTGCGGCGATACCCACCGAAAAATTCTTGAACGGCTCCCAGCCCAGGCCGACCTTGACCTCCGTCACGTCGCCCTCGCCCTGGTAGTTGTACTGAATATTGCCGACGTTGGCGTAAATGGGGTCTTCGGGATCGTATTCGTGGTAATACTTGGTCCTGTAACCCACCGAACTGTAAGGCGTGAGGCTGAAACCGAGTCCCAGCCGCTTCGCCACCGGCATCTGGAAAGCGATGTCGTGAAAGTTGAACGTGTTGTAGGCCGTCCGTTTCCCGACGCCTCCGACCGTCTGGGCGTTGTAGTAGTTCTGCCCCTCCAACCCGAAGTTGAAAAGGAAAGTCTTCTGCGGAGCCGCGCTGTAAGCCGCGGGGTTGAGCAGGTTGACCGTACTCACCGAACGCATGGCCACACCCGCACCGCCCATCGAGCGCATCTGCAGCGTACCGGGGGTATTCTGTTCGCCGATGCCGTACATCGTATAGGGCGAGAATGCGTTAATACTGCTTGTCTGGGCCGAAACGGCAAAAGGAAACATCGCTGCAGCCGCGACAACCAGCTTAATCAAGGTGTTCTTCACTTGCATTGTACTCTAAAATTCGATCCAATCCGCAAAAGACCAGATTACAATTTGCAAATATCGTGTTTTTAATTCTTTTCGCAAAGTATTTCGCGTCCCCGCCGGTAAAAATTACGCATAAATCGTCGATTTTTTTCTCCATCCGGGCCATATAGCCCTCAATTTCGAAGGTCAGCGAGTTCATCACCCCCAGGCGGATGGCCTCTTCGGTGGTTAGCCCCTGCAACTCCCCGCTTTCGGTCGGACCGCACAGCGGCAGGCAGGCCGTGTAGTCGTGGAGCGCCCGAAAACGGGTTTTCATCCCCGGCGAAATGCACCCGCCGCGGAACGTGTTGTCGGCCGTCACCAGGTCGATCGTGACGGCCGTGCCGAAATCGACGATCAGCACGTTGCGCCCCGGGTAAAGCACCGTGGCGCCCACGGCGGCGGCCAGCCGGTCGCGGCCCAGCGTCTCGGGCGTATGGTAGGCGTTGGCAACCGGCACGGGGGTCTGCGAGGTGAATTCCAGCAGGTAATCCGCATAGGGTCTGACCGTTTCGATCACGTCGTCCGCTTCGCCGCGCGTCGAGGCGACGACGGCCTTCGCGGCCCTGCGGCCCTCCAGCAACTCGCCGAGCATCGACGGATGCAGCCGCTCCACGCAGCGCTGGGCGACGATCCGTCCGCCGTCAAAAACGGCCAACTTGACAAGGGTGTTGCCTATGTCTACGATCAGATTCAAAGCTGCTGCAGCGTTTTGTATGCGTCTTCCACGTCTTTGACATTCCTAACGGTCATCGCCAACCGATTATTGTGCTGTTTGAGCACAAATCGGTCGGGCCGCTGCGTAACCCGCTGCAACAGGGTCATAAAGGCCTCGCTCTTGTAGAAAGGCGAGTTCTCCTCGCCCACGAAATGCACGATCATCAGCCCGTTCTTGACCTTCACGCGCTCCATGCCCAGACGAATGGCCTCCCAGCGCAGGCGCACGACGTTCAACAGCTCCTTCGCGGCGCGCGGCAGGGGACCGAAGCGGTCCGCAAGACGGCTCTCGAAGGCCTGCAAAGCCTCCTCGTCCTTCGTCGAGTCGAGTTCGCGGTAGAGTTTCAGGCGTTCGGCCTGCTGCGAAACGTAGGCGTCGGGCAGCGCGGCCTCGACCTCGATGTCGATGTGCGCGTCGTCGATGAAACGCATCTGCTCCACGACCTCCTGCTCCCCGTCGCTCAGGCCCGGGACATGAAGCCCCTCGGCACGCAGTTCGGCCACCGCCTCGTTCATAATCTTCTGGTAGGTCTCGAAACCGATGTCGGCGATGAACCCGCTCTGCTCGGCGCCCAGCAGGTTGCCCGCGCCGCGAATGTCGAGGTCCTGCATGGCGATGTTGAACCCCGAACCCAGGTCGGAAAACTCCTCGATGGCCCGCAGACGCCGCCGCGCGTCGGACGACAGCAGCTCGTCGGGCGGCGAAAGCAGGTAGCAGTAGCCCTTCTGGTTCGAACGCCCCACGCGGCCGCGCAGCTGGTGCAGGTCGCTCAAACCGAAGTTCTGGGCGTTGTCGACGATGATCGTATTGGCGTTGGGAATGTCGATGCCGTTCTCGACGATGGTCGTCGACACCAGCACGTCGAATTCCCCGTAGATGAAGTCCATGATGAGTTTCTCCAGCTGCTCGGCCGGCATCTTGCCGTGCCCGACGGCCACGCGGGCCTTCGGGCAGAGGCGCGTGATCAGCCCTTGGAGGGCCGGCAGGTCCTCGACGCGGTTGTGGACGAAATAGACCTGGCCGCCGCGGGCGAGTTCCGCCTCGACGGCGTCGCGGATGATCTCCTCCGAGAATACGTGCGACTCGGTGAGAATCGGCTGGCGGTTGGGCGGCGGGGTCGAAATGACGGACAAGTCCCGCGAACCCATCAGCGAGAATTGCAGCGTGCGCGGAATCGGCGTGGCGGTGAGCGTCAGCGTATCGACCGAAACGCTCATCTCGGTGAGCTTTTCCTTGGCGGCGACGCCGAATTTCTGCTCCTCGTCGATGATCAGCAACCCCAGGTCGCGGAACACGATCTGCTTGCCCAGCATCTTGTGCGTGCCGATCAGGATGTCGATCTTCCCCGAGGCGAGATCCTCACGGATCTGGCTGACCTCCTTCGTGGATTTGGTGCGGTTGATGTACTCCACCCTCACCGGGAAATCGCGCAGACGCTCGGTGAACGAGCGGTAGTGCTGCAAGGCGAGGATCGTCGTCGGAACCAGCACGGCGACCTGCTTGCCGTCGACGGCGGCCTTGAACGCCGCGCGGATCGCCACCTCGGTCTTTCCGAAGCCCACGTCGCCGCACACCAGCCGGTCCATTGGCTGGTCCGACTCCATGTCCTTCTTGATGGCCGCCGTGGCCGACTGCTGGTCGGGGGTGTCCTCCCAGCGGAACGACGCCTCCAGCTCGTGCTGCAAATAGCTGTCGTGCGAGAAGGCGTAGCCCTTCGAGGCCTTGCGTTTGGCGTAGAGGGCGATCAGTTCGCGCGAAATGTCCTTGACGGCCTTCTTGGTGGCGTTCTTCAGCTTCTGCCAGGCGCCGTTGCCCAGTTTGTAGACCTTCGGCGGCTCGCCGTCGCCCGACTTGTAGCGCGAAATGCGGTGGAGCGAGTGCACGTTGACGAACAGCACGTCGCCGTCCTTGTAGACCAGCTTGATCGCCTCCTGCATGCGTCCGTCGCCCGCGGCGATCTTCACCAGCCCGTCGAAACGGCCCACGCCGTGGTCGATATGCACCACGTAGTCGCCCGGGCGCAGCTGGTTCAGCTCGGCGACGGTCATCTGCTCGTCGCGCCGGATCTCGCCGTTGATGCGGTAACGCTGGTAGCGGTCGAAAATCTGATGGTCGGTGTAGAGGCACAGTTTCAGGTCGTTGTCCACGAACCCCTCGTGCAGGGTCGTCGACAGCGACCGCACGACGGCCTGTCCGCGGCCGATCTGGTGGAAAATATTTTCGAGACGCTCGACCTGCGCCTTGTTCTCCGAAAGTATATAGGTATCGTAACCCCGCAGCGCACCCCGGATCATGTCGTCGGCCAGCATCTCGAAATTTTTATTGAATTTCGGCTGGGGCGACGTCGCGAACTTCACCGTTGCGGCCGCGGGCCGCTCGGGAAGATTGTCGCGCAGCAGGAAAATCCGGCTTCCGGAAAGGTCGGCCACGAGCGAGTTGCGGCTCGTCAGCAGCGAGTCGATCTCATCGGGATGCTCCATGTCCGAGAGCGTCCTGCGGCGGATGTCGTTGACCCTCCGCAACACGAAATCGGCGTCGTAGAACCACCAGGAAGCCTCCGCGCCCGCAAACCGCGCGAAGGAGACCTTCGCCGCGGCGGGCGTCCCGGCGTTCAGGTCGGGGATGATCTCCACGCGCTCCAGCCTGTCCGACGACAGCTGGCTCGAAATGTTGAACCGCCGGATCGAGTCGACCTCGTCGCCGAAGAAATCCAGTCGGTAGGGTTTGCTCTCCGAATAGGAGAAGACGTCGACGATACCGCCGCGCACCGAGTACTGGCCAGGCTCGTAGACGAAATCCACGCGCGTAAACGAAGCATCGACAAGCGCCTGCTCCAGCACCTCGATCGAAATCCGGTCGCCGACCCTCACGGTGATCGTCTCCCGTTGCAGGGCTTCGGCGTCGGCGACCCGCTCGGCCAGCGCCTCGGGGCAGGTGCAGACCACCAGGTAGCCCTTCCCCGAAAAATTCCGCACGGCGTGCATCGTCGCCGTGCGCTGCACCACGCCCTGCGCATCCTCGGCGCCATAGGCCGCCGAACGCTTCCACGACGAGGGAAAGAAGTAAACCTGCCGTTCGTCCAGCAGGTTGTAGAAGTCGTTCAGAAGGTAGGCTGCGGCGTCACGATCCTCGGCGACAAAGACATGCACGCCCCCGGATTCGGCCACGGCCGCCGCGGCATAAAACGAAAGAGCGCCGCCGACCAGCTCTTCGAGGTGGACGGTAGCACTTCTGTTTTTATATTCGCGGCACAGTCTGCCGAGGGCTTTCGACCCGGCGGCGAACTGCGCCAGCTGCTCGCGGGCGGTTGCCATGCCTTATTTGGTTATAAGGTCGTTATCCTTTTTGTCATGGTAGTGGATCTCGACGATCCCGATGCTCTGGTCCTCGGCGATCTCAAGGCGCACCTTGTACTTCCACTCCCAGCGGCGGCGCAGCGACCAAAGGCCCTTTCGGAGGAACGCCGCCACGTAAGGACTGACGACCAGCTTGATGAATTTGTGTCCGCGGTCCTGCGTGAGGAACGAAATCTGATTCTCGATCTTCTTGTCCAGCAGCACCGTAGGTTCGATCTTGCCCGAACCGTTGCACGTCGGGCAGACGTCCGAAACGCTCTCGACGGCCACGGGACGCACCCGCTGGCGGGTGATCTGCATCAGGCCGAATTTCGTGAGCGGCAGCACCGTGTGCTTGGCCTTGTCGGTGGCCATCAGCTTCACCATCTCGTCGAACAGCGCCTGCTTGTTCTGCGCCTTGTGCAGGTCGATGAAGTCGATGATGACGATACCGCCCAAATCACGCAGCCGCAGCTGGCGGGCGATCTCCTTCGCCGCGGCGAGGTTCACGTCCATGGCGGTCTGCTCCTGGTTGTCCTCGGCCTTGGTGCGGTTGCCCGAATTGACGTCGATGACGTTCATGGCCTCCGTGCGCTCGATGATGAGGTAGGCGCCGCGTTTGAGCGACACGTACTTGGCGAAGAGCGACTTGATCTGCTTCGAGATGTCGAAGTTGTCGAAAATGGGCACGTTGCCCTTGTAGAGTTTGACGATCTTCTCCTTCTCGGGTTCGATCTGGCGGATGTAGCCGCGGATTTCGTTGTACATCGCCTCGTCGTCGACGGCGATCTGCGAGAAGGAGCCGTTCAGCGAGTCGCGGATGATCGTGTTGGCGCGGTTCATCTCGCTCATCAGCTGCGCCGGGGCCGACGCCGCGTTCTTCTTGATCGCCGCGCAGGTCTTGCGCCAGCGGTCGATCTGGGTCTGGATGTCGTGCTCGATGTCCTCGTCCTTGGCCTCCATGGCCGCCGTGCGGATGATGACGCCGAAATTCTTCGGCAGCACCGCCGCGGCAATGCGCTTGAGACGCTTCTTCTCGTCCGCCGAGCGGATTTTCTGCGAAAGGAAAACCTTCGAGGTGAAGGGAACCAGCACCACGTTGCGGCCGGCCAGCGAAATGTCGGCCGTCAGGCGCGGACCTTTGGTCGAAATGGCCTCCTTGGCCACCTGGACCATGATCTGCTGCCCCACCTGGAGGTATTCGCCGATCTTCCCGGTCTTCTCGACGGGCGGTTCGAGTTTCATGCTCTCGACGCGGAACCCGCGTTTTCCGGGCTGCTGCGAGGCGACGAGTTTCTGCAACGAGGGGAACTGCGGCCCCAGGTCGAGGTAGTGGATAAAGGCGTCCTTTTCGTGTCCGATGTTGACGAATGCCGCGTTCAGTCCCGGCATGATCTTGCGCACCTTCCCGAGGTAGATGTCCCCCACGGCGAAGCCCGTCTGGCACTGCTCCTTGTTCAGTTCGACGAGCACCTTGTCCTCGCACATGGCGATTGATATCTCGGTCGGGGTTACGTTTACGATTAATTCTCTGTTCATCTATCGTGTGTCGCGCTCCGGGAAACCGGGCGCGGTATGGCTGAAATTAGTACTGAAGCCGCGTTTTGCTGTGAAGTGGCGGCGAACTCCAAAGGGAAAAATGGATGCCGGAAACGTCCGGCAGAACGCGGGGCCCGGCGTCCGGAAAACCCGCGAAAAAGGCGGAAAAACCGCCCGAAAAATCGGAAACCCGAAAATAGGTAAAGCTAAAAGAACCCCTTGGCCCCTTTAGCTTTATCTATCGTTAGCACAAAGGTGCTACCCTACTTTTTCTTGTGACGGTTCTTACGAAGACGTTTTTTCCGCTTGTGGGTAGCCATCTTGTGACGCTTATGCTTCTTTCCGTTTGGCATAGTCCTTAAATTTTAAGAGGTTCTTATTATCCGTTATTTCACCTTCGCTGCGAAGCTCTTTGCGGGCTTGAAAGCGGGGATGTTGTGTTCGGGAATGGTGATCGTCGTGTTCTTCGAGATGTTGCGGGCAACCTTCTTGGCGCGCTTCTTCACGATGAAGCTGCCGAAACCACGGAGATACACGTTATTTTTTTGGGTGAGCGACGTCTTGATGCTCTCCATGAAAGCCTCGACGATAGCCTGCACCTGCACCTTCTCAACGCCGGTGCTTTTAGCGATTTCGCTTACGATATCTGCCTTTGTCATGTTTATATAGTATTTAAAATTAAGTTCATCCAAAATGATTCGGAGTGCAAATATACGCTTTATTTACATATCCGCCAATAATCGGCAATTTTTTTTCACTTTTTTCCCGCGGCAGTGTAGTCTGCACGTTCACAACACGATAACAAATATCGGGCAAAACCCGGGCCAAAATTAAAATATTCTATATCAGTTATTTATTCCGCACTGCGCCTCTTCCGCCCCGACAATCGGCAAAAAGCTGCGAAACAATACGTTACGCATCACTTCGCGCCCAGCCACGTCAGACGGTGCCAGAGACTTTCCAGCGGTCCCTGCCGGTGGCCGCGCAGCCACCAACGGCAAAAAGCCGCCTGCAAAACGAAGACCGCAACGCCGATCACCAGGCTCAGCGCATATCCGCACCGGGAGGCGAGACCGAGTCCGAACGGGAAAAAGATCAGGGCGCCGACGACGGACTGCGCGATATAATTGGTAAGGCTCATCCGCCCGTAGAAGCGCAGGCCGTCGGTCACCCGGCGGAAACGGGCCGTGCGGTAGAGCAGCACGAACGAAGCCGCAAGCACCGCCGTGAAGGCAAGTTTCTGCCACATGTCGAGCACGGTCGCAGCCATGCGGGCCGCCGTCGCTTCGCCGAAAAGCCCGTGCAGGGCCTGGAGCGGCACGAAGGCAACGGCCCCGACGATCAGCGTCCGCACCCAGAAGCGCGCATTGTCCGCCGAATCCGAGAAAAGCCCTCGACGGCCGAGCAGCAGACCCAGCAGGAAAAGGCCCGCCGTCTGGCTGTACCGTCCGGCATTGACGGCCCACAGCAGACTCGCCTTCTGCCCGAGCGTGACGTTCCCGGCGACGAACTGCCAGAAATCCCCGGCTTTCGTATAGGCCGCAACCTCGCCGTACATGGCTCCGACGCCCAGATCGGGCGGAGCGAAACCCGGGTCGGCCAGCGCACGGAAGCAATGGTACCATTCGACGGGCTGCACGAGAAACAGCAGGGCCAGCGCCAGCACGGTCCGGTCGTTCAGACGCCGGACGGCGAACAGCACCACGCCCACGAGGCTGAACAGCAGCAGCACATCCCCCGCGGGAAAAAAGGCGGCGTTGAGCGTGGCGAACCCCACCAGCAACAGCAGCCGCCAGAGAAAGCGGCCTCCGAAGTCTTCGCCGCGGCTCTGCCGGGAGGCGTATTGCAGATGGAAGGTGAAGCCGAAAAGCAGCGCGAAGATCGCATAGGCCTTGCCTGCGAAAAGCGCGAACACGACCGCAAAGACACCTTCGTCGAGGGCCGCGAGCCACGCAGGCGACGAAGCCGGATAAACCGGAAAGATAAAATGTTCGAGGCTGTGTACGAGCAGGATCGCCATCACGGCAAAGCCGCGCAAAGCATCCACCGCGTCGATACGGGATTTTTCTGTTTTAAGCACAATGACCGTTATTTTGTTTTTTTCGGAGTAAAGGTAGCATTTAATCGGCAGCCGGGCCAATAAACCGCGGGGTTTTTGCGTTTGATGATAAAAACATTAATTTTGCAAATTCTAAATCCGATAACGGTATGGTCAAAATACTCTGGGTCGACGACGAAGTCGAACTGCTGAAGCCCCACGTGCTGTTCCTCCAGCAGAAGGGCTATGAAGTGGACACCTGCAACAACGGATACGACGCGATCGACATGGCTTCCGAAGGAGCCTACGACCTGATCATCCTCGACGAAATGATGCCCGGCATGACGGGACTCGAAACCCTTCCCAAGATCAAGGAGGTGCGCCCCACGACGCCCGTGATCATGGTCACCAAGAGCGAGGAGGAGAACATCATGGACAAGGCCGTGGGGTCGAAGATCGCCGACTACCTCATCAAGCCCGTCAACCCCAACCAGGTGCTGCTCTCGATCAAGAAGAACGTGCACCAGCAACAGCTGGTGACCGAGCAGACCACCGCCGACTACCGTTCGGAGTTCGGCCGCATCTCGTCCTCGCTCCAGATGGCCGACACGTTCCAGGACTGGTGCGCGCTCTACCGCAAGCTCACCGCATGGGAGGTCGAACTGGCGGAATCCACCGACCAGAGCATCAAGGAGGTGCTGACCTACCAGAAAAGCGAGGCCAACCAGGAGTTCTGCAAGTTCGTGCGCCGCAACTACTACAACTGGATCAACAAGCGCTCGGACGACACCCCCGTGATGTCGCACACGCTCATGCGCACCAACGTCTTCCCCGTCGTCGACGAGAACCCCAAGACCACGCTGCTGCTGATCGACAACTTCCGCTACGACCAGTGGCGGTCGATTTCGTCGCTGCTGCGGGGCTGGTACGACGTGGCGCAGGACGACTTTTACTGCGCCATCCTCCCCACCGCCACGCAGTACGCCCGCAACGCCGTCTTCGCGGGGCTGATGCCGCTGGCCATCGACCGTCTGATGCCCAACAAGTGGCTCAACGACAACGAGGAGGGCGGCAAGAACCAGTACGAGGAGGAGTTTCTGAAGCGGCTGATGAGCCAGAACGGCAAGAACTGGAAGTTCTCGTTCGACAAGCTGGTGCGCCCGGAGCAGGGGCGCAAGCTGGTGGACAACATCCAGAAGGTCTACGACGCCGATTTCTCGGTCATCGTCTACAACTTCCTCGACATCCTTTCGCACGCACGTACCGAGACCGACATCATCCGCGAACTCACGGAGGACGACGCGGCGTTCCGCTCGCTGACGCGCTCGTGGTTCGAGCACTCGGACCTTTACACCATCCTCAAGCTCCTCTCCGAGCGGGGACACACCGTCGTCATCACCTCGGACCACGGCACGATCCGCGTGGACAACCCGGTGAAGGTGACCGGCGACCGCGAAACCTCGGCCAACCTGCGCTACAAGACGGGCCGCAACCTCGCGTACAACTCCCGCGAAGTCTACGAAATCCTGAAACCCGAGGACGTGCAGCTGCCGTCGAGCAACCTCACGTCGAGCTACATCTTCGCCTACAACACCGATTTCCTCGTCTACAACAACGACGCGAACCGCCACATCCGCTACTACCGCAACACGTTCCAGCACGGCGGAATTTCGATGGAGGAAATGATCGTACCGTATATCGTTCTAAAGCCAAAACAATAGATGAAAACCATTCACATCACCTCGCAGGACGAGCTTCCGCAGGTCGCCGGGGCGATCATCGGCTCGCTGGGCCGCCGTACGGTGGTCGCCTTCCGCGGCGAGATGGGCGCGGGCAAAACCACGCTCATCCGTGAAATCGCCGCAGAACTCGGGGCCGCCGACACCGTGACCAGCCCCACGTTCGCCATCGTCAACCAATACAAGGGCGAGGGCAACCGACGCATCCACCACTTCGATTTCTACCGCATCAACGACCTGCGGGAAGCCTTCGACTTCGGTTACGAGGAGTATTTCTACTCGGGAGACCTGTGTCTGGTGGAGTGGCCCGAGAAGATCGAACAGCTGCTGCCCGACAACACGATGACGGTGCGCATCACCGTAGACAGCGACACGGCACGCACCTTCGAGATCGACTGACCGCCGGCTTGAAAAGCCGGATTCAGAACCGGCCGGATTCAAAGACCGCCAACCCCGGATCACGCCGTCGGGAGCTGTCCGTGCGCAGCCCCCATATCGCCGGCCCGTTTTTCCAAGGCCCCGCCCCCGTTTCCGCAAGGCCCTGCCGCTTCGCAACCGCATCCCGGGACGAACCCCGCAAAGGTTCGTCCCGTTCGTTTGCCGCCACCGGAAAAATCCCTATCTTTGCAGCGGACATAATCGCCGCCCATGAAAAAACTCTTCAAAATCGCAGGTATCGCTCTGCTTTCGCTCATCGGCCTGCTGCTGGCAATCTTTCTGCTGGCCCGTTTCGTCTTCCGCGAACAGGCCATTGACTATCTGACCGGTCTCGAAAAACAGCAGCGCGTGGAGCTGCTCCGCGCCGCAGGCCCTTACGCCGCCGACACCGTGCAGTATCGCTTCACCTATAAACAGGACACCGTCCGCGCCCGTGAAATCCGCGAATACTTCCGGCTCGACACCCTCGTGAATCCCGCCGCGACGACCTGGGACAACGCCCGCGCGCTGGCGCAGTTCGTCGCCCGGAACATTCCCCACGCCAATCAGAAAGTCCACCCCGAAACGCGCAACGCAATCGGACTGTGGGAGTATACCCGCACCGTAGAACCGGCTTTCAACTGCCGCCTGCACTCGATCCTGCTCCACGAGCTGCTGCTCTCGCAAGGGATCGTCAACCGCTTCGTGACGTGCCTTCCGGCCGACTCGCTCGATCGGGACTGCCACGTGGTCAACCTCGTTTGGCTGCCCGAATGCGAGAAATGGGCGATGATAGACTCGGACATGCAATCCTACGTCGCCTCGCCCGAAGGCGAAGCGCTCTCACTCGAAGAGATGCGGCAGCGCACCGTCGCCGGAGAGCCGATGGCCGTACACCGGCTTCTCGGAACACGCGACCCGGAGAATTGCCTCTCCTACTGGGCCAAGAACCTCTACTGGTTCACTTGTTGGGAGCAGACCGGATACGACAAGGAGGTCGGATACGAAGGCCGCGCCATCGCCCTGCTGCCCCCGGGGTTCGAGGGATTCTCGCTGAATGAATCCACCGTCCGGACCTCCGACGCCGACCGTTTCTGGGCCGCCCCGCAGCCGGCGGAATGATCCGGGCCCGCAAAACTTTCAACTTATAATTTTCAACGCGCAATATGCAGGAATACATTTCGAAACAACACCGGATTTTACGTCCCGCCGAACAGATTTACGCCGTCATCAGCCGCTTCGACAACCTCACCCCGGCCGTCGCCGACCGCGTCGAGGAGTGGCAGGCCACCGAGGAGACCTGTTCGTTCAAGGCCAAAGGCTTCACCGTCCGTCTCCGCATGGAGGAGCGCATCGAACCGCGCCACGTCAAGATCGTGGGCGACGACGGGGGAATCCCGATGGATTTCGCCTTCTGGATTCAGCTCCACAAAGTCTCCGACACCGACACCCGCATGCGGCTGGTGCTGCACATCGAGCTGAACATGATGATGAAAATGATGATCGGCGGCAAGCTCCAGGGCGCCATCGACCAGATCGCCGAAGGCATCGCTCGCGCGATGCAGGCGCAGGCGTAGGACGCCAGCTTTAGGGGCGACCCCAGGCCGGCAGGCCTCCGATCCCGACCATTGCACTCGCAGCGTAGGACGCCTGCTTAAAAAAGCAATCGCAGGACGACACGGCCTCCGACCCCGACCGCCGCTTCCGCAGCGTAAAAATTTTCAGAAGACAACCGCAGACATGAGACCGACCGACTACATCGCTTCGCTGTTCAAGCCTTCCGGAGGCCCCGGAGGGGAGTCTGCGGCATATGACTTCGATCCGATCGGCAGTTATTTCTACAACTGCCCGGCCGAAGAGGGAGTCTTTCAGATCGTCGACGCCGAGACGACGGCCGACCTCGACCTGAACGCCGTGTTCGAAAAGATCGACCGCACGACCTCACGTGTCGGCCAGCAATACCTCTACGCCCGGCTGCGGACGCTGCGGGGCGAGGAGGATGCCGCGGATTTCGACCGCCGGGTCGGTGCTTTCGAAAACGACGACGAACTGATGCAACGGTGCGCCGGACACCTTGCACGCCTCGCGGGCGACGACGCCTACGACCTCTGCCGGCTGATCTTCGACACCCCGGTCCGGGTCCGCCGCATCGGACTGATCTACGCGCTGACCGCTGCGGCCGCGGCCGCGCTGCTTCTCGCGCCGTTTTATCCGGCGCTGTTGCTGCTCTTCGTGGCGATCTACGCGGTCAACATGTATATTCATTACAGCAACAAAATCAACATCTCCCTCTACACATCGGCCGTAAAGCAGCTTTCCACGGCCCTGAAAACCGCGCGGCACCTTGCGGCAGAGGGGGTTCCCGGCTCGGACGAAGCCGCACGGCCGATCCGCCGGGTCGCCGAGGTCGAGCACCGCAGCCGCATCGTCGGCACGCAGGGCGACGGAGGCAACGAACTGGCGGCCGTCGGATGGCTGGCATTCGAGCTGGTGAAGATCGCGTTCAACATCGAGGTGATTCTTTTCCACCGCTTCACCGGCAGCATCGCGACTCACCGCGACGCCATCCACGACGTGTTCCGCTTCATCGGCCGGACCGACGCGGCCATCTCGGTCATGCGCCTGCGCCGCGACACGAAGACCTGCCGCCCGACGTTCACCGACGGCAAATACCTCGAAGCCGTGCAGGTCGTGCATCCTTTGATCGAGGGCTGCACAGCGAACACCCTGACGCTCGACGGCACGGGGCTGCTGCTCACCGGGTCGAACATGTCGGGCAAAACCACCTTCATCCGGACGGTGATGCTCAACGCCCTGTTGGGCGAGACCCTCTGCACCTGTTTTGCGGAGCGGTTCACGGCGCCCTACATGCGGCTCCACTCGTCGATCCGCATTTCGGACGACATCACCGAAGGGACGAGCTACTATTTGCAGGAGGTGCTCACCGTCAAGCGGCTGCTCGAAGACGCGGACCGGCCCGCGGCGTGCCTCTTCGTGCTCGACGAACTGTTCAAGGGCACGAACACCACCGAACGTATCGCGGCCGGGAAAGCCGTGCTGGCGCGCCTCAACCGCGGGCCGCACATCGTGCTGGCCGCCACGCACGACATCGAACTGGCCGAACTGCTGCGCGGCGACGGCTACGAACTGCACCACTTCCGTGAAGAGGTGGCCGACGGGCGGCTGGTATTCGACTACTGCCTGCACACCGGTCCCCTCACCACGCGCAACGCCATCCGCATTCTGGAGCTGTACGACTACCCGCCCGAACTGATCGCCGAGGCGTACGACACGCAGCAGAAACTGCTCGGCAACGGTTAAATCGCGCCCGTTTTATAACCGGGCGCGATCCGTTCAGAAACCGGAAAGGGCGCAGAACCGGACCGGAAGCCCGGCTGCCATCTTCCGCCCATACGCCCCGGTTCCTAACCGGGCTATATCCGCGGCTTCTGCAACATGCGGATCACCAGCGAGGCGGCATAGATCAGCAGGGCGTAAATCAGCGATATGAATGATACCTTCAAGCCGCCGGCAACCAGCGTCAAAGGAACGTCGCCTACCTGCTGCACGACTTCAGCGGCATTGAACATCCCTTTCAACTGCCAGATCAGGTCGGTCACCAACACCAGCAGGCCGATCTCCCTGACCCATGCCGGGGCTTTCCACGCGGCAAACAACAGACAAATCAATTCCACGGTCAGAATCGACATGATCCATGTCCCGCCCTGAAGAAACAAATCGAACATAACGCAAAAGTTTTAAGTCATCGCGGGACCATTCCCGTATGGCAAAGATAGGCTGCCGCAGGCCGAAACCACAAAAAAACCGCCCGTCGAATCCCGTTCTTACGCCGTCGAATCCCGCCGATCGGCCCCGGGAGCGTTTTTTGCGGGACCGGGCGGGGACACCGGAGACTGATTTTACCTATATTTGTAAAAACGGAAATTCCGCATGAAACAGTTTCTGCCCGTCGTCTGGTGGCTCACGGCCACGCTCGTCATCGCCTTTGTCCTCGTGGGGTTGGGGTATCTCTTCGCCGACGCCCTCCTGCTCGGAGTGCTGTTCCTGCCCGGAATGCTCACGGCGCGTTACTTCGTGCCGCAGCTGTCGTTCGAAAACCGGCGGCAGGGAATCCTCGACACCGTCTACCTTGCGCTGGCGATCCTCGGCATCGAATACCTCTCGCTGATGCTGGGCCATGCGGTGGTGCTCGGCGCCGACGAAGGCGGAATGCCGGGGCTGCTGCTCAACCCGCCCTTCATCCTGCTGGTCCTGACGGCCCTCATCGCTCCGGAAATAGCTCTCGAAAAACACCTCGAACGCCGCTGTCCCTACGCCCGTTCGATCAGTTTCGTCTCCGACCGCCGCAAAATCACGCTCGACCCCGCGGAAATCAGCTACGTCGAATCGAACGACAGCGAAGTGTGGATTCACACCGCCGGGAACGTCGCCTACCGCACCAAAACCCGCATTTCGCAATGGGAGACACAGTTGGACAGCCGTTTCCTGCGCATCCACCGTTCGTTCATCGTCAACACGGCGCGCATCGACCGCTGCTGCCCGGCACACGTGGAGATCGGCGGAATGACCATCGAGATTTCGCGCAAATACCGGGAGGCCGCGCGCCGACGGCTCACAGAGCAGGCCGCAAACGCCTAATTTCGGCCCATAGCCGCCGCCACGCAGCGGATCGTCGGGAAAGCGTCGCGCAGATTGTCTGCCACCTCGCGGGGCGCACACCACACCGCGGAGTCGATCCCCTCCTCGGTCTGGGGCGTCAGACCGGCGCACCCGGACGCATGCAGTTCGTACCAATGGGTCCGTTTCAGTTCCCAGCGCGCAGTTTTCGGAAAATAGTAGGCGTGCAGCGTCTCGCACAGCGGCCGCACGACCCGAGCCGCCACGCCCGTCTCCTCTTCGACCTCACGCGCAGCGCACTCCTCGATGCGCTCCCCGCACTCCAGGTGCCCTTTGGGCAGGTCCCAGCGGCCGTTGCGGTGGATCATCAGCCACTCGCCGCAGTCGTTCACCACCACGCCGCCCGCCGCCTCGACCGGCGTGAACTCCGCAGCAAAGGCCGCGAAAGCCCTGTCGGGATCGTCCGAAACGACGGCCACGGAGTTGTGCGATTCGAGAAAATTCAGTATCTTGGCCCGTGATATGCCGCCGCAGGCTTCGGCCGCAACGGCATACCACGCCCCGCCGGGAGCTTCGGCCGTGAACGCCACGGCCCTGTCGGCGAAATAAACGGTACGGTTCATCTTTTCATCGGAAATTTGTGAACAAATATACGTAAGAAACCTCAAAAAATGAAAAAAATTCTCCTGATGACGGCTATTGCAGCTATGGGCCTCGGCGGATGCGACAAGCGTCCCGAGCCTCTGAAGATCGACAATGCGCTGACGGCCGAAGAGATCGCCGCCGGACGCCTCACCCCCGAGGTGATGTGGAAGATGAGCCGCGCGGGCGGCTCGTCGCTCTCGCCCGACGGCCGGACGCTCCTCTACCAGCAGACCGACTACAACATGGCCGAGAACCGCGGCGTGACGACGATCCGGGTCGAGGACATGGACTCGAAGACTGTGACATGCCTGACGGACTTCACGTCGAACAGCCTCTCGCCGAAGTGGAGCGCCGACGGACGGCACATCTATTTCCTCTCGGACCGCAGCGGTTCGATGCAGGTGTGGCGGATGAACGCCTCGGGCGGCGACGCGACGCAGATCACGGGCAGCGGCGACGGCGAGGGCGTTCCCGACGTGGAGGGCTTCGGCGTAAGCCCCGACGGAAAGCACATCTGGTGGGTGCAGACCGTGCGGACGGCCGACCGCCGTTCGTCGGACATCTACAAGGATATGGACAAATCGAAAGCCCGCATCTACGACGACCTGATGGCCCGCCACTGGGACTACTGGGACGAGGGCGAATACCGCCACATCTTCGTCGGCGAGCTGAGCAAGGGAGTCGTGACGGGCGGCAGGGACATCATGCCCGACGCGCAGTGGGACGCCCCGCTGGCGCCCTATTTCGACATGGCCGAGATCGCCTGGAACAACGCCGGGACGATGCTGGCCTACACCTGCAAACCGCTGACGGGCACCGCCTACGCCGTGTCGACCGATTCGGACATCTTCGTCTACGACCTCGAAAGCGGCGCGACGCAAAACATCTGCAAGCCCACCAACTTCAATACCGGCAAACCCGTCAACGATCAGGCGGCCATGGTCGGCTACGACAAATATCCCGTCTGGTCGCCCGATGATTCGAAGATCGCCTTCCTCTCGCAGCGCCGCGCAGGCAACGAGTCGGACAAGGCCCGCCTGTTCGTCTACGACTGCCACACCGCCGAAATGCAGGACCTCACCGCCGACTTCGACTACAACGCCCAGAACGTCGTCTGGAGCGGCAACGACCTGATCTATTTCATCGCCCCGATCGAGGCGACGCACCAGATATGCCGCATCGCCCCCTCGGTGGGCGAAGTGGAGGTGGTGACGCGCGGCGACCACGACATCAACGCCTTCACGATGGCCTCGGGCCGGATCGCCGCCGAGATGTGCACGATCTCGATGGCCACGGAGTTCTTCGAGATAAATCCGGAGGACGGCTCTTTGGCGCAAATCTCGGCCATCAACAAATCGGTCTACGACAATATCAGGATGGGCGAGGTGCAGAAACGCTGGGTCAAGACCACCGACGGCAAGCAGATGCTGACGTGGGTGATCCTGCCGCCCGATTTCGACCCGTCGCAAAAATATCCGGTGCTGCTCTACTGCCAGGGCGGCCCGCAGAGCGTCGTATCGCAGTTCTGGAGCTACCGCTGGAATTTTCAGCTGATGGCCGCACAGGGATATATCGTCGTCGCGCCGAACCGCCGCGGCCTGCCCTCGTTCGGACAGGAGTGGCTCGACCAGATCTCGGGCGACTACTCGGGCCAGAACATCCGCGACTACCTCTCGGCCATCGACGACGTGGCCCGCGAACCGTGGGCCGACCGGGAGCGCATGGGCTGCGTCGGGGCGTCGTACGGCGGCTATTCGGTCTATTTCCTCGCCGGATGCCACGAGAAGCGTTTCAAAGCCTTCATCTCCCACTGCGGCATCTTCGATTTCGACTCGATGTATGGCGAAACCGAGGAGCTGTTCTTCGTCAACAACGACTACGGAGGCCCCTACTGGGACACGGCGAACGCCACGGCGCAGCGTTCCTACGCCAACTCGCCGCACAAGTTCGTCTCGAAATGGGACACGCCGATCCTGATCATCACCGGCGAGAAGGATTTCCGCATCCCCTACACCCAGTCGCTCGAAGCCTTCACGGCGGCCCGCACGCTGGGCATTCCGGCGCGGCTCGTGGCGTTCGAAAACGAGGCGCATCAGGTCTTCAAGCCCCAGAACTCGCTGGTCTGGAACCGCGAATTCTTCGGCTGGCTCGACAAGTACGTAAAATAGCCGACCCGACAGCGAACGAGGGCCACCCGGACCGGAACTGCGCTCCGGTGAAAGCAAAACCTCCCTGCGAATCGTGGATGAGTGTTTTTTTATAATTGGAATAGACAAAATGTAAATAGCGGAAAATCAATATATTAAAATTCCGTTATTTACACGGATTTCGGATGCAAAGGCTATTAAAAGTAGAATTCGACGGGAGTTTCGTTACCAAATCGTAACCCCGTCGAATTGCTTTATAATAGCATATATGCGACTGAATTACAATTTCTTGCGCAAATATACGTAATTCTTGAGAACTCAACAACCGATACCTTTGTCACATTAAAAATTGTTGAGTTATGAAAAGTACGTTCAAAGTTCTGTTTTATCTGAAAAAGGATAAAATCTCGAAAGACGGGAAAGTTCCGGTCATGGGGCGCATCACGGTCAATGGCACGCAAGCCGGTTTCAGTTGCAAGTTGAATATCGACCCGGCACTATGGGATGAGAAAACCAATTATCTGAAATCGCAACGAAATACGCTTTCGCGCGAAATTCACCAGATGCTTGAAAACATCAAAGCTCAAATCGCCAAACACTATCAGTCGATCAGTGACCGTGATGCGTATGTCACGGCCAATAAGGTCAAGAATGCTTACCATGGTTTCGGCGACCGATATAAAACGCTTATCGCAGCTTTCGACTACCATGCCGATTCTATAAAAGCGAGAATCGGACGTGACAGAGCGCAACGTACTTACGATAGGCTGATGGAAGAACGCCGTTGCCTGATGCGGTATCTGGTTCTGAAAAAACTGGAAGATGTGACTTTGAAGGAGTTGGATGTCACGTTCATCGAAAGATATTACGCATGGATGCTCTCAGACGGACATTGCGGCAAGACAACGGCTTTCAAACGCACCCAGACGTTGAAGTGTGTTTTATATGTAGCCGTTGAGCAAGGCTGGATAGACCGTCATCCCTTTCTGGCGTTCAAATGTGCTCCGGATTATAAGCCCCGCATGTTCCTGTCCGACGAAGAAATACAACGGCTTATGGATATAGAATTGCGTTATCATCGGCAGCGGGCCGTGCGGGATATGTTTATTTTCTGTTGTTTCACCGGACTGGCTTATATAGATCTGAAGAATCTGACTTACGATCATATCGTAACAACTCCGACGGGAGAACAATATATCTACAATCGCCGTCAGAAGACCGGTACGCCTTATCACATCATGTTGCTGCCCATTGCGCAAGAGCTTATCGAACGATATAGGGGGTATCCGGGTAAAATCGACGAAACGCGGGTCTTTCCCGTGAAAGATCGGAAAAGTATGTGTACAACGATAAAACGTATTGCCCAAAAATGCGGCATTACCAAAAAACTATCGACGCACATCGGTCGGCATACGTTCGGAACGACGGTCACGCTGGAGAAAGGCGTTCCCATTGAGACTGTCTCGGAGATGCTCGGACATAAGCAGATTACGACGACTCAGATCTATGCCAAATTAACCGCCAACAAGATGAAGGAAGACGTACGTCTTCTTACGCAGCGCATCGGCAATCTGTATGAACTCACACAGCCTACGACCCGGCTGCTTTCCAAAGAGGCTTAACCCTAAACGAACGGCGACCAGATCAGTCTGGTCGCCGTTCGTTTACTTATTCCAGGGCCGGAAGTCGCGGTAGTTTTTCTTCAGCACCTCGAAGATACCGGATTCGGGATAGAGGATTTTCCCGCCGAGCGTCGTATAGGGAATCGCTTTCGTATCCCGCAAGGTCTGCAACGTCCGTTTGCACACATGGAAGCGTCTGCAAATCTCATCTCCGGTCAGATAATGCTCCTGACCGATCGTCGGCCGCAAATGTTTCATGGCCGTTTCGATCTCGCGCGTGGTTTGCACCATCCAATCCGTCAGTTCCTTGAACTCTTCGGATCGCTTCGTAATAATGTCCGACATACTATCTGCGGATCAGAGCTTCGCGGATGACGCGTTCGACGTCGGTCTCCCGGTAATAGAATTTGGAACCTATCGTGGAATACGGGATGATTCCCCGATCGCGGTAATTCTGCAAAGCCCGCTGCGAGATATGCAGCGCCTCGCATACTTCCTGCGTGCTGAGCCATTTCTCCCGTGTGGGCGGAGCTACCTTACGATACAATTCCGTTACGGCGACCGACAGGCCGCACAGACGCCTTCTCAGTTCCAGATAGGCATCGTGTTCCATCATGGTTACTTCCATAAGTCGAATGTTTTATGAATTAGTATTTAGTATAATTTAAGCACCGGCATCGGATGCCGTCGTGTTTCATTTCGTCGTTTCAAATCCGGTGCACACAGCCGGATTTGCCGTCGTACCGAAAAGTAATCCTCCGTCAGCATCAGCTTTTCTGCTTCCGGTGTAAAGAGCATTACGCCTTTCATCACTGCATAATACGCCTCGTCATTCGCCACGACATGACGGGGCTGTAACTTCAGACGAGTCAATTCCGGCAATAATTTCCGCATGTATAGTTCATCGGGCCGCTTCGCTTCTTCCGTCGTCGCATGGAAGGATGCTTCCGGAGGCAGATCGTATTGCAGATAGAACAGGTTTTCGAGCGCCCGTCCGGGTGTCGTCTTTTTCAACTCTTCGGAGATGTGATGCCTGAAACCCTCTTCGCCGTTCGTTCCGACAGCGAAACGTACGGCATGCAGCGTTCAGTCGAGCGTCAGGTAAATACTTCGTATCCGGTCTTCCCGCATATTCGTTACATTTTTATTGCGGCACGTTTGCCGCTGACAGGACGGGAATGCCGCAGCCTGCGTTTCGTTTCCCGCTTTTTGGTTACGGTGCCCGTTCCGGGCAGGGAAACATGCTGTTTCGCATCCGGCGATGACTCTTTGTATTCCGTCAGGAATCTCCCGTTCTGAATGTTGTATTCCGTGCGAAGAATACCCGCTGCGATTTCACGGGCCTGCTGCTGCAAGGCACCGTACCCGAAGTCGTGCGTCGATTGCCGGTTTCCCATACGCGCCCGGTCGCAATCCCGGAGTTTCGACGCCACCTCGGAGAAGAACTCCCGATGTCTGAAACGATGCAACCCGTCGTCGGCTACAGATGCGGCGTACCCGTTTTCCGCGATATACAACAGCGTTGCGAGATCGTGATTGCCTGACGATACCTGTGTCCGGTTCCCGGCAACGAACCTCTCGAAGTCCTCGTAGCACGGCGATATGGAATATGCTGCCGAACATACGCCTTCCGAAAGTACCGATGTCGGAATCCACTTCGCCTCGGTAAAACTGTATCGGGATCTCTCCAGTCCCGGATACTCGCTTTTCAGATCGCTTTTCACGAATTTGTCGATACACTTGTCCGCCATCGCGGCGATTCGGGGCGGCAAATGTTTCAATTCATAGATTTTCAGCGTATCTGCATCAGTCCGCATTCCGAAGAAACGATCCGTCATGTATTGCATATAGCAGTACATGGCCCGCCGGCCCTTGGGCGTATCGCTGAAGAGATAAGTTCCCTGTGAAGAGGTTACAGCCCGATAGAGCGGTGCATCGTCGGGCGCCGTACGGGCACAATGCATCGTAAATCTCCGGTATTCGGAATCGCGCATCAGCTGTTCCCGCCGCCCTGCCGGAGAGAGGGGCGAAAGACCTTTCGAGAGTGCGAAAGCCGCATCCCGGAGCGAAACGGCCGGCTCGGGGTGTATATCCTGCCGGATAAAAGCCGGAGCCAGCTTCCCGTAAAAATACTCGTTCGTCGTACTTCGGCGCGACGGAATCGCTTTGCTGTCGGGAAAGGTCAGATGCAGCAGCGTGTGGTCGGGAACGACCGATGAACGGGAGCAGGCGGCAACCTGTTCGCGTATATAATCTTCGAAAGACTGACGTCCGTTTTCTCGGACGGCGATACGCACGGCCTGCATCTGCGGATTCATCGTAACGAAAACACTCGCCGGAACCTTGCGCCTCATGAGGCGGTCTAAAAAATCTGCGATTCGGGACATGAACGGTAAATTTCAGAGGATTTTACAAGACAGAATCGGAAATAATATCTATTCCCTGACACAACGCACCAGCCCTTTGCCTTTTCCGCCTTCGAAGTTCGTCCACCCGCTGTTGATCTCGAATTTGAAATAGACGGTCGGATACGGCGTAGCGGATGTCGGTTCGGACGCCGCTCCGGTCAGCATGACGGCAACGCCGTCACGATCCAGCCGAAAATCGTCGTTCCCGACCGGTACGGGATAAAACGTCCCCTTCGTATCTCCCCTGAAGCGCTGGAACCAATAGCCGTTGTCGAACGCTCCGACCACATATGGTTCTCCGGGAAAAACGTAATTCTCGAAAGCCGTCCATGTATAACGGCTCGGCAGCCGGTACCCTTCGGGACAGGGGTCATACACGCTTTTCGCACTCGCCCAACCGTAAGTGTCCACAGGCGCGGGATCGCCCCAAAGGGCATTGTCGTAATAGGTATAAAGTTTGGCGTACCACCCCGTATAGACATACGTCGTCGGGTGCCGGGTCATATAGGTCAGATCGTATGTTTTGGCTTCGGATCCGTTCGAGGTGTAGATTGTCGGCCAATGGTTTATGAACCGATCCTTACGTCCTGCGGCGTTGTAGACCTCGTTCGACGTAAAGGGATCTTTGCGCCCCCATGTGTAGACCAGTCCGTAGCGGGTTTTCAAATCCGTACCGATGGCTCCCAGATTCCGATCCATGACAAGGAACTGTTCGCCCGCTCGGTTCGTATACCGGTCGTCCTGCGGCCGATCGTTGGGCAGGCACCATATATGCCAGCTCCAGAGAATCGTCCCGCCAGCATCGTACACCGCGACGAGCGCATTGCCCCGCTGACCGTTCGTGTGCACCGTAAGACGGTTGTCCGCAAGCGTGAATCCTGTAATGATCTTGTTGTCCTGCCACAGCAGCCCGGCGGATGCCGGAGCGTATTCATCGCCCGCCTCGATTCCCAGATAGGCGTAATTGCGGCTGCGGGACGTGCGATACGGGGTAACATCGAACGTAACCTGATCGCCGGTGCAGATATGGCAGTTCGCCGTTCCGTAATACAGGCCGTCGTAGACGAGAACCCGGTTGTCGATCTCATTTTCGCCCCTGATAACAAGCTCCAGATTATACCACGTGTTTCGGCGGACATTGAAATCCGACGTGTTATTTTCACCCGGATAAACGATGTATTCGACAAGGGCTTTGTCCGCACTCCGTTCCGCGAGAATCCGCAGGTAGGTGGCACAGGATGGAGCATTTTCAGGGCACTTGTCCTTCTGGTCGGTGATCGTGTCTACCGAGCCCTGCAAGTTCTCGAAAAGATACGCTGTACCCGCGGTTCTCCGTTCATTGCCGACAGGCATCGCCTCGCCGTCATAGTAGTTCGCCTCGACCGTCGAAGAAATACTGCCCGAATCGAAGGGACGTATCGTCCGCGGCAGATTGCAGAACTGCACAGAGCGAAGACGGAGCGACGGAGCGACGGCGTCGGCGACCTCGATGGTATAGGCGATCTTCGCCGCACTGCGCGTTACGCGAAGCGATGAGGGGGTACACCGGCCAGCGCCATCGACCGCCAATGTTCCCCGATCCGTCATCGGGATAGCGTCCGAAGACTCCATCACGTCCACTGCCGTTTCGTAAAACTGGATTTCGAACGCATTTTTATCCCCCAGATCCTGCCCGGCGTTCGCAATCGCATAGCTCTGATAATTGCCGGGAAGGACGTTGAACACCAGCGGCGAGGAAACGGAGGGGAAATAAAAATGATATTCTGTATCTCCGTACAGGTATAAATTTACATCCCGAATGCAATTTTCGTCCATTGCGCGGGTGGCGGCCTGCTGCTCGGTCGTCAGATGCAGTTCGACCCTGACGGGCGATTGTTTTTCGGGCGCCCGAGCCGGTATCTCTACCGCTTCGGTGCAGGCTGCGAGCATCGAAAGCATGCCCGGGAGCCAAATCAACAGTTTTTTCATCGTGACAGCGGTTAAAATTCGGGGGTTGCGATTTCCTTATCCCAGCCGGGAATGTCGATCGTATCGGCTTCGATCACCGGGCAGCGGATAATTTCCACCTCTTCATGTTCGTAGACATGGCAGCCCGTAAAGAGCGATGCGATAAGCGCGACCGCCGTTGCTGCAAGGAAGCCGTACGCGACGGCATATTTGATTTTCAGTCTGTTCATAAGTTCAATCGTTAAGTTCGTTTTTTTCGGTATTCCTCATAACCCACGGAGTAGAACAGCGGTTTGCGGTTACACCAGTAGGCCAGCCGCCATTGCACCCGCGAGGGTTTCCCCTCGTGTTCGAAATCCCGGTACGGCTGCGCGAAAGGCTGACACCCCAACGCTTTCAGCTCCCGGATACGTCCGAGCGCATCTTCGGTGTCATCCCTTATCAGCACATAGAAGAAGAGCTTCCGGGCCGGAACGCCGTGCTTACGGAGGAGTTCTATGGCTTTATGAACGTCGTCCTGCATGGCACGGCTGTCGTAGGCCATGCGCAGAAAACGTATCCATTTGACCCGTGCGAGCAGCGCGGCGATCTCCGGTGTGCGGGCGATACGCCGGGCATCGAGTCCTTGGTTGAAATCTACCCGGATGCCCATGCGGACGATCTTCTCGATCTGCATAAGTCCCCACTCCGAAGCCAAGACATTGTTGTCGAGCAGTACAGCATGCTTATGCCCGTCGAGGAATTCTTCGATGTCAGCGTGTGCCCGGACTTCACCTTCCTTATGGGGCACGACGCACCACGAACAGCGGTTCACGCATCCGCGCGTGAGAAACCCATAGGCTTCTTTGACCCCATAAAGCGAGTAATCCGGGCATATATGTTCGATCTCTTCGGGAAGAATCGTCGCATAGTCCCTGTAACCCGTCCCGGCACGCACGACCTCGCAATCGTAACGGTCGGTGCAATCCCGAGAAAAGGTAAAGACCTTCGACATATAGACCTTGTCATAACGCCTCGCCGCGGGATCGGCGAACTCCACCGTATCGCCCCGGCACTTGTGCCATGCCGAAAGTTTCATCAGCGCAAGGTTCGGGAAGTTGTGCCCGTCCACATCCACCAGTCCGATCCGCATGACTATTGTTTTAAGAGTTCAGCAATCTCCGGATCGAGATTGCCCCGATACTCCATACGCCCGTCCAAGCGGCATGCTTCGAGGAAATGCTCCCGGCCCTCGGCCTTGCGTCCCAGCCGCGAGCAGGCGATGGCCCGCAGATACTCCGTCACGGCATCCTTGGGCATCGTTGCCAACAGCTCCATCGCCCGCTCGTTATGATCCAGCGACAGATGCGCCACGACCGTATTGCGGTCGTTGTAGTCGTTGAGAACGTACAAGGCTTTGGCGTATTTGCGTTTTTGCAACAGCTCCACGCCGCGGGCATAGGTGGTATCCAGCTCCGTGGTATGGATCGTATCCTTGACCATTCCTTTGCGGCGCAGGCTGTAGCGGAAATTCACGGCCCGCAGCTGCGGGTAGATCACCGAGCGGATATAAGCGTAGTCTTTCAGGAATCGCTGCCGGATGGCCTGCTCCCGGCGATCGGAAATCTTCTCCGCAGCGATCAGCTCCAGAATAGCGTCACGGTTTACGATCTCCCGGTCTGTTCGGATGCGCGTCGTCAGTTCCGCCCAGTCTTCGGCCACCCACCGCACGGTGAGCATCGTGTCAATGCTTCTGCCGTATCGACGGACGAGGTAGCGTTTGAGCGCCGCGGCCCTTCCTTGCGAAAGACGTTCGTTGAAAGCGTAGGCTCCCTCCGGAGACGATGCTGCCGTCAGCGTGATGGTATCGACGTAAAACTCCTGCTGTTCGACGATCTGCCGCATCAGGCCGGTGATCTTGTCCAACTGCCGCCGGTTGTCGCCCAGCGTATCGACCACACGGGTATCGCCCACGAAGAACTGAATGTAATTGCGATCCTTGACGGTCACGAACTTGTCGATGACCTTGATGCGATACCTCGGCACGGTATCTACGAAGGAGAGCATCGAAGATACGACGTAGCTCAGCGTATCCGACGGCGGCAGGCGGTAGGCGCTGTCGTCTACGGCCAAGGCCTGTCCTTGGAGGGTAATAAGCATCTTTTTCGAGGTCTCGTCGGTTTTCACTGCTTGGGAATAGTAATACGTAACGGTACTCCGTCCTTCGACCAGTGAGTCGAGCCGGACGTCTTCGGGATAGGGAAACTTCACGAAGCGGTTGAAGGCCGCCTCGCGCCCCACGGTATCGGGGCGGAAGCGTTCGACATAGGTTTCGTACTGCCAGTAGTCGCGCTCTTGCAGCAGCGAGAAGCGTCCGCCGCGGATCACCAGATCTTCGAGCGACACGGATTCGTCGGGTTTGTGAAGTATCGGTGTGATTACGACGCTGCGGCTCTTGCCCAACAACTGCCTGGGCAGCGTCACGATGAAATCCAGCACGACGCGCCCGTTGCGTTCGGGAATAGACCGCATCTTCGCCACGACCGTCACCTGCTCGATCTGAAGGGCCATGACGCGCTCTCCGTCGGCAAGCGTATCCACGGGTGCAAGAAAGAACGTATTGCTGTCACGCTGCAACTTCACAACCTGCGGGCGACTGTCCTGCTGCCGCTGCTGCCGTTCGGTACGGGTAAGTTGCGAGAGCGAGGCTGTCGTCCGATGCCGCTGAAGCCGTCCAGCCACCGAGCAGCCGAACATCATCCACAGGCAGCAGCCGAGAATTGCTCCGGCAATTATGATTTTCCGTTTTTTCATCCTTAAAACAGATAGCTGAATGAAACCTCTAATTTTGTCGGCGCCAGCGTCCAACGTCGGTAATGGTAGATGTATTCATCCTCCCAGTCTGAGACGGTCGGGTCACGGCGCGTATCCCGGGTGTGGTACAGCCCGACACCGGCTTCTAAGGCCACGTTCCAGCGTTTCGAGAGCATCCACGCATATCCGTAGCTGACGCCCAGACCGTAGGCATGCCCCTTATAGCGCCGTGTCCAGCTTCCGAGGTCGTAGCCGACATAGGTGAGATGCTGTCCGAGAAAATGCCCGACGAAGGATTCGTAGAACCAGTAGCGGCCGCCGAGCTGCACAGCGTGGAAGTCCATCGAGAGGGATGCAGTATTCACCGGATTCCAGTAGCCGGACAATTCCAGCGACCAGTTGTCCGTCAGGGCCGCTTCGGCGCCGACGTTCAGCGTCGCGCTGCATGCCACAAGGGCATTGGCCCTTACGGCGAAGATCTGTGCCACAGCCCTGCGGGGCAGACCCCACAAGGCCGCCGACAGCAGCAGGAACAGTATGATTCGTTGTTTACTCATTGTTGAAAGTTAATTCGGTTTTATTCCCGGATGCAGCGCACCGGATTGGCGGCATAGCGGTAAAAATCCGTCGTGTTGACGAATGGCGGGTAGTTGCTCGTATCGAATAGGATCGAGGTGCAGGCCACGTCATGGAACACGCCGGTCGAGCCACCCCAATGAAGATAATACGGAGCGTTCGTGTAGAGCCTTCCGAGCGATCCGTTCCGGTCATAACGTCCTTCGTAGAATGTTCCGCCCAAAGGTATCTTCGCTGTCTGCGTGCTGTTACAGCGGATTGTAACGTAATAAGGTGCCGATACGCCTATCCGCTCTATTCCCGCAAAATCCTCGGCACCGGGCACTTTCCATCCCGGAGGGCATGGATCGTAAATGGATTTATGGCTGGTGCGGCTGATATTGTTCTTCCCGGTCGTGACGTTGCCCCAGAGGTTCGGGTGGTGGACGTAGAGCCAGTCGGCGACCGACGTCCACTCTTCCCAATCCTCGTAAAATACCCCGTCCATATAGGTCGTTGGATGCGCTGTGGCCCATTCGAGGGTCATCACGTCGTAAGGCGACTCGGCCCCAGAGGTTCGGGGATTGCTTTCAGCATACTCGAACCCCGGAGCATAGACGGTCGGAGCCTGCGTGTAGGCGTCCGTGGCCAGCGCCGGATACGGAAACGGATCTTTGCGGCCCCACTGGTAATAGAGTCCTTTGGCAGCGGCCTGCGTGCAGTCCGTAGCCAGGGCCCCGAGGTTGCGATCCATAAAGACGGCTCCCGAAGCATAGGTCTGAGCCGTGGCCTCGATCTCGTAATCCACCGACCAGATATGCCACGACCATATGCATACCCCGCGGCTGTCGAGAAGTCCGATTACGGCATTGCCATAGGTCATGCCGGTTCGGAAGACGATACGTCCGTCGCCGGTCAGTTTCGCGCTTTCAACGATCGCGCCTCGGATCGTGCCCGTTTCCCAGAGGACTTTCGCCTCGGCTCCCGCAAGTCTCTTCGGGACGATATTCGTCGTTGCACGGCCGTTGCCCATCGTCGTAGCGTCGAACGAATAGGAGGTATTCAATTCCGGCGCGATATAGCAGTTGGCCGTGCCCTCGTCGTCGAGCGGCCGGGTATTGGCCGTGAATTTCGGGAAGATCGCGGCTTCGGGCGAGGTCGGAACATAGGCATACGAGGCCGATATCGAAAGCCGTGTCTTGTAGTCGGCTGCCGAATACCATCCCTCGAAGCGGTATCCGGCTTCGGGTACGGCTGTCAGCGTGCATCCCTTTTCATGGCACAGGACGACCCGGTCGTGCGTCAGGGAAGAAGTTTCAACGTCATACAACGCTCCGGCGACGGTTACCGTACCGTTTCCGTTTTCAGCCGTCGCGGGGTGAATATATACGTCGAGACGGTTGGCGAAGCGGTGTCCGATGTCGAACGACTGTGCAAATCCCGCATCATCCTCGACCGTGACGGTATAGACCACCTGCGAATTGACTGTCGTATAGATTCCCGGAGCGTAGTTCACGCCGAAGATATTGGGGCCGGGCTGTTCCGGAAGCGTAAGGTCGCGGCCTTCGCCTACGGGAGAGCCGTTCAGACAGAACGCTCCGGCGTTGCCCTGCGCGACACCGATACGTCCCCGAAGCGTCAGGGGTGCGGGACTCCCGTCGATCTCCACGGCAAGCATCTGAAACGGATTGTAGGTGCAATATCCGCCGACCGCGTTTTCTTCGTAGGTGTCATGCACATTGACGGCATAGCTGCTAATGCGGGTATCGACCTCGCTGTCGCCCAAGATCGAGATATTGAGCCTGTAATGCGTGTTGGCCCGGACATTGAAATCCGAGGTGTTGTTTCCTCCGAGGTAAATATAATAAGCCAATATTTTCGACCCGCGCACGGCGCGGATCAGCAGATACGAGGCATTCGCAGGGGCATTCTCCGGGTTCTTCTGCCGTTGGTCGGTAATGGTCGCCACCATGCCCTGCATATTGGGTAACAGATAGCAGTCGTCCGCGGCCTGTTGTCCGGAAAGTCCCACCTCCGGACAATCCGTATAGTCGTCGGGATCATCCGACGGTGCGGCCGCCATATCGAACACGGATACAGAACGCAGTACCGAGAACAGTTGCACGGAGCGCAGTTCGATGTCGGCAACGGCCGGAGCAACGGTAATGTTATAGGAGATTTTCGACACGCAGCGCTGTACCTCGACGGCAGGCAGCGTCAGCACCCCATCTGCCGAGGACATGATCGTAACGTCGCCCTCATAGGCCATAGGCAATACGTCGTACTTGTCGGCGTGTGTAACGGTGAAATCCTCCCACAGCAGATTGTCGCCCAGATCGCGGCCCAGATTGGCGGCAATGCACATCCGGTAGTCGCCCGGCAGGCATTCGAAACGCAGCGTCGCAGAGGTCTGGTAACGGTGCAGGACAACATTGCCGTTATCGTCGTAAAGGTAGAGGTTCAGGTCGCGGATGGCCGTTTCATCCACAGAGCGGGTTACGGAGGACATCCTTTCGGGCCGTACCGTCAGGCTGACAAAGACACCGCGGGGATTTGTACATTCTGTCCTGTCCTCGGCGATACAGCCCCACAGAAACAGGATGGCAGCGAGTATCAACAGATATTTTTTCATAGTCGGAAAAATCTGAAAAAGGGATTGAAAAAAGCTCCCGCCCGCGAGGGACGGGAGCTGCCAAAACAAGAGGGCTATGCCCCCAGCTCGACGTTCTGCGTCACGGGCGTCTCCCAATCGGCGACGGTGACCGATACGGCGCACTCCTGACCTACAAAGCCCGTGATATTGGCCGCGACACGGTAGTAGCCGTTTCGGAGAATCTCGCCCGCGGCCTTACCCGTCAACTCGACCGAATAGGTCACCTCCGAGCGGTCGTCCGTAGTCGAGGTGCTGCCGTCCGAATCGTATGTGGCGTTAATTTCCAGCAGAACGCGGCTGCCCGCGGGCAAAGCTCCATTCTCGAAACAGTAGAACAGCGCATTGCATTTTCCCGAAGCAGTGGCGGGAGTCTGCGTGTGGCTGAAGGTCATGGCCCCGGGTGTCGGCGTTCCGGCCACGACGAGCGACTGCGAGGCGGCTTTGGAGAGTTTTACCGAGTTGATGGTAAGCGTTCCGGCATATTTGTCGGCGAACGACGGGTCGATGGCCGTCTGGAGTGCTACTTTGGCTACGGTGCGTTTGAGCGTGATGCCGACATTGGTCGTGGTGTTCACGGCCCCGACGGTCTGCGATTTCATGCCCGACATCACGAAGCCGCCCGAACGCTTGGCTGCGGAGGACACCTCGACGAAGGTGCCGTTGTAATCGGCAGCCGACTTCTCCACAAGGGCCGTAAGGGCCGCCCGGGTCTTGGCCGACGAGGCGTCGTAGTTCCCTATGGCATAGAATGAGCAGGGGGTGCTGGCAAGAGATTTAGGTAGGGAGAATGTCGCCGATTTCGCGGCCAGCTCGCTGGATGTTAAATCCCGGCGAATAACGAAGTTGTCGGCATTATCGAAGACGAAAATCGACAGTGACGACAACGAAGACTCTCATGCCTCGGCCGAGGCTGTCGAATCGAAGAAGGAGCGGGTGTCGGCGGCATCATCGGTAAGCGTAAGTGCGATACGTGCCCCATCGGTGAAAGAATTGGGGGAAGGTACGACTTCGGTCTCCTTGTTGCAGGAAACGAATGCGGCAGCGAAGACTGCAACGGCTAAAAGGATGTTTTTCATGTTATTTGGATTTTGAATGCAGCGATGCACTATGCGTCGCTTTCTGCTGCAAATGTATAATACAAAATCACTGAAAAGTACACTTTTCCGGATGCCTCTCGGGAAAAATCAAAAAGTTTTTTGTAAAGTATGAAAATATAATCAACTGAAAAATAACCTGTTGAAATTTTGCAAACGGAGAAAAACTTTCTGATTTTCTCGTCCTTGACAGGTCTCCGCTCTCTCTATCGCAGGTGTCTTTCGACGACTTGCTCATAGGCTTTTTTCAATTTATCCAGAAAAGGTGTGACCGCCGTGCTGCGGTCAAGCATCCTGGTTTTCTTGACATAGACATCGTTGATCGTGATATGGAATGTAGAAGACAAGGCACGAACGATCTCGATGAAACGCGCCTTGCGGTTGCCGTACATGATAATCCCGTTTTTATGAAGGGCAACGGCAAGCTCCAGCAGCTCTTGCTGCGTCCCTGTCCACAGCAACTCGCCGTCCTGATAGGATAAAGGGAACGAATAGTCTTGGTTCGAGCTATATTTCGTACTATTGCTGACGATATTGATTTCGCAATCCAGAATATACATGATTTTATAGATGAACGTCGTCCTTAAAACATTGTTCGAATATCGATTAAACGATGGATGGGACAATACGTCGAATTCAACCCGGCTGTAATACAGTATTCTCAAAATATCATCCCGGTTATCGAAATTAGCAACCATCTCGGTCATCGTCTCGATAAACTCTTCGTATGCATGGGCTAATTCCGACGGATTCGATTCATTTTGAGTTAGCAACGCGTATATACGGGTATGAATAAGCGTTTTCATAAGACAGATCTCCGTATTGCAGAATCATGTGTATTTTTCGTATTCACAAAGTATCTGTTGGATAATTTTTCGTATCTTTGCAAAACAGCGAATAGCTGTCGAATCCTGTCATCGACACCTGAAAATGCTACAAAGACAAGATGGACGGGATGATAGGGGAAATC
>ENA-ORLY01000636-ORLY01000636.1-human-gut-metagenome-genome-assembly--contig:-NODE-636-length-47794-cov-8.146782_pt1 | contig 47794 bp, 29 predicted proteins | sample MGYA00243071_ERZ508832 | MGnify/ENA primary metagenome ERZ508832 (study PRJEB26277, sample SAMN04329777) | human gut metagenome | biome: human-associated habitat | host: Homo sapiens | place: USA... | reverse complement strand
GTATTCAATTTCCCTGTGCCTATTGATGGCGAGGAAGTGAAAGAACTTCCCTTGGAAACTGAAACAACAGTCGAGACAATAGTGTTGCTACAAAGAGAAACCTTGTAGAAATCCTTAGATTTAGGCACTTTTCCCGCCATGTGGTGTTTGACGCAGAGGGTGATAAATTCCGCAATAAGCGTATTGAGGACTATATCACGGTTTCGGTAGTTATTGATATGGAGTGTGGGAACACAAAAAACTAAATAGTTGACTGAAAAGGACATCGTGCAAGCGGTGTCCTTTTCTTTTAGGCGAAACCGCAGATTTTGAAACAGTCTGCGGCTTTTTTACGCCCTCATGTTACGCAGTAAGGGCAGAAAAAGCCTTGATATAAGCGGCTTTGCGGGCGCGTTTCTCACGCGGTAAGGGCTTTATCCCTAAACCCTCAAAATCGCTGTTCTACTGCGTAACAAATCCACAGCAAAGGAGTGATGAAGCTATGGCAGTTTTCCGCGTGGAGAAAAGCAGGGGCTACACCGTAATGAGCAACCACCACCTACGCAACAAGGAGCTTTCCTTAAAGGCAAAGGGGCTTTTGTCGCAGATGTTGTCCTTGCCGGAAGATTGGGACTACACCCTTGCGGGGCTGTCCCATATCAACCGGGAAAGTATCGACGCGATCCGCACCGCCGTATGGGAGCTTGAAAATGCCGGATATATCACAAGGCGGCAGGGGCGCGATGAAAAGGGCAAAATGGCGGCAATCGAGTACACCATTTACGAGCAGCCGCAGCCCCCGTCATTGGAAAACCCGATATTGGAAAATCCAACAACGGATAAGCCGGTATTGGAAAATCCGACAACGGATAACCCGACGTCGGATAATCCAACGCAAATAAATAAAGAAGAACAAAGAACTGACTTACCCAAAAAAGAAAAATCAAATACGGATTTATCAAATACCCATTCCATTCCTATCCTTTTCCCTAACTCCTCTCCTTTGGGGGACGACGCGGCAGAGCCGCAGGAACGGAAGCGAAAGGAAGCGACAGCACAGAGCGCATTGACAATCAAGGACATGACAGCTTTACTTGCTCCTGCCTATTCAGAATGGGACAATCACATCTACAAACAATATTTGGAAAGATTTTCTTTGCAACAGGAGCAGACAATCGGAACATTGTCTAAGGGAATGAAGATGAAGTACGCTTTGGCGTTAGCTTTATCACATAATGCGGAATTACTCATTATGGACGAGCCGACCAGTGGACTTGATCCGTTAATGAGAGAACAGTTTATTAACATATTGAAATCCTATATAGAACCAGGTGGTAGAGCTGTTTTTTATTCTACTCATAATACAACCGATTTGGATAAATCAGCAGATATGTTGATAATGATAAATGCAGGAAAAATTCTTTTTGAAGAAGAAAAAGATTTCTTGCTTGAAAAATTTAGAGTTGTTAAAGGTGATGTCAAGTATCTTTCCCCGGATATAAAATCGCTTATGCTTCACTTTGAAAAAAGCAAATATGGATTTACAGGAATTTCAGACAATGCGTCAAAAATCAAATTTCTTTATCCCGATGTACTTTTTGAAAGGGCCTCGATAGAGGATATAATGCTGGCGTATGTAAAGGAAGGTGAATAAGATGTTGATACCTCTGATAAAGAAAGATTTGACAATAGTCAAGGGTTATACTTTGGGAGTTGTTGCAATAGCGTTTGGCCTGCCATTATTACTTGCATGGCGGCAGCCTCAAATGGGCGGTATGATTAGTCTGTTAATGGCAGTTTTGATTTCTTCAGTCACGTTTAATTTAGCAATATGCAGATGAAGCAATTACTGGTACACAGGTAACGAAGCGGGAGGACTTTCAACGGTTGATTAACGACTGTATGAACGGTGATGTCGATATGATAATCACAAAGTCTATTTCTCGCTTTGCCCGAAATACGCTGGACACGTTGAAGTACGTTCGTATGCTCAAAGAAAAAGGTATTGCCGTTTTCTTTGAAGAAGAAAATATAAACACTTTAACGATGGACGGAGAGTTGCTACTTGTCATTTTGAGTTCTGTTGCACAGCAGGAAGTTGAGAATATTTCCGCTAATGTTAAAAAAGGCTTAAAAATGAAAATGCAGCGCGGCGAACTGGTCGGGTTTCAAGGGTGTTTGGGATATGACTATCACCCAGAGGATAAGAGCATTACAATCAATGAGGAAGAAGCTGAAATAGTACGGTATATCTTTCGACGCTATATCGAGGGAGCCGGAGGTTCTGTAATTGCACATGAGCTTGAAAATTTAGGATATAGGACAAAACGCGGCAGTACCCGATGGGCGGAAACAACTGTTATCGGTATAATCAAAAATGAAAAATATAAAGGCGACATTTTGATGGGGAAAACATTTACACTCGACCCTATCTCTAAACGCCGTTTGGATAATTTCGGTGAAGAAGATCAGTTTTATATCCGAGATCACCATGAAGCCATAATTTCAGAAGAAATGTTTGAAAAGGCGCAGGAGATTTTGAAGCGTCGCGCAAAGCCGCGTCGTTTAGGCACAGACGGCAAGCGTGAAAAGTTTAGTCGGAAATATGCCTTTAGTTGTATGCTGGAATGTGGCTTTTGCGGAGGTACGCTTACAAGGCGAAGTTGGCATAGTGGCTCACAGTATAACAAGATTATTTGGCAATGCGTAACTGCCACCAAAAAGGGCAAAAAGTTTTGTCCTGATAGTAAAGGTATTGCCGAAGAAACGATTGAACAGGCATTTATAGAATCCTATCGGCTTCTATGCCAAAATAACAAAGATGTGTTAGACGAATTTATTGCCCGAACAGAAGAAACCCTTTCGGACAGTAATGCAAGCAAGCAGTTAGCCAAAGTAGAAAAGGATATTGCTGCATTGGACGTGAAGCGGGCAAAGTTGGTTGACATGAGGCTTGAAGAAATCATTGACAAAGAAACATACGAACAAAAGTATTTTGAATTGAGTAGCCAGATCGACCAGCTTCAAAAGCAACGCGAGGATTTGCAGCAATCCACAGAAACAGAAAGTACCATGAAAAGACGCATTTCAGAGTTCCGAAAGACATTGGAGCAGAACGAAGTGCTGAACACTTTTGACCGATATGTTTTCGAGAGCATAGTTGAAAAAGTGATTGTCGGGGGCTATGATGATAATGGAAACAAAGACCCGTCTATGCTAACATTTATTTATAAGACCGGATTTGAGAATAGTGTGGACGGGACAAACTTCAAGCCGCCGAGAAAGAATAGTAAGGCTGCGAAACAATGCGCTGATTTGTGTTCCGATACAACCGACGAGGTAAACGCTATGTGTTCCTATCATAGCAACGACACACGTGGAGACGGTAGTCTTGCTTTCCAAGGGGGAAATCGACTCGAATAAGGTCCGGGTGGAGTTCTCTCTGGAAGATATGGATATGTCCGGGTTCCAGAAGGGTGCGACTTATGAACAGATTAAGGAGTATGTGCTGGAAAAGCACGGTCTGAAGGTGTCCAGCCTGTATATCTCCCAGGTCAAGCGAAAGTGCGGTCTGGATGTTGGCCAAAACTATAATCTGTCGAAGAAGGAAGATGCCAAAGTGCCGCAGTGCCCACCAGAAAAGGAAGCGGCAATTATGGAGGCACTAAAGCATTTTCAAATGTTGTGAAATCGATTTTATGAGCAGATAACAAAACGAACGATTGCCTATAATGCAATCGTTCGTTTTGCTTTAAAGCTGAGGGATTTCCTAAAAGAGTAAATTGAATTGCTACTTATTTCTTGCGGGGCATTTTACTGCTATCGCGCTTCATGATTTGAATTCTTTTACCTGTCCACCGCTGTAGTAAAGAACTTGCTTGATTATAATCTAAGCCTGTACATCTGTCTAAGCAGCGTCTATTCATGAGTTTATTCTTGAAGGTATTAAATGCCCACCCATCATTACCTTTTGCAGTCATAAAATCATAAATATCGTGTTTTGAACGCGCTTGCAGTTGGTATAGCTCGTAGCAAGCATTGACCGCTTTAGGGATATATTTGTCATAAATACAGCTAAATTCTATAAATATTCTCCCTTTGGTGTATGCCATATGCAACAGAGTTTCGTCTATGTTTTTGGCATCAGGATACTGGATTGCAAGATCTTGTGCTCTAGTAATATTGTAAACAGCCTCGGTTAATGTTCTGTTCGCCATATACCGATTCCTATTTTTGACTTGAACCTGAGCGATAATAAGTTTGCCTTTTGCTTTTTGATGCAAGAACTGATAACTGTTTGACAATTCAGATAAAAGCTTATCGTAAATTGCGTTCATTAGTTTCGAGGAATTGGGAAACCAGCGCGCATTAAACAGCGTTTGGATATGATCAAAAAAGTAGTAAGGCTCACAGTTTTGATAGAACGCAACATCGTTGCCGATATAAATAGAGCGATAATCTTTAATTATACTTAAGTATGCATTTGCAATTATTTCTATACTATTAGGGTCAGATTTTGCATATGTTGATAATGCCCTTATAATCCAATATTTTGAATTGCAAACAAATTCATATCCAGAAGAATTACCATTATAGACAGAATAATCTTTTTCGATAACAGCTGCTCCACCAGAAGGATCACAACACTTTATGATGCCGTTGATAGCTCCGTCAATTCCAAATTGTATAGCGCGATTGGCCGGAATCCTTATTTCGGTAGCCAGCATAACCAATGCCTTAATGCGTTTTTGGACATCTTGAGCCAACAACTCTTTTTGCGGTTCAAGAAACAACCTTTGAGAACTAGGAATCCCCGAAATTTTTTTTTCGTTATTAACAATATAATCTAAAACGGTTTGATTTTTTTCATACGGAGATAAGCTGATAGCTCCTACTTTCTGATTAAATTTTGCTTTTTCGGACTTGTCAAATTGGCTATCAAGAGAAAATATCGTAAACTTTCTAGATGCATTCCTAGCTTCAAAGATATACTTATACATAGGTGCATCCGATTTGTCAATAACAATAAGAATATTTGACCCTTTTTTCTTGATGCCATCTAGAACCAATTCACTGGAGACTTTTTTGATTTGTGCAGTTGTTAACGATTTTGAATCAAAACAATGCAAAGCGTTTTCTTTCTGAACAAGTGCGTCTAATTGCTCTTCCGTTATTGTTGTACCTGCTGGGAAAATATAGACTTTTTTTGTGGTAAAAAAGTGAGCTATATCTAATAAAAAAATTGTTTTTCCGCTAAAGAAATTTCCGGAAATAAAACAAAGCGGTTCATTAGGTATACTATCTACAGCATCTTTAAAAAGAGACCTTGTGATATAGTAGCCTGGCATGGTTATGATATGAGAGTTAATAGATTTCCATACTAGATTTTCTTGTAGCAAAAAATCACGGCACCGTATATCATCTTTCTTCAATACATTGAATTGCATGGATGAGTATTTTTCTAAAAAGTCCTCAATTCCAGGTTTGGATAGTTTGGATGTAGCCTCCCTTAGTTCATGAAAAAAGTTTTTAGAATCTTCTTCTGAAAAAAACCTAAAGACTGTGGTAATTCCATACCGCGCCAAACGGTCTTCCATTCTTTGAGAAAAGGGCTTTTCGACAGAATCTTCCGACTCAAAACTTATATATATAATAGCTTGTTGTGTTGTATCTATGTCCTCGGCCCGTTCTTTTACACTTAGTTGAGAAGAGTAAAGTAAGTCCAGTTCTTCTGACAATCCACATCCAAAAAAGAGAATACTTTTTGAAGAAAATGCCGTCAATAACTCGTTAAGCATATCTTTATTGGAATCGTCCATCATGCTTTTGACATACTGATCTCTGCTCAAGATAAAATACTTATTATCACCTGTGGACAAGTATTTTCCTGCGTCTCCATGCAGTTTGTATACCTTTGTTTTAGTTCTTGCATAGTAACGATTGATTTTCTCATAAGGAATAATCGGATAGTAATTCGAACTGTAGTTTTCAATAAGAGAATCGTAGTTTAAGGTAAATAAATATGGCCATCGGATTTCCAAAAATTCAGATTGAAAGTCTTTCCAAAAAGATATATTCTGAAAATTCTTATTAATGTATTACGCATTTTCAGCAATCTGAATACACATGAAAGCTACTTATGGACATAAAAATGACAGGCAGTTTTTTTTCACCGTGAAGGAAAGATTCCATCATGGGTTAATCATTTATGACATTCTTATTTTAATAGGTAAGACAAAAAGTAAAAATAATTGATAGTATTGTGCATAAGGGCCGTTCACAGCAGCGGCATGAAAGATGGAGCGCACAAATACATTGTGACTGGCGTGCAAAAGAACAGTGGGCCAAAAGCTGTGCGCTTTCAGGCAGAGGGCGTTGACAGGGAAAGTAAAGCCCATGACCATAACGAAAAAACAGAGAAGCGAGCAATGAACAAAAATAGCGGCTAAAGTGACAAGTGTAAAAACCTGGCAGCTGGTGCCCCTCTTGACAAAAGAGAAAGCTGTGATAAAATAGTTCAAAAATGAACAAAATACAGAAAGGAGAATGCGAAATGCAGCTGGTCAACCCGCTGGAGCAACAGAACGCGGTAAAAACGTTATATTCTGAATTTGTCAGCCCGGTGTGCGCTAAATATGGCTTAACGCGCATTGAGCTGGATATTTTGCTGTTTTTAGCGAACAACACCCGCTATGATACGGCAACCGATATTGTGGAGGTTCGTTTTTTAGCAAAATCTCAGGTGTCGGCGGCAATCAAAAATCTGGAAGCCCGCGGCTGCCTGCGGCGGGAATACCAGTTGGAAAATCGCAAAACCGCCCACCTGCGCCTGTGTGACCCCGCGCAGCCGATGATAGCGGCCGGGCGCAGCGCACAGGAACAGTTTGGCGCGGCGCTGTTGGATGGATTTACCCCCGAAGAGCTGGAGCATATGCAGCGCAGCATGGAGCGCATCCGCAAAAACGTGGAAAAGTATCTGGAGGATAAAAACAATGACAATGTTGATTAAATTTATCGTGTGCTTTATTGCCGGCATCGGCGCGGGCCTTGGCACCGGCTTTGCCGGCATGAGCGCGGCGGCGGTCATCAGCCCGATGCTCATTACCTTTTTGGATATGCCCGCTTACGAGGCTGTGGGCATTGCACTGGCCAGCGATGTGTTGGCCAGCGCGGTCAGCGCTTATACCTATGGCAAAAACAAAAATCTGGACATCCGCAACGGCGTTGTGATGATGGTATCGGTTTTGTGCTTTACCATGGTGGGCAGCTGGATCGCCAGCCAGGTGCCCAACAGCACGATGGGCAGTTTCTCGGTATTTATGACATTCCTGCTCGGCGTTAAGTTTATTGTAAAGCCGGTTATGACCACCAAGAACGCAATGGAAGCGGTAGACCCCAAAAAGCGGTTTGTACAGTCGGTGATCTGTGGTGTGATGATCGGCTTTATCTGCGGGTTTATCGGTGCAGGCGGCGGCATGATGATGCTGTTGATCCTGACCAGTGTGCTGGGGTATGAGCTGAAAACCGCTGTGGGTACCAGCGTATTCATTATGACCTTTACAGCCTTTACCGGTGCCGTCAGCCACTTTGCCATCGGCGGTATGCCGGACCTGTGGTGCCTGGTGTTCTGTGTGGGGTCCACGCTGTTGTGGGCGCGCATTGCCGCACGTTTCGCCAACAAGGCCAGCCCCGCCACCCTGAACCGCGCCACCGGCGTTGTGCTGGTTGTGCTGGGGGTGGCGATCATGGGGGTAAACTACATTAAATAATTAGGAATGAGTAATTAGGGCAATACCGCATAATTCTAAGTGCCGATACGGCGAGCGAGGTGCGGCAGCTGCTAAGCCAAAAGCGCAGATAATACTGGATGTCTTATCGAGCATTTTGGCAACGCAGATGCCGTGCCGCAGCCGCCGGAGCGGTGCTTAAGCCGTAAGGCGGGAATTGTGCGGTGTTGCCTTAGAAATTAGCAATGAAAGGAAAAAGCGCACAGCGCCGATAGATCGGGCGCTGTGCGCTTTTTTATATCGTTTAGTAAATGGATTACTGGACGTCGGAGGAAGCGTCGGTGGATTCTTCGGCTTTCTCGGTGGGGTCTTCGGGCAGGGGCTCGTTATCTTTGGCGAGGGCGGCGTTCAGTTCGTCTTCGCGCATCTTGTTGATGGTGCTTTCAATGGTAAAGCACTTGTTCAGCGGCTGGTAGATGCACAGCAGGGCAGGAAGCATCGGCAGCCAGAAGTTGGTGAACGGCAGAATGATCGTCGTCAGCGGGAAGAACAGCAAAATGGCGCCCCAATACACGGCTTTGATGGCGATGGCACCCAGGCTGCGGGGCAAGTAGCCCAAGAACAGCAGCAGGCTGTTTTTCAAAATGCCGTACAGCGGCAGATCCAGCAGGGCAATCTGCGGCCAGATGTAACTTTCCAAGCCCAGTGTTACCACAAAGCTTAGGATCAGCAGCGCCCAGGTAACAATACCGGCGCTGATGACCGACATGTGGAACAGGGTAAAGATCTGGATCGAAAGCACCAGACCGGTCAGCATGCCGGGAACCAGGCTTTCCCTGGCGTTGCGCTTCCACACGCGGCGGTAGGTTTCCCACCAGTAGCCAGGTTCATCGCGCAGGCTGCGCAGCACGGTATCAGCCATGGCGCTCAGCTCCGGGCCTGCGATCAGGCCGCCGATGATACCGGCCAGCAGCATGAACAGCAGCGCGTGCGTTTCAACGGCAAAAAACATACCGATAATAAAAGGCAGGCAGCCCAGGAAAGCCAGGAAACCGGCGCGGAAAAAGTTCCACATATCGCGGCCCATAATTTCGGCCAGGCGGGCAACACCCTTTTTGCGCGGGGCGTCCGGGCGCACGCCCGGTCCGGGACGGGTAAAGCGGTCAGAAGAGAAAAACAGTCCCATGGTGGTAGAATCTCCTTTGTTTTAACAAGCACTGCGCTTGAAATATACTTATTTATTATATCAGTGTTGGCGGCCAAGAGCAACAAAAAAATGCGGGTGGGGTGTGGGCGGTATGCCGCGGTGACATGTAAAATCTGGTTTTAATCTTTACAAATCATTACAAAACAAGTACAATAAATCTATACGTTGCCCGGAGCTTTGGGCCGGGCAGGATTTTATCCATCCAGCTGTATGAGCAGAAAAGAGGACCCAGCCGATGAAACGTAATATCCTTTGCACTCTGGCCGTTATGGCAGCTTGTGCGATCCTGGTTGCCTGCGGCAAAACCGATGATCAAATCTCGCCCATTACGCCGGAATCCAACGCCGCCAGCAGCGAGGCCGAGGCTACCCCGGAACCCACCCCGACCCTGCCCCCGTATGAAGCCAACGTGCTGACCGGCGAGGCTAAAGGCGAAAATTATCCCGAGGGCCAGCGCATTACCGCCCTTATGGTGAACAACCTTGTGGACGCCCGCCCGCAGCGTGGCCTTTCCAAGGCGCAGATGCTGTTTGAAATCAAGGTGGAAGGCGGCATCACCCGCTTTATGCCGGTGTTCAATGATTACCACGATATTGATGAGATTGGCCCCATCCGTTCCGGCCGTGACCAGTTCTTCCAGCTGATCCTGCCCTGGCAGGCCCTGTATATCCACGAAGGCCAGTCTGTTGTCATGCAGCAGTACGCCCTGGATTATGATTACGGCCTGCTGAACAACAACGATGGTGCTTCCGGCTACCGTGATTACAACCGTGTGAACTGGCGCGGCCTGAGCTATGGCAACGGCCTGGCACTGGAACACACGATGTACACCAGCGGCGAAAACATTGAAAAGTATATCACCAACAAAAATGTGGATATGAACCGCACCTACAATTCCACTTTCTTTAACTTTGTGGATTACCGCCAGGATAACCCGGTGCGCGACCTGACCCAGTCCCAGGATTCCCAGCTGACCACCAAGGACGGCCCGGTGGTGAAGGACGGCGAATATGTGGAGATCAGCCACAGCCAGTCCTACAAGACCCGTTTCCTGTACGATAACACCAACAACGTCTACCTGATGCAGCAGAACTTCTCCGGCAACTGGCGTGATACCATTGACGAAGAGTACAACGATTATCAGCTGCAATTCCCCAATGTGATCGTTCTGTTCACCGATATTCACACCTACCCCGGCCACGAAACCACGGACCTGCAGTATGTAGAATACAGCTGGGGCGGCATCGGCTATTACTTCTATGGCGGCAAGTGCGAAAAGATCTACTGGCAGAAGGGTACCCCGCTGGAAGCCCTGCGCCTGTACTATCTGAATGAAAACGGCCAGTGCAGCGATACCCCCTGCGAGATCAATATTGGCAAGAGCTATGTGACCATTGTGGATGTGGACGAAGCCATCAACCTGAAGGTGGGCAACCTGGCCGACTTTGACCTGGATGCCGCAACGGTAAGCGCTTCCAACACTTCCATTGATGCCGACGCCAAGGCGGGTGAAAGCCTGGGGACTTCCACCACCGACCTGGTCAGCGCAGCGCGCAACAACCAGGCTGTGGGCAACACCGAAAGCAATACCCAGAGCACCACCCAGAGCAGCACCACCACCAATACCAGCAATGACAGCCAGAGCGCGGAGTCTGCCCCCCAGCAGGACAACACCCCGCAGCAGGATACCGCCGACCAGAGCAGCGCAGATGACACCGCCAGCGATGACAGCGGTGAGGATATCCCCTGGGCGGATTGAGCGTGACGCCGGAGCGCCACGCTCCTGCACCTCTCCTTTGAAACCACCCTATTGCAAAAAAAGCATGTTCTCATGCCTTTTTTGCTCGCAAGGTGTTCCAAGCGTCGGCGCATGTCTGCCGCTTGGAATGGCTTTTAGAATTTTTTTCGACAGTCTAAAGTGCCCGCCCACAGGGCGGGTACTTTTTTGTAACAGGAGTCTGTATGACTGAGCGTTTAAACAAGAAAAAATACCCCCTGTGTGCCGCGGCCCTGGCGCTGGCTGTGCTGCTGGCAGGCTGCGCCCCGGCGGAAGGCACCGCAGCGGCCACAGCGCAGCCCACAGCAGAGCCGACAGAAGCACCCACCCCAACGCCGGAACCCGAAATGAACCCCCTGACCGGGGAGCAGGGCGATTATACCAACCAGCGCCCGGTGGCGGTCAGCATCCGCACCGGGGATGGCAGCACCCCCCAGTGGGGCATTGCCGCTGCGGATGTGCTGATTGAGGGCGTGACCGAGGGCAAGACTGCCGGGTTGACCGCGGTGTTTGCCAGTGTGGACAGCGTGGAAAAAGCCGGCCCGGTGGCCCCTGGGCGGGACCTGCCGCTGCAGCTGGTGCTGCCGCTGAATGCCGTTCCGGTACACATTAACAAAAGCGTGTATGCTTCCAACCTGCTGAACGTGCTGCAATACCAGGATCTGGACGGCTACCATGCGGGCACCGCAGGTTTTGCCTTTGACGAGGACCGCGCCAACAGCGGCTACCGGGAGGAAAACTGCTGGTACACCACCAAAGATCTGATCAACACCGGCCTGGCAACCTATAACACTGATACCGCCGGTGCCAACATGCCGCTGTTCCACTTTGTCCAGCGCAAGGACCCGGAGCAGCAGAATGCCAAAAGCCTGTATATCACCTTTTCCAACAAGGATACCGAAGAACTGGTTTACTCGCCGGAAGTGGGCCTGTACCTGAAAAACAATGCCGATGGCAGCCCCATGATGGATGCGGGCAATAATGAGCAGGCAGCGTTCACCAATGTGTTTGTGCTGTATGCTTCCTCCGGCGTAAAGGATGACGGCGTGACCCGCCAGTATGACCTGACCGGAGGCACCGGCATCTACCTGACAAAAGGCGGATGGGAGACCATCCAGTGGACCAAGGGCGATGCCACAGCGCCGCTGCAGTTGACCGATGCCAGTGGTAAAACGCTGGATGTGAATCCCGGCAAGAGCTTTCTTGCCATCTGGGGCGGCTACTATGGCCAGGCCCTGCGCCTGCTGGACGGGGACGGTAACGAGCAGGCATTGCCGGAAAAACCGGCCCTGCTGGACAGTGCTGTGCCGGACGAAGCCGCTGAGGCTGCTGAACAGGCACAGCAGCACGCCCAGGCTCTTGCGGATGCCCAGGACAAGCTGAACCAGGCCCAGACTGCCCTGAACGAAGCCCTGCAGGCCCAGCAGGATGCAGCCGGAACGGCAGACAGCGCCGATGATGATGCCGCCAGCCAGCGTGTGGCGGAGGCCCAGGCGGCCTATGATGCCGCCGCTGCCGAGCTTGCCGCTTTGCAGCCCGCGGAGGAGACCGACGGGAACACCGAGCCCGCCGCCGACAGCGCCGAGGAACCTCAGAGCGAACCGGATTCAGCCAACGGGGAAAACGCAGGCTGACCCACAACAGAAAACCCAAGGCAATACCGCATAATTCTAAGTGCCGATACGGCGAGCGAGGTACGGCAGATGCTAAGCCAAAAGCGCAGATAATACTGGATGCTGCAAAGGTGAGCGCCGCCAGTGGCGGAAACAGCGAACCGAAGCAGGGGCAGCGGTCGCAGAGTGCGAGGGGCTTTTGCCCCCGAAGCACGATGCGGGTACCGCAACCCGACATTATCGAGCATTTTGGCAACGCAGATGCCGTGCCGCAGCCGCCGGAGCGGTGCTTGAGCCGTTAGGCGGGAATTGTGCGGTGATGCCCCAAAAATAAAATGCCGTCCCTGCCAAAACAGGGGCGGCATTTGGTTGATATTGGCGGTGTTGACGGGATTACTCTTCCGCACCGTCCAGGTAGCCGTAGGGCACAATGTCAAAGGCTTCGGCAATATGGTCGCGCATCCACATTTCGGCGTCCAGGCGCAGGCTGTAGCCACAGCCGGGGTCGGTCATCCATTCCTCCGGCTTGTGCTGCGGCAAAACGTGGTTGGCCATCATGTTCATGATCACGCCGCCGTGGGTGATGCAGGCAGCTTCCTCGGTATGGGTGCGCAGCTGGTATTCAAACAGCTTCATCAGCATCACGTTGGTGCGGTCGTAGAAGGCTTTGCGGTCCTCGGCACCATCGGGGTTGGTGCGGCTGGTGGGGTCCATCCACTGGGCAAACTCCGGGTCCTTGACCAGTTCAGTGATGAGGCGGTTTTCAAACTTGCCAAAGTTCATCTCCCGCAGGTCCTGCAAAATCGTGAGCTTGGCGTTGGGGAACAGCACTTCCGCTGTTTGCTGGGCGCGCAGCATGGGGGAGCAGAACACAAGCGGAACATCCGGATACTGGAACTTGGCTTTCAGTTCCTCCAGCTGGGCGCGGCCCTCCGCGCACAGGGGCAGGTCTGTGCCGCTGCCGATATAGCGGCCATCCAGGTTGCCCTGGGTCAGGCCGTGGCGGATCAGATGCAGTTTATAATATTTCAAAAACAAAACCTCCTGACGGATATATGTTACAAAAAAAGATTACAAAATGATTACAAAATAAGAACGGGTAAAAAAAGACACACAATATTTGTACAGGAAAACACGCAAAATGTCAATATCTAGTTTGTTTGGCCCGCTTTGAAGGAAATACCGAAAAAATTGACAAAAAATTGGCGAATTTGATGTTTACAAATCGTTTTTTGGCAGATATAATTTACACCATGTAGAATGCAGTAGAGCCCGCATTTGTGCCGCAGCCAAAAGCGGCGCACAAAAGCGCGGTTCCTGCCAATAGGATGCCTACCCGGCCCAACGCGGCGCAGCGAACCCTTAAGCTACATTCCGGTGTGCTTTGGGGATTTCTGCGCATTTTGGGGTCTTTATCTGCCGCAAGCCCGGCAGGGTGTAAGGCGGCAGGCAGCGGTGCAAACCCGCAAGGCGGAAAACAGAACGGCGGGGGCGTGCCGGCCCCTAAGGTGTTGCAGGAACCGGCGGAATGTCCGGCCCCTGCGCCCTGGCGATGTAGCGCAAACCCTGTGCGGCCTTTGCGCGCTGCGTTCTGGTAAAGTGTGAAGGATGGCAACAAGATGGCAATAGAATTTAACCGCATCATTACCCTGCTGCGCAAAGAGCGGGGCATTACCCAAAAACAGGCGGCGCAGGAGCTTGGCATCAGCCAGGCGCAGCTTTCCCATTATGAGAAAGGCATCCGGGAATGCGGCCTTGAATTTGTGGTGCAGATTGCGGATTACTATAATGTTTCCTGTGACTACCTTTTGGGGCGCAGCGCAGAGCGCAGCGGCCAGACCATCAAGGTGGAAGAACTGCCCGATGCCGGCGGCGCAACCTCCGGCAGCATTTACCGCGGCAGCGTGCTGCCCACCATGTATAAAAAACTGATTGAAAATTCGCTGGACATTTTGTTTGACCGGTTGGATCAGTGCAGGGATAAGCGGGTGGTTACCTCCGTCAGCAATTATCTGATGCTGGCCGTCTACCGTATGTTCCGCCGCCTGTACCAGGCTGCGCCGGGCAATGTGGCCAGCATGTTCCGCGTAACGCCCGCCCGCTGGGAGCGTGACGCCGATGCCGCAATGTTCTTGCAGGAAGGTGAGCTTTCGGCCACCATGGCAGGGGAGAACGGCGCATGCCCCGACCCCGCTGCCTTTGAGATGAACACCGAGACCCTGGCCAGGGATTACCCGCGCCACGCCACCAGCCTGATGAACCTGATCAAGAACAGTGAGGAAGTCATCCGCAAGCACAATGCCTGAACCGGATGCCGCTGCAAAATAACAAAAATTCTGCCTGCCCCAAGGGATTGGGACAGGCAGTGTTTGTATAAGGGTGAACGGTGCGGCAGAGCTTACAGTTTGGCAAGCTCCTTGCGGCAGGCTGCACAGATGCGCTTGCCGCGGAAAAGAATGCTATCCCCGGTTACTTCACCACACAGGTCACAGCAGCCGTCTGCGCGGTACTTGCGCAGCAGGATGGTATTACCATCGGTAAAGATTTCAATGGGAGTATCAGTGGTGATACCAAACGAATCTCGCAGTTCCTTGGGCAGAACAAAACGGCCTAAGCTGTCAACACTGCGGACGATTCCAGTAGATTTCATAGGCTAACCTCTTTCATACGTAGTACATCACCTGGAAAAAGCGACACCAACGCTTTTTGTATACACAGTATACCTTTAATTTCCACTGATGTCAATATTTGGCAATCGAAAAAATGAAATTTCCCGGCGTTTTTGACAAAAAAAGAAAAATAACGTTTTATCGTGTATAAAAATTGCAATTTATGTACGTTTTGGTCATCTTTTGCTACAACTTTGATACCAGTACAGGATATGATACAGATAACGATGGTAGATTGGAAAGGCTGGTGTGCAGGATGACAAGATACAAACAGGAAAGCGCAAAATATCGCAAAATAGTTGCAGTGGTCCTGATATTGTTGGCAGTGCTGGCGGCCGTTTGGCTGGCGGAAAGATGGTATACCAGGCATAAAACATCGGCGGCTGCAGCGGGTGTAAACCCCATCGGCCAGCTGCTGACCGGCCAGCCCGACCCGGCGGAGCCTTATACAGGTACCATCAGCCTGGTGGTGGCTGGGTATGACCGTTCGGCGGAGGACGGCGAAGAAGAGATCGGCCTGACGGATATGATCCTGTATCTGCAGTGGGACTGTGACCGGAACAAGCTGGAGGTGCTGCAGGTTCCGCCCAGCCTGTATGTGGGGTGGAGCACCGGCCAGGCGGAAGCAGGCGAGGGGGAAGAAAACGCCGCAGACCCCACCGGCCAGGGCAGCACAACGGGGCGTATCAATGCCGTAGCCAGGGAGACAGGCGGTCTGCAGGGACTTTGCGATGAAATCACCGCCATGACCGGCCTGCCGGTGGATGGCTACCTTGGCATGGACCTGAACGGCCTGGGCGATATTGTGGAGTACATCGGCGGGGTAGAAGTGGATATTCCGCAGGAAATAGAGAACGGCGGTTCCTACCTGCCCAAAGGCAGGTACCTGTTGGACCGCAGCTCGGTGGAGTTCCTGGTGCGGGAACGCCGCAGTTATGCGTATGGTGATATGGATCGCCAGCGCGTGCTGCGCAGCGTGTTTGCCGGATTGCTGCGGTATGCCCAAAGCTGTACCCTGGTGGATGCCGCCAAGCTGGTGCCGGTCATTATGCCCTATATGCAGACCAATTTGGATATGGATACCCTGATGCAACTTGCCGCCAGCGCGGAGAGCCTGCAGGCAGAACAGGTGGTGTTTACCATCCCCAGTGCTTACGCGGTGCAGACGAACAGCGTCGGCGCGATTGTGTGGGACCCGGAGATTATGGCGCCGCTGCTGCGGGTGCGCTTTGGGCTGGACTGTGACCCGCAGGACCTGAATATGCCCGCCCCCGCGCTGGAAGCCAGCGAAGCGGACGAGGGGGAGAGTTATGCCTATTCTGATTATATCGAAGGCAGCGTGCAGAACCTGAGCGAGCTGGCAGTCGGCGGGGAATGAATCTCCAGAGTCAATAGGAAAAAATTTCCGCACAAAAGTTGTAACAAAACGCAGAGCTGCATCGTTTTATTGAGTGAAACCAGGAACGAGAACATTTCCCCTGCATCACAGGCAGGGGCAGATTAAGGCAATACCGCATAATTCTAAGTGCCGATACGGCGAGCGAGGTGCGGCAGTTGCTAAGCCAAAAGCGCAGATAATACTGGATGTCTTATCGAGCATTTTGGCAACGCAGATGCCGTGCCGCACACCGAGCCGCAGCGAGGCGCTTCGGAGCGCAACCGCCGCTTGCGGCGGCTCTTGGCGCGGAGATCCGCCGGAGCGGTGCTTAAGCCGTCAGGCGGGAATTGTGCGGTGTTGCCCTAGGTATCATAGTCGTCACTTTCGTTAGTAAAACGATCCCAACAACTTTAACGAATCTAACGATTTTAACGAAAATGATACCTATTTTACATTAGATATATGTTTGCAATCGGCTCCTTCTATTTATAGGAGCTTCATGCGTCCGTTTTATTCCGGCGCTTTCATGCTCTCTACCATCGAGATGCGTTTCAGCAGCCGCTGCATGACCAGGTTGACCAGCGTGCTGAACAGCAGGGTCAGGGCAATGGCGTAGGCAAAGCTTTGGGGGTAGATCTGCCGCCCAAACATGACGGCATCGACCTCCACCGTGGTGATGACGAAGCTGTGCAGGGCAATGCCGCCTGCCAGGCCTAACAGCGTGCCGATCAGCGTTAAGGCCACGCTCTCGCGGTTAACGTAGGCGTATACCTCTGGGTCGTAGAAGCCCAGCACCTTGATGGTGGCGATCTCCTTGACACGCTCGGCAATGTTGATGTTGGAGAGGTTATACAGCACCACGAACGCCAGCGATGCCGCACAGACGATGATGAGCACGACCACTGCATCGATGGAGTTAAGCATGTTGAGCACCTGTTTCACGTTGTCCTGCGTGAAGTTCAGGCTGGCCACATTGCCCATCGCCAGCAGATCCGCCGAGAGGGTATCGCGGGCTTCCTGGGTGTCCTCGGGCAGGATGCTCATGATTGCGTTGTAGGCGGGAGCTTCGCCAAAACCGGCCTCGTACACCGCCGGGCTGAAGTAAACGTAATTGCTGACGTAATGCTCGCACACACCGCTGACAGTGAAGTCAGCTGTCTTATCGTCGCTGTTAGTCAGGGTAATGGTGTCCCCTGCCTTTACACCCAGGGTCTTAGCCATCTTTTCGTTCACGACCACGCCCTGCTGCCCCAGCGGCACCGCCTTGCGGGAGAGGCGTTCGTGCAGGTCAGCAAACTCAGCAAACTTGTCCACAGCCTGGGGAACCATGAGGTAGACGTCCATCTCACCGTTGGGGCCATCCTGCCGGGTGGATTCCATGGCAACAGTCAGCGAATCGGTGACGTTCTCCTTATTATAAAGGTAGTCGTAAACAGGGCCGCTTTCGGTGGCCTCCTGCTTGGTGACGATGGTCATCAGGTCGTAGTGGTAAATGTCGCCGTACTGCTTGGTGATGATGGAGTTCAGCGAATCCGAGATGCCGAAGCCCGCCACCAGCAGCGAGGTGCAGCCCGCCACGCCGATGACCGTCATCCAGAAGCGCTTTTTGTAGCGCAGCAGGTTGCGGCAGGTAACTTTCCAGCTGAAGGGCAGCCGCCGCCACAGCGGGGTGATGCGTTCCAGCAAAATGCGCTTGCCGGCCTTGGGGGCGCGGGGCAGCATGAGGGCCGCCGGGTCCTCCTGCAAGGTGGTGCGGCAGGCCAGCGCCGTGATGCCCATGGTGAGCAGGATAAGGGTGCCGCCCGCAAGCAACGCCTGGCTCAACCGCCAGGGGGTGGCAATAGACGGCATATAATACATCAATTCATAGGCGGACCAGATGATGGACGGGAAGGCCTTGAAGCCGACGGCCAGTCCGGCTACTGTGCCCGCTGCAGCCGCCGTGAAGGCGTAGATCAGGTACTTTTGCATGATGGCTGCGCCCGAATAGCCCAGGGCTTTCAGCGTGCCGATCTGTAGGCGTTCTTCCTCGACCATGCGGGTCATGGTGGTGGATACCACCAGTGCCGCCACCAGGAAGAAGAATACCGGAAAGATGGTGGTAATGGCGGTGAGCTTATCCACATTGGCGGTAAAGGACGCATAGCTGACGTTTTTGCTGCGGTCCCAGACGTACCAGGTGGGGTACTCCACATCGTTCAGGGCGGCTTCTCCGTCCTCGATTTGCGCGCGGGCATCGGCCAGGGCCTTTTCGGCTTCGGCCTTGGCGTCCTCATATTCTATTTCTCCGTCCCGTAGTTTTTGCAGGTTTTCGGCAATGGCTGTTTTGGCGTCATCCAACTTTTTGCGGGCGTCGCTCAGCTGGCCTTTGGCGTCGTCGATTTGGCGGCGGGCATCGGCCATCTGCACCTTTTTGTCCTGCAGGGTGGCCCAGCCAGCCTCCAGCTGGGCGCGGGCAGCCGCCAGCTGCTTTTTGCCGTCCTCGTACTGGGCCAGGCCGTCATAGTACTGCTTCCAGCCATCGTCCAGCTGGGCCTTGGCGGTGGCCAGTTTGGGGGCGTTGGCTTCCAGCTCGGCACGGGCGGCAGCCAGCTGAGCCGCGCCCTGTTCGTATTGCAGCAGGCCCAACCGGTACTGGGTCAGCTGGCCCACGCCGGAAACCAGTTCTTCCAGCTTGGCTTTGCTGTCCTCGGGCAGGCTGGCCCACCAGGCCTCGACAGCGGCGTTCAGCTTGTCCCGGATGTCATCGGGCAGTTCGGGGGCGAACTGACGCGCCCAATCGACAGCATTCTGCAAAGCCGTCTGCATGGCAGCAGGGTCGGCAGCATCAGCCACGGCGGCGATATACGTCCGGGCCTCCTGCAAGCGCTGCTGTTGTTCTTCCGGCAGGGTGTCTGCGGGGATTTCATCGATGGCCGCCAGTAGATCGTTGGCCTGGGCGCGGATGGCATCCACCTGCTCCTGCGTCAGGCCTGCGGGGATGGTCAGACCGCCGTAATTCTGGATGGCTTGCCACAGTTCTTCCACCGTCTGGGGCGGCTGGGTGCCGTTGGCATCGCAGTTCTGGGCCAGCCAGCCGATAAACGCATCCACCTGGGCCGCATCCACTCCCAGCTTTTCGGCAAAGGCTGCTATCCCCTGCTGGTAGGCATCCGCGTTGGCGTCCAGCTGGGCCTTGGCGTCGGCCAGCTGCTTTTCGGCGGTTTCGATCTGTGCCAGGCCGTCGTTGTATTGTTTCAGCCCGGCTTCGTACTGAGCCTGGCCGTCCTCTAACTGTTTGCGGGCGGCTTCCAGCTTGGGGGCGTTGGCGGCAAGTTCGTCCTCCCCTGCCTGCAGCTGCGCCTCGGCGTCTTTCAGCTGGGCTTCGGCATCCGCCAATTGGGCCGCGCCATCGTTGAGCAGGGCTTCGTTGCTGGTCAGTTCGTTCAAGCCGTCTGCATACTGGCGCTCGCCGTCATCCACCTCTTTCTGGCCATCCGCCAACTGTCGTTTGCCGTCGGCCAATTCAGCGGCAGCGTCGGCCAGCTGTTGGTCGGCATCCGCTTTGGCGTCGTTGTACTCAGCCCAGGCGTCATCCAGCTCGGCACGGGCATCAGCGATGATGCCGTCATAGCGGGCTTCACACCGGGCATCGGCGATGGCCTCGACGTTGGCCTTGACCGTATCAATATTGGTTTGGTAGGCGTCGCCCAGGCTGTCCTGCTCCAACGCGCCTTCGGCGGTCAGGTAGACTTCGGTGTAGGCTTCGTAGGCGAAATCCTGCTGTGGGATGTAGAACACCAGCTTGACCGTGCCGTTGCCCACGCTGGCGGGCTCGCGCTCAAAGCTGAAATAGTTGGCGTTGTGCACGATACCCACGACGGTGTACTCGGTGGTGCTCAGCTTGGTGTCCAGATCTTCGTTGGCTTTGTCCACCACCAGCTTTGTGCCCACGGTGTAGGTAGATTGCTTTTTGGTGTAGCTGGCTTCGATGACGCACTCGCCGGACTTTTCCGGCAGGCGGCCCTCGACGAGGTTCAGCTGGTTGATAGTGTTATTCTCCGGCGCAGGCAGGCTGTGGACGCGGCTGACGACGGTGTCCCCCTCCACCTCCACCAGCAAATCTGCCGAGTAGCCCGGCTGCACCTGGCGCACGCCCTCCACCTGGCGCAAGGCGTCCACATCCTCATCGGTCAGGCCCAGGGTGGAGACGATGCGCAGGTCGTAGAAGTTGCCATCATCCATATAACGTTCCATCGACTCTTTCATATCGATGGGCGTGGCATTCAGCCCGGCCAGGAAGCCGACGCCCAGCGCCACGATGGCAAAGACGGCGGCGAACCGGCTGGCGGTGCTTTTGAAGGTCCGCAGGGTATTTTTGCGATAACTGCGTGTCATTTACCACTCGATCCTTTCCACGGGGGTGGGGTTGGGGTTCACGGTCTGATCTATCACCCGGCCGCTGTTGATACGGATGACCCGGTCCGCCATAGCGGCCAGAGCGCTGTTGTGGGTGATGACGATGACGGTGCGCCCCTGCTTGCGGCAGGTGGCCTGCAGCAGGGCCAACACCTGCTTGCCGGTTTTGTAGTCCAGCGCGCCGGTAGGCTCATCACAAAGCAGGATCTTTGGGTTTTTGGCCAGCGCACGGGCGATGGAGACACGCTGCTGTTCGCCGCCGGAAAGCTGTGCCGGGAAGTTGTTTTTGCGGTCCGCCAGGCCCACCTCATCCAGCACGGTGTCGGCATCCAGCGGGTCGCGGCAGATCTCGGCGGCCAACTCCACATTTTCCCGCGCGGTCAGGTTCTGCACGAGGTTATAAAACTGGAACACGAAGCCCACATCATAGCGGCGGTAGGTGGTCAGCCGCTTTTTATCAAAGCCGCTGACCTTCTCGCCATCCAGCAGGATGGTGCCCTCGTCGCAGGTATCCATGCCGCCCAGCATATTCAGCACGGTGGTTTTGCCCGCACCGGAAGGGCCGAGGATGACGCAGAACTCCCCCTTTTGGATCTCAAAGCTCACGTGATCTGATGCAGCGATACGGGTATCGCCCATCTGGTAATATTTACACACATTGTTAAACAACACATAAGGCTGCGGCATGCTAAAACTCTCCTATTTTTTAAGGTAGCTTTAGTATAGCAGATTTGCAGGGAAATGTCGTGAATGAATTTTAAAATTTATTTTTCTACCATTTCCGTCGGCTCTATCCCCAGATATGGCAGGGCCTTTTGCAGGACCTCGGCGCAGACGGGGCCGGAGAGGGCGCCGCCGCTGGTGGTCCAGCTGTGGGGTTCGTCCAGGCAGATCAGCACCGCCAGCCGTGGGGCCTCGATGGGCGCGACCGCCACAAAGCTGGCAATGCGGGCGCCCTCGTTTTTGCTGTCCAGCTTTTGGCTGGTGCCGCTTTTGCCGCCCACATGGTAGCCGGGCACCGCTGCCCGGGTGCCGGTGCCTTTGGTGACTACCCCTTCCATCAGCTTGCACATCGTGGCGCTGGTTTCAGCCGAAATGACCTGCCGCTTCACTGTAGGTTCTACCTCTTTTATTATTGTACCGTCCGGGGCGGTAATGCGCTGTACAACATAGGGCTGCATCAGCCGCCCGCCGTTGACCACAGCACACACCGCTGTAAGCATCTGCAGATAGCTGACCTTGCTGCTTTGGCCGAAAGAACAGGATGCCAGTTCCACCGGACCCATCCTGCAGCAAAAACAGGATAAGGCCCCCGGCGGTTTGCCGAGGGCCTTACCCTGTTTGCAAGAAAGGAACGATAGAAAAAAGAGAAGAAATCCGGGTCATCACCGCGATACGGCACGGCCCTTATATCAGACGGACGGGGAATCCGCCGGATCCTGGGTTGCATCCTCCGGAGCGGCTTCTGCGGGCAGGCGGCCGTACAACTCCATCAGATGGTTGAGCTTTTGCGCCAGCGCCGGGGTGAAAGCACCCGGCAGTGCGCGCCAGCACCAGTTGCCGCCCAAGGTGGACGGCGTGTTCATGCGGGATTCATGCCCTAAACCCAGCACATCCTGTGCCTGCACTACGGCCAGATCGGCCGTGCTGGCCCAGACACCGCGCATCATACCCCAGTGGTAACCTTCCTTTTTGGTCAGATTCAGGTACTCTACGGCACGGTCGGTGTCGGTCTTATCGGCGGTGGCAAACCAGCCCTGTACAGGCTCGTTGTCATGGGTGCCGGTGTAGGCCACGCAGTTGGTGGGATAGCTGTGGGGGCGGTAGTCGCCGCCGTCGCGGCTGTCAAAGGCGAATTCCAGCACTTTCATGCCGGGGTACTCGCACTTGGCCAGCAACTCGCGCACATCGTCGGTCAGGAAACCCAGGTCCTCGGCAATGATGCGGGGGCTGCCCAGTTCCTTTTTAACGGCGGCAAACAGGCTGTAGCCTGGGCCGGTGCGCCAGCGGCCATGCTCGGCGGTCTTATCGCCGTAAGGGATGGCGTAGTACCCGGCGAAGCCGCGGAAGTGATCGATGCGCAGGAGATCGTAGATGCTGCACAAGTGGCGGATGCGGCGCACCCACCAACGGTAGCCGGTGGCGGCCATGGCGTCCCAGTCAAACAGCGGGTTGCCCCACAGCTGGCCGGTGGCGGAGAAACCATCCGGCGGGCAGCCGGCCACCTCGATAGGCAGCAGGTTTTCGTCCAGCTGGAACTCCTGCGGACTGCTCCAGACATCCACACTGTCCGCCGCTACGTAGATGGGCAGGTCGCCGATGATCTCGACGCCCCGGGCATTGGCGTAGGCTTTCAGTTTTTTCCACTGGGTGTAGAAGAGATACTGCACAGCCTGCCAGAAATCGATGCTCGCCTTATGATAGCGGCGGGCCTTATCCAGCTCGGCCGGTTTGCGCAGGCGCAGCGGGCGTTCCCACTCCAGCCAGGACTTACCGCCGTGGGCATCTTTCAGTGCCATGAACAGGGCGTAGTCCGGCAGCCAGAAAGCGTTGTCCGCCAAAAACTGCTCGTAATCCTCTGGGGGGTTGGCCAGCAGACGGGCGCAGGCGCGGCGCAAGACGGGGTAGCGCTTCTCGTACAGTACACCATAGTTGATGCAGTCGGGCGTGCTCTCCCAATCGATTGTGCGGTACTCCTCGGGCGTAAGCAGCCCGGCCTCGGCCAGCTGGTCAAGATCGATAAAGTAGGGGTTGCCCGCGAAGGTGGAGAAGGATTGATAGGGGCTGTCGCCGTAGCTGGTGGGACAAACCGGCAAAATCTGCCAGTAATGCTGCCCTGCCGCATGCAGGAAGTCCACAAATTCACGGGCCGCAGCCCCCATGGTACCGATACCGCCGGGGGACGGCAGGCTGGAAATCGGCAGTAAAATACCGCTGGTTCTCATAAAAATACTGACCTCTTTCTAACGGAATATACTTTTGGGCCCTCTATCAGCCCTTAACCGCACCGGCCACAACACCGTCGATGATGTACTTCTGGCAGGCCAGGTACAGCACAATGACGGGGATGACTGTGATCATAATGCAGGCCATCATGGGGGCCATCTCGACCTTGCCGTAACTGCCGCGGAAATACTGGATGGCCATGGGAATGGTACGGTACTGCTTGATGTCCAGCACCAGGGTGGGCAGCAGGTAGTCGTTCCAGACCCACATGGTTTCCAGGATGGCAGTAGAGATCATCGTCGGCTTCAGGATGGGGCAAACCACTTTGAAGAAGATCTGCAGCGGGTTGCAGCCGTCGATCATGGCGGCTTCCTCAATGGCGATGGGCATCGACTTGACAAAGCCGGTGAACATGAACACCGCCAGACCAGCGCCGAAGCCCAGATAGATGATGCAGATGTTGTAGGGGTTGTTGAGTTTGAGGGTATCTGCCGTTTTGGCCAGGGTGAACATGACCATCTGGAACGGCACGATCATGCTGAAGACGCACAGGTAATACATGCCCTTGGAGAGCACGCCCTGCACACGGGTGATGTACCATGCGCACATCGAGCAGCAGAGCAAGATCAGCGCGACGGAGGAGATCGTGATGATGAAGCTGTACCACAGCGAGGAGAGGAAGTCCATCTCCGCGATGCCGTAGATGTAGTTCTTCAGGCCCACGAAGGTCTCGGCGGTGGGCAGCTCGAAGGCGTGAGTGGTGGTGATGGCACGCTCGGTCTTGAGCGAGTTCATCAAAATCATGAACACCGGGTACATCCAGAGGATGCAGACGATGGTAAGCACGACCGACAGCACCGAGTTGATGCGGCGATCCTTAGCAGTCTTGCCCATTATTGCTGCACCTCCTTAGAGCGGGTGAAATGGAGCTGGATCAGAGAGAAAACGACCACGAAGAGGAAAAAGACCACAGCCTTGGCCTGGCCGATGCCCTTCCACTGGGGTCCCGAGCGGGCGTAGAACGTATCATAAATGTTGTACGCCAGCATCATGGACTGCTTGGCCGGTTCGCCAGCCGTCAGAGAGAGGTTCTGGTCGAACAGCTTGAAGGAGTTGGTCAGCGTCAGGAAGGTGCAGATCGTCACGCTGGGCATGACCATGGGAACCTTGATCTTAAGGAGGATCTGGCGGGAGGTAGCGCCGTCGATGCGGGCCGCTTCGATCAGATCGGTGGGCACGTTCTGCAAACCGGCAATGTAGATGATCATCATGTAGCCGATCTGCTGCCAGCACATCAGGATGATGAGGCCCCAGAAGCCGTAGGTGGCGTTCAGCGCGAGCAGCGGCTTGCCCAGGGCAGAAAGGATACCATTGAGCAAAATCTGCCAGATGTAGCCCAGCACGATACCGCCGATCAGGTTCGGCAGGAAGAAGATCGTGCGGAATGCGTTGGTGCCGCGCATGCCGCGGGTAAGCAGCAGTGCGATGCTGAAAGCCAGCACATTGATAAGCACGGTGGACACGATGGTAAAGACCGCCGTGAACCAGAACGCATGGGTGAAGGTATCATCGATCCAGATCATTTTGTAGTTGCTAAGGCCGGCGAACTGCACGTTTTTAACAGTAGTGAACTTGCAGAAGGACAGCCCCGTACCCCAGATGAAAGGCCACACAAAGCCGATGATAAAGGCGATCAGCGTTGGCAGCACAAAGACGGGCCAGTAGCGTTTTATGGCTTTTTCCATAGGAAAGCCCCCTTTTCAGATTCTCTTTCTTGCTTCGTTTCGTTAAAAAAAAGCGGGGCGGGCGATTTCCGCCCGCCCCACAGATATTGCGTTTTAGGTTTGTTGGGATTAAGCAGCAGCGTTCAGAGCCGCCTCGCTTGCCCAGCCATCCACGAAGGCGGTGACAACATCATCCCAGCTGCCGGTACCGGCGGCGTAAGCGGTCAGAGCAGAACCAACACCGTTCTTCCAGTTCTCGGAAGGCATGGTGGAGAAGTTCCAGGCCACAGGGGTCTTGCCCTCGGCGGTCATTTCGTTGTCGACCTTGACGAAGAGGTTCGGGGACTCGATAGCCTTCTTGAAGGGGATAACAAAGCCCATATCGTTCGCCATGGCAGTGGTGCCTTCCTCAGAGGTGACGCACCAGTACATGAAGTCCAGCGTAGCCTGAATGTCCTCGGCGCTAGCTTCCTTGTTGACGCACCAGTAGTTCTCGGTGCCGGTGCACAGACCCTGGTTGGCTTCGTCGCCGACGCCAATGTAGATGGGCAGCATGGTCAGGTCGTCATCGGTGAAGGGCTTGCCATCGCCGACCAGGTTGGTGTACTCCCAGGAACCGTTCTGGTAGAAAACAGCCTCGTTGTTCAGGAATTCGTTGCGGCTGTCGTCGCCGGTCTTGCCAGCCAGTTCAGCGGGATCGCAGGTGGAGTTGTTGATGTACAGATCAAAGATGTTCTTGTAGTTGTCGAGGTAGGTGCCCTTGATGGCGTCGGTGTTATTGATGCCGTCTGCCTGATACTCGAAGTAGATGGGCAGGTTGGCCAAGTGGGTCTTGTAGCGCCAGTCAGAAGAACCATCCATGCCAGCGGAGGTGAAGGCAGCAAAGCCCAGCTCGTCCTTGCGGGCGGTGATGTCCTCGGCAACCTTCTTCAGGTCATCAAAGCTCTTGATGTCCTCGGCCTTGTAGCCAGCCTTCTCCAGCAGGGTCTTGTTGGTGATCAGACCGTAGCTCTCGATAACGTAGCCGATGCCCAGGGTGGCGTCGCCGTCCTTCAGGGCGTAGGTGTCGCTGGTCAGCTCACCGGCGAGGGGAGTACCGGACAGGTCGTAGCAGTAGTCTTTCCAGCTGGCAAGACCGACAGGACCGTTGACCTGGAACAGGGTGGGTGCATCGCTCTTGGCCATCTCGCTCATCAGGGTGGTCTCGTACTGACCGGAAGCAGCGGTCACAACGGTGACGGGAACGCCGGTCTCCTCGGTGTACTTGGCGGCCAAATCCTGCCAGGCTTCATCCTGCTCGGGCTTGAAGTTCAGGTAGTAGACCTTGCCGGCTGCATCAGCAGTAGCAGCGGTAGAGGTGGAGTCAGCAGCGGAAGCGGTGCTGTCAGCAGTGGAAGCAGCGGCGGAAGAAGCGCTGCTGCCGCAGCCTGCCAGCAGGCCGAGGGCCATGGCGGAGGCCAGGCTCAACGAAAGGGTCTTTTTTGCATTCATGGTCGTTTTCCTCCTTAAGAAAACAAGTTAGATCCAAGTGAGTGAATTCGTTTGCGCAACTCGAATACATTTTCCGTTCGGATTGCCTATATTATACACGGCATTTTTTCAAAAATCAACCCGTTTTTGTCTACATTGCCCAAGTTTGTAAGTTGTTATGAAACTAGCGCGCCACAATTGTGCACATTTACTCCATATTTGCGCATTTTTTGTCATAGGCCATTGCGCAAGTTGCGCGTGCGGCAGGTTTCGACAGGTACAAAATTCCCGGAGCAGCCGAGATCGATGCTGTTCCGGGGCGGAAAAAGGGTCTATAATGTTTTATATAATTCCAATAATTGTGCTCCAATACGGGGTAATGCCCGCTCCTCTGCGGTTTGGCGGGCGGCTGCGGCAGTATCGGGGAGTTTGTGCTGCAAAAGTGCCTGCAAGCGGGTGGGCAGGTCCTGCGTGGTGCGGTAGGTGTGGACGTTTACGCTGTCCCGCAGCCAGCCGCGATAGGCCGGGATGTCCCGCACCAGCGTAGGTGTTGCGCAGGCCAGAGCTTCTAATATCACGATGCCCTCGGTCTCCTCATAGCTGCAAAACAAAAAGGCGTCCGCCCCGCAGTAGGCCGTGCGCAGCTCTGCCTGTGAGAGAAAGCCCGGAAACCGCAGGTTTTCCGGTGCATCCGCCATGGCGGCTTTGACGTTATGCGGCACAAGGTGCGGGTCGGTGTAGCCGAACCACAAAAACTGCACCTGCGGCATTTTACGAGCCAGCGCAATAAAATCCAGTATCCCTTTGCGCTGCATATAATGCCCTACGCTGATGACCACGGGCTTATCCGCCGCCAGGCGGTACTTTTCCCGCAGGATGGACCGGCTGGCGGGGTTGGGGGCAAAAAACCGGGTATCCACGCCGTTGGAAAGCGGCACGATGGTCGGGCACAAACGGTAACCTGCCAGTTCTTTGGCTGAGTAGGGCGTGGGTGTAATGATGAGGTCCGCCTGGTTATAGCACAGCCGCAGCCATTGTTTGAAAAGCGGCGCCAGCAAGTTGGAGCCGGTGAATGAGTTGCGGAAGTCCTTCTCGGTAGAATGGCCGTACCAGATGACCTTTTGCCCCCGGCGGCGGGCATGGCGTGCCGCCCAAAGTGATACCGGCAGCACGGTGTTGATGTGTACCACCTCGGCACGACAGTCCCAATCGGTGACGACGTGTACGCCGACGCTTTCCAGCGCCACCCGCTGGTGTTTGGCTGCCTGCCCTACCCCGCTTTTGCTGACCAGCGCCAGCGAGCCGCTGTAAATATGTACGGTGCGCATGGCGTTCACCTCCAAAGACCCAGCAAATTTTGCGCAACTACGGTCAGGCCCAGGCTGTACAGCGCAATGGACGCCGGTTTGCACAGCAGGATGATGGCCGCGTACAGCCGCCAGCCGATGCGCGTGGTGCCTGCAAGAAAGCAGAGATAGTCATCAGGCGCAACCGGGATGAAAATAAGGAATGCGAACCACTTGGCAAACCGGCTGCCGCTGCCCATCCAGCGGTCATATTTTTCAATCACCTTGGCAGGAAAAGCGCTTTCCAGCAGCGGGCGGCCGCAGGCGCGGGCGATGGCAAACGCTGCCAGCGACCCGGCGCAGATGCCGATATAGTTGTACCAGAAGCCTTTCCACGCGCCGAACAGGATGACCCCGGCCAGACACCCCAGCCCGCCGGGCAGGATGGGGATTACCACCTGCACGGCCTGGAATGTGATGAACACCGCCGGACCTGCCCAGCCGAGCCGGCTGATGCAGCTGGTCAGCGCTTCCTTGGAGTCAAACAGTCCGGCTTTCCAAAAGCCAAATGCCAGCACAGCGCAGAGCACCAGCCCCAGGATAGACGCTGCCTGGTTGATTTTTTTGATCATGCCACATTCCCCCCTGCCGCACTGCGGGCGACGTATTTGCGGCCCAGTGCCGCCGCGTAAAGCCGCACTACGCTAAGACCAAACTGCTCCTTCGTGTAAGGCTGCACGGCGCGGCGGGCGTTTTGCTGCATGGCAGCCAGTTGTGGGCCTTTGGGCAGAGCTGCGGCACGGGCAGCCAGCTCGGCAGGCGTGTGGTAGGCCCAGCCGGTCTCCCCTTCCCGCACCAGCGCGTCCAGACAAGGGTCCGCATGGCAAAGCAGCGGCAATCCTGCAGCCATGGCCTCGATGTAGGTCAAGCCCTGGGCCTCGCTGGTGGAGGCACTGACAAATACATCCCCCAGCGCGTAGTAGCGGGGCACCTCGGCAGGCGGGACGGCCCCTACGAAAATCACGCGGTCAGCCACGCCGAGGCTTTGCGCCTGCTGTTCCAGCGCGGCGCGCTCTGGGCCGTCGCCGACGATGAGCAGCACAGCGTTCGGCAAATTCTGCATAGAATCGACAAGTTCTGTTGTGTTCTTTTCCTTGGCCAGCCGTCCCAGGCTGAGCAGGACGGTCTTGTTTGCCTCTTTCGGCGGCAGACCCAGGCGGCTGCGCAGGGCATCATCCCGGGGCACAGCAAAGCGCTGCAGGTCCAGCCCCGTGGGGATGATGCGCACCGGGCAGTGCACGCCGTAGCCCGCCAACAGGCGGCTGATTTTGGGCGTGGGCGCGATGACTGCGTCGCAGCCGGCGCAGATCATGCGGGTGAACAGCGCCGCCATCTTGCGCCCCATGCTGCGGCTGGGGGAAAAGTAGTGGGTGTAATCCTCGTACACCGTGTGATAGGTGTGGATAAGCGGTGCGCCCGCAGCGTGCGCAATCCGGCGTGCCGGGGCAAAAGTGCTGAACTCGCACTGAGAGTGGACAACATCCGGGTGCCAGTCGATCAGATCACGGATGGCACGATTCAATGCCGGGGCGCGCATCCGGGCCCCTGGGTAGACCAGCCCGGCATCCAGTGAGCCGAGGCTGGTCACACCGTCCTTTGTATAGGTATGGCTGTCGCCGGAAAGGGTCAGCACCCGCACCTCGTGCCCCTGGGCCGTCAGTGCGGCGCGCAGGGTGGCAGTGGACGTTACAACGCCGTTTATGGTAGGAACCCAGGTATCGGTCGTAAGCAGTATTTTCATGGTCGTTGCCTCCCAGTTATTGGTAATCTCTGCTTACTATAACGAGGGGCGCGTGACGTATTTTGCAGAAGATACAAAATTTACATCTTCCACCCCGCAAAAATCGTAGGGCATCAGCAGCCCCGGCATCTTGCAAATTGGGTTTTATTCGGTTATGATTGTAACGGCGCAAACGATTTCAAATTCCGACATTTACCTAAGGTACCAATAAGGAGAAAAACTATGGCAAACCCGCAGCCCTGGTGGAAAAACGCTGTGATCTACCAGATCTATCCCCGCAGCTTTCAGGACAGCAACGGCGACGGCATTGGCGACCTGGCCGGCATCATCCCGCGGCTTGGCTATCTGGAGAGTTTGGGCATCGACGCCATTTGGCTCAGCCCCGTCTACCGCAGCCCGCAGGATGACAACGGCTACGACATTTCCGACTACTGCGATATTGACCCCATGTTCGGCACGCTGGCCGACATGGACAACCTCATCACCGAAGCCAAAAAACACCACATCCGCATCATCATGGATCTGGTGCTGAACCACTCCTCGGACGAGCACCGCTGGTTCCAGGAGGCAAAAAAGAGCCGCGACAACCCCTACCACGACTATTACGTCTGGCGCGACGGCGTGGAGGGCACGCCGCCCAACAAGATGCGGGCCACCTTTGGCGGCTCGGCCTGGACCTGGGTGCCCGAGGTGGGGCAGTATTATTTCCACCAGTTTTCCATCAAACAGCCTGACCTGAACTGGGACAACCCCGCCCTGCGGCAGGAGTTGTACAAGGCTATCCGCTTTTGGATGGACAAGGGCGTGGGCGGTTTCCGACTGGATGTCATCGACCAGATCGCCAAGGACCCGGACCTGGGAATTACCTCCAACGGTCCGATGCTGCATGCCTATATCCGGGAGTTGAACGCCAACACCTTTGGCAGCACTGATCTGGTGACCGTGGGTGAGGCCTGGGGCGCCAATGTGCAGAACGCCCCCATCTTCAGCGACCCGCGGGGCAAGGAATTCTCGATGGTGTTCCAGTTTGAGCACATCGGCCTGGACCAGATTCCCGGCAAGGCGAAGTGGGACTTGGCTCCGCTGCAGCTTTCGGCGCTGAAAGAGGTGCTGACCAAGTGGCAGGTGGGCCTGCACGGCAAAGGCTGGAACAGCCTGTTCTGGAACAACCACGACCTGCCGCGCATCGTCTCCCGCTGGGGCAACGATGGCGCTTACCGGCAGGAATCCGCCAAGATGCTGGCCACCCTGCTGCACGGCATGCAGGGCACGCCCTACATCTACCAGGGCGAGGAACTGGGCATGACGAACGTCGCCTTCCCCACCATCGACGACTACCGCGATATTGAAACGCTGAACATGTACAGTGAGCGTACCCAGGCCGGGTACAGCGAGGCAGATATCCTGCGCTCTCTCCACGCCAAGAGCCGCGACAACGCCCGCACCCCCATGCAGTGGGACGCCACTACCAATGCGGGCTTTACCGATGGCACGCCCTGGCTGCAGGTGAACCCCAACTATACCGCCATCAATGCGGCGGACGAGGTGGCGGATGCCGGCTCGGTGTTCCACTATTACCAGGCGCTCATTCGTCTGCGCAAACAGTATCCCATTTTCAGTGAGGGCGACTTTACCCTGCTGTTTGCAGACCACCCGGCTCTGTTTGCCTACCAGCGCCGCCTGGGTGACCAGGTGATGACCGTGCTGTGCAATTTCTACGAGGAGCCGCTCACCCTGCCCGCCGACGCAGTGGCTCCCTTGCCGTTGGATACCCTGCTGCTGGGCAACTATGGCACCCCTGCGGATGCGGCACATTTCCGCCCGTATGAGGCACGTATTTATCTGAACAACGCTGAATAAATTTAGGCATCCATAGAAAATGCCGCCCAGCCTGAAGAAAATTTCAGGCCGGGCGGCTTTGTTTATTATTGAATAATGGGGCAAAATCAGGTCTGTGTCGAGGTGCGCAGGCCCACCTGGTAGCCAAGCAGGGCGCCGGTCTCGACGGGCTGGCGGCGGGTGACGGCCAACAATTGCTGTGCGGCGCGTTTGCCCAGCAGTTCGGGGTCGAAAGACACCGCCGTGATCTGCGGCGTGCAATCCAGCAGGGCCTCGCCATCATACAGCGAAGCAATACGGATGTCATTGGGCACTTTCAGGCCCATCTGGCGCACGGTGTTCAGTGCCAGCATGGCCACGTGGTCGTCCATGCACAGCAGGCAGTCCGCCTTGCGTGCCACAGCCTGTTGGATGGCGTCGATGCGCAGATCGTCGGTCTCCAACTCCAAAAAAAGCAGGGTTTCATCGATCTTACAACGGCTGTGCTCGTGCGCCTGGCGGAAGCCCTCGAGACGGGTCTGATTGACGGTGTACAGCATGGAACCGCCCAACAGGGCGATGCGGTGCAGACCTTTCATCAGCAGCAGGTTGGTCATCTCACGGCAGCCGCCCACCTGGTCGTGGTCGACGTAAAGCACCGTGGGGTCGGCCGGGCGGCCGATGGCGATAAAGGGCAGTTTGCTTTGCTGCAGCAACGGGATCAGGGGGTCACGCTCCAGCGAGCGGGCCAGGATGACGCCATCGATCTTGTGGTTGACCAGCAGGCGCTGCATGGGCTGGGACTCCTGCTCACCCACCATGGCCAGCAGCACATCGTAATCGTTGCGGGCCATCACATCGCAGACGGCGGTGATAGTTTTGCGCAGGAATTGACCCTCGAAGTTAGAAAACTGGCGCGAAAACACCAGCGCAACATTATACGACTTTTTGGTGACGAGGCTTTTCGCCATCATGTTCGGGACATAATTTTTCTCACGGGCATAGTCCACCACACGCTGGCGGGTTGCTTCGCTTACACGGCCATTGCCGGACAAAGCACGGGATACCGTCGTTTTTGATACGCCCAGATCCTCTGCCATACGGGTGATATCCATAATGCCTTCATCCGATTTTTTGCGACGCGGCATCTCAGAATCGACTCCTTGTTCAATGGTGTTTAGGTTAGTATAACATACGCAGTGCGTAGGTTTCAACGGTTTTGGGGTGTTTTGGGAAAAAATTTCGCAATTTTTATGTGGAATTATGTCTTTTTGTTGTTTTTGATGCGGTTGTACCAGCCGCGCATAGCGGCTACGTCTTCTTCGGTCAGGGTATCGGCGGCAAAGGCGGCACGCTGCGCAAGCGATACCATCGCCTCGATTTCCCCGCCCGAAAGCTCATGTACCTCTTTCAGCAAAAACTGGGAGAACGCCTGCTCGTCCGAGGACGTACCCGCAGGCAGGCCGCGGCGCACCAGCTGCGCGTAGATTGCAGCAAAGATCGCCAGCACCCGCTCTGCACAGGGGCGGCGGGTATCCAGCCCCAGCACACGGCGGCGGTGCAGGATAAAAGCAGCTGTAGCTGCAGCCAGCATCACCACCGGCACAGCCACCAGCCACAGGGCACGGCGCGGGGCGGTGGAAAGCTGCAAGTCCTGCCGGGCATCGGCGCTGTCAGTGGTGGCTGCGGTCCTGCTCTCGGCAGGGATGGTCTCCGGCAGGCTGCTCTTGTAGTCGGCCTTTTCAGCTGTTACCAGCACACCGGGGGTCATCTCCATGGGGGTCCAGCCCTGGCCGTCGATGTAGACCTCGGCCCAGGCATGGGCATTATCGTCCTGCAAAACGGCGTGCCAGCTGCCGTCCGCCTGCTGGGTGAACAAGCTTTGCGGTGCAGCATACCCTACCACATAGCGGGCGGGCAGGCCGAACATGCGGAACATCAGCGTGGCCGCCGAGGCAAACTGCACGCTGTAGCCGGACTTGGACTCGTACAAAAAGTAGTGAATCGGGTCGGTGCCGTCCGGTGCCTGGGAGGCGTCGGTGTCATACCAGCAGTTGGTGTTCAGCCAGGTGCGGATGTAGGCTGTGATGTCATCCGCGTCGGTCAGCTTTTGCTCTTTGGCAGCCGTTTCGCACTGGGCCTGCAAGTCGTCGTAGCCATCGGGCACGGCGGTGTAGTGGCTGTTGGCGTAGGCCGCGTAGGAGCTCTCCATGCGGTCCAGCACGCTGGGGTCACCCTCGGCGCGGGCGGCCAACAGTTCTTTGGCGATGCTGCGCGGATAATACAAAAATACATCGTCCTGTGCGGTCTGGCCGTCCGCCGCGCCGTCGCCGTTTAGGGTGTAGTAGTCATTCCAGTAGGCGTTGTAGGGGGCGTAGGTGTAGGCGTCCCCCGCGTTCAGCCGCTCCACCGTAAGGGATTGCGGCTCGGCGGCGCCATCGTAGGCGGCACGCAAAAACGGCAGGCTGGCAATAGTCAGGCGGGCGTCGTCCTCGGTCTTCCAGTTCATGGCGGCGCTGTCAAAGGCGTTTGCATCGGGGGCCTGCCAGGCGGTGCCGTCGTAGCTGCCACCGATAAACCCCCGCAGGTAGACGGTTTCCTCAGGCTGGTCACTGGCGGTCAGGGCCAGATCCTCGACCCCGCGCAGCTGCAAGCCGCCGCCCTGGGCTAAGGCACCATCGGCCACACCGCCGGCGGCAGCTTCTACATGCAGGTTCAGTCGCCCGCCGCTGACGCGGGGCAGCCAGGTCACAGCGGCGCTTATGGCCGCCGATTCCACCACCTGGGCCGCGGGCTGCAATTCCTGCAGGGGCAAACCTACCACAGGCCGCAGCACAAAGGCGGGCACCAACAGCGCAGCGCATACCAGCACAGTGGCCGCCGCCGAGCCTTTTTGGATGGCCCGGTGCTGTGCCTGATTGCGGCGGCAGGTTTCCGACTCCGTCGCCCCCCACAGGGCACGGCGGCGCACGGCGCGGGAGCCTGCCAGCGCCCCCAGCCAGCCCACGGCCAGCAGCAGCCAGCAGGGCGTGGAGACGTTGCTGCCCGCCAGCAGCAGGAACACCGCCGCCGGCAGCAGCAGCAGATTCAACAGCAAAATGTCGGCCCGGCGCAGCGCGGCCAGCGCCAGCAGGCCCGCCAAAGGCAGGGCGGCCAGCGCCAGAAACAACCCCAGCTGGGCCGGGGTGCCGCCCGCTGTGGCGGCCAGATTTGCGTTAAAACGTTCATTTAAGCTTGCGGCCACGGCAGCGCCAAACTGGCGTGCCCCGGCCAAAAAGCTGCGCTGGCACAAAAACAGCCCCACCAAATAGACAAGGCTGCCAGCCAGCAGGCCCAGCCGCTGCACACGCCGGGGCAGCCGTCCAAACAGGCACCACCCGGCACACCACGCGGCCAGCGCCAGCCACACCCAAACGGGCGGGTGCACGGCAAAGGCCGTCACGGCGGCGGACACCAGCCCAAAGGCCAGCGCCAGCAGCAGGCAGAGGTCCACCACCAGCCACAGGGTATCCCGCGCGGGTACGGCGGGGCTGATGAGCACACGGTCCAGAAACACCAGGCCGCTGTCGGCATCGGTGCCGCCGCGTTTGGAAAGCGCCACTGCTTTTTTCTTGGTGGGCGGTGCTTCCCGGTGCAGGGCGGCTTCGGCGGGGAAATCCCCCCACATGTCACCCTCACCCTCGCCGGGGCCGTCACCGCTCCCCTGCCCCGCCATCGTACCGGCGGCCAGCGGTTCACGGATCAACAGCCGGTTCAGCTTGGCACTCAACTTCCAGTGGACTTGTTTCAGCGAGTCCCCTTCGCGGTACTCTCGCACATCGTAGTTGCCGCCCAGCACCCTGCGGTCGCTCTCTTGCATGCCGTCGGCGTCGGGGTCGGGCTGGGTGTCGCTGCCCAGGCGGGCACTTTGGGGCAGCACGCACAGGCTTTGTGCGGTCTGCGGCAGGCCGCATTGGGCTTTGAACAGCCCCAGATGGTCCCACAGCGTCACGCTTTGCAGCCGTAATTGCCACACGCCGCTTTTGTTGGCCTGCAGCGTCAACCGCTGCTCAGCGCGGGTCTTGCTGCCCAACATGCCGCTGCAGCGTAAAGTTATGGTATTGCCGCCCCATTCATCGGTGGCCTGCACCAGTGTCAGCAATTGGGGGATGGGCAGCGGGCTGTGGTTGGTCAGCCGCACGGTCAGCACAAAGGGCCGGCCCTGCACGGCAGGCTGGTCGGGCACGATCAGTTCAGCCTCCACCTTGCCGCGCAAGTACCGCACTTCCAGCACCAGCAGCAGGGTCAGCAGCAGGAAAAATCCCAGCAGCCCCACAGCCAGCGGCGCCTGCGTCAGCACCGCAGCGGCAAACAGCAGCACCAGGCCCAGCGCCCAGCACAGTTTACCTGCCATGGCGGTCGGCCTTTTCCGGGCGGGGACGCGGCACGGTGCGGAGCAGATCGTCGATGACCACATCCACCGTCTCGCCGCCCGCCTTCGCCTGGTCAGCCAGCACCAGACGGTGGCGGGCCACATCGGCAAACACAGTGGTCACATCCTGCGGGGCCACAAAATCCCGCCCGGCCAGGTAGGCCGCTGCCCGTGCCATGCCGGCCAGCGCCAGCGACGCACGGGGGCTGAGCCCCAGCGCCAGGCGCGGGTCCTTACGGCTGGCCTGGGCAAGATCGACGATATAGCGATACATCAGCTCATGGATAAACACCCCAGCTACCTCTTTTTGCATAGCCAGCAGGTCAGCCTGGTTGGCTACGGGGTGCACCTGTTCCAGCAGGGTGCGCTGGCCGCGGCCCGCCAGCATCTGCATCTCGGCCTCGGTGTCCGGGTAGCCCATGACAACGCACACGGTAAAACGGTCCAACTGGGACTGCGGCAGCATCTGGGTACCGGCGGCACCCACGGGGTTTTCGGTGGCGATAACGGTAAAGGGCGCGGGTACGGGGTGGGTCACGCCGTCCACCGTCACGGTGCCCTCCTCCATGACCTCCAACAGCGCCGATTGGGTACGGCTCGAGGTACGGTTGATCTCATCACCCAAAAACAGGTTGCACATTACGCTGCCGGGGTGGTATACCAGTCGCCCGGTCTCCTTCTGGAACACGGTAAAGCCCACAATGTCCGAGGGCAGCACGTCCGGGGTAAACTGCACGCGGCTCTCGTTCAGTTCCAGCGCGCGGGCAAAGGCCAGCGCCAGCGTCGTTTTGCCCACACCGGGGATGTCCTCGATCAGCACATGGCCGCCCGCCAGCATGGCCATCCAGATGGTGCGGATGGTCTGCGGCTTGCCAAACACGGCTTTGGAAACTTCCGCCGCTACGTCAACGGCCTTTTGGTTGTATTGCATGGTCATTCCTCCCGGTGTTTTTGCCAGATCGCCAGCACGCCGACACAGGCGGCAATAAAGACGACCCCGGCCCAAAGGGCGTTGTTTTCCAGCCAGATCATCAGGTTGGAGACCGCGCTGCCTTCGGATTCTGTGCTGCCCTCCTGCGGCAGCGGGGTGATGCTTTGGGGTTCCACCTCAGCGATAGACGTTGTACCGTCTGTTTCCATCGTCACCTGCCGGGGCGAGGCATCCCAGGTGGCCTCGCTTTCCTGCAGGTCGGTGTCCTTATCGGTCACGGCGGCATCGGGGTCGCGTTCGGCTATCACAAGGTAGCGCTGATAATTCTGGGTGTAGGGGTGGCAGGTGGAAAGCGTCAGCAGATCCCGCCCTGGCTGGATCAGCACCGAGGAAATATCCGCAGGGTCGATGATCTTCAGCTCTGCCACGCGGTAAATTAAAGTGTCCCACGGGGTGGTCAGCTGGATCTTGTCCCCCACCTGGATCTGCTGCACGTTGCGCAGCATTTCCGCGCCATAATAGCCGCGGTGGGCGGCCAGCACGGTGTTGGTGTTTTCGCCGCCCAGCGGCATCGAGGTCTGCCCCAGCAGCGCCGCGCCCTTGGCCATATTCTCCCGGCTGGCGCCCAGGTAAACGGGCAGTTCCAGATCCAGCCGCGGGATCCACAGCATGGCGAGGACCTCCTCGTCATAGCCGTAATCGGTCAGATCCAGCGGCGGGTTCTCGTAGGCGAAGGCGTCGGTCAGGCCGCTTTGGCCGTCGGCAAAAATCGCCTCGTTATAGGCCTGCATGGCGGCGTACAACTCAGGGTAAGCGCGTTCAGGTTCCGCGGCAGCATCGGTCTGCAGGGGGGCTTCGGCGGAAGTGCGGGCGGCAAACTGCTGTGCCGTTTTGCTGTTGCGCTGGCGGGTCAGCCAATCAGCGGCGGTGGGCTGCAGCATCATGGCAAGGCCCAGCAGAATGGCCAGCCACGCGCCGATTTTTACAAGCAGACGCCGCATTTAGTCGTCCTCCTCCCGTTTTTTGCAGCGATGCAGCAGCAGAAGCAGCAGCAGTGCTTCGCCGCCAATAATCACGCTGCCGGTCACCGAGATCCACGGCCAGGCATCCACGATGCGCTTGACCACCGTGCCGGTGTGCAGGGCCTGATATTGCACGACCTGCGGGGTATCGCCGTTTTCTTCCTCTCCATTATATGGCACGCGGATGCCGCGCACAAGCATGCGGTGGGTATTTATGGCGTAGGGCGTGCAGGTCACCAGGGTGCAGTAGTCCTGCCCCTGCACGATCGTAAGGTCATCGGTCTCCTCGGGCAGAACGACCTTGACCTGGTCGACCTGGTAGGCCAGCACCTCGTCCATGATGTGCAGGTAAAATTTGTCGCCCTCTTGTAATTTGTCCAGGTCGGTAAACAGCACAGCCTCGGCCAGGCCGCGATGCCCGGTCAGCACGCTGTGGGTGCTTTCTCCGCCCAGCGGGTAGCTGGAGCCTTCCAGATGGCCGACGCCTTTCAGCAGGACGTCGTCGCTGGTGCCCTCGTATATGGGCAGGTTGACGTCGATTTTCGGGATAGTGATGTAGCCAAGGCTCTCCCCCACGTCGATCAGGTCCACATAGCTGGTGCCGGTATCCTCGGCTTCTCCGGCGGCATCGCGGTCCAGCGCGCTGCCCAGCTGTTCATTGTAGCGGCGGGCGGCTTCCTTGGCGGCGTCCAGCTTTTCGGTGTCCATGCTATGCACGGTCTCGTCGTAATTTTGGATAGCCGTACTGGCGTGGCGCTGGGCCACCATGTTGCTGATGACCGGGTAGGACGCCACGCCGATGCCCGACAGTATCATCAGCGCCGCAAAGCCCAATTTCAGTCTGGTGGAGGTATCCATGGCAGTGTCCTTTCAAAAAAGTGTACGGTACCGTATAACACACCATAGGGGAAGAGCCAAAACGGCCCTTCCCCTTTAGGTAGTTTGTAAGTTGTTTAAGTTGTTTGGTTCAGGGGATGCGAATCAGGCATTGCCCTTCTTCTTTTTTTTGGTGCTCATCAGCACGCCGACACCACCGACGACCAGCAGAGCACCGATTGCGCTGAACAGCAGAGTGCCGAAGCCACCGGTAACGGGGAGGTTGAAGCCCTTGCGGTTGATGATGGTGATTTCTTTATACTCGTATTTACCATCATTGAAGGTTGTGGTCTTTGCTTCACCATGCTTGATGATTTGACCATTGTTGTCAAAGGAAGTTGTGCTGTTCCATGTTGTCTTGTAGTCAATTGTCAGGTTGGCATCAACCGGGCCGGACAACAGGTTATAGCCTTCGTTGGTCTTGGTTTCAACCAGCTTATAAGTACCGTTGGGCAGACCGTTGGCGATGTCGATACCATTTTCTTTCGTGATGAGATTGGTTACCTCAAACCATTTGGCAGTACTATCCAACCCCAGCTTCTTTGTCTCATCATCGCTCAAGAACGGTTTTTTGTTGCCAGCAAAGATTGCCCCTACAGTTTCTTCATTTTCGATGTAGCCCGTATCTTTCGTATCCTCAAACTTCTTGTAGAGGGTGAACTCTACACCTTGCAATTTTTTGCCATCGTCACCCTTTTTCAGGATACCGGTTTTAAAGGTGTAAACAACGGCTTCATCGTGGATGTCATACGGCTCATCCGTTTCACCCTCTGCAATATTCGTTTTCTTGGAGTACCTCAGGTCAGCCTTATTGACGTTACCTGCAACATCAACAGAAGCGCCATGCTGGAGAGTTGCTGTATAGGTGATGGTAATGGTTTTACCTGCATAACTGTTAATGGCTGTTTTGGCATTGGCCTTGAAGTCAATGGTAAAGCCAGAATTGCTACTGTCGGCAGCTGCCATTGTCAGGGTATAGGCGTTGTCTTCACTAAGCTGTGTATCTTCAGCTTTCACAACAATAGATTTTTCGTTGCAAAGCAGTTGCGTCTTATCCATCGTATCAGTAACTTTGAAGGTATTCAGCTTAGCAATATTTTCCGGAACATTGATTGTCAGCGTATAGGGAACCTCATCACCAATGGCATAGTCTGCATCATTATCTGCGCTGGTAGTAGTTTTGCCACGCTTGGTGACTTCCTTCTTGAAGTCAGGCTTATAGTTTACTACCTTAACCTGAGAGGTTCCGCTCTCATCAAAGCTGGTAAAGTCAAAGCTGGTAGTGCCCTCTGGGAATATGTCTGCTGCAACATCGGTATCCGCAGCTTTTACCATTTTTGCATTATCAATTTTGAACACATACGCAATGCCAGAGTCCAGAATATAACCATCAGCTGCATTTACGCCGGTTTCCACGAAAGCGTATACACCATTACTCAAGCCAGAAACGCTAATCTGACCATTGGCATTAGTTGTCAGTACGCCATTCTCACCAATCGCATCACCCGTATTGTCTACACCATTTTTGGGCAGCTTGGTAATCTGCATCCAGGCACCAGTTTCCTGCTTTTTGTATAGCTTGAACTTATACTCCTCCATGGTAATGTTTTCGGTATCATTTCCACTCTGTTTGCCGATTTTTTGCAGAGTTGCATCACCATAGGAAGTCTTGTTTTTCGGATAAACATGAACATTATAGAGCCAGTCACTAAGAGGATTCGTTTGTGAATCTTTGACCTTTGTCATAGGTACCGAAACAAAGAACGGTTCGCACGCAGTAGTAACGGAATCCGGTGCTTTGGATTCAATCACCAGATAAAGGCCCAATGGCAAGTCCTTAAACTCTGCTTTTCCTGTTGCATCTGTCGTTGCGTCTTTTTCTTTCTTCAGGTTTGCGTCAGATTTCACCTTATACGCATTACCGCTTTTTTCTGCATAGACATTCCACTTTTTGAAATCAAATGTTTCGCTACTCGAGTAAGAATAATAGCTTTTCAGCCAATTTTCATCATGTACCTTATAAATTTCAAAAGTTGCACCGGCTAATGGTGTAGGCTTTTTCCCATCTTCTCCCACGGGCAGCTGCGTATCATTTTCTTCGCCAGTTGCGGGGGCTCCGTTTTTTGTACCATTCCATTCGTACTTATGAATCGTAATACTGCCGGTGTCCTGGGTCCACACAGGGTTTGCAGTCGTAGCTTTCGGATTCACATCATCTGCTGCGGCTGGCATGGCGCACAGGCTGAGGGCCATGACGGCGCTTAACAAGCCTGTTAAGAATCTGCTTTTCTTTTTCATGACTTTACCTCTCTTCATTTGTTTATGGTTTGTGTTTATGGTTTGCATTGGGGAACAATTAACGTGTCCGTCCCCCTTTCTTGTTGTAACGGAATACCAGTATCAACAACCCCGCCACTGCCAGCGGCAGCCCGATCAGCAGCCACAAGCTAGGCGCATCCGCACCCGTATGCGGCAGCGCAGGTGTCTTCCGATTCAAAACGGTCAAGGCCAGCGTGTAGCTGCCATCCTCGTTTTTGGTAAACTCGGTTGGTTTGTTCTCCTTGGCCGAAACCTTAATCGTGCTGCCGTTCAGCGTACAGGTTCCGTCCTTGCCAAACGTCACCAAAATCGGCGCCGACAGCAGGTTGTAGTTTTCCGCCGCCTTCGTCTCCGTCAAGCGGTATTTACCAGCCTCCAAGCCCGTAAATGCCGAATCGTTGGTGGGATTTCCATCCTCGCCCTTAATCATCAGCTTGCCTTGGTCATTGGTAATACCATACTTCGGATAGCCTTCCTCCACCTGGCCGCTCGCATTCAGCTTCTCCAGCGTAAACTCAACGCCTGCCAGCAGCTTCTGCTGGTCGTTCTCGCCATCGTTCTCGGCCGACTTCTTGGTAACATCCAGCGTAAACTTCGGGTCTTGCTGCCTGTTGGTGATGGTCACGGTCTGCTTTGCATTGTTACTTGAATCATCGGGTTTCGAGACCGTAACCGGATTATAGGTGACGCAGTAAACCTTCTCGTCAATCGTGATGGTCTTTCCTTCCTCAACGGCGTGGAAGCCTTCCGTATCAACGTAACCTTCGACTACGCGGTACTCAAAGTCCGGCTTGTCATTTTTGCTGTAATCCTTAGCAGGCAGGCCCAGGAAGCTGAACTTCATGCCGCCGTAGTTGTTTATAACTGGCCGGTAGTCTTGGTTCTGGTACTTGACGAGCTGCCACGCTTCCTGCGCTCCCTGCGTTATCTTATGGCGGCGTTGGAGCTGCACGTAGATGTCCGGCAGATTGCTGGTTACCGGGGTTCCGTTTGCGTCCTTCCAAACCTTTTCGCCGGTAATATCCAGCGTTTCCTGCCTGGTGTTGGTGAAGGTCGCTACGGCCTGATTTCCGTCACTTGCAGCGCCTTCAACGATAGAACCGCGCACGGTGAGATTGTTCAAGACCATGGTGCCGCTGCCACCACCGGTGACCGATGCGTTCGTCAGCTTGGAACCATCCTCAGGCGTTAATTCCTCAATGGTGAAGCGTGTGCCAACGGGGATCTTGTCAATGGTAAACGGCTTGTCAACTGTCACCGGATACTCTCTTACAATGGCCTCGTCTTCCAGCGCATGGCCGCCAACGTTGGTGAAGCGGACCCTAAACGTGTACGTTCTGTCATCTAAGTTTTCGCCTTTTCCGTCCTGTTCTTTTTTGATGGTCAGGCTGCCGGTTTTGACCGTGTTGACAAACACGACCTTCAACTGGGTCTCGCCTTCTGCATCCGTAGCGTCGGGGTTCGCGTAAGAGCGGAAAACGATGGTATTATCGTCTTTATTTTTGGTACTGGGCTTTTCGCCTTTGTAACTATTGCCGTTTTGCGCGTTGACGCCTTCGGCATTTTCTAATTCGATACGGCCGTCGTCGGGGGCAGTGCCAGTCTGATCTTTGAGACTTATAGGCTCGCCATTAAGCTTTAGCTTCTCGCCTCTTCCCGCTGTTGTCGATTTGACCGGCATCCCATCTTCATAGATGGTCCATTGCGTGTCAAACAGATTTTTGTCGACTTGCTCGTTGATGGACAGGTAGCTGCCGCGGCGGAACTGATCCTTAAAGCTGATCGTCTCGCCAGCTTTCAGGACAAAACCGCCGTTTTTATCCACCACCATCGTGCCTTGCTCTGCATCCGAGGTGTACTGCGCATTCACAGCGGGCATCAGCTTGCCCTCTTTGGCTGAGCCGTAATCCGCAATGTCCTCCTGCTTGGTGGTAAAGCCGGTAACTGTCTGGGGCACCGCTTTGGACGAGAACACGATGTTGCGCAAATAAATGCTGCGCGGGTAGTTGCAGCCAAACCGCAGTTCCTTTACACGCTTCTCGTCAAAGCCTTCATCTGCCTTCACATCGTCCAGGCTCAGCTTGACGGTGATCCACCGGTTGTTGTGCATTTCGACCTGGCCGTAAAGATCTTTGCCGCCTATGAACGTCTGGCCAAGGCAGCCTTTTCGATGGCCCTTGCTGTCCCGCAGCTGCAGGTACATGTTGCTCAGCGCGGCGTCGCCCTCCTTCGAGTCGACATAAACGTCAAAGCTGAGGTAGCTCATGCCGGTGATGTCGATGGTCTGGCCATCGCCCAGCGCCAGGATACCGTAGCGTTTTTCCTTGTTGGAACCCGGTGACGGGGTCAGGTCTTCGAACTGGGTATACCAATTCAACAGGGGTGTACCATCCGTGACCTTCAGATAATCGGGCGGGCTGTTCACTTTTGTGAATCTGTTTTCACCATCCGTGTCTGTTGCGTGGGTCGCTGTTGTAGTGAAATCTTTTTTGTCAGAGGTACTCTTGGTAGGCTCCAACAGGTTGATGGTGGTTACTGTATCGCCCTTTGCATCAGTCGTGCCATAATGGGTAGCCTGGTTCCTGATGGTGAAGTTGAAGAACCTTTTATCCTTGAAGCAATTTTTGAAAAGGTCGTTGACACCGTTAACGTCGACTTCCTTTTTCACCTGCAGCTCGTTATAATCCGGGAAGTTGAAGGCGATTGCCATGTTGGACTCCCACATGCCGCGCTCCATGTAGTACATGGTAAGGGTGTGGGTGGTGCCTTTATCATATTCGATGGTGTCGCCCTTGTAGTAGAAATCAATCTTTTCGTTTTTGTTGTTGCTGCCCTGATAGGTAATCGTCTTTTCGGCTTTATTGTTTTCACCGTTCGAATTGCCCAAATTGTCCGAATTGTGAGTTGCCGTTCCACCTACTTTCACCTTGCTGACATAGGGCGTTACGGTGTTTTTGTCGCCGCTTGCACCGAATTCCAGCAAACCGGAAGCCTTACCATGCGCACCGCCAACATCCAATACCAACTTACCATCAATAAAGACCCATACGTCATCGTCGCCAGAGAAGAAGAATTTGATGGGAACATCTTCGCCGTTATCACTTTTAACCTTACCGTTTTCCGTTAAGGTAAAGTTAAACTGCAGCTTAGCGCCGAAACCATAGTTATAGTTGGATGCCTGAGCACCATTGGGGATAGTCTCGTTAAAGGGGAAGAAACCGTAAGTCGGCTGCCCCATATTATCCTTCTTTACAGCCGTATTAGATTCTCTATTTTCGGAAGCCGTGCGATTATCAGATTTCTGCAAGAAATAACTTTTATCCGACGAATCCTGTTTTAGGTAGAGCGTTGTATCTGCAGCATCGAATGCCCAGTATTTAACTTTCTCACCAAAAACATCTGCTTGAGTAAACGGGAACGAAACCTTTTCGTAAACATCGCCAAGCTTCGCTTTCTTGCTGTTGTTTCCTTTTAAGAAATCCTCATTGAAGTGCGGCTCAACCAACTTATTTGTGCCATTCTCGGTTCCGCGCATGATCGGCTGGCCATTTACTTCTTGATTCGCAACAATGCCCTGGAAGGTGTAATCGTAGTAATCTTTTCGATTATCATCAGTATTTGCGCACAAGGCAGAGTTATTTGCCGCCATAAAAGCGCGGCCCTTTGTGAAGCCGAAGAGGTTTAACGCTCCACTTAATTCTGCAAAAGGTTTAAAGTTATCAAGCTCTTGTGGTTGGAAATGTCCTGTATAAATCGGATACAGGACCGAATTATTGCTTCCAAATGCTCCGGCAGACAAATAATAATCGCTTACTGCCTGATCGAACTGCCGGAACGGTACCCAGTTGCGGTGGGCGGAAAACGCGTTCTGAGCATTTCCATCTTCACTAAAATTATGATCGTATGTATCTCGATTGTTGCCGTTTAGTTCCCAGTCGGTATAGTAATCATACAGGGTGGTGTCGATATACTTGGTGCTGCTGTCTGCTTTAAAGTCCGCCTGCTGAACGTCAACGACCGCTTTGCCAGTTTTTTTGTTGGTTTCGGCGTCACGCAGGGTGTTTACTTCGGCCCAGTAGCCGCCACGCTGGTTATTCGTATCTGACTTATATGTAGAATCATCACCCGTGTCGGCGTAGAAGCATGGAAAAGCATATCCATTTGCCCACGGGATTTCCAGATTTGCTGTGCTTTCGCCGCTCCGCGCAAGGTTATCCGGCTTTATACCATCGTTACCTGTTTTTCTGGCTGCAAAAATGATATGGTCATAGCCCTCATCCACACCATCAATATAGTAGCGATCATCTGATTGCTTGGTCATTTTGCCGAACAGCGCAGTTTTATTCGGTCCCGTCAGGTAATAGTAAACGTCTCCACCAACTATAGAAGGGATTGCATTGGCTGTATCCAGTGATAGCTTGGAAAATGTCGCATCATAGAAAATCGTGCGGCCCTCTTTGCCCCTTGTCCAGTTGGAGGCTTTCTCAGTGTAGACAAAGCAGAAGCAGTTGGTTTCATCGAAGAGAAAGCTTTCTTCGCCAGTCCCTACTTCTTGGCCGTAGAAGTTGTACAGGCTACTGATTATTTTATTATCGCCTGCGGTGAATTGGACGTAGCTGCAAGCAGCTGTTGGAATCGGGAATGGTTCTGTTGTTGCGCCAACAGACACCGTGCCTAAATTGTGTGTTCCAGGTTCTACTTCTACTAATTCACCATTTGTCTTCTCGTAGAAGTGGGCAACTACATTTGTTAGTTCAGCAGTGCTAGCATTTTTGAACGCCATGGGTTTGCCGGAAAATGCGGTATGGTTAGTTGGGTCAAAAGGCTTATAATCTACCCATTTCTTTTCTTTCGCATCAAAAAGTTTATTGGCAATGGTTGCAACCGGTGTCGATGTAGGTATTTCATACTTGTCCTTATATGTATTTGCTTCAAAATATTGAAATTGAATCGTCCCGAAATTGCTTTCTGCACATTCAGACTCAGTCAACTCAACGCCAAAGACTCTTCTTCCGTCATACTCTGGTGATTTCGAAGTCATCGGCTTTCTTTCAACCCACGGGCCGTTACTGCCTTTTTTCGCATTAAATCTAACCGACCAGCTATCATTGAAGCCTTCAGGCACTGCAAAGTACACCATAATCGGGTACGTTATGGCATTGCTTGTTGCTTCATCGACAGGCTGAATGGACGCATCATCATCTGTTGCTGCGTCATCGACAGACCGGGTGACGCTGTCTTGCTTGGTATCCTCATCCGTGGTGTCGAGGGTGTCATCCATGGTAGTCTTGCCTGCCGTGGTGTCGATGTTATCGGCGGGCAGGGTTTGCGGGGTGTCGTTGACTGCGTCGTCTGCCGTGGTGTTGGAATCGCCGGTGGTGCTTGACGAGGCGTCATCATTCGTATCTTCGGATTCGGCGCCTGTGCCCGTGTCCTCTTTTGTTTCGGACTTATCGTCCGTCTTAACGTCACTGCCCGCCTCAACCTTATTATCTGTCTCACCATTGTTGTCAGTCTCAACGGTCTCCTGCATCTGCGTGGCGCCATCAAGGGCCTCGGCATAAACGGGCAGGGCCATGGCGGCGAGCAGGGCCAAGGCGGCCAGGAGGGCCGCCAGGCGGCGGCTCAGGGTACGGTGGGTGGTGCTGTGCTTATACATCTGCTCCCTTCCTTTCTGTTCCTTTCGGTGGCTCTATGTATGTCTGTAATGTTGGCTGGATTTTGCGTGCAGCGGCGGCCGGATACATTGCCTGCTGACAGTACGCATTATTTCACAGGTCTACCTGTGAAATAATATCCCCTGGGGATATCGTGCGCAACCGTTGCGTTTTTGAGCAATTTTTTTGGGGTTTCTTGCGCCGCTCACTTTTTATTCGTTACATTTATAAGGATTTCTAATAATGTTATAACACTTTTTGCTTCAAATTTCAATATCTATGGGTGATTTATGGGCGTTGCACCTTATTTTTCGTCATTGTGTAAAAGTCTACAATGTGGAATTTGGTAAATTTGCTCAACACATTTTTGCGTCATTCTTTGCGTATTTTTTCTTTTTCACGGCTTTCTTCCACATTTTTTGTCGTTTTTTGGCGTTTTGTGCAATCCATTTGCGCAAACAAATTGCGCAAGTCCGGCCTGTTACATAGCCAAACATAGCGCAAAACTTGGACAAAAAAATAGAGGAGTGCCTAATACACTCCTCTCAGCCGGGTCTATACACTTTTATTCTTCTGCCTTGCAACGTGCCAGCAGCACGGCACCGGCAGCGGCGTCGCCCTGCGGCTCGGCCAGGGTGAGCTGCGGCAGCAGGGTTTGCAGCTGCGCTTGGGCGGCGCCGCGCACCGGGGCGCACTTTTGCAGCACGCTGCCCGCAAAAGCGATACGCGCCGATTGCAGCCCCAGCTTTTCGGCTACCGGGCGCACCAGCAGGGCCAGCTCGCGG
>ENA-ORLY01000635-ORLY01000635.1-human-gut-metagenome-genome-assembly--contig:-NODE-635-length-47813-cov-19.191805_pt1 | contig 47813 bp, 45 predicted proteins | sample MGYA00243071_ERZ508832 | MGnify/ENA primary metagenome ERZ508832 (study PRJEB26277, sample SAMN04329777) | human gut metagenome | biome: human-associated habitat | host: Homo sapiens | place: USA... | reverse complement strand
TGGCTCCAGTTCACATGAACGATCTCACCGTTTTCATTACACTCAAAATACCATAGTGCAGAATGGATGGATTCATTGACCAGCGCAAGGTTCTCATACGCCCAGTTCATCTGTACTGACATGATCCAGATCGGTGTTCCATTCGTATCGACTACATCTTCTTTATAGAGACGCACATAGACGGGAGAGCCATCTGCTGTAAGGATCCGGCCTTCTCCTTCGCCCTTGATCTGATGAAAGTGCGCATTGTCGAGGAATGTGGCATCTTTCTTATAGAAAAGATTCTTCAGCGAACCCTTTGTCTGCTCCATCAGGGACTCATAGCTGTGGTTCAGATTATGCAGCAACAGATCACTGACCGACAGGATCGACAATTTGGCATCATAGTACCCGGCAATGGTTCCGACACCGCCATTATGATAGATCGTCTCCTGCATAGCCTGAAATGCATTTTTCCCCAGCCTTACCGTATCGGAAGTGTAGATTTTATCTGTAAGTCTTCTATCGAATTTCATTTTCATCCTCGTAGGGTTTTGACCCCGCCGCACACTTCAATTCTGGTATGTCTTTTGTGGTCAGCTGATATATCAGTTCGCGTTCAAACTTGTACAACATGACCAGTATAGTATACTTGCGCAGCATTTCGTTTTCAAGTGTTAATTGGCATTGGCTGTGTAAAAAAGAGAGGCCAATCTGCGTGAAAATTTACGCAAGTTGATCCCTGTAAGCAAATCAGGTCGCTCAACCGCTACACTGTCAACGCCGAAAAGAAAAAATCCCGAAACTTTCTGGTGCCATCCAGTGCCGTGGAGTTGAAAATCACATGGTTGTGGATGTGTTTCCTGTCCGTGTGGGTGGCAACAACAAATGCGTGCTTGCCCTTGGTAAAACGCATGGCCAGTTTGTAGCCCCCCTTTTTTGACCGTTTACATCCTTGACACCTCCGTTCTGTTTGTGATGAATATATATAACTATCGTTATTTTTCTTTGCCAAGATGGCTTGTCATGCTACAATAGCCGCATCTACGGCCACCAGACAACAGGAGGAGTATCTCATGGCCAAAACCGCCGACACCATTGCAATTTATTCCCGCAAGTCCCGCTACACCGGCAAGGGCGAGAGCATCGGAAATCAGATCGACCTCTGCCGCGAATATATCCGCACCCACTACGGCGATGCCGCAGCACAGCAAGCGGTCGTCTTTGAGGACGAGGGCTTTTCCGGCGGCAACCTGAACCGCCCGGACTTCAAAAAGATGATGACCGCCGCCAAAGAGCGGAAGATCCGTGCCATCGTGGTCTATCGTCTGGACCGCATCAGCCGCAACATCAGCGATTTTTCCAGCCTGATTGAAGAACTGGGACGGCTGGGCATCGACTTTGTGTCCATCCGTGAAAGCTTTGACACGTCCAGCCCCATGGGACGTGCCATGATGTATATCGCATCGGTGTTCAGTCAGCTGGAACGTGAGACCATCGCGGAGCGCATCCGGGATAACATGCATGAACTGGCAAAGACCGGGCGCTGGCTGGGCGGCACCACCCCCACGGGATACGCCTCCGAGAGCGTCAAGCGCATCACGGTGGACGGCAAGACAAAAAAAGCCTGCAAGCTGAAGCTGTTGCCGGATGAGGCAGAGATCATCTACAAAATTTTCGACCTCTACGAGCAGTACGATTCCCTGACCATGACCGAGACCGAGCTGCTGCGGCAGGGCGTCAAAACAAAAACCGGGCGTTCTTTCACCCGGTTCTCCATCAAGTCTATTTTACAGAATCCTGTCTACCTGATTGCAGACAAGGACGCCTATCAGTATTTTGTGGACAACGAGGCAGAACTGTTCTCCCCGGAGTCCGATTTTGACGGCGTGCGAGGCGTGCTTGCCTACAACCGCAGCGATCAGGAAAAGGGGCGTGCGACTGTGTACAATCCCATCAGTGAGTGGATCGTTTCAGTGGGCGAGCACCCCGGCATCATTTCCTCCAACCGGTGGATCCGGGTGCAGGAATCGCTGGAGCGGAACAGATCCAAGTCCTACCACGCATCCCGGGGCAACGAGGCGCTGCTGACCGGTCTGCTGTGGTGCTCCTGCGGCAGCCGGATGTACCCCAAGGTCACCGGGCGCAAAACGGCAGACGGGCGGGTGGTTTTTCCCTATATGTGCAAGCTGAAGGAGCGCAGCCGCCGGGAGCTTTGCAGCGTGTCCAACGCCAACGGCAATCTGTTGGATGCCGCCATCTGCGAACAGGTCAAGCACCTTGCCGACCATTCCAGCGACTTTATGAAGCAGTTGGAAAAGGCACGTTCTGCCCACGCAGGCAACCGCTCCGAGTGTGAGACCAGGCTTTCTGCCCTGCGCAAGGAGCAAGCCGAGACGCAGCGGAAGATCACCGCCCTCATCGACTCCCTTGCCGATTTTGGAGACAGCACCGCCGCAGTCCACCTGAAAAAGCGCATTGAGGAGCTGAACGGTCAGGATGCCGCCCTGAGTTCCCGCATCCGGGAACTGGAAAGCCTTACGGACGAAGGCGTTCTGGCGGGGATGGAGTTCGACCTGATGCGTCAACTGCTGACCGTGTTCCACGACAACATCGACGACATGACCGTGACCCAGAAGCGTGCTGCCATCCGCACGGTGGTGCGCAAGGTGGTATGGGACGGCAAGGTGGCGCATGTGGTGCTCTTTGGTTCACCGGAGGATGAGATTGACTGGACCACCTTCCCGGTAGACCCGGAAGAGGACGAGAACGACCCCGAGGGCGGTGGCGATGGTTCCGATCCTCCGTCCGGCGTTCGCTGGGGTGAGGATAGCAAACGAGCTCCGGATGCACTTCCGGCGGGAGCGGAAGAACGCTCCCACCCTCTCGCTTCAGGAGACTCTTGATGCCGGAAAAGAAGACTCTGCCCTCACCCTCGCCGATGTGCTGCAGGACGGCTTCTGCATGGAGGACAGCTGCGAAAAACAGGACGATGCCCAGCGCCTGCGCCGCCTCATCGAGGGGTTGCCTGCCCGGGAGCGGAAACTCATATTGTTAAGGTACGGTCTGGCGGGCCAGCCGCCGCTGACCCAGCTGGAAACGGCAAAGCTGCTCCAAATAAGCCGGAGCTACGTTTCCCGGCTTGAAACACACGCACTGGAGCTTTTGCGGGCCGGATGGGAGCAGCCTTAGCTTCCTCTTGCATTCCTCACCGAACTGTGGTACAATACTAAGGCACACGAATCGTGTGCCTTGTCGGACAGCGCCTGCTGCGTGGTTCGGCATACGGATGCGGGTCCTGTACGATGGAGCCGCAGTGAACCAGGTCAGGTGGGGAACCAAGCAGCCTTAAGCGGCGCGCCCCGTGCGTTTCAGTCAGCCTGCATCCGTATGCCGAGTTACGCAAGGCGGGGGTCAAACCCCGTCAGCGCTGTCCGATTTTTTATTACTGACGGGAGGGAAGCACCGATGTATCGCGCATTATACCGCAAATGGAGACCCCAGCGGTTTGAGGATGTCGTCGCACAGCGCGGCATCGTCACGGCGCTGCGCAATCAGATAGCGTCGGGCCGCGTAGGCCACGCCTACCTGTTTACCGGCGTGCGCGGCACGGGCAAGACCACCTGCGCGAAGATTTTCGCCAAGGCGGTCAACTGCCTTCACCCCCATAACGGCGACCCCTGCGGCGAGTGCGAGATCTGCAGGGGCATCGACAACGGCAGCATCCTCGACGTGGTGGAGATGGACGCCGCGTCCAACAACGGTGTGGACGACATCCGCGACCTGCGGGATGAGACAGCCTACACCCCCAGTGCCTGTCATTATAAGGTATACATCATCGACGAGGTACACATGCTGTCCACAGCGGCCTTCAACGCCCTGCTGAAAACGCTGGAAGAGCCTCCTGCCCACGTCATCTTCATCCTCGCTACTACCGAGATCCAGAAAGTCCCGGCCACCATCCTCTCCCGCTGCCAGCGGTACGATTTCACCCGCATCGGGCCGGAAGACATCGCCCAGCGGGTCGAGTATATCGCCGGCCAAGAGGGCTTAGAGTTGACGACCGGTGGTGCAGAGCTGATCTCCCGCCTGGCCGACGGTGCCATGCGTGACGCCCTCTCGATCCTCGACACCTGCGCCGGCGTGACCGCAAAAATCGATGCTGATGTTGTCCGCCGGATGGCGGGCGTCACCGACCGGAGCTACCTGTTCCATATTTCGGATGCTCTGGAAGCGCAGGACGGCGCAGCGGCGCTGGCTCAGCTGGCCGCACTGCGGCAGCAGTCGGTGGATGTGAAGCGTCTGACGGAAGAGCTCATCGCCCACTACCGTGCCCTGATGCTGGCGGCTCTGCCCGGCGGGCAGAGCCTGCTGTCCGGTGTTTCCCCCGAAGAGGAACAGCAGTACCTCGAAAAAGGCCCTCACTTGGGCCAGCGAGAGGCCATCCGGGCCATCCGTACGCTGGGCAACGCCCTTGAGCATATGACCCGGGGCAGTGACCAGCGCATCGAGCTGGAACTGGCCCTCTTCACCCTCTCGGAGCCGCCGCAGGCCGCAGCTGTCCCCGTGGCGGCAATGCCTGTGCAGACTGCCGCTCCTGCCGCACCGGTCGTCCGGCCCTTTGTTGCAGCACCGGTTCAGCCTGCGCCGCAGCCTTTCATGAGTACACCTGCTGCACCCGTGGAACCTATGGCCGCACCGGCAGTGGAAAAGGAGCCTGCTCCCGCGCCCGTTGTAGAGCCGAAGGCCGCTGTCCCGGATATTCCAGATTCCCCCGCGCCCGCAGACGAAGAGCTTCCACCACCGCCCGACGAGCCGCCGGTGACGGAGTCGGCCCCCCTGCCCTGGGATGAGCCGACTGCGCCGGTCACTGCGCCGGTACCGCCCGTACCGGAAGAGAGCCCGGTTGAGCCCGCTGCAACGGTCTCGCCGGCAGCACCTGCCCCGGAGTACACCGCCGACCCGGCTCTCAGCCGACCCCGCAAGGTGGCCGCAGAGGGCGTCAATCCCTTCGAGCAGTGGAGCGAAGTCGTCAAGCTCTTGCAGGAGAAGGACCCGATGCTTCACAGCTACCTGCGCAAATCGAAGGCGTACTTCGATGGCACACGGGTGCTCATCGACGGCGGCAAGACCTTCCGGGACTTCATCCGTGTCAACAAGGACAGCCAGCGTCTCATCAAAAAGCTCATCGCGCAGGTGTCAGGCGTCGCGGTGCCGATCGGCCCCTACGAGCCCCGCACCGCCGCAAAGCACGCCTCCAATGCCGAACAGTCACTCCACGCGCTGGAAAAGCTGGGTTTGGACGTGAGCATTGAGGACAGCACGAAGAAACGAAAATAACCTCTCAGTCTGCTTCGCAGACAGCTCCCCTACCGAGGGGAGCCTCTGGCGAAGAGGGAAAGTTTTCCGGTATGCCAAAGCCTCCCCTCGATAGGAGCAACAACGACGACCGCCGCCAGTGGCGGAAACAGGGAGTCGCTGTTGGGGCCGCGGCCAGCAAGACGCAAGCAAAGCGCTGCGGATGCTGGGTGCCGCAACCCGGACAGTGGCATCGCGTCAGCGATGACGGAGAGGTTTACTGTTTCTGTTTGAGCTTTGTTTTTGCCAGACGGGCTGCGAGGTCGATGAGAAGCACCAGAACCAGCAGCACTGCGCCGATGCCCCAGGCGGAGGCGAAGTCGCCGTCCTCGAAGGCCCGCAGATAGAGCAGGACGGAGAGGGTCGCGCCGTTGGATGTGTAAGCCTTGGCGATGCTGCCTGCAATAACTTCCGCCGCACCGGCGGTGAAAAGCAGGGCCGCACTCTCACCCACGATACGGCCCACGGCCAGGATGCAGCCGGTGACGATGCCGTCGATGCTGCAGGGCAGCACGATGGTGCGGATGATGTGCCACTTGCCCGCGCCGAGGCCCAGAGCGCCCTCCCGGTAGCCCTGCGGCACCGTTTTGAGGGACTCCTGCGTGGTACGGATGATGGTAGGCAGGTTCATGACTACCAGCGTCAGGCTGCCGGAGAGCAGGCAGGTCTTAAAGCCCATTGTCTGGGCGAAGACCAGCATACCCACGAGGCCGTAGATGATGCTGGGGATGCCCGCCAGCGTCTCATTCGTGAACTCGATGACCTCAATGAGCTTCCGGTTGGAGGCGTATTCCGTGAGGTAAACTGCCGCGCCCACGCCCAGCGGAAGGACGATGAGCAGGGTGAGCAGGATGACATATAACGTGTTGAGGATGGCGGGCAGGATGCCGTCAGTGCCTTTCAGGACGCTGGCGGTGGTGGAAAGGAATTCCCAGCTGATGTGGGGGATGCCCCGCACCAGTACCAGCCCGATAACGCCCACCGTGAGGGCGATGACCAGCACTGCCGCCGCCCAGACCAGCGCGGTCATGATGACGTTCCATGCGCGGCGGGAGGGGGAGAAGTCACTTTTCATCCTTGTTTCCTCCCTTCAGCACAGCGTTGAGCAGCACATTGATGACCATGATGAAGACGAACAGCACCAGCGCGATGCTGAACAGCGCCTGCTTCTGCAGGCCGCTGGCGTAGCTCATCTCCTTGGCGATAGCCGTGGTCAGGAAGGTGACGCTGCGGAAGAGGCTGTCCGGCATATTGGGGCTGTTGCCTGCCACCATCATGACGGCCATTGCCTCGCCGATGGCGCGGCCAATGCCCAGAACGATACCAGCTGCAATGCCGCTCCTGGCCGCCGGGATGCTGATCTTGAACCACGTTTCCGTATCGGTCGCACCCAGTGCCAGACTGCCCTGCTCATACTCGGGCGGCACGGCGTTGAGGGCCGTCACCGACACGGACACGATGCTGGGCAGTATCATGATGGACAGCACCACAATGGCCGACAGCAGGCAGGCGCCCGACGCCTTGCCAAACACCTTCGCCACCGCAGGCACCAGCACCTGCATGCCCAGCAGACCGAACACCACGCTGGGGATGCCGCTCAGCAGCTCCACCGCCGTGACGACCACATTGCGCACGCCGGGAGCTGCCGCTTTCGAGAGGAACACTGCTGTCAGCAGGCCCACCGGCACGCCGATGAGGGACGCGCCCAGGGTGCCATAAATACTCGAAAGCACGAAGGGCAGGATGCCGTACTTCGGCTCGGACGCCGTGGAGGCCCACTCGGTGCCGAAGAGGAATTTCAGCGGGCCGATCTTTCCGATGGCGGGCAGGCCCGACAGGAACATATAGATGGTAATGACAGCCACGCAGCCTACAGCGAGGATGCCGCAGAGGAAGAAGATGGCGTTCATGACAGCTTCCAGCCATTGGGCCGGGGTGCGGGGCAGCTCGAATTTTTTCATAAAAACACCTGAGGGATCCCTCACAAAGTTACTCGTTCACCGGCACAGCGCCTGCGGTGCGGATGAGGTCGGCAGCGTCGGTGCTGGTAGCAAAGTCGAAGAACGCCTGAGCCTGAGCGGAGAGGGTGACGGAGTCGTTGGTGACGAACACGAAGGGACGCTGCACCTCATAGCTGCCGTCCTTGACGGTCTCCTCGCTGCACTCCACGCCGCCGACGGTCACAGCCTTGACGGTGTCACCCACAGCAGACAGGGAAGCGTAACCAATGGCCAGAGGATTGGCCTCCACAGCGCTGATGACAGCGCCGGTAGCCGTCAGCTCCTGAGCGTACTTGCAGGAATCCTTGACGTCCACGATGCTCTCGAAGCCATCGCGGGTGCCGGAGCCAGCCTCGCGGCCCACCAGAACGATCTCGCCGTCGTCGCCGCCGACCTCGGACCAGTTGGTGATCTCGCCGGTGAACATCTGCTTGAGCTGGTCAACGGTCAGGTCCTCGACCTTGCTGTCCTTGTTGACGATGATGGCGATGCCGTCCAGAGCTACGATCGTGCCGGTGACGCCGGTCTCGTCAGCCTTCAGGGCGCGGGAAGAAAGACCGATGTCCAGAGTCTTATCGGTAGCGCCGGTGATGCCTGCGCCGGAACCGGTGGGGTCATAACTGATGGTAACATCCGGCTCGATCTCAGCAAAGCCCTCGGTCAGGGCGGCGATGACGTTCTTCATAGAGGTGGAACCGCCGGTGGCGACATTGCCGGACAGCGCAGCCGTAGAAGAAGCGGAAGCTGCGGTGCTGGATGCGGCGGCAGAAGAGGCAGCAGTGGAAGAAGCTGCACCGCCGCAGGCGGTCAGGGCAGCAGCAGCGGCAGCAGCGCCGCAGATGGACAGAAACGAACGACGAGTGATCTTTTTCATAATAATATCTCCTTCAACTGGGCCGGCCCTTTTGTTCTGGCCGGGCTGTTTTCCTTTTCCTTGTTGTGTCTCTCTTGGGACGCCTTTATTGTAGCGCACCGCCCATCCAGCTGCGACCATGGCGGCGCAAAATGCAGGTAAAGCTTTGTGTGGTGTTTTTGCGCTGCTGTCATCCTCTGGTAAAGCCGGTGTGGAAAACAGGACACTCGATTTTACATTTCCGGTCAAACTGTCAAAAATCTGCACTTTCGTTTGTGCATCCCGCCCGCTGAAGGGTGCAAAAAGCCCCGGACACTTCGAGGGGAAGCACCCGGGGCTGAGATATGTTATGAAATGAATTACTTGATCTCTTCCTTTTTGGGCGGCAGGATCCAATCGTTATTCGTCATCGAGTAAGCAAAGATCGCTTTATAGCCGCCGTATTTGATGCTGAACTCGACCTTCTGGCTGACTGCATCTTCCGGAATCTCTGCCTCCGTAGTCAAACCAAAGTTGCCGATCTCCGTTGGCAGCTCATTGCTTGGGGTGACCGGTGCCACGAGATCACCGTGGTCATATTTCATCGGATAAGTTTTGTCTTCCCCGTCGATCTTGCAGTAGTAAGTGCCGGTGATGTCCGATGCCGGGATAGTCACTTCACTCTTCGTCTTATTCCGGATGAGCAAATCTGTGCCAAAATTGACACGATGCCCCCCTCCATCCGGAGTATAAGACGAGCTTCCCACCATGAACTTCACTTCGCCGATGGTCACGCTCACAAAATCCATATCCTGCAGCGATTCTACTACATCGCATCCGCTCAGCATCCCCGCACAGGAAACAGCCAGCACACCGGCACCGGCCACTTTGATAAATTCACGCCGCGTCATCATAGTGTTTTCTCCTTTCATATCAGCAAAGCCCTACCGGAAAATACCCGGTCTTTTCCTAAGGATACTGTTCTTTTCCGGGATTGTCAATGAACTCCTGCAAGAAATCTCAGAATTTCTCTTCCTTGCCGTCCGGGCGGTAGAGCTGGACATATCTGCGCCACTTGTCCACGCCCATCACCCGGCTGTAGCAGTCGGCCAGCTCTTTGTTGGCCGTCTCTGCATCCAGTGTCTCCCCCTCGGCAGGCAGGACCAGCACCCGGAACCATGCGTCGAAAAGATGCTCCGTCCAGCCGGTGTCAATGGCCCCGCAGCGGGCATAAAAGCCCAGACGCCGGACGGCCATGGCCTCGTCGTCAGCCTTCTCGGGACACTCGGCCTCGATGAGGATGGCCTTTGCGCCCTCCTCGTGGGCGGGCAGAGCGGCCAGCAGACGTGCGCCAATGCCGGTGCTGCGGTAGGCGGGCAGGACGGAGAAATAGTCCAGCTGGCTCACTTCACAGCCCATAGGCCGCACCATCAGCAGATAGGACACCAGCGTCTCCCCCTCGAACACGCCCCAGGTGTGGGCCATGCCGACGGCTTCACTGTTCAGTATCATGCTCAGGGGTTTCAGCTCGCTGGGCGGGAAGTCGCGGCGCATCTCGTCCAGATACACCCGCGTCAGCTCGTCGGCGGTGAGTTTCTTCCACGTAAAGGTCTGGGGCTTCATATCAAAATTCCTTTCCGATAAAAATACCGCCGGGCCGGGCACAGCGGCCCGTTCCCGGCGGTGTTCGAGAAGCTGTTTGCGCAAGAAAACAGCTTCTTAGTTACAGCTGCTTGCGCAGGGCATCGTACACGGCCTGCACATCGCCCTTGATGACCACCTGGCAGGCGTTCTTGGCCGGGCGGATGACGCCCTCTGCGCCTGCGGCCTTGGCAGCGGCCTCGTCCACGGAGGCGTAGCTGTGTACCTCAAAGCGGAGGCGGGTGGCGCAGTAGTCCACCTTGACGATATTATTCTTGCCGCCGAGGGCTTTCAGGATGCCGGAGGCCAGTGCCTCGCTCTCGGCAGAGCTCATGCTGGGCGTCTCGGCCCCGCCGTTCTTATGGTTGTGATAATACTTGCGTCCAAAGTAGAAGCAGGCCATGGCTACCATGGCGAGAACGATCTTGAACGGCAGCGTGATCGGAAGGAATGTGACGATGAGCGCGATGACGATAGCAGCGATCCAGCTGTAAATATCCATTCCCAAAAACATACGATAATTCCTCCTTTGGGGAACGATGCGGCGGGCGCTTCCGGCAGGAAGCCGCCCGGACCCAGTCCGGGTACAACACCATATTAACATACTGCCGGGAAAAAAGAAAGCCTTTTCGGGTATCTTTCGGCCCGAGAGCTTGCATCCCGGGCCGGAATCGGGTACTATAAAGACAGTATATCCCCAATACACGGAAGGAGCATCCTTATGGAATGGACTGATATTCGCCTGACCGTATCCAAAGCCGACGCCGAGGCCGCTGAGGCCGTGGCCACCATGATCGCGGAGGGCGGCATTTATATCGAAGACTACAGCGACATCGAGGAACAGGTGGAGCAGATCGCCCACGTGGACCTCATCGAGCAGGAGCTGCTGGACAAGCCCCGGGACACCGTCATCATCCACATGTACCTCGAGCCGGGCGCTTCGCCGGTGGAGACGCTGGCCCTCATCGCGGCCCGGATGGAGGCCGCAGGCATCCCCTACACCTCCGAGACCGAGGGCGTGGAGCAGGAGGACTGGCAGAACGGCTGGCGCAAGTATTACCACCCGATGGACGTGGGCCAGCGCCTCGCCATCGTGCCGTCCTGGCAGGACTACGACACCGACCGCGTCAAGCTCATCCTCGACCCGGGCCTTGCTTTCGGCACCGGCGGCCATGAGACCACCAACCTCTGCCTCGAAGTGCTGGACGAGCGGGTCAAGGGCGGCGAGCGGGTGCTGGACATCGGCACCGGCAGCGGCATCCTCGCCATCGCAGCCCTCAAGCTGGGCGCAGCCGTGGCTGAGGGCGTGGACATCGACCCCGTGGCCGTCCGCACCGCCGGCGAGAACGCCGCCCTCAACGGCGTAGCCGACAAGCTGACCGTCCTCGTGGGCGATCTGTCCGACAAGGCCAGCGGCAAGTACGACATCATCACAGCCAACATCGTGGCCAACGCCATCATGTCGCTGGCCCCCGCCGTCCCCGGCCTGATGGCCGACGACGCCGTCTTCATCGCCAGCGGCATCATCGACAGCCGGAAGGATGAGGTCATCGCTGCGCTGGAATCCGCCGGCCTCGCTGTGCTGGAAGTGAAGGAGAAGCGCGGCTGGGAGTGCATCGTCTGCAAGAAGGCGTAAGGCCAACCTCTCAGTCAGTGCTTCGCACTGCCATTGCCGGGTTGCGGCTCCCAGCATTCGCTTCGTGCTTGAAAAGCACTTGCGCCTTGCTGGCCGCGGCCCCAACAACGACTCCCTGCTTCCGCCACTGGCGGCGGTCGTCGTTATTGCCCCTGTGAGGGGAGCCTAAGATGTAAAGGATCAAAAAATATGCCGCACCGTTATTTTACCACTGAAATTTCCGACGGTACCGCCGTGCTGCGGGGGGCCGACGCCCACCATCTCTCCCGCGTGATGCGGGGCAAACTGGGGGACACCGTCATCCTCTGCGACGGCAGCGCCGTCGAGTATACTGCCACCATCACCGGTTTTGGCGACGAGACGGTGGAGTTCAGCGTGGAGCCGGGCTACCCCAGCGCCGCAGAGCCCACCGTAGACGTCACCCTGCTGGTGGGCTACCCCAAGCAGGACAAGCTGGAGCAGGTCATCCGCCATGGCGTCGAACTGGGCTGTGACCACTTCATCCCGTTTTTCAGCCGCTACTGCGTGGCCGCGCCCAAGAAGGAAGAGCAGAAAAACGAGCGCTACAACCGCATCGCCTTTGAAGCCGCCAAGCAGTGCGGCCGGGGCATCCTGCCGGATGTGGCCCTTCCGCTGCCCAACTTCGGGGCTGTCTGCCGCAGCCTCGACCAGTATGACCTCGTGCTCTTCTGCTACGAGTGCGGCGGCGCACCCCTGCGCCAGCTGCTGGCTGAGGCCACGCCCGCCGATGGCGAAAAGCTGAAGATCGCCATCATCACCGGCGCAGAGGGCGGCTTCGCCGCCGAGGAAGCTGAGATGGCCGCCAAGGTCGGCGCAAAGACCGTCGGCCTCGGCCCCCGCATCCTCCGCTGTGAGACGGCCCCGCTGGCCGTCGTCTCTGCCGTCATGACCCTGACGGGGAATCTTGAATAAGTTCTGACATCAGAAACGGCGTCCCGCCGAGGTGGGACGCCGTTTCTCATTTATTTTGCATCTGCATCCCGCAGGGCCTTTTTGATGGTCAGCAGGTTCTGTGGGCTCATGGAGAAGCTGCGCAGGCCGAGGTGGAGATACTGGGTCGCGTTGACGGCATTGCCGACGGCGAGGCCGCAGATGGTGACGGGGATGTTCGCTTTCCTGGCGGCGTCCACCACCATGGCGATGAGCTTTTTCATGGCCGGGCTGGCGGGACGGTAGTAGTGCTCGGCAATGGCCAGTTCCCGGCTCACCGCGTGGGTGTACTGGGTCAAATCGTTGGTTCCGATGACGAAGAACCGGCAGCCGTGAGCCGTGAAGTCCTCTGCCGTCAGGCAGGCGGCGGGTACGCTGAGCATGACGCCGAAGGGGACATCCGGCTCGAACTCCACGCCCCGCTCGGTGAGCTTGCGGCGGCAGTGGTCTACCACCTGCATGGCGGAATCCCAGTCCTCAATGTCTGTCACCATGGGGAACATGACCCGCAGCGGGCCTTTTGTGGCGGCACGCATGAGGGCGCAGATCTGAACTGCCATCTGGGGCAGATTGCGCAGGCTGCTGCGGATGCCCCGCAGGCCCAGCTTGGAGGACTGGACGCCCTGATAGGCGTCGGCCATGGTGCGGTCAGCACCGAAGTCGAAGGTGCGCACCGTCACCATCCTGCCCCTGGCGGCGGCGAGGCAGGAGGTGTAGAACAGATACTGCTCCTGCTCATCCATGGCGTGGCCGGGCATCATCATGTAGCTGCTGCGCAGCAGGCCCACGCCGGACGCGCCAGACTCCATCGCGGTCCCCACGTCCTCGGGGCCGAAGCAGTTGGCCAGAAGCTCGAATTCTTCGCCGTCCCGGGTGCGGTTGGGCAGCTCAAGCTGGGCGTTCAGCTCCTCGTTCTGGCGCTGCATCTCGCAGATGCAGGTGATGGCTCTCTGCCGGGCGGCGGCATCCGGGTCAAGGATGCACTCACCCTCGGTGGCGTTCAGGATGACCTCGCGGCCGTCGCAGTCTTTCAGAAAATCTTCGCCCACCTGAGTGATGCCCGGGATGTTCAGCGAGCGGGCAATGATGGCCGCATGGCTCTGGCCGCTGCCCTCGGCGGTGATGAGGCCGAGGATGCGGCCCGCCGGGACGCTGAACAGATCGGTGGGCATGAGCAGGTCAGACGCAAGGATGACCGGGTGGTCGAGGGCCAGCCAGCTGCGGAGCCGGTGGCAGAGGATGTTGGTGATGCGCTGGGTCACGTCGAGGATGTCCACGCTCCGCAGCTGCATGTAGGCGTTGTCCTTCATGGCGGCCAGCTGGGCGGCGTAGCGGCGGCCCACACGGTCCATCGCCTCGGCGGCACCGACGCCGGCTTTTATCTGGAAAGCCACCTCATTCATGAAGCCCTCGTCTTCCAGCATCATGCTCTGGAACAGGAAGATGGCCTGCTCCGAGGGCGCGGCGCGGCCAGCCATCTCGTCCAGCTCCTGCTGAGCGACCTTGATGGCGTCTTCCAGCGCCTGCTTTTCCTGTTCGGGGTGGAAAGGCCCCTCGCCGAACACCAGCGGCGGGCGGTCCAGCCGGCTGACCTGACCCAGCACGAGGCCGGGCGATGCGGTAAAGCCCTTATATACCTTCATGTTTCCATCTCCTCCGGCGGCACTCTGCCGGTCAGCGCCCGGCAGACCAGTGCCTGCAAAAAGGTGTTGGGCAGCAGAGCGGCCCGTGCGGCCTGCGCCGGGCCTGCTTCACCCTCGAACAGCGGCTCGAAGCTCCTGAGGCGCTCGAAGTCGCATTTTGCAAGGAAAGCTTCTTCCAAAGTACGGGTGGTGTAGTAGGGGGCGGGGTCTACGCCCACGTCCTCAGCCACGGCTTCCAGCGGGGCAAGCTCTGCATCCGAGAGTTTTGCCAGCAGGAGAGCAGCGTCTGCCGTCAGGGTGGAGGGGTGCTTTTCCCGCATGTCCTTCTGGACGGCCTCGAAGGCCGCATGGAATGCGGCGGCATCCGCGCTGCTCTCAGCCCCGCTGTCCACAGCGTAGGCGCAGCCCCGCAGCCGCCCGAAGGCCCGCAATGTATCGTGGTAGCCCAGCTCGATGTTCCGCCGGGCGGTGGCGGGCTCGAAGTGGAGGATGTCGCCCAGCTCCCAGTAACTTCGGATGAGGGTGGTGGGCAGGCCGGTGCGGTTGGGGCGGGTGATGCCCACACCCTCCAGGTCTACACAGACCAGCTCTTCTGCGCCCATCTTCTGGGCCAGCGCGGTGGGCATATTGTCCCGGTAGCCGCCGTCGAGGTAAGACACCCCATCGATGGTGTGGGCCCGCAGGGCGGGGAAGCAGGCCGCAGAGGCCAGTAGGTAGTCTTTCACCTTGCCCTCGGGGATGTCTTCCAGCGGAAGCTCCCGGGCCTTGAGGGTCTTCTGCTCCACGGTCACAAGGCCCAGCCGGATAGGGCTTTTGCGGAGTTTATCTTCGTCCAGCACCCGCTCGACGATCTCTTCCAGCGGAGTGACGTCCATGCCGCCCTGAGTCACAGCGTCTTTGAGGAATGCGTGCAGCTCGGAAAGCGGCGCATCCTCGGCGGGCAGCTCCATCACATCCTGGCTGCGGATGGTCAGCCACATGTCCCGGGCCGTCTCGTAGAGGTCGAGGGCGAACATGGCGCCGTTCAGGCTGCCGACGCTGGTACCCGTAATGATTTGGGGCCGCCAGCCCAGCTCGATCAGCGCCCGCCAGACGCCCACCTGATAGCTGCCGCGGGCGCCCCCGCCCGCCAGCACCAGCGCCTTTACGGGGGTGTTGTTTTGCGCCATGTTTTCTGCCTCCTTTGATGTGTTCCGGTTTTGCCTAGATTATAGCATATTTCCCGGGAGATTTCTCTCTGTTTTTGTAACAAAAAATGTGCTATAATAAATTCACCTTGCCAGAACGATTCAGGAGGACGACAGATGCACCGCAAGCAATGGATTTTCGACATGGACGGCACCCTCACCGACAGCATGACCGTAGTGTGGCAGGGCGCACCGCTGGAGCTGCTGCGCCGCTATGGCCGCACCGCAAGACCCGGCATCCACGATGTTCTGCTGAGCATGGGGATGGTGGAGGGGGCGGAATATCTCATCCGCACCTACGATCTGCCCCTGACCCTCCGGGACTACGAGCCTGCCATGCGGCAGGTCATCCGGGACCTGTACAAAAAAGTTGAGCTGAAGCCCGGCGTCCGGGAGATGCTGGCCCGGCTGAAAGCCGAGGGCGTGCGGATGTGCATCTGCTCCAACACCTGGGCCGAGCAGTGCGAAGAAGTGCTCACCCGGCTGGGCGTCGCAGACTATTTCGAGTTCTTCTACACCGCACAGGGCGCGAAGAGCAAGGCCCACCCCGAGGTGTTCCACGAAGTCCTCGAGCGGCTGGGCGGCAGCGAACCCGCCGACGCCGTTGTCTGCGAGGACGCTGTCTACGCCACCCGTACGGCCAGGCAGTGCGGCTTTTACCTCATCGACATTGAGGACGAGACCAGCGCTGCCGATAAGCCCGAATTACAGCGCCTTGCCGACCAGTACATAACGGATTGGACGCAGCTGGACTGGACAAAATTATAAAGCAATGGGGAGGCCCTTCCGGGCCTCCCCATTGCTTTATCGGAACTGCTTTTCCAGATAATCTTTCAGCGCCGTGCGGGCCGCAGGCTCCCGCCCGCGGGGGACAGGGACCCGTGCGCCGCTCTGCATCCAGAACTCGCCCGCCGCCAGCTGGGACACCGCCGCCAGATTGACCACATAGGAGCGGTGGAGCTGGACGAAGCGCTCATCCGCCAAAAGCGGCTGGGCCACCTGTGCGAACGGCACCCGGACAGACAGGGACGGCACATCCTCGCCGCTGGCGAGATGGAAATGCACCACATGGTGGGTACACTCGAGGTATTCGATGTCCGCGAAGGGCAGCACCCGCAGACCCGACGCCGTGGCTACCGGGATGGCCGGGCCGTACTCCGGCTCGGTGGCCCGGGCCAGCAGAGCGACGAGCTGTTCCGGCGGAACAGGCAGCAATAAATACTGCATGGCGTCCACCCGGTAGGCACTGTAGGCGTGGGCGGGCGTGTGGGCCAGAAAAGCCAGCGGGCTGCGCCGCCCCCGGCTGCGGAGTGCAGCCGCTGCCCGCAGCGACGCGGCGGCTGCCGTGGACGGCAGCTCGATGAGGTACAGCTCGTACCGCTCCCCGGCGTCGTCCCGGGCCAGCAGGGCCTCCGGGCTGTCCAGCTGCTCGATGATGCAGGCGTCGTCCCGCCGGGCATAATAGTCGAGACACTGCCGCTCCACCCGGCTGCGGAGGACGCTGTCCGGGCTGCACACCGCGATATGAAATATCATTCCGAAGCCCCCTTTCGGGCCTGCCGCCGGCGCTTGCTTTTTCGGCCCGGCGGGAGTATCATTGCTATAAAAAACAGAAGGAGAAACTGCTATGGAAATGCCTCTCGTCAGCATCATCGTCCCTGTGTACAATGCCCAGAGCCACCTGAGCCGCTGTCTCGAAAGCATCTGCGGGCAGGAGTACAAGAACCTCGAGCTCATCGTCATCAACGACGGCTCCAAAGATAAGAGCCTGCCCGTCTGCGAGGAGTTCCGCAAAAAGGACAGCCGCATCCTGCTGGTGGACAAGGCAAACTCCGGCGTGTCCGACACCCGGAACCTCGGCCTGAAGCTTGCCGGCGGTAAGTACGTCCAGTTCGTGGACAGCGATGACTACATCGCCCCGGACTACACCGCCCGGCTGGTGGAGGCGGCAGAGAAGACCGGTGCCGACCTCGTCATCTCGCCCTACACCATGGTCATCCCCGCCGGGGCGTCGAAGCCGGAACAGGTGCTGGAAAAAATCCAGGACGACCTCGGCGTCATGCATGTTGCACGCCCGCCGGAGAACCGGGAATACGGTTTCCTGCCCGAGGGCGTCTACGACAAGGACACCTTCGCCCGCCGCCTGATGGATAAGCCCGCCTCTTACTTTTACAGCGTGCTCTGGAACAAGCTCTACCGCCGCGACATCCTCACCCGGCACGACATCCGCTTTACCAGCGAGATGCGCTGGGCCGAAGACCTCGTGTTCAACATGCAGTATATCCAGTACGCCGAAGTCTTTGCGTCCATCCCGCAGCCCGGCTACTACTACGTCCAGAACCCTCAGAGCATCTGCCACACCCAGATAAAGCCTGCCACTCTGGTGCAGAACAAGATCCAGGTGTTCCACTACTACAAGGACCTCTACACCCGGCTTGGGATGTATGAGCAGGTGCGGCCCCAGCTCTACAAATTCCTCATCGACATTGCCGAGAGCACTTACCCCTCCGGCCCCTTCAAGAAGGTCATCGACGAGGCGAAAGCCTACTGGAAAGAGCACAAGGCAGAGCTGGAACTGAAATTATAACGAGAAACAAAAACGGGCTGTTGCACATCCCAACCTCTCAGTCTCGCTGTCGCTCGACAGCTCCCCTACCGAGGGGAGCCTCTGGCGAAGAGATAAAGCTTTACGAAATGCCCAAGCCTCTCCTCGATAGGAAAGGTGGCATTGCGAAGCAATGACGGAGAGGTTGTCGATATGCCGCAGCCCTTGTTTTATTTGTTACGCTCCGATGGCGGCACACTTCTTAGCCAGCCAGTCGCGCTCGTCCTCGGTCAGGCGGGGAGCCAGCTTCTCGAAGACCTCGCGGTGGTAGGCGTTCAGCCAATCCAGCTCGTCACGGCTCAAAACGCCCGGGACGATGGGGGAGGTGGCGATCGGCACGAACGTGATGGGGCGGAATGCCAGGAACTCGCCGTACTGGTTGGATGCCTTGTGGTAGCACTCCAGCTCATTCTCGATGCGGATGCCGACGACGCCGCCCTCATAGACGCCCGGCTCGTCGGTGACGATCATGCCCGGCTTAAAGACGGTGGTGTTGCGGCCGTTCAGGGCGTGGGGGCCTTCGTGGACGTTGCCCACGTGGCTGACGCTGTGGCCGGTGCCGCAGCGGTAGTTGATGAGGTGGCGCCACAGCGGCTCACGGGCGATGGTGTCCAGCATATGGCCGTCGCAGTAGTCCAGCCAGACAGCCCGGGCGATGTCGATGTGGCACTGTAAAGTCCAGGTGTAGAACAGGCGCCCGTCCTCCGTCAGCTCACCCAGCGGGTAGGTGCGGGTGATGTCGGTGGTGCCGTCCATATAGGTCGCGCCGCTGTCCACCAGCAAGAAGCCCTTCTTCTCGAGCTTTGCGTGGTCTTCCTCGGTGGCGTGGTAGTGCATCATGGCGGCGTTGGGGCCGTAAGCCGCAATGGTGCCGAAGCTCTCAGTCAGGAACTTGTCCTGTGCGCTGCGGTACTTGTGCAGAATCTCGTCGATGGTCAGCTCGGTCAGCTCTTCGCCGGCAGCCAGACGGTTCTCCAGCTCGATCTGGAAGCGCACCATAGCCACGCCGTCGCGGATGTGCGCTTCGCGGGTGTGAGCCAGCTCGACTTCGTTCTTGACGCCCTTCATGGGCAGCAGGGGGTCGGCCTCGTCCTTGACGGTCAGAGCCGGGTTGGCCTGCAGGGTCTGGTAAACAGCGTAGTTGACGGAAACGGGGTCGGCCAGAACGGTCTGCTCTTCGGCCTGGGCGGCGAGGAAGGTAAGCACATCGTCGTACTCAGCCAGCTCCACGCCGTTCTCCTTCAGCTCCGCAGCAGCCTCGGCGCTGACGCGGGCGGTGTTGATGAAGAGGGTCGCCTTATCGGGGGTCACATAGCAGTAAGCCATTGCATAAGGGGTGCATTGAATGTCCATCGCACGCAGATTGAGCAGCCATGCCAGATTGTCCAGCTTGCCCACCAGCTGTGCGGTGCAGCCCAGCTCAGAGAGCTTCGCACGCAGCTGGCCCAGCTTCTCGGCAGGGGAGAAGCCTGCGTACTCTTTCGGCAGGAGCCATGCCGGGGTAGCGGGCAGGGCGGGACGGCCCTCCGTCCACAGCTCGTCCTCGAGGTTCAACAGCTTGATGGTGCCTTTCTTAGCGTCCAGTTCTTTCTGCAGACTGCGCACCAGACCGCAGGAAGCAGTCAGGCCGCAGAGGCCCAGCTTGCCACCCTCGGGCAGGACTTTGCCGCAGTACTGCTCGGCGGTCGGCACGCCCGGCTCGCCCATCCGCATCAGCTGGATCTCCGTGCCAGCGATCTCCTTCTCGGCCTGCACGAAGTAACGGCCATCGGCCCAGACAGCGCTCTCGGTCATGGTGACGACGAAGTTGGAGTTCTCGCCGTGGAAGCCGGAGAAGTAGGTCAGGGCAGTGTAGTGGTCGGGCATATACTCGCTGGCGTGCGGGTCTCCCACCGGGATGAGGTAGACGTCCACGCCGTTTGCCTTCATGGCCTCGCGCAGGGCGGCCAGACGCTCGGGAACGGTATTCATGCTCATGTCAAAAAGCCTTCTTTCTTTATTCTGCCGGAAAAACGTCCGGCGGCGATGGTTTGCCGGGTCTATTGTATCATTCTGCGCCACAGAATGCAATTCATGGGCGGCGTTTTGACTTTTCGCGTTTTTCCGTGTATGCTAGGGTCGGAAGCTCTTTATAGAATGGAGGCGTTTTCATGGTATTTTCCATCATCATGCTCGTCTGCCTTATCGTCTGTGTTGGCATCGACTATCTGAGCCTGAAACGCATCGAGCGGAACGGCGCCCTACTGGGCGTCACGCTGCCGCAGAATGCCGCCGAGCTGCCCGAAGTGCAGGACATCGTACAGCGGTATCTGCGCCGGCTGCGCACCATCTGCCTGCTCTGTGCCGCTGTGAGTGTCGGGCTGTTTTTCGCGCCCAATTCGCTGTTTTATGTCACGGTCTGGGTCTATTTCTTTTTCGGAAGTCTGGCCCTGCCGTATCTGCCCTGTCTGTGGGGGAACCGCGCTCTGCAAAAACTGCGGGATGCCCACGGCTGGCCTGCCGCGCCCGAGGACGCCGCATGGAAATACGGTCTGCTCTATTATGACCCCGACGACAAGCGCATCTCCGTTCCCAAACGTATCGGCAAAGGAAGCGCTGTCAATCTCGCCACCCTCCGGGGTAAAATCGCTATGGCGGTCAATGTCATTGCAATCGTCAGCATTCTGCTGGTTGGGCCGGTGCTGGGCGTTCTCGACCACACCCCCGCAAGGCTGGAACTGCAAGTGTCGCCCACGGTAGAGCTGCAATCCTACCATGGAAAGACTCAGAAGTACACGATTCCCATAGACGACATCACCGAGGTTCAGGTTTATTCCTCCCTGCCGGAGGCCGGCCGGATACACGGCCTCGATTTGGAGCACTACTGGCAGGGTTCTTTTGTCATGGTACACGACGGCACCGTGCATCTCTGCCTCGACCCCACCGCCGGGAAGTTCCTCCGGGTGGAGACGGAAGACGGCATTTTCTGGTTCACCGGCGAGACGGACGAAAAGACTGAGAAAATCGCCGAATGGATTATTGAAGAGATGGGGCAGACTGCCGATTGACACCGCATTTTTTGCTCCCTGCCTGCTTGCGGGGAGCTTTTGTTTTGCCCCTGCCGCCCGAAAACGCAAGCAAATTGCAAAAAATGTTACAAATTTCTCATCAAAAAGGCCGGTTTGCCATTGACAGCCTTGTTATAATAGGAGTGTAAGAATTTTTTCGGGTCAGCACTCAGCGGCCCGGACTGCTTGTAAGGCCCGACAGGCCTGCTGGGCAGCGCCTTTGCGGCGTCTGCATAAAAGAAAGAGGCATTTCAGACTATGACCAAAATCGATATTTTCTCCGGCTTCCTTGGCGCCGGTAAGACCACCCTTATCAAGAAGCTCATCAAAGAGTCCTTTGCCGGCCAGAAGGTCGTGCTCATCGAGAACGAGTTCGGCGAGATCGGCATCGACGGCGGCTTTTTGAAGGAGTCCGGCATCCAGATCAATGAGCTGAACGCCGGCTGCATCTGCTGCTCTCTGGTGGGCGATTTCCGCGCCGCTCTGCAGCAGGTGGTGGAGCAGTACCACCCCGACCGCATCGTCATCGAGCCCTCCGGCGTCGGCAAGCTGTCCGATGTGACCCGCGCTGTCGAGGGCGTGGCCGAGCATCTGGATGTTCAGCTGAGCAGCTTCGTCACCGTGGCCGACGTCAACAAGGTCAAGATGTATATGAAGAACTTCGGTGAGTTCTACGACGACCAGATCAGCCACGCAAGCTGCATCATCCTGAGCCGCACCCAGAACGCCACCGAGGAGAAGATCGCCGCCGCTGTGGCCATGCTGCGCGAGAAGAACCCCACCGCTACCATCGTCACCACCGCCTGGGACGCCCTGACCGGCGAGCAGATCCTGAAGGCCATGTCCACCAAGGACGACTTCAAGTCTGAGTTGATCGCTATGGCTGCCAAGGCCAACGAAGAGCACGCCCACGAGGACGAGGAAGAGGAGCACGAACACCATCATCACGACCACGATGATGACCATGATGAGCATTGCTGCTGCGGCCATCACCATGACCACGATGACGATGATGAGGATGAGCACGAGCACCATCATCACCACGACCACGATGACGATGATGAAGACGAGCATGAGCATCATCACCACCACGACCATGATGACCACGACGAGCATTGCTGCTGCGGCCATCACCACCACCATCATGACCACGACGCCGATGAGGTCTTCACCAGCTGGGGCGTCGAGACGGCCAAGAAGTTCTCCAAGGCTGACATTGAGCACGCCCTCACCGAGCTGGACACCGGCAATTACGGCATGATCCTCCGCTCCAAGGGCATCGTGGACGGCGGCGCAGACGGCTGGCTGGAGTTCGACTACGTTCCCGGCGAGTGGGAAGTCCGCGCACGCGGTGCAGATGTCGGCGGCAAGCTGGTGGTCATCGGCTCCAAACTGGATGAAAAGGCCATCGCTGCACTGTTCGGCTGCTGATCGACCCTGAAAGGATAAAAGATTATGGCAAATGAGATCCCGGTTTACCTGTTTGTGGGCTTCCTCGAGAGCGGCAAGACCAAGTTCATTCAGGAGACTTTTGAAGACCCCAACTTCGACTCCGGCGACAAGACCCTTCTGCTGGTCTGCGAGGAGGGCGAAGAAGAGTACAATGAGAAGAAGTTCGCCTTCCCCGGCGTGACGCTCTACAACCTCGAGGACAAGGCTGAGCTGAACCCCCAGAACCTCGCAAAGCTGGCCAAGGAGGCCGACGCAGGCCGCGTGGTCATCGAGTATAACGGTATGTGGATGCTGCAGGATCTGGCAAACAATCTGCCTGAGAACTGGATCGTCTACCAGTGCATCGCCACCGCCGACGGCACCACCGCGCTGACCTACGCCCGCGATAACTCCATGCGTGCGCTGATGCTGGACAAGATCGCCCGCAGTGAGCTCATCGTCTTCAACCGCGCCGAGGCCGTCAACAACGACGCCGCCCGTCAGGAGCTGCACAAGCTGGTGCGTCAGGCATCCCGCAAGTGCGACATCGCCTACGAGTTCAAGGACGGCAGCGTGGCTTACGACGACATCCCCGACCCGCTGCCCTTCGACATCAACGCCCCGGTCATCGACATCCCGGACGACGATTACGGCATCTGGTATATGGACTGTCAGGACGAGCCCCAGAAGTACGCGGGCAAGACCGTCAAGTTCCTCGCACAGGTCTGCCAGACCAACCGTGCCGGCAAGAACAGTTTCGTGCCGGGCCGGTTCGCCATGACCTGCTGCGTGCAGGACATCCAGTTCGTGGGCTTCCCCTGCAGCTACGACGGCTACAAGGCCCTCGAGCAGCGGGCATGGGTCAAAGTGACCGCAAAGGTCGGCTATAAGTTCCATAACATCTACCGCGGCAAAGGCCCGGTGCTCACCGCACTGTCGGTGGAGCCTGCCGAGAAGCCGCTGAACGATGTTGTCACCTTCTCCTAACTACAACATAACCAAGGAGGTCATGGCATGAAAGCAATCTTCCGCATTCTGGGTACTGCCGCCGCTGTGGCGGCCACCGGTGCCGCTATCGTCATCATGGACAAGCTCCTGAACGAGAAGGCCGCACCCATCATCGAATCCATCGAGTTCCCCGAGGAAGCCGAAAAGGACGACGCAGAGGCCGCCAAGACCGCCGAGGCATACGCCGAGGGTGAGGCCAAGGCGGAGGCCGAAGCCGCCGCACCGGCAGAAGAGACCGCTCCCGCTGAGGAGCCCGCTGCCCCTGAGACGGAGGCAGCGCCCGCTGAGGCCGCAGAGCCTGTGACCCTGCCCGACCTGAGCGAAGAGCGCCCGGTCTGTGACCCCGAGGCTCCGAACCCGAATCCCGTGGAGGCCGGCCCCGCCGTCGCCCCCAAGGACGAAAACGGCAAGTTCGACCCGACTAAAATCGCCGACGTCTCTGACTTCGGCGACTGGGAAGAGCAGGGGTGCAAAGGGTAATTCCCTTTGATAGCAAAAATGCCATCGCGCTTAGGCACGATGGCATTTTTTATCGCTCGTAGTGAGTCCAAAGACTCAGAATTTTGATGGTCTTTTCTTCCTCATAGATCTGATAGACCAGTCTGTGCTGTAAATTGATGCGGCGGCTGTATGCGCCGTTCAAATCTCCGACCAGTTTTTCAAATGTCAAGCAGTTTCAACGACTCTCTGCGATTTTTATATGGTTCACCACATTCTCAGAACTTCTACGCAGAGTTCCAACGCTTTCCGCAGCGAATCCTTTCCCCAGTCACGGTCATCATGCTGCTCTGCATTTGCAAGGGAATCCGCTGTGTACAGAATTTGTCCAAAAGCTGCTCCGCGCTTTTTGGCGCAGGCCGCAAGGGCAGCACATTCCATTTCTACCGTTGCGCAGCCTTCGGCTTTCCGGTACGCCACCATATCCCTTGTTTCTCGGAAAAAGCCGTCTGTCGTCCATGTGATGCACTCACGGAAGGGAAGACCCAGCGCACGGAAGGTCTTTTCTATGGCCTGCACCGCTTCCGAGGCCGGTTCTGCATACCGGGCGGCAGGAAGATAGTGATAGGATGTGCCCTCATCCCGCAGCGCTTTGGTCGGGATAAGAAATTCGTTCTCTGCCATTTCGGTCAACACGCCGCACGAGCCTGCCGTAACAATTTTCCTGCACCCGCAAGCAATGAGACAATCCATAAACTGCGCCGCAGCGGGCGCTCCCAGTGGGGCTTGACAGAGGCAGAATTCTTCGCCGTCATTTTTTACAACATAAATCGGGTAGGTCTTTGTGATCGTCTCAAAATGCTCTGCAACTGCCGCACCCGTCTCGGCGGCATAGGCGTCGATGGTGTCCCCCAGAAAAGCAAAGACGCATTTCTCCGGTAGAGTTAGCTGCTCCGCCCCGTGGTTGGGCTTTAATATCTCTGTCGAGTCGAAATCGTATTCCAAAATGGGAAATTCATTTTTCTGTATCATGCTTCACCTCTCGCGATCCGGTTCAGTCTTTCCTTGTCCAATACCTCTACCCCGCCGCGATAGAGCTTCACGATACCCTCACCGGCGAAGTATTTCAGCAGGCGGCTCACCACCTCGCGGGCGGAACCCATGTACTTTGCCATCTGGTCCTGGGTCAGGCGGACATCGTCGCCGCCGGTCTTGGCAAGCTCGTCCGCAAGGAAGATGGCCAGCCGCCGGTCAGCGCTCATGAAGAGGATCTGCTGCATCGTCCACATGGTGTCGGAGAAGCGCTCAGCGGTCATCTGGTAGGCGAAGCACCGCACCTCCACGTTCTGCTGCATGAGACTGCGGAAGACGCCTGCGCTGATGCAGTAGGCCTCGGTGTCCTCTTCGGCGTCGATGTAGAGGTCAAAGTTCACCGAGTCCATAACGCAGGAGGCGGAGAGGATGCAGATCTCGCCGCCAAAGAGGCGATAGAGGGTCACGTCCCGGCCATCGTCGGAGAGAAGATACGCCCGGAACTGGCCGGTGCGCAGCAGCAGGATGCCCACGCAGTTCTCCACCGGGCTGTGGACCCGCTCGCCCTTGCGATAGCGCACCGGACGGGTGGTTCGGCAGAGCATATCCTGCTGTTCGGCGGTCAGCTTGTCCCAGAAGGGGAAGGCACAGGCGAGACACTGGCGGTGCTCGCCGCATTTAGGGATAGGCAGGATTTCCGGCATTTTAAATCACCTCTTCCGCAGCGCTTTGGCGGCTTCGGTGCCTGCCAGAGCGCCCTCATAGACGGCCTTCGCCACCTGCAAAAGCCCGCCGGTGCAGTCTCCGGCGGCGTAGAGGCCGGGGACGGTGGTCTGCATTTTTTCATCTGTCACGATGCGGTCGTTCTCCACAGCGGCACCGATTTTCCGGGCCAGCGCCGTACTGCCCGCAACGCCCAGAGCCACAAACACACCCGCCAGCTCCACTACATCGCCGCCGGACAGCTGGACGCCGGTGACTTTCTGCTCGCCGAGGATCGCGTCGATTTTTTCAGGCCGGACAGTCACCTCCGGCGGAAACTCTGCCGCCAGCGGCGCACCATTCAGCAGGAGGGTGACGCTGGCCGCCACCGGCAGAAGCGCCTGCACCTCATGCAGGGCGTATTCGCCACTGCCTACCACGGCCACATCTTTGCCGCGATAGAAAAAGGCATCGCAGGTGGCGCAATAGCTGACGCCGTGGCCCTCGAGGCCCGCCAGCCCCGGGATGCGGGGCGTCGCCCGCGAAGCACCTGTGGCGAGAATAACAGCGTCCGCTGGGTAATTTCCATCAAGGGTTTCTACAGTGAGTTTATCGGTATAGGTCAGACCCACGGCCTCGGTGGTCACAAATTTAACGCCCACAGCCTTGGCCCCCTCGATGCCCTGACGCTCCAATTCCGCACCCGATATGGGGGCTGCGAAGCCGTAGTAGTTCTGGATAAGCTCTGCACGGTCAAGCGCACCCGGCCCCCGGGTGAGGACGGTGGTGTCCACCCCCGCACGGGCAGTGTACAGCGCGGCGGACACCCCCGCCGGGCCGGAGCCGATGATGACGATGTTGGACATAGTGGGCCTCCTTGTACTTCTTGTATTATCGTAAAATCAGTTACTTTCTTTGCGCGCCGACGGCGCGGGGTTAGAGCGCTTTTTCATTAAGGCTAATTGTTCTCTTTTGATGTCAAAAGAGAACCAGAAAACCACCAGCGATTTCGACGCGCTGGATCCACGAGAAAGGGGCTGCTCGCCCCTTTCAGACCCCGAAGGAGTTGTCGAAACGGAAAAAAGCTAGCCGCTTCGCTTAACGCTTTTTTCACGTTTCTCCGTTTTACGGCTTCGCCGAGGGTGTCACGTCTTAGCAGAACTTTACGTCCAGCAAAAGCATGAAGTTTGCTGCGGAGCAGCAAATCGGAGAGGTGCAAAAAAATGCGTTTAGCGAAGCGGCTAGCATTTTTGCACCTCGACAACTTCTTTGGGGTTACTAGGGGCGAGCAGCCCCTAGTTCGTGCCTCCCGCGCCTCGAAAGTAGCGGGCACTTTTCTGGTTCTCTTTTGGTGCGCAAAAGAGAACTTAACCCCGCATAACAGCGCTCTATACCTCTATTATACACCAAATCCCCCTAATTTCTGTGACCAAGTCCCAAAAGCCTCCATTTTCCGCCCAAGCGCCACTTTGCAAGGGCGGGCGAGTGTGTTATACTTTTTATGAATGCGATTCAATCTTCCTGATGGAGGCTTTTTCTATGTCCACAAAGCAGCGTCTGCTTTTTATCACCACCGGCGGCACCATCGCCAGCGTCCGCACCCAGCAGGGCCTCAAGCCCGTGCTCACCAGCGAAGAGCTTCTGGCTCATCTGCCTGAGCTGAACGAGCTCTGCTGCCCCGACACGCTGGCCCTGTGCAGCATCGACAGCACCGACCTCGGCCCGGAGCACTGGCTGATGATGGCGAAGGCCGTACAGGAGAACTATGCCCTCTACGACGGCTTCATCATCTGCCACGGCACCGACACGCTGGCCTACTCGGCGGCGGCTCTGTCCTACCTCATCCAGAACGCCGACAAACCTGTCATCCTCACCGGCGCACAGCAGCCCATCTCCAACGAGATCACCGACGCCAAGAAAAACCTTCGCGACAGCGTCATCTGCGCCCTCGACCCCGGCAGCCGGGGCGTCATGGTGGTGTTTGGCGGCCATGTCATCGCAGGCACCCGCGCCAAGAAGAACAAGACCATCAGCTACGACGCCTTTGCCTCGGTGAATTTCCCGGCGCTGGCACTGGTACAGGGCGACCGTCTGGTGCGGTATGTGCCTTCGCCCTGGCCCACCGGCCCTGTGGAGTTTGGACGCTCGCTCAGCCCCCGCGTCTTCCTGCTCAAGCTGACGCCCGGCCTCAGCCCCGATTTGATTCCCGAAATTTTCCGCCTCTACGACTGCGTTATCGTGGAGAGCTTTGGCGTAGGCGGCATCCCCCAGCGGCTGATGGACGCCTTCGCCGAGGGCCTCGGCGACTACGACAAGACCCACAAAGTGCTCATCCTCACCACCCAGGTCACTTACGAGGGCAGCGACGTGGGCATCTATGAGGTGGGCAAGCGGGTCAAGAACCGCTTCCGCTTCCTCGAGGCCCACGACATGACCATTGAGGCCGTCGTGACGAAGATCATGTGGCTGCTGGCGCAGGACTGCGACAGCTTTGACCAGCTGCAGCAGCGGTTCTACCGGCAGGTCAATTTTGATACGTTCTACCATTGAGGAGCGTGTAATGAAAAACGAACGTGAAAAAGCCTTATTTTTAGCACAACTAAAAGACTTTGCAAATACTCTGTCCGATAAGATTGCAGTAAACGATGAATGGACCATCAAGGGCTTTATCGATATTTTCAAAAACATTTATACGATTTCTTCCGACACTAAAATCGTCTCCAAAATATTAGAGTTGCACTTATTCCCTCAGTTTCTAGCCTTTGCCGAACAGACTGGAAAATAGCAAGTGACAAGGGTGGCAGTGGAAACACGGCAAATATCGGCAGTATCCATAATATTCAAGATATTTTAAATGGTAATGGTGTGTTTGCCAAAGCTGGTGAAGAATTGTTTGATGATTATTGGGCAAACTTTGGCAAAATAGAAATTCTTTCTGCGAACAAGCGAAAAAAGCTTTCCTCTTTTTCGGAATATCTGCAATACAGAGGACTGCCTTCCGAGTTGAATAATTGCAGAGCCTCTAAAAGGAGCACAAAATGAGCGAAAAAATATTCGTTCCTCCTCTTAAAATTCAAGGCATTAAAACAAAGCTTGTCCCCCTGATTCGAGAAAATGTGATTCTGGACAAAGAAACTATATGGTATGAGCCATTTATGGGGTCTGGTGTTGTTGGCTTTAATGTTGAGCCGGAACGTGCCGTATTTGCAGACGTCAACCCTCACATCATCAACTTTTATAACAGAATAAAAGATGGCTCTATCACCAGTGGAAGAGTCCGTGCATTTCTCGAAGCGGAAGGGAAGAAACTCGAGAATGGCGATGCCGATTATTACTATGAGGTTCGTGACCGATTCAACCAGCATCACGAACCTCTGGACTTTCTCTTTCTGAACCGTGCCTGCTTTAACGGGATGATGCGCTTCAATAAGGACTACAACTTCAATGTTCCATATGGACACAAACCTCAGCGGTTTGCAAAGGCTTATATCACAAAAATCGTAAACCAGGTCGCCCACATCGAAGAGCTTCTGAAAAACCATGAATGGGAGTTTTTGTGTCAATCCTTTGAGGATACGATAAGTTCAGCGACCCATTCCGATTTCATATACTGCGACCCTCCGTATATTGGCCGTCATGTCGATTACTATGACAGTTGGGATGAAGAACTCGAAGTTGCTCTGCACAGCGCACTCGTTAAATCACAGTCCAATTTTATGCTGTCAACATGGCATCACAATGATTACCGTTCAAACGAATATATCGAGCAGGTGTGGAATGACTGCCAAATCATCACACGGGAACATTTTTATCATGTAGGTGCAAAGGAAAAGAACCGCAATCCTGTCGTAGAGGCACTTCTTACAAACTATGTCATTACCGGCACTCAAAATCAGCTCCGGCTTGAAAATGAACAGTTGTCTCTATTTAGCACTTCCGATACACTTCCAGAAAAAATAGCAAATTAAAAACGTCCTGTATTGCTGCGAAATCAATACAGGACGTTTTACATTTCTCAAAACACCATCTGCACCAGCAGCACATAGCACAGCGTGCCGCCGGCGATGGAAACCAGCGTCTGATGCTTCCACTTATGGAGGGCGACGGTCACACCGATGGCGATGGCCTCCGGGATGCCGTGGCTGCCCGAGGTGAGGCTGACGCCCTTGAGGCAGTAGACGATGAGCATTCCGAAGATGGCGGCAGGCAGCACATGGCCCAGATACTCCACCACCTCAGGCACCTTGCCGCCCCGGGAGCCGAACACCAGAAAGGGCAGAAAGCGGGTGAGCATGGTCGCCGCCGCGCAGACGGCGATGGTCAGGATGAACTGGATATTGCTCATTTTGCCGCCTCGCTTTCTTTGGCCTCGATGGGGCGGCGGAGCAGCAGCAGTGCCACAAGGATGCAGACCATCGAGGGGATGAGGAAGCTGCCTGAGCCGAAGATGCGCAGGCAGACCAGCGGGGCGGCAATGCCGATGATGGCGCTGGCGTGCTGCTTTTCCTTTTCCCACTGGTTGAGGAAGATGACCACAAACATGGCCGTCATGACGAAATCGACGCCCTCAGTGCTGAAGGGCAGGACAGCGCCGAGGGCCGCGCCCATGGCCGCGCTGGCGACCCAGTAGATCTGGTCCAGCAGGGTGATGAAGAACATGAACCAGCCCTTATCCACGCCCTCGGGCGGCTCTGCCGAACAGGTGATGGAAAAGGTCTCGTCGCTCATGGCGAAGATCATGTAGGCGCTGCGCAGGCCGTAGCCGCGGTAGCGCTGCAGCATGGTCAGGCCGTAAAAAAGATGCCGCGCCTGGATCATCAGCGCCATCAGAAAGGCCGACACCGGCGCAAAGCTGCCCAGAAGCAGCGACGCCAGCACGAATTCCAGCGAGCCGCCGTACACTACCGTACCCATCAGGGGCGGCAGCCAGACTGGCAGGCCCAGCGACTGCACATAGATGCCGTAGCCGAGGCCCAGCACCAAATATCCGGCAAACACCGGCAGCGTCTGAGGCGCTGCCGCCCGGAACGCGCGCCACGCCGGCGCACGGTTCAAATTTGTTTCGTTTTGTTCCTGCATTTACTTCAACCCTCCAATATAGTAGTATAACAGGTTTATCTGCATTTGCAAGAACTATTTATAAGGCAAAGAGGGTTCTGTGCGGCCGCACAGAACCCTCTTTGCCTTATATCTTTTATTTTTGGGTGAGGTTTTTCGTATAGAGGGCGCGGGTGGCGTTCAGGACAGCGAGGACCATGACGCCGACGTCGGCAAAGATGGCCGCCCACATATTGGCGATACCCAGAGCACCCAGCAGCAGGCAGGCCGCCTTGATGGCCAGAGCAAAGACGATGTTCTGGTAGACGATGCTCTTGGTGCGGCGGGCAATGCGCATGGCGAGGGCGATCTTGGCCGGGTCGTCATCCATCAGGACGACGTCGGCGGCCTCAATGGCGGCGTCAGAGCCCAGAGCACCCATGGCGATGCCCACATCCACACGGGAGAGGACAGGGGCGTCGTTGATGCCATCGCCCACGAAGGCCAGCATCTCTTTGGTTTTTTTGGCGGCCAGGAGCTTCTCGATCTGGTCCACCTTATCGCCGGGCAGCAGACCGGCGTGGTATTCGTCGATGCCCAGCTCTGCCGAGACAGCCTTTGCCACCGGCTCTGCGTCGCCGGTAAGCATGACGGTCTTGCGGACGCCAGCCTGCTTGAGGCCCTTGATGGCCTGTGCGCTGTGGGGCTTCACCACGTCGGAGATGAGCAGATAGCCCGCATACTTGCCGTTGATGGCCACATGGACGATGGTGCCGGTCTGGGGGACATCGGGGACGGTAAGGCCCAGCTTTGCCATCAGGCGGGCATTACCGGCAGCGACCAACTTGCCGTCCACCTTGGCGGTGACGCCGTGTCCGCCCAGCTCCTCCACGTCGGTGACGCGGGCAGAGTCGATGTCCTTGCCGTAAGCAGCCTTGATGCTCAGGGAGATGGGGTGCTTCGACCAGCTCTCGGCCAGCGCAGCGGCTTCCACGAGGCTGTCTTCGGTACCGCCCTCCACGGGGCAGACCTTGACGACCTTGAAGGTACCCTGGGTCAGGGTGCCGGTCTTATCGAAGACGACGACGCGGGTATCGGCCAGCTCTTCCAGATAGGTCGAGCCCTTGACGAGGATGCCGCAGGCGGAAGCGCCGCCGATGCCGCCGAAGAAGCTCAGCGGGATAGAGATGACCAGAGCGCAGGGGCAGCTGATGACGAGGAAGGTGAGGGCGCGGTAGACCCAGTCGCCGAAGCGGGCGGGCTGGCCCATCAGCAGCAGAACGATGGGGGGAATGAAGGCCAGCGCCAGCGCGCCGTAGCAGACCGCCGGGGTATACACCCGGGCAAAGCGGGTAATAAAGTTCTCGGCGCGGGCCTTCTTCATGCTGGAATTTTCCACGAGGTCGAGAATTTTAGAGACGGTGGATTCGCCGAACTCCTTGGTGGTCCTGACCTTGAGCAGGCCGCTCATGTTGACACAGCCGCTGATGACCTCATCGCCGGACCGGACATCCCGGGGCAGGCTCTCGCCGGTGAGGGCGGCGGTGTTGAGGGTGGAAGCGCCCTCGACGATGACGCCGTCGATAGGCACACGCTCACCGGGCTGGACCACGATGATGGTGCCGATCTCGACCTCATCGGGGTCCACCTGCTCCAGCTTGCCGTCCTCGCCCTCGATGTTGGCGTAGTCAGGCCGGATGTCCATCAGGGCCGAGATGCTGCGGCGGCTCTTGCCGACGGCAACGCCCTGGAACAGCTCGCCGATCTGGTAGAAGATAATAACGGCACAGCCCTCGACGTAATCGCCCAGCGCAAAGGCACCCACGGTGGCGACGGCCATCAGGAAGCATTCATCAAAGGGCTGACGGTTCTTGATGCCCAGAAGGGCCTTGCGGAGCACATCCCAGCCCACCACGAGGTAGGGGATGCAGTAAAGCAGCAGCTCCACCGACGCGGGCAGAGGCGGCAGCAGCTTGAGCACCAGCACCAGCGCCAGAGCGGCGATGATGCGGTACAGCATTTTCTTTTGTTTTTTCGTCACGGGTACCAGCCTCCTTTTGGGGCAGTTTTCTCAGATTCAACAGGTTTTCCCCACAAGGGGCTTGTTTTCCACGCTTTCCCCCGGCTTTTCCACGAGATTTTCCCGCAAAAAGCCGCAAATGCGCGTTCATTTTTCTATTTTTGCGTCCAGGATGTTGAAAACGCCGTGGAAATTGTTGAAAGCTGATTTATTTTTCCACATTTTCCACGCGCATCCCGGCAGTATAAGTCGAAACTCAGATGCCAAAGATCTCGCAGTCGTCCTCGACCTTCTTGCAGGCGGAGAGGACGTTCTGCATGGTAGCCTTGACGTCCGCACCCTCATCGAACTCGACGTTCATCTTCTGGGTCATGAAACTGACGGTAGCCTTTGCAACGCCGGCGACCGTGTTGGCGGCATCCTCCATCTTCTGGGCGCAGTTTGCGCAGTCAACTTCGATCTTGTAGCTCTTTTTCATAATAAGTACCAGCCTTTCTTTCTATATCCCCGCTCCGCCGCCGGGTGCAGCAGAGCTTACAGCGTTTTCGGGGCATCACTCTTCGATGTGGTCCATGCCCATGGAGAGGATGCTGCGCACATGGTCATCGTCCAGTGCATAGTAAATGGTCTTGCCGTCGCGGCGGAAGCGGACGAGCTTTGAGTCCTTGAGCACCCGCAGCTGATGGCTCACCGCCGACTGGCTGAGCTGGACGGCATTTGCAATGTCCTGCACGCACAGCTCATCGTCGTGGAGGGCGTAGAGTATCTTGATGCGGGTGGAATCGCCGAACACCCGGAACAAATCGGCCAGCTCGTAGAGCACCTCATCGTCCGGCAGCACCGGCGGGGCCGTGGGCAGCTTCTGTTCTGGGGCGAGAGCATTCTCAGCCATCGTTGTCACCCTTTCGCTTCAATATATGAACATCTGTTCATGTGTTCATGATAACACGCTGTATGGCTCCTGTCAAGGAGTTTTGTATAAAAAATCAGCATTCTCTTAAAATTGATAAAACAGACCTCAAAACGCAAGAAATTTGCAGTTTTATTTTGCAGGAAGGATGCAATTTAGGGCAACAGAAAAAGGCAGTCCTGACCGAACTGCCTTTTTCTAAAGCACTGCATTCATGCCCGCTTCTTCTTTTTATAGTCCGCCGCCCACGGCAGATACATGAGGAACAGCGCCAGCGCGGTGGCAGGCAGGAAGCCCAGGATATAATATTTTTCGCCCAGCAGGGCCGTGAAGGTGCTGGTGATGATGTTCCCGTAGGGATTATTGAGGAAATAGAAGTTGGTGTTAAGGGACTTATTCAGAAAGTAGATGGGCAGGGCAGAGCCGAACAGGAACGCCAGCACCTGCGGCACCCGCCGGGGACTGGGACGGTAGCCGCCCGCCACCAGCAGGACTGGATAGAGTACCAGCAGGGCATGGATACTGACGGAGTGCAGATTGATGAGCGTCCACCAAGAGGGGACATCCAGCCAGCTGGGGCAGAGCAGTGCCAGCATTGCACCCGGGATACAGAGGGCATACAGCTCCTCTTTGCACCAGTTTCTGTCCGTGATCGTGTTGTACAGACAGACGAAGACATTGATATTGCACAGGTGCAGGGGCAGATAGCTCCAATTCCACTGGCCGGTCAGGGCCATCCCCAGCAGAAGGGCAGCTTCGTCCAGCAGGAGCAAAGCGGTGACTCCGACTAAAATGCGCCGCCGGGTGCGGGCAGAACTGCGGCGATACCACAGGGCCGCCCCCACGATAAAGGCAAGCGAAATGGCCAGCTCCATGAGGTGAACAGTGCCATACAGCGGGTAGCATCGGTAATCGGCCCCGTATTCGGCATGGGTGATGTCGTAGGATTTCCAGAAATCGTTCATCTTCTTTCCCTCCTTGTCCAGCTTATGATACCGCGTTTGGCCTCAGACGGAAAGAGTTTTGAAGGAAAATCCCGAAAACAGGTGCAATAGTGTGAGTTTTGTGGTATCCTTACAAATGTGAAATTATCTGCCGCAAACCGCGGCATCACGACAAATTAAGAAAGAGGGAATTTTTATATGTTAGAAACTGGAATCCGCGGCAAGCAGAGCGTCGCCGTGACCCCCGAGAACACCGCCAAGACCATGGGCAGCGGCACGCTGAACGTCTTCGCCACTCCCGCACTGGTGGCGCTGGCCGAAAAGACCTGCTGGATGAGCGTCGCCGACGCTTTGGATGAGGGCTGCGGCTCTGTGGGCACCAAGCTGGAGCTGGAGCACACCGCACCCACCCCCGTGGGCATGACCGTCACCTGCGAGAGCGAGCTGACCGCTGTGGAAGGCCGCAAGCTGGTGTTCAAAGTCTCCCTGTACGACGAGAAAGGCCCCGTAGGCGGCGGCGTCCACGAGCGCTTTGTGGTCAACGACGCAAAGTTTGCCGCCAAGGCCGAGAGCAAGAAGGGCTAAGACTCTTTTTTCTCGGCAAGCTCGATGGGCGGCGGGTCGGCAGCCAGCAGCTGCTGCTCGGCCCGGGCCTGAGCTTCCTGCAAAAGCCGTGCCGCCTGTTCGCTGGCACGGAACAGCTCTAAATACATTGCTTTATAGTCCGGCGCAGCCAACACCCCCTTTCGTGTCCCATCACGTTAGAAGCTGTTTTTGTAAGCAGAGTGCATCGAACGACGAGAATTTTTGCTCGCAGACAAGGCGATTTTCCGCAGCAATCCTGAGCGGATTGCAAGGGAAAGCAACGCAGTATGCGGGCAAAAAGGCCGTTCGGGCGGTGTGCAATGCTTATGAAAACGGCTTCTAAAGGGTTAGTCTGCCCGGCAGGCTGCAAAAAAATCAACCGAGGAGTTTATCATGAAAAAAACCAATCTCTCGTGGGTGGGTGCGTTGCTGGTGTTTGCCCTGCTGCTGTGGTGTACCGCCGCAACGCCCGGCAAAATCGACGACCCTTCCACCTACACCTGCGCCGTGTACAGCTCGGCGCTGTCCCTGCTGCCCCCTGTGATAGCCATCGTGCTGGCCCTGAACACCAAAGAGGTCTACACCTCGCTGCTGGTGGGCATCGCCACCGGCGCACTGCTCTACGCCAACGGCAATCTTGAGCTGGCGCTGACCACTCTCTTCTTCAACGAAGGCGGCGGCATGGTGTCCAAGCTGTCCGATTCCAGCAACGTCGGCATCCTCGTCTTTCTGGTGATGCTGGGCATTCTGGTGGCCCTGATGAACAAGGCCGGCGGCAGCGCCGCCTTTGGCCGCTGGGCCTCCACCCACATCCACACCCGGGCGGGCGCGCAGTTCGCCACCCTGCTGCTGGGCATCCTCATCTTTGTGGACGACTACTTCAACTGCCTGACCGTCGGCTCCGTCATGCGCCCGGTCACTGACCGGCAGAAGGTCTCCCGCGCAAAGCTGGCCTACCTCATCGACGCCACCGCAGCACCCGTCTGCATCATCGCGCCGGTGTCCAGCTGGGCCGCCGCCGTCACGTCCTCCGTCCCGGAAGGCTCGGGCATCAACGGCTTTACCATGTTCCTGCGCACCATCCCTTATAACTACTACGCCATCCTCACCATGGTGATGAGCCTCTTCCTCATCTTCAGCGGCCTCGACTACGGCCCCATGAAAAAGCACGAGGATAACGCCCTTCTGGGCGACCTCTTCACCACCGACGACCGCCCCTACGGCGACGACGCGGACGACGGCAGCGACACCCGCGGCCATGTAGTGGACCTCATCGCGCCGGTGCTGGTGCTCATCGCGGCCTGCATCTTCGGCATGGTGTACACCGGCGGCTTCTTTGAGGGCGTGGACTTCGTCACCGCTTTTGCCAACTGCAGCGCCTCCATGGGCCTCGTGCTGGGCAGCTCCATTGCCCTGATGTTCACCTTCGTGTTTTACCGGGTGCGGGGCGTCATGACCTTTCAGGACTTCGCCGCCTGCATCCCCGAGGGCTTCAAGGCCATGGTCAGCCCCATGCTCATTCTGACGCTGGCATGGACGCTTTCCGGCATGACCGGCCTGCTGGGCGCAAAATACTACGTCGCAAGCCTGCTCAGCGGCTCTGCGGCGGCTCTGCAGTACCTGCTGCCCATCATCATCTTTGTGGTGGCGGTCTTCCTCGCCTTTGCCACCGGCACGTCCTGGGGTACTTTCTCGATTCTGGTCCCCATCGTCTGCCATGCGTTCCCGGAGGGTGAGATGCTGGTGGTCTCCATCGCCGCCTGCCTGTCCGGCGCGGTCTGCGGCGACCACTGCTCGCCCATCTCCGACACCACCATCATGGCCTCTGCCGGCGCGCATTGCAGCCACGTGAACCATGTCTCCACCCAGCTGCCCTACGCCATGACCGCCGCCGCCATCTCGGCGGGCTGCTATCTGCTCTGCGGCGCAGCACAGGCTGTCCTCGGCGATGCCGCCAACACCCTGACCTCCTTCGTGCTGCTGGCCTGTGCCATCGTCATCGAACTCGTCGTGCTCAGCATCGTCAAGGCGCGGATGGGCCATACTGGGAAGGAAGAAGTCACAAAATCTTAACGGAATCGTAGATTTTTGTCTTCCCCTCCGGCGCAAATCATGGTATACTTATTAAAAGAGTAAATTTTTTGAGCTATTTGCTCACTGGAGGAAAACCCCATGCTGGAAGAAGTCTTTCAGGACGTCTATACAAAGTTCAAGCTGCATTTTTATCAGAATGTATTTCAGCGCTTTGCCACCCGCGAAGCCACGCTGACCACGGTGGAGTCCTTCTGCATGGAGGGCATCATGGCGATGGGGGAGCCCACCATTGCAGAGTTTTCCCGTATGATGGGCATCTCCACCCCCAACGCGGCTTATAAAATCGGCAGCCTTGTCAAAAAGGGCTATGTGGAGAAGATCCAGTCCACCACCGACCGCCGCGAATACTTCCTGCGCCCCACCCAGAAATACATCGATTACTACAGCATCAGCTATTCTTACCTGCACACGGTCATCGAGCGTGTACGCAAGCGCTTCCCGGCTGAGGACTGCGACAAGATGGAGCAGATGCTCTCGGTCATCAGCACCGAGCTGATGCCGGAGCTGGATATGCTGGCCAAGTGCCGCCACCCTGAGGCTCCGGCAGAAGATACCACCCACTGACAAGCACAAAAGGCCCTCCCAGGCAAACCCGGGAGGGCCTTGTTGTTTGCAGGGAGCTTACCCTCTTACAGCACCATAAACAGGGTGCCGGCGGCGACGAGGGCGCAGCCCACCATACTTTTGGCGGTAAAGGGCTCGTGGAGGAACACAAAGGCCAGCACCAGGGTGATCACCACGCTGAGCTTGTCGATGGACACCACCTGAGAGGCCCGGCCAAGCTGCAGGGCCCGGTAGTAGCACAGCCAGGACGCCCCGGTGGCCAGCCCCGATAGGATGAGGAAGAGCCAACTCCGGCGGCTGATCTCCCCCATGCCCCCCTGGGCCCGGGTGAGGAACACCATGCCCCAGCTCATGGCCAGCACCACCACGGTGCGGATGGCGGTGGCCAGAGTGGAGTTGACCCCCTCGATGCCCACCTTGGCCAGGATCGAGGTAAGGGCCGCAAACAGGGCCGAGCCCAGTGCAAATACAAACCACATAAACAGACCTCCGTTTTTGCTGCCCAAAGCGAAGTGCGGCCGCCCCGACGGAACGGGACAGCCGCAGCTTCATGGGAATGTAACAGACAGAGCTTGTCAGGATGTTGAGCTTATGCCTTCTCCTGTGCAGCGTTTGCAGCAGCACGCTTGTTGATCTTGCTCTGGTTATAGACAGAGTAGACGATGACCAGGATAGCGACCGTTGCAAAGACCATTGCGATGGGAGAAGTGGTGATGGCGAAGAAGTTGCCGCGCTGGATGTTCATGTAACGCACGAAGTTCTTCTCGCACATGGGTCCCAGAATGAGGGCCAGCAGGATGGGAGAAAGCGGGAACTCGTACTTGTTCATCAGCCAGCCGATGATGCCGAAGGCGACACAGACGCCCACGTCAAAGGCATTCTTGTTGATGGAGAAAGCACCCAGCAGGGAGATGACGAGGATGATGGGGTAGAGCATCTTCTTCTCGACGGAGACGATCTTTGCAAAGAAGCGGACGCCCAGGCAGCCGACGACCAGCATGCAGAGGTTTGCCAGCATCAGAGCCGCAAAGACGCGGTAGACGGTGGGCAGCTCGGTGACGTACATCATGGGACCGGGGGTGATGCCCTTCATGATGAAGGCACCCAGCAGGATGGCGGTGACGGAGTCACCGGGGACGCCCAGAGACAGCAGGGGGATCATAGCGCCGCCGGAGCAGCCGTTGTTGGCGGACTCGGTAGCAGCAACGCCGTTGGGGATGCCGGTGCCGTACAGCTCGGGGTGCTTGCTGGCGGACTTGCTGGCGCCGTAGGAAACGAAGACCGCGATGTCACCGCCTGCGCCGGGGATGGCGCCGATGAAGGTGCCGATGAGGCCGCCGGAGAGGATGTTGGGCCAGATCTGCTTGATGGTCTTCCAATCGGGCAGGACGTTGGTGATCTTCTCGTTGGACTTCTGCTCATGCTCTTCGCCGCGGATGATGCGCTCAACGCCGGCGATGACTTCAGAGACAGCGAACAGACCGATCAGAGTGGGGATGAACTGGAAGCCATCCAGCAGGCCGGTCTGCTTGGTGGTGATGAAGCGGGGGATGCCGTTGGTGGGGTCGAGGCCGACGGTGCAGAGCAGCATACCGAAGAAGGCGCTGATGAGGCCCTTGGCCACAGACTTGCCGGAAATTGCGACGATGACCGACAGGCCGAAGACGGCCAGCATGAACATCTCGCCGGGGCCGAAGTTCATGGCCATGTCAGCGACCAGCGGAGACAGGAAGGTCATGACCAGTGCGCCGATGACGCCGCCGCAGAAGGAGGCGAACATGGCAACGGACAGAGCCTTGCCGGCCTGACCTTTCTTACACATGGGGTAGCCGTCCAGCAGGGTGGCGGCTGCGGCGGGCGTGCCGGGGGCGTGGATGAGGATAGCGGAAATGGAACCGCCGTACATACCGCCGCAGTAGATGCCCAGCAGCAGGCCGATGGACGGGATAAGGTCCATGCCGAAGGAGAAGGGGATGAGCAGCGCCACGCCCATGGTGGCGGTCATGCCCGGGATAGCGCCCAGCAGAACGCCGCCCAGTGCGCCGATGAAGGTCATCAGAAGGACCTCGGGGTTGGACCAGACAGTAGCATAGCTGGAAAGAAGCAGACTAAAATCCATAACTGTGCTCCCTCCTTATATCATGTCCACGAGGGTGCGCAGGAAGTTCAGCGGACCCAGCGGAATATTGACGGTAAGCACCTTGTAGAACACCAGCCACATCAGCAGCGGCACCAGAACGCTCACAAGGACCATCTGCACCCAGTTGCGCTTGCCGATGAGGAACATGATGATCATCGAGAGCACCACAGCGCACAGGATGTAGCCACAGCTCTTGAACAGAGCAGCGAACAGCACACAGAGGAGCATAACGAGGTAAGCAGCGGCCACGCCCTTATCCTTGAGGGGATTCAGGGTGCCGACTTCGACAGCAACGGGGTCGGTGGGCTTCATGGTACCCATCAGCTTGAAGATGGACTGGATGAGCAGAACCACCGAGAAGATGAGCATACCCACGATCATGACGCGGGGGAAGGTAGAAGCCTGCACATAGGTGTTGGCCACCTCAGGGAAATTATCGGTCTGGAGCCACGCCCAGATGCCGATTGCGAGGAAAATGATGGAGCCTACCAGATTGGAGAAGGCCATCGTTTTCATTTTGTCTTTGTTCAAAAGGGGTTCCTCCTCTCTATATCTTCTCATAAAAAAGGGCAGGCATGAACTGCCTGCCCCAGCAAATACTCAGAGAGACAAATCAGAGGCCGACAGCGTCCATAGCAGCTGCGACATCGACAGCAGCCTGCTTCAGGTAGTCAGCATAGCCCTGTGCATCCAGATAGGAGATCGCCTGACCGTTGTTGTTCATGAAGGTCACGAAGTCAGGGTCCTCGATGGCAGCGGCGCAGGCCTCTTCCAGACGGGTCATGATGGCATCATCAACGCCCAGAGGAGCGGCCATACCGCGCTGGGTGTAGTAGGTGATGTCGTAGCCCTGCTCCTTACAGGTAGGAACATCGGGGAAGACGGGGTTGCGCTCTTCGTCCATGACGCCCAGGCAGATCAGGTCGCCGGACTCGATGAAGCTGCGAGCTTCGGCCAGAGAGACGGTAACGCCCTGAATGAAGCCGCCAGCTGCGTTCTGGACAGCGGTAGCAGCGCCTTCCTGATAGGTGATCATCTGGATGTCGATGCCGGTAGCGCTCATCAGGTAGCCGCCAGCGATGTGCCAGACAGAAGCGTTGGAAGAACCGCCCATCTGCACCTCACCGGGGTGAGCCTTGCAGTAATCAATGAAACCGGGCAGGTCGGTGATGCCGTTGTCAGCAGCCCACTTTGCGCCGACGGTGATGGCAGCTGCGTCGGTGTTGACGCGGCACAGGGGAGCGTAATTCTCCCAGGTCAGTTCACTGGTGCCCAGCTTCTTGTAGGTAGCCAGCTCGAAGGTGATCATACCGATGGTGTAGCCGTCGGTGTTGGCATCTGCGATAGCCTGATGGCCCAGGATGCCGCCGCCGCCAGTCTGGTTATCGACAGTCAGGGTGACGCCCAGGTTCTTGCCCATAGCCTCGCAGAATGCGCGCAGGCAGGAGTCCGTGCCGCCGCCTGCAGACCAGGGGCAGATGACGGAAATACCCTTGGTGGGGTAGTCGGTGGACTTGCCACCAGCAGCGGTGCTGGCAGCAGTGGAAGCTGCAGTAGAGGTGGCAGTGCTGCTGGAAGAACCGCCGCAGGCGGTCAGGACGCCAGCTGCACCCACAGCAACAGAAGCTGCGAGGAAGTCACGACGAGAGATCTTTTTCATTTCTTGTTACCTCCGATTCACGTTGCGTTTATCCGTATTATGGCAGCGCCGTGCTTTGCTCACGGCAACATTCCTTCCGCATACGGGTCGCCTTTGGATATTATGATAACGCATATTTTCTCATCCCGCAATTAGATTCAAGCACAAATTTTTCAGGCAATGTTTGTACAAAGTGACCCGTTTGATTGGTTTTTGGAGCTTTCTGCAAGCTCGTTTTTCGATTTTTAACTCTTGTATCCAAGATTCTTTGCCGATGTATTTTTGATGCATACAGTCATTCTGAAAATCCATCTGTTCATCGTCCAGATTTCGTTGTATAATGTATTGTAACATTATAAAGATACAGCAGCCAGCCGCCCGCGCGGCCCGTTCGGAGGCGACATTTTCATGCTTTACCGCATCTGGCCCCTTCTCAAGGAAGTATATCATTACGAAAAGCATTCTACGCTGGACTCAGACTACCTGCGCCAGGTGCTGACGCTGGCTGTCGTCGTGCTTTTTGCGCTGAATTTCAGCTGCAACGGCCTCGACAAGCCCGTCGTCTTCGTCCTCACCGGGCTCACCAGCCTTGTGCTGCTGATGGTGGAGTGGCTGCTGCCCCGGGCGAAAAACGAAAAGCATCTGGTCATGTTCTCAAACACGGCCCTTATCTTCATGGGCCTGCTGCTTCTGGTCTGGAACGAGAACGACGGCTTCCAGAACCTGTGGTTCTTCCTGATGCCGGCTACTCTTTTCGTGCAGTCGGGGCTGCCCATCGGCCTGCCGTTCTGCACGGCCTACGGCCTCGCGGCCACCTGTTTTTTGTGGCTGGGTCCCCTCGTCGGCAGCACACTCTACCGCCGGGACTATGCGCTTTTCTACCCCGCAGCCTACTGGTCGTTCTGTCTGCTGATGATAACAGCGGACATCTTTTACAAACACTACCGCATCCAGCAGGAGCAGAGCGAAAAAGAGATGGAACGTGAGGTCCATGCCACCATCTGCGAGGCCCGGCAGCTGATGGTGAGCTCTGTGGCCGCCATCAGCCAGATGATAGACGAAAAAGACCGCTACACCAGCGAGCACTCCCACCGGGTGGCCGAATATGCCCGCCTCATCGGGGCGCATATGGGCTTCGCCGGCAAGGAGCTGGACAGCCTCTACCGGAGCGCCCTGCTCCATGACATCGGAAAGATCGCCGTGCCGGACGCCATCCTCAACAAACCCTCCCGGCTGACGGACGAGGAGTTCGACATCATGAAGCAACACACCGTCTGGGGCCGAAAAATTCTCGAGGGGCTGGAATTTCTGCCTCAGGCCGACTGCGGTGCCAGCTACCACCACGAGCGGTTCGACGGCAAAGGCTACCCCGCCGGGCTGAAAGGCGGGCAGCTGCCGGAGATGGTCTGGATCATCAGCGTCGCCGATGCGCTGGACGCCATGGGCTCCGACCGGTGCTACCGCGGCCACTGCGACAGGGACTACATCATCGGAGAGTTCCGGAAATTGAGCGGGACGCAGTTCGAGCCTGCGGCGGTCAAGGCCGTGGTGGAGCTGCTGGAAAGCGGAGAGATAGCGGTGCAGTGACGCGCCAAAAGGATGTTTTATGAACAAGGATACGCTTGAACGGCTGCACGAGACGGTACACGTCCCCCACGGCGACCCGCAGCTGGTCCTCTACACCAAGCTCGTTGTGGGTCTGCTCTGGCTGGTACATCTGCCGCTGGGGTTTCTGTACGGCGCGCCGCTGCCGTTTTATCTTCTTCTGGGCGGCATGATGCTTCTGGACGGCGTCAACCTCTTTCTGTCCCGCCGCAGTGCCAGCCGGGCGCGGGAGCTGGGTGCAGCGCTGGCGTTTCTGGTCGGCAGCGCCCTGCTTTTCCAGAAGGCTTATGTGGGGTATTTCAGCTGGTTTTTCCTGCTGATATTCTCCTTTTCCTGCACCTTCGCGCTGGGCCTCGTGGACGGCACTTTTATCAACCTTCTGAGCTTTCTCTGGGTGATGGCCTGCCTGCGCGGCGGGCTCATCCCCGACCCCGCCGCCCTCTACGGCGAGAGCTTCGTGCGCCGTTTCCCGTTCCTTTACATCTGCATCCTCGGGGTGGCCTACATCATCATGTTCTCCATCCAGCGCTACTGGGTGGACAAGGCCAAACGCCATCTTTTATTGCAGCAGCGCATCGACGCGGAGAAGGGCAAACTCTCGGAGATGTCGCTGAAGGTCATCACGGCCATGTACAGCGCCCTCAGCTCCAAGATCCCCGAGATCGACCTCCACTGCCAGCAGACTGCGGAGCTGACGCAGGAGATGGCCCGCCGGATGGGTCTGGATGAGGCCGCCTGCCGGGACGGCTACTATGCGGGCCTGCTGCACGAAGTAGGCACCGTGGGCCTGCCCGATGATGTGGTATTGCAGCGGAACATCACCGAGGAGCAGTACCAGCTCTACAAGACCTATGTAGAGCGGGGCTGCCGCATCATTCAGGAACTCCAAATCGTAGACCGGGTGGCCGAGACCGTGCGGTATCACCGCGAAAATTACGACGGCACCGGCTACCTTGAGGGGCTGCAGGGCGAGGCCATCCCGCTGCTGTCCCGCATCCTCGCTGTGGCCGACTTCACTGACCGCCACCGCCGCCGGGGCGAGACGGACGCCCAAATCGCCGCGGCCCTCCGCGAGTGTGCCGGACATGCGTTCGACCCGGCCTGCGTCGGGGCTATGTGTAAGATGCTGACAGAACAGAGCGCGGCCCGGCCGCAGGAATAACAAAGAGGAGGGGCTTTATGGCAGACGTAAAAGAAGAAAGCAAGCGCTATCCCCTGCTTGAGTTCGAATATGATAAGGGGCCGTATGAAAAGACATTGGAATTGAGCAATCAGCCGGGTTTTGTGAGTTATACATCAGGAAACCCGGACAACTATATGCATGAGGGATTTGGGTTTTCCCGTGGCGATGACAAAAAAGTGTTGGAACACGCAGTATATCTTCTGAAGAAAAAGAAATCAAAGCGTGCTACTCTCTCTCCGTCTGAACTCCGGGAGTTGTGCGATGATTTCAGGCATTATTGCTATTGTGTCAAATATGCGGACGGAGAAAAAGCAGTGCTCCAAGATTTGATGGAAGCCGTATTGTTTTATGGCGGAGACAAGGTCGTATACGAAGAGGTGATAGACTGGCATAAAGACACAGAGGAAAGGCCGGCACCTTCGACAGAGAGTATCTTTGACTTCGATAAACTTTACATCAAAATGGGTGACCGATTCCTTTTTCTGGAAAACAATGTTTTTGCGGCAATGAAATTTTATGGTCTGGCCGCACTGGAATGGTCGACAGCGCCGCTGGACCCGATCCTTTGCGGAAATGCAGGAGAATATGCTGTCGATTTTAACGAGGAATACGAAACACTCATTGGTTTAGCACAGGGAAACCCCTATAATGAATCCTATAGCACGACGCTGCTTTCGCATTACAATGACCTTCTGAAACTGGAATATCCATCCCAGATGCCGACAACTCTTTCGGACTTCACAGACAAGGTCCGGGGTATTCTGAATCATAACGGAAAAAGCCCCTCTTTTCACCAAAGAATAGCCCTTATCACGATGATCGTGCTGATGCGGAAATATCTCGTACCAGAAATGGCGCAGCTTTCGGAGGATGATTGCAGCAGTCTGCGGCAGAGTGAGATCATTGAAAAATCCCGCTTTCTGAAAGGGACTGATTTTGATGCGCTGGCTGTTTCAGCTCAAAAAATTGGTACTGAGACTCTTTCTTATCGGGACTACTTGTATCTTGCCCAGACAGCGCATCTGTCCAATCTTATATTGCTGGAGCTGAAAGCAGAAGGTACGGAAAAGAAGATCGCCTATTACACTTCTTCTGAGGTGTTCTCCTATATGCTCCCGGTAAAGTGCACTGGCGAGAAAAAGGACCGGCTGGGCAAACTCACGGTCATGCATCTGTCCTATATGAATGACCCGAACGAGGGACAAACGCTGCTTCAGACTGTTTACGGCGACCAGTATGATACGGGGAAGAAAGACAGGAAATCGCTGAATGTCCCCTACGTCTTTGTCAAGTGCTTTACGCCCCGGGTCGATTATCTGCCCATGTGGGAGATGTATGGCGACCATGCAAAGGGCTGCTGCCTGATCATTGACTGGGAGACAACAAAAAACCTCTCTTGTGCGGTGGAGCCGACACTCTATCATGTCTGCTATCTCCGGAAGAACGCCAAAAATATGGTTTTGCGTGGTGACAATGAGAAACTGGCTCAAAATTACAAGGAGATCGAACGACAGCTCAGGCAGTTGAGGCAGATCACGAAGAGACTGAACAAAGCAAACCGTCCCTATTTCGACTCCCTCCTTGGCAAAGTCCTCTACCTCTTCAAAGACAGCAGCTACAGCTACGAGCAGGAGCTGCGGGTCATCTACCAGACGAAGGACAACATCCTCCACACTGACGGCGACAAGCCGTGGCTTTTCGTTCAGACGCCCTTCCCGCTCCAGCTGGATGAGGTCATCCTCGGACCGAAGTTCCCGGACGTCAGCACCCGGGTGCCTTACCTGCAGGAGCAGCTCGACCTGATGTGCGAAAAGACCGGCACGGAAAAGCCACGCATCACTCTTTCTGAAATCGACTACCGTTGACACAAAAACAGCCCGCAGGCCGGATTTTTGTCCGTCCGCGGGCTGTTTTTATTTCCTGCGAATCATACCTTCCCGGCACCCTTGTCCAGTATCTTGTCGAAGCGGGAAAAGAAGGTGATGGCTGTAATGGTCGCTGCCAGAATATCACTGACCGGCTCGGCGAGAAAGACGCCGAGGCACTTATCTGCCGTGAAGCAGGGCAGGATAAAAATCAGCGGGATAAGTAGGATGATCTTCCGCAGACAGGCCAGCAGGAGGCTGACCTTGGCCTGACCCAGCGCCATAAAACTCTGCTGGCAGGCGATCTGAACGCCCATGGCGAGGATGCCCGCCATGTAGATGCGCATGGCCCATGTGGTGTATTCGATGAGGGCGGCATCCGAGGTAAAGATGCCCGCCACCACGCCGGGGACCAGCATCATGAGCAGCCAGAACAGGGTGGTATAACCGAAGCAGAGGGTGAGCTGGAAGCGGAACGCCTCCTTGACGCGGGGCTTTTTGCCTGCGCCGAAGTTGAAGCTCATCACCGGCTGGCCGCCCTGACAGATGCCCTGAATAGGCATGGTGCAGAGCTGGGACACGCTGGTGATGACGGTCATCGCGCCCACAGCCACATCGCCGCCGTAGCGGGCGAGGCTGGAGCTGAAACTGATGGAGAGCAAACTCTCCGTCGAGAGCATGACGAAGGACGAGATGCCCAGCCCCAGCACCGGCAGGATGATGTTCCGCTCCACTTTGAGGTTTTCTTTCCGCAGCTTGAGGATGGTCTTGGGGCCGGTGAGGAACTTCAATATCCAGCAGGCACCCACGGCCTGACTGAGCACCGTCGCCACTGCCGCACCCCGGACGCCCCAGCCAAGACCAAAAATCAGGATGGGGTCGAGGATGATGTTGATGACTGCGCCGATGACTGTCGTGAGCATACTGATCTTCGCAAAGCCCTGGGTCGTGATGAAGGGGTTCATGCCCATGACCAGCAGCACGAACACCGAGCCGAGGATGTAGATGCGGCCATAGGCCACCGCATAGGGGAGAGTGGCGTCGCTGGCACCGAAGAGCCGCAGCAGAGCGGGCGCACCGGCATAGAAGCCCGCCGTCAGCACCACAGCGAAAAACAGCAGCATGGTAAAGCTGTTGCCGATGATTTTTTCGGCCTCGTCTTTATTGTCCTGTCCCAGCGCGATGGCCGTGCGGGGCGCACCGCCCGCGCCGATGAGCATGGCGAAGGCGTTCAGGAGCATAAGGATCGGCGCAAACAGACCCACGCCCGTCAGCGCCGCCGCACCGATGCCCTCGATGTGGCCGATGTAAATGCGGTCTACGATGTTATAGAGCAGATTGACCACCTGCGCCACCACGGCGGGTATCATCAACTGCAAAAGCAGGGGCTTGACTGGCCCGCTGCCCATATCCTGTCGATTCTGTGCCATAGGTTCTCCTTTGAGTATATACTTCAAATTTGAAATAAATATAGCACACCCCGTTCTGCCTGTCAAGCACACGGGAAAGGGCTTTTTGTATTTCCAGTTGACGGAAAGGCGGGATTTTGCTATAATAATTAAGCTGTATTGTGAATATGGAGCATTACTCAAGTGGTCGTAAGAGGTCGCACTCGAAATCCAAGTGGATGCTTCGCCGAATGTCTCCATATCACACGAGAGAACGTCAATTTTGATGTCCTGACAGGCTTCAAAGCCTGTCTGAACGATGCGTTTTCTAACAATATTCTAACAGCAA